>ENA-OQVM01001356-OQVM01001356.1-marine-metagenome-genome-assembly--contig:-NODE-1356-length-32724-cov-5.396453_pt1 | contig 32724 bp, 38 predicted proteins | sample MGYA00237776_ERZ505498 | MGnify/ENA primary metagenome ERZ505498 (study PRJEB26159, sample SAMN06265151) | marine metagenome | isolation source: Helgoland LTER site | place: Germany:Helgoland, sampling...
ATCTGATGCACCGCATCCTGCTTGAACTCGTCGCTGTAGTTGCTTGTCCCCATGTCGGCCTCCTCGCCTCAAAGTTAGGGGGCAAAGCGTCTACAAATCTAGGGGAACCTCAGAGGTCGTAGATCACGAGAGAAGATTTGGCAGGTTGATGCGGCAGTCTTAAACTCAGTGAAGGTCGCTCCAACCAGCGCTTCCGGCTCATACCTGCCATCCAAACAAGGAAAAATGTGCTGCGCTGCAGCCCGTCATGGCTCCCCTTTACTCACCATGAAGAAATCTGGAAGCCAGACGAAAATCGAACTTTTCCCCAATCGGTCCACTCTTCAAGGTAAGGTGATCGATTTAAAGAAGCGCCAGAGATATTGATTATTGTCAACGGCCCTCGGTGCCAGAGCATTAATCTGAATTTCATCAAAATATTTCCCTTCACGGTGGAGAAAGAGATGAAAGGCTCAGAAATTCAACAAAACCGATATCGCTTTCAGGTGCGACGACACGCGCTTGGTTCGGGAGGTTGAAATGTTGGACCTTGCGGCGCGCATTTTGTTGTTTCCGGTGCTGGTTGCTCAAGGTGCCGAAGTGCGCCGTTCGGCGTTGCGCCTGACCGATCCTGTCGGTCGTCGCCACGGTGTCAGCGGGCGCGGCCCTGATCTTCGATTGTTGATCATCGGCGATAGCTCTGCAGTGGGGGTAGGCACATCTCATCAAGAAGAGGCGTTGCTGGGCCACATGCGCAAGAGGCTGTCGCAAACCAACACGGTCCACTGGTCCGTAAATGCCAAAACGGGTGCCACGACGGCAGATACGATTGCCCGGCTTGAATACTGCACACGGCAGAAGTTTGATATCGTTTCGGTGTCACTCGGCGTCAATGACATCACCACACGCGTGCCTCTATCGATCTGGGTGCAGCAGTTCACGTCGTTGCTGAATTTGATTGAGTTTAAGTTCGCGCCCGACGTTATCTGCGTTTCGGGTGTTCCTCCGATTCAGTATTTTCCATTGCTGCCACAACCGCTCCGGTGGGTGCTGGGCGCGCAGGCGATGCGGTTTGATCGCGCGCTCCGCAAGCTTGTGGCGGAACGCCCTGGATGCCGTTTCGTTGAGATGAACTTTGAACCCGACATTTCAAAGATGAGCCCCGACGGCTTCCACCCCGGTCCAAAAGTCTATTCAGAGTGGGGCCGCAAAGTGTACCGCGCGATCCGTCCCGATGTCAGACGCAAGGGATAACCGAGCCATGAGAGAGTATGAGCAACGATCAGTGGGGCAGAGCCGCCGGTTGACCGGGGGATCAGTGTGGCCGGCTTGGCGAGAGCGACGGCCAATTGGGGGCACGACAGGCCGTCATTGACATTTATCAACATCGCGGAACCGCCCAGTTCAGGTCGGTAGCACAAGATTAAATCGAGAATGGAGAAATTGATGACCATGTATCCGACAAACATGCACGTGCATCCTGACATTGAGTCCTTTTTCGATCCCCAGACCAATACGATCAGCTACATCGTGATGGACCCTGATACGACGTCTTGTGCGGTGATCGATTCCGTCATGGACATAGATTATGCCGCTGGCCGGATCACGTATGAGCATGCGGATGAAATCATTGCCTACATCGAAAAGTACAAGCTGAAGCTGGAATGGCTGATTGAAACGCATGTGCATGCGGATCATCTGTCTGCAGCGCCGTATATCCAGTCGAAACTGGGTGGCAGGATCGGTATCGGTGATAAGATCACCGTTGTTCAGGACACCTTTGGCAAGGTGTTCAACGAAGGCACGGAATTCCAGCGTGACGGATCGCAGTTCGACCGCCTGTTCAAGGATGGCGACACTTACGAAATCGGCGGGCTGACGGCATTCGCGATGCACACGCCGGGGCACACGCCTGCTTGCATGGTGCATGTGATCGGCGATGCTGCCTTTGTCGGCGACACACTGTTTATGCCCGATGGCGGCTCTGCTCGGGCAGATTTCCCCGGTGGGGATGCGGGGCAGCTCTATGATTCAATTCAGAAGGTGCTGGCGCTGCCAGACGACATGCGGTTGTTCATGTGTCACGATTACGGCCCCGACGGGCGGGACATCATGTGGGAAACGACAGTGGCCGAGGAAAAGGCCGAAAACATCCATGTTGGTCAGGGCAAGACCCGCGAGGAATTCATTAAATTCCGGGAGGCAAGGGATGCGACGCTGGAAGTCCCCAGACTTATCCTGCCTTCTTTGCAGGTGAATATGCGCGCCGGTGAAGTCCCAAAGACGAAGGATGGCAAGCCGATGCTAAAGGTACCGATAAACGCGATCTGACTCCATCCTCTTACAGGAGCGCGCAACATGACCAGTTGCAGGGTCTCGGATCAATTCTCTGTCAGCCCTTAGACTGCCGATGTCGATCTTGCAGATGCCCAGCACTTCAACCCGGTTGGGCGATGGTCGGCGATGGAATATTCAGGGTCGAGGAAACAGCGCGCACCATGGGCTCGCTGATCCCGAAAGGCACGCATTGGCTGAAATCGACGGTTGCCAAGTTCGAGCCTCAAGCTGGAATGGGGCAAAATCGAAGGGTTGGCCGATTTGCCACTATTTCGATTATCACGGCCGCTGCAATGGCCAAGGCGGCACGGATCCTTGATATGGGCAGCCACCGCAGTGCCTAGCCTTGCGGGCGTGAGGTGATCAACACGCGACGCAAAGCGTTCGGGATTGATCTTTCGCTGTCCAAGGTCAAGGGCCCCGTTATGGGCAGGCGAGCGTGCAGCCATCTTCTGGATGATCTGACGGGCAAGATTTACTTGTCGCAGTACAATGCGTTCCATTCACTTGCGCAGCAAGCTGTCTGACCCTGCAGCGGGTTTCGATTGTACCTCTCAATGCGCCATGAGGACGGAAAGCTTGGTTTGTTCCATCATGTGACGCGTCGTGCCCCCGAAAATGGCTTGGATCATGCGCGCATGTCCATATGCCCCCATCACCACGAGGTCGGCCCCCTGCTCTTGTGCACGGTCTTCGATACACTGCCCCACTTCGCGCCCACCGGTTGGGAATTGGGAAACTGTCACCGCGCATCCATGATGGCTTAGCCATGCGGCGACATCGGTACCGGGGTCAGCGCTCTCTTTTTCGACGGTCGCATCAGGATCAAAGCAGGCCACCACAACCTGTTTGGCCGCTCGCAGATGGGGAAGCGCGACATGTACGGCTTTTGATGCTGCCTCACTGCTGTTCCAGGCGATGAAAACGCTGTCGGGCGTCTGTGAGGGTGGCGCATTCAGCATCAATCCGATGGGGGACCTGAAGAGAATCCCATGCGCCATCTCTCGCATCGCTTCGGGCGTATCACGCAGGTTCGACGCAATATGGCCCATGTCACAGACCCGCGCGCGACGCGCAACGATGTCTCTGATATCCGTGGTCGCACACAGAGCCGACTGGATGTCCGCAGAGGCATTGCTGCGCGCCAGCACGTTTTCGATTTCGTTGACGCGGTCCGACAGAGCGTTTTGCGCGGATTTCACAGTCTCTGCCCAATCGTCGGGAATATTCATTCCGCCATAGGGCGGCACCCCATAGGCATACATCGGCAAGGCCGGGGCAGGCGCGATTATCTGAACACTTAGATGAATCTGTTGTTCGCTCGCGCTTTCTGCAAGGTCGTGGATCGCGTTGTTAGGGGTCGCGGGGTCGATCACCAGAAGTGTGGTTGTATTTTTCATTTTCTCGCTCCGTACAAGGTGCCACAATAACGTATCGGTGGCGGTATCAGACCAAGACTGGCGCAAACTCTCTTCGCTCGACTGACATTCATCAAATGGTCGCCCCGTGGACTGGTTATTTTCCAGACAGCGTCAGCGGGTGAAAGTAGCCGAATGGAATATAAAGATTATTACAAGACGCTCGGCGTGGCTCGTACGGCGAGCACAGATGACATCAAGAAAGCGTTCCGAAAAGGCGCGCGCAAATATCATCCCGATATCAATACCGGCGCAGAAGCCGAAGCGAAGTTCAAGGATGTGAATGAAGCCTACGAGGTTCTCAAAGACCCTGAGCGGCGTGCAGCGTATGATCAGTTGGGCCAGGATGCGCCACGCACGCAAGGGCGTTATCAACCGCCCCCAGATTGGGAGGGCGGCTTTTCCTTCTCGGATCGTGCGCCGCACGGAAATGAAGGGTTCAGTGACTTCTTCGAGACCCTGTTCCGGCGCGGAGCGGGGCCGACATCGGGCATGGGTTCAACCCGGGGGGCCGATAGCCACGGCCGCATCGAAATTTCGATTGAAGATGCTTATCGCGGAGCGGAGCGCGCACTGAGCCTGCGCACTCCGGTCGTGGGCCCGGATGGCAGCGTCAGGCTGCAAGACCGAACGGTTTCCGTGCAGGTGCCCAAAGGCATCGTGCAAGGCCAGCATATTCGACTGGCCGGGCAGGGTGCGGGGCCCGCCAGCGATCTGTTTCTGGAGGTCAGCTTTGCCCCGCATCCGGTCTATTGCCCGGACGGTCGCGACCTTTATTTGGATCTTCCGGTCGCACCATGGGAGGCGGCGCTGGGCGGCCACGTGGTCATGCCCACACCCGGCGGCAAAGTTGATCTGCGCATTCCGAAGAATGCGCGAACGGGCCAAAAGCTGAGACTGAAAGGCAAGGGACTGCCCGGTGCGCCTGCGGGCGACATCTATGCCACGCTAAAGATCGTCAATCCAAAGGTTGAAACCGAACAGGCGCAGAAATTCTTTGAACGGATGGCCAAGGAAATGCCGTTCGACCCCCGCGCTCATCTAGGAGGATAGCAAAATGAAAAAGGCTACTATGCGAAGTGATACAGTTGACGCGTTGTCATTCCCGGACCTGTGCAGGTTCTGTCAGGCGGAAGAAGATTGGGTCATTGAACTTGTCGAACAGGGTGTTCTGGAACCCATAGGCGGGAACCCCGGAAACTGGCGGTTCATCGGGACGAGTATCGTACGCGCCAAAAAGGCGCGCAGGCTAAGTCGCGATCTGGGGATTAATACTGCTGGCGTTGCCCTGGTGCTTGATCTGCTGGAACAGCGCGACGCGGTTTTGCGCCGTCTTGCGCAATACGAAGCCGTATGAGGCGCAGAGTCATTCGGTCAGACTGATCCGCGTGCCGGTTGTGCCCGCCACCAATGCGCAACAGTCATCGAGCCGGCCGATCGCTGCAAATCCTCCACCCGCCCGCGCAAAGTCGCAGGCCGCATCTACCTTCGGTCCCATGGATCCGGCAGGAAAATCGGTGTGTGAAAGGGCATCCGGTGTGGCGTGGCGGATCACCTTCTGGTCGGCTGTTCCCCAGTCCTGAAAAACGCCTTCGACATCCGTGAGCATCAAAAAGGCATCTGCCTTGAGGGCCCGTGCCAACAACCCACTGGCGTGGTCCTTGTCGATCACGGCCTCGACCCCGATCATCGTGCCGTCAGCTTTCTGAACCACGGGAATACCTCCGCCCCCGGCGCAGATCACAATGACGTTTTGCGCCAGCAGCAGCTCGATCACATCTAGTTCCAAGATGCGTTTGGGACGTGGAGAGGGTACGGTACGCCGGAAATGCGCGCCGTCCTGACCTATTGTCCAGCCCCGCTCGGCGCTCAGTTTAGCGGCGTCCTGTTCGGAATAGATAGGGCCGATGAACTTGGTCGGTGCTTGAAATGCGGGGTCATTTGGGTCGACCTCTATCTGAGTGAGGAGTGTCGCGTATTTGGCATCTGGCGCGTAGGCGTTGTCCAGTTCCTGCTGCAATACATAGCCGATCATGCCATCGGTTTCCGCACCCAGCACATCCAGTGGGAACACGCCGCCCTGCAACGCGAGATAGCCGACCTGCGGCCCGTTGCCATGGGTGATAACAACCTCGTGCCCTGCCTCAAGCAATCTGGCAAGCGATTGGGCGGCTGTGCGAATGCTATTTCGCTGACCGGCAGCGGTCAGTGTTTCACCACGTTTCGACAGGGCATTTCCGCCCAAAGCAACGACTATACGCATTCAGGACCCCAATGTTGCGACCAGCACGGCCTTGATCGTGTGCATCCGATTTTCGGCCTGATCAAACACAATCGAGGCCGGGCTTTCGAAAATATCCTCGGTCACTTCCATCGCGTCCAGACCGAAAGTATCGCAGATATTTTTGCCCACTTCGGTTTCAGTATTACGGAAAGCTGGCAGACAATACATGAATTTTGTATGTGGATTGCCTGTTATCGCCATGACCTCTGCATTGACCTGATAGGGCATCAACAGCTTGATCCGCTCTGCCCACATGTCCTGGGCTTCACCCATCGACACCCACACATCTGTATAGACAAAGTCGCATTCGCTCACGCCCTGCTGCACATCTTCGGTTAACAGGATACGCGCGCCTGTCCGCTTGGCCTCGGCCAACGCCGCTGTCACGATGGCCTTGTCCGGCCAGAGCGATTTGGGACCGCACAGGCGCACATCCATACCCAGCTTGGCAGCGCCGATCAGCAGGCTATCGCCCATGTTGTTGCCAACATCGCCCAGAAAGCAGAACGCGATCTGGTTCAGCGGTTTGGCCACATGTTCGGTCATGGTGAGTACATCGGCGAGGATTTGCGTTGGGTGAAATTCGTCCGTCAGCCCATTATAGACAGGCACACCGGACCACTTGGCCAAGGTTTCGACCGCTTGCTGTCCAAAGCCGCGATATTCGATGGCATCGTACATGCGGCCCAGCACACGGGCGGTGTCCTTGACGCGTTCCTTCATTCCGATATGGCTGCCGGAGGGGCCCAGATAGGTTACATGCGCGCCCTGATCATGTGCCGCCACCTCAAAGCCAACGCGTGTGCGGGTCGAGTTTTTCTCGAAGATCAGAGCAATTTGACGCCCTTTCAGGGTTTGTTGTTCGGTGCCTGTATACTTGGCGGTTTTCAGATCTGCCGAGAGTTTCAGCAGGAATTTGATCTCTTGCGGGCTGAAGTCGCGCAAGCGCAGCAAAGAACGGTTGCTGAGGTTGAAAGACATAAGGTTACTCCACCGGATCACGTGAAATGGGGCAGGTCATACAGTGCCCGCCGCCGCGCCCGCGGCCCAGTTCGGCACCACGGATCGTGATGACCTCAATGCCTGCCTTGCGCAGCAGCGTATTGGTATGGACGTTGCGGTCATAGGCCAGCACCACACCCGGCTCCAGGGCGACGACGTTGTTGCCGTCATCCCACTGTTCGCGTTCCTGTTCGAATTGATCGCCGCCTGTGCCGATGATGCGCAGTTCGGGGATGTTCAACGCCTCTTGCACGACGTCAAAAATGTGCCGGGACTCTTCTATCACGCGCAGGGCGTGTTTGTCGTTGGGGTAGAGAGAATAGCACCTGATCTGGTCTGCCACCTGCATAAAGCTGGTGACCAGATCGCGGTCGCAAAACGAAAATATCGTATCAAGGTGCATTGCTGCGCGCGAGGCAGGCATCTGGCACGCGATCACACGATCTGCCGCGCCTTGTTGAAATAGAGAAACGGCCAACTGCCCCACTGCTTGCGGTGTTGTGCGTTCGCCCAAGCCGAGCAACACACAGCCCTTGCCGATCGGCATCACATCGCCGCCTTCCAGCGTGGCGGGGCCAAAATCCTGATCGGGGTCGCCCCACCAGATATTTACCTTGTGAGCAAAACGCGGATGAAAACGATAGATCGCCGCCGCAATCAGCGTTTCCTGCTGACGGGCGGGCCAGTGCATGGGGTTCAGGGTGACGCCGCCGTAAATCCAGCAAGACGTGTCACGGGTGAAGATGAGGTTGGGTAGGGGCGGCATCACGAAACCGTCAGGCCCAAGGAAGCGCCCGAACATGCTGTGCGGCTTAAACGGCAGATCGCTGGGTGTGATGCCGCCGGTCAGATAGCGGGTCAGCTTGGCGCTGGGCAACCCATCCAGCCAGTCGCGCAAGTCTGTCATCATGCCGACCCCGATATGATCCTCGGTGATCTTTCGGTCCAACAGCCATCGTCGCGCTTTCGAAATATCCAGAACGTCAGAGAGCAAGTCGTGCTGTTCCAGCACTTCGACGCCCCGGTCGCGCATCTTGTCGCAAAAGGCGAAATGATCCTTGCGCGCCTCATCGACCCAGAACACGTCATCAAATAACAGGGCGTCGCAATTGCTGGGCGTCAGCCGTTCATGCGCAAGGCCGGGGCGCGACACCATCACAGTGTGCAGCCTGCCGATTTCGGAATGCACTCCGAGTACCTTGGTCATGCCATTATCGCCGCACTCGGCAGGGCCATCGACATCAACGACAGGGTCGCCAGCAAGGACCAGACGTAACGCAGCCATGTGTTATAGGGCACACGCGCTATAGCAAGCCCGCCGACACCCACGCCGTAAGGAGGGGCCACCAGATTGGTGATGCCGATGGCAGTTTGAAAGGCCGTGACCGCCAAGTCGCAACTGACGCCCGCGAAATCCGAAAGGGGTGCCGCCACAACTGGTGCGTAGGTGCGGGGAACCGGAACATCCTTGTCCAGAACGCAATTGGGCGCGCGTCGGTATGCGCCCGCCGGGATGATCGAGGTCACTGCCGCCATGATGACGACAAGAACAAAGGGGATGGTGTAAGCCGTCGGGCACCTGCTTGGTCTTGGCTGATCCGCTTGTGGCAGGACGTCGGTTGATGGCTGTGTCATGCAGTTGTCCTTCCACGGGCGCGGGTTCACCCGATCAGACAATGCATCGATACCAAGGAGCGGTGATTGAGATTGGTCAATCTGCTCTGCGGTCAGCCTATTTTTTCAGACGTGCCTTGTACTTTTGATAGAATTTTTCGTTGACCTTGATGAATTGAGAAAGCCGTCGCCCCAACCAACCGGCGGAATTTCGGACCAGGTATATGTACCCCGTCAGGCTGGCAAAAAGACTGCCGAGGGCGTTCAAAAGCAAGTCACCCATCGTGTCTTCCAACCCCGATTTTTGCATATTCAGATCAAAAAAACTGTCCATCGTATACTCAAAAATCTCCCACATCGCGCCCATCGTCATTGCGACGCAGAATGTGATGGTCGCCAGCGCAGATGGTGGTGCCGCGAACCTGTCCCCTTCAAAAAGCATAAAGACCAGTAAAAAACCCGTCAGCCCAAAACCAACAGCGGAAAACCCATGCAATCCAAGATCCCACCACCAAAGGCGCTCGTAAAAATCGAAGGCCTCGCCCAGGAAAATGGAGGCAAAGAAAAACAGCGTGGTTGCCACCAGAAATGGCAGGGGAAGGGTCAAGGACCAGCGCGCAGCAAGCAGTGGCGGCAGGAGCGATAGGATCAAGGTCGCAAAGCTTACAAATGCCAGCGACCAGCGTGCAAACCCCAGTGCCACCAGCCCCGCGATCAAAAGTGCAGCCCAGATCGCGAGAACTGTTTTGCTGGTTTGTCTTATCAGGTGCATGGCGTCGTCGTCGTGCTGGACTTAAAATGGATCATCCAAATGACTATATCACGTGAATGCCAGAAAACATGATACGCATCGCAAGCTATAACATGCGCAAGGCCCGCGGGCTTGATCAGAAACGCAGACCTGAACGCACGTTGCAGGTCATCAACGCGTTGCAGGCCGATGTTGTTGTCTTGCAAGAGGCTGACAAACGCATGGGGCAACGTCATCCCGCTTTGCCAAGGCAACTGATCGCATCCGAAACAGACTTTGATCTGGTCGAAGTTTCGACCAACGGCATCAGCCTTGGGTGGCACGGCAATGCCGTTCTGGTGCGCAAGGGGATCACGGTCAAGAATGTACATCGTGTTGATCTTCCCGGTTTGGAGCCGCGTGGGGCAGTGCGCATTGATCTGGACCATGGGGGCGGGATCACTGTGGCTGCGACCCATTTGGGCCTGTTGCGCGGTGATCGGCGGGCACAGCTTGAAACGCTGTGTGATGCAATTGCTGATTGCCCGCGCGCGGTCATAGCCGGCGATTTCAACGAATGGTCTCAACAAAAAGGTCTTGAACCCCTCGCGGCGCGGTTTGCGGTCCACGCGCCGGGCCGGACATTTCACGCCAGACGGCCAATGGCGGCACTGGACCGGTTTGCGTTGTCGGCAGGGGTGCAGTTGCGTGATGCAGGCGTGTCACAGGATGCCTTGGCGCAACGGGCATCAGACCACTTGCCGATATGGTCGGACTTGGCCATTTCCCCAAAACTGCCTATTTGCTGAACAAAACCGGCAGTTTGGCCTCGCGCAACAAGGCATGCGTGGTCGCACCCAAAACAAAATCATAGGTCTTTGAGTGGCCGAAGGCACCCGTCACGATCAAATCAGCCCCCTTTTCGAAAGCGGTTTTGTTCAACACGTCGGCGATGCCCTGACCCATCGGTTCGCGATGTTCCAATGTCGGCTTCATACCGTGCCGCGCCAGCGCCTCGGTCAGGTCGATCCCGTCTGCATCGTTCATCATATCTTGTGTGGCCTTGCTGACGCGCAGCACGGTGATGGCCGCATCTGGCCGGGCGACCGACAGCATATCGTGGGCGGCGCGTGCGGCTTCCCTCGTGTCGCTCCAGCCCAACAGAATATTCTGGCCGATTTCAGGTCCATCATAGTCCAAAGGAACGACAACGACCGGGCGACCACTGTCGCGGATCACCTGTTGCTGCGCGTGGCGCTGGTCATAGCGGTCACCTGCCTTGTCCTCGCGGGCCATCACAACAAGATCGGCTGCGCGCGCACTTTCAACCATGCGCTCATTTGCAGAGACCGCCTCGGACTTGACCAGGCGGAACTCGCTTGCGAAATCCTCTGGGCTTGTGTGTTTTGTGAACACCGCCTTGATTGCCTCTGATTCCTCTTTCTGACTTGCGTTGAAGTTGGCAAAGGCAGGTTCGGGGATGTGAATCGCGATCCCTGGATAGACCAGCAACGCTTCGACAGTATGCAATCCGATCAGGTGCGCATTGTGCCTGCGGGCAAGCGGTACAGCCACCTTGAGCAAGGTGTCAGCGTGATCGGGCGTTGTCAGGCAAACGAGAATTGTCTTCAGTGCCATCGGATCGTTCCTTTTCTTTAGCGCTGGGGCACTTTCATGCGCCCCACGCCTGATTGTTTTCAGAATTTCTGAATGTTAATCTTTTGCACTTTGGCCTTGGCAGTTGTTGGCTTGGCAATGCGCAGTTTCAGGAACCCGTCGGCGAAGTTTGCATCGATCGCACCCGCGTCCGGGATAAAACCCAACGGAACCTGATGCCGGAAGCTGCCATAGCGCCCTTCGATCAGATGATAATTATCTTGGTTCTGTTCGTGGCCACTGCTTTTCTCGCCCTTCAGGATCAGTGTCTTTCCCGAGATCGTGGCGTCCAGATCGTCTTTTTTGATGCCCGGCACCTCGGCACTGATCTCGATCGCGTCTTTGGTTTCGACCACGTCAATTGCAGGGAAAACAGGACCGGAAAAGATCGAGTGGGCATATTCATTCGCGGACGAAAATCCTGATCTGAACTGATCCACAAGCCGGTTTATCTCGTTCTCGAAGGGAGGAAAGAACGCAGCCTCACGTGCATCCGGCTTTGTTTGGGGAAGGGATTGGCGAGGCATGGAAATCTCCTTTCTGAGTGATCGACATCTTTTTGTGCCTGATCGATGTTTAGCCATCCTCAGGTCTGGTGGATTGATTTCCGTCAATTGAATTGAGCGGTGGCGCGTTAGCACTGTCGCGACATGCAGTTGCTGAAGGAAATCAACATGGCTTACCGAACAATCGCTTGCATTGTGGCCGTCTTGGTGTCCGTCGGTTCAGCATGCTGGGCAGAAATATCTTCCGTTGAAAATGGGGGCGACACCTTTTTGTCTGGGCCGCAGGTGACTGCGCCACTGGCAACATCAGGCGACACGTTCGTTTCCGCTCGAACCGCGCGGGTCAGCGGAGACGCGATGGGGGATTTGCATATTGCGGGCGTTGATGTGTCAGTCAGCGCCGATGCGGCACAGGACCTTTATGCCCTGGGCGGCACCATTGTGATCCGCGGCAACATTGCCGAGGATTTGTCAGCAGCCGGTTTTTCTGTGCGAACGGAAAGAACGTCGTCAACCGCAGGCAATGCGCGCCTTGTGGGAAATACAGTTACACTTGATGGGCCAGTCATGGGGGCGCTTTCGGTTATGGGGCGGGATGTCATCCTGAACGCCGCGATTGCCGGCGACGTCCGTGTTCTTGCCCAGACATTGTCCTTTGGTCCTGACGCAGTCGTCAGCGGCACGCTGACCTATAGCACAGAAGAAAAGATTGCTGTCCCCGAGCGGGTGGCACCCGCAGACAGGGTTAAATTTGAGGAAGTGTCAGGCGACAGGGTCTGGAACGCAGTCGCAGAAATCCGCAAGGATATGCCTGTCTTTCCGGCGTTTACATCCCTTCTTGCGGGGTTTGTCATCTCCCTGCTTTTCTTTGTGGTGCTGGGGGCCCTGATGCTTGGGCTTGTGCCATCGCGACTGGAGCGGATGCGAGAAAACATTGCGAACGCACCCGGTCAATCCTTACTGCTGGGTGTTATCGGATTGTCGGTCTTGTTCGGGATGGTTCCCATTACTGCGCTTACCATCGTCGGCTTGCCGTTTGCGCCAATCGTCTTTCTGGCCATCGTGGTGGCCTGGACACTTGGATATGCTCTGGGAGCCTACAGCGTCGCGATGCGGGTGTGGTCAGGGTTCGGAGGAGAGGACGCTCCGGGAAACATGACACGCCTTCTGGTTTTTGCAGCCGCGATCATCATCATCGCACTGCTGAACTTTATCCCCTTCGTCGGTTGGGTGGCCAACTACACGCTGGTCTTGCTGGGGATCGGTGCAATGACCAACGCGCTTTTTCAGGATCTGATCGGCAATCCCGGCATCGCATTGGACATCGACATGAAGCCCATCAAAGACTGAAACCCAGACAGGAGTAAAAGGATGACCGCTCAAGGCCTCGAAGTAATCGACCATACTGTTCACATCACTCACGAGTGGATCAATGAATTGGCTGAACGCCTTGACTGGTCCTCAAAGCGCAGCGCGTTGCATTTGTTAAGGTCAACATTGCAGCATCTGCGCGACCATCTGTTGGTCGATGAGTTGGCGCAGTTTTCTGCGCAATTGCCGCTGCTCATACGCGGGATGATGTTTGAGGGCTGGATGCCGAAGCGGACACCGATCAAGGAACGGCACGCGGCTGATTTTGAAACCTATATCCGCACCCAAATGGGAGATGCGCAAGAATTCCGCGGGCGCGCGGATATCAAATGCGTCTTTGATCTATTGAATGCCCGCTTGAGCGCAGGAGAGATCGACGATCTCCGTGCAAGCCTTCCATCGGCGCTCCGCGATCTTTGGCCAACGCCCTGAAATCATGACTAAGCGCCAGCAAGCTAAAACTTGTGGCGCTTGGTCGGTTCTTTGCAAGTTGCGTTTCGACTCGTCAGTCGCGCTCTCCCAAGGTCAGCGCTTGCAGCTCTGTTGGGCGCAGAACAATTATCGTATGAATGTTATCAATCGCTATGATGTTATTCTTGCGCAGTTTCGTGAAGGTCCTGCTGACTGTTTCCATGGTCAAGCCAAGAAAGTCCGCGATATCGGAACGACACATAGGCAGTGTGAACTGTTTGTAGTCGCCGACGTCCTCGCCCACACGCTCTGCAAGCACGCTCAGAAATGACGCGACCTTTTCAACGGCGGATTTTCGCCCAAGCATCATGAAGTGATCTTGCATCGCGCCAATTTCGCGCAAGGCTGCCTGCAATAGCGCGCGGTGCAGAGAAGGACTACATTCACCATTCTCAAGGCATAACCTGCGGTAAGGCTGTAGCCTTGTTTCGGTCAGCGCTTCACAGTCTGTATGATGCACACCGTCCACCGGAAACCCAACGATATCACCGGGATACCCAAAGGCGATCACTTGTCTTCGTCCATCAGCCAACAACCGAGTGAGCCGCACAACGCCGGATATAACCTGATACACCCAGTCCACATCGTCGCCTTCCAAATAGAGGTATGACTGCGCTTTCAGGCGGGTTTCGGAACAAGGGGTGGCTGTTGTGCCAAGCGGTGCTGTCAGCGCTGCTTTGGTATTTTCGGCCGAGATTGTGACGTACATCGTGATTCTCCTCCATCTTATTTGAAGGCTAAGTTGGACACGTCATGTATTCCCAGTTATGGCTACTATACTGATTTTTGTATCGTTTTGTATCAAACTGTATATCCAATTCGATGTATCGTCGGTGTAGATTGGATAGCGGTCCCTCTTGAATACTACTTTTGAGCTATGCCATGATTGATAAGACAATCCTTATTGTGGAAGATGATCCCAAAATCCGTTCACTGCTCAGCAATATGTTGCAAGGTGAGGGATTTAGGACATTGGAAGCCGATACGGCGAGCGAAGCGCTGTTATTGATCCAATCCTCGTCTATTTCTCTGGTGACGCTGGATATTCATTTAGGTTTAGACAACGGGATTGAACTTGCCCGGGAAATACGGCGCACGTCTCAGGTGCCCATTGTCATGCTCACTGGAAAAGACGATGTGATTGACCGTGTTGTTGGGCTGGAAGTCGGAGCCGACGATTACATCACCAAGCCGTTTCATGTCAGGGAAGTACTTGCCCGGATCAGATCCGTTTTGCGCCGCTCGGATACCGCATCGAGCCTCCCGGCTGAGAGTGTGACGATAACTTCAGATAATTCAAAAGAAGGTTTGAATTATCGGTTCGACGGCATGACTGCGATTCCTGACCGCATGGAGCTGTTGGACAGAAGCGGTAACGTTTGCGATTTGACCAGTGGCGAGTTCCGCTTGCTCTGTGTGTTTTTGAATAGAGCAAAGCGGGTACTGTCCCGGGATCAGTTGACGGATTTGATCGGAGGGATGGAGTGGAGCCCGCTTGATCGCACGATAGACAATCAGGTGGCGCGACTGCGAAAGAAAATCGAACGCGATCTGTCTGATCCAAAACTCATCAAGACCGTGCGCGGGGTCGGTTATACCTTTGCCTGCGATGTTCAGACGTCTCGATCATCAGCCGATACATCCACCAGCAGTGCTTGAAGCCGTTCCGCTAGAACTGACTGTCGGTATGGTTTGTGCAAGATTTCATAGGGACGTTCGTGCGCGATCCGGCTTGCCACAACGTCGCTGGCATACCCAGAGCTCAGCAAAATCTTGATATGTGGGAATTCTGCTTCAACCAAGGCCGCAAGGGCGAACCCGTTCAACTTTCCTGGCATCACGATATCGGAAAAGACAATGTCTGCGCGTAGGCCGTCTGTTAGCATTTTGTAAGCGACGTCGCCGTTTTCGGCGGCTTCCGTCTTGAACCCAAGATCCTGTATACGTTCGATCGAAAGTCTCCGTACCTTTGGATTGTCTTCGACCACCAGAACGGTTCGGCCATTCCCACGCGGTAACACATTGGTCGCATCAAGCGGCGTTACAGGTATCTCTGCCGCGTCCGAGACGGCAGGGAAATATAGTCCAAAGCTGGCACCAAGGCCCAATTCACTGTAGACTCTGATGTGACCGCCGGATTGCCGGACAAATCTATGGACCATGGCAAGGCCCAGACCTGTGCCCCCGCGTTCTGCCTTTGTGGTGAAAAACGGCTCGAATGCCCTTTTTTGGGCTTCGACGCTCATGCCCTTCCCATCATCACTTACAGATAATCGGACATAATTACCCGGTGCGATATCGGTTTCGTGCGACATATAGGTGTCGTCGATTGTTACAGCCTCGACTGATACCAGCAGTTCGCCACCGGCACCCATCGCATCCCTCGCATTGAGCGCCAAATTCATCAAAGCCGACTGCAGTTGAACCGGGTCGATCATCATCTCTCTCAGATTGGAGGCAAAGTCAGTTCTGATCCGTATATTTGCGCCCAGCGTTCTTTTCAGCATCGCCAGCGTTCGTGAACACAACTCACGCAGATCGCATTTAACGGGCTTCAGATTGCTTTTGCCTGCAAAGATCATCAGCCGCGAGGTAAGATCGGCACCAAGCTGCGCGGACTCAAGTGCATCCTTGATCAATGCAAGCTGCCGTTTGTCCGCGCCGCGCATTTCGAGCAGTTCAAGGTTGCCGATGACCACTGTGAGAAGGTTGTTGAAATCGTGAACGATGCCGCCTGTCATCTGCCCGATGGCATCTAGACGCTGTGAACGGGCCAAGGCATCTTCGGCGGCTTTTCGATGCGACAGATCATGCAGGATACCCACGAACAGGCGCTGATTATTCACAACGGTATGACCGACCGATAGATGCAGGGGGAAAATGGACCCGTCCTTGCGCTGGCCCTCGACATCACGTCCGATGCCAATGATGCGTTTTTCGCCCGTCTTGACGTGGTTGGCCATGTACCCATCGTGCAGGGCAGCCATCACGCCGGGCATCAGAATTTTCACGTTCTGGCCAACCAGCGCTGTCGGGTCTTGCAGAAACATGCGTCCGGCAGCCGCATTTATACGCAGCATCGTACCGCTATCATCTGAAACAATCATAGCATCTACGGTGGCATCGAGGACTGCGTTTAGAACTGCACTGTCTTCAGTCGCGATCTGCTTTGCCCTTCCTGTGTAACCAACCTGTCCAATGCTAGATTCCGAAGGCAAGTCGCAATTGACATGCATCAACAGTGCAGTCGGCAGATTGGTCAAAATGCTAACAGGGCATAGCAGGAGGCGCAAATGAAACCGATAATAACATGGGTTGTTGTAGGAAATGCACGGACAATCAGCGTTCTGGCGCATCAGGGGTCGGGAAACGGGCTGACTGCGGTCGCTGATCAACAATGGCACGCGCCAGAGATCGCGGCATCAAAAGACAGGGCGGGCGTCGGCCACAGCATTGCTGGGCCGGGCATCGCTGCGGTAGAGCAGACCGACAGCAAACTTGTACATGACACCCGGTTTGCCAAAGAGGCAGTGTCGCATCTTTCGGCGGCGTATCTGTCCAAAAAGTTCGACCGGCTCATCGTGGTCGCCGGGCCCTACATGCTTGGGCTGCTCCGGGGAAACCTTGATGCCCCTCTTCGTGCGGCGCTGATCGGTGACATCCCCAAGGACCTTTCGGCGCAGTCACTCACCGATATAGAAACGCATCTGGGCGAACTGATGGCCGTTTAAGGCTATTGTGTTTCAGATTTGAATTGGAAGTAATAAATGTTCAGACAAATCATTGTGGGCCTTGACGGGTCGGAAAAATCCTTGAAGGCAGCGCGCATTGGCTGCGATCTTGCCAAGTACTATGCAGGAACAGTGACTTTTGTGCATGTCCCACACGCAGAAACCGCCGCGTTCGTCATCGGTAGCGTGTCGGGATATTATGCTGGCATAACCATGCCGACCTTCGAAGAAATTGAAGCGTCTGGTCAGAAAATCCTTGATGCGGCCTTGGAAGTGGCGGCAGATGTCGGCTGTACTTCGGTCAACACGTATATGCCACACGGTGATGCCGCGACCGAAATCCTGCTACATGCGGATGAAATTGACGCTGATCTGATCGTCACAGGGCGGCGGGGTCTTGGCGGCATTGCCAGTGTCGTGTTGGGCAGCACGACGCAACGCATCAACCATTTGGCCAAATGTGCTTGCCTGTCCACGGTTTAGGGCGCGACCATCTTCATGGCTCAGTTCTGACTCTGAGATGCCGATCATCTGATGATCGGCACCAAAGCGCGCATTTGTCGAACGGCTGCACAGACTTGGTGGCGCGGATGCGATGTGGCGGATGCGGCCGCAAAAACCCGTGCTTTTTGCGCTGCGCTGCTGACCGTTAACCGGGATATCGTCTTGAGTGATGGCGTGCAAACTCGAACACCTGCAAATAGTGGCTGAGATCAGAAAGCGAAATGACACCCAGCAGCTTGTGATCATCTACAACCATGAATTTGCGCCGTCCAGTTTTGCCAATAAGCGCTATCAAGTCCTGGACCGAGACATCCGGAGCCACGGCGCTGGCGTCATCAAGCCCGGAAAAAACATCGCCAACCCGAATACTGCCCCAGTTTTCACGATCAATCGCTGACAGCACAGCAGGGCCCATGTGACCCAGAAGCATGCCCGCGTCGACGACGGGAACAAAGCTAACCCCGCTTTGCAGCATGATCTTGTTGACGAACTCCGAAAGGGTCACTTCAGGCCCGACTGTGATCGGGTTTTCTGTCATCAGATCGCGCACCGATTTGTGATCAAAGGCAAGCCGCGCGAGTTGAGTTTGATAGCTGGACCGCGCAGCCATCAGAACAAATCCGCCAATCATGAGTTGCCAAAGCCCTGTCACCACCGCGCCTTGAAACAGGCTCCACAACCCGAAAGCCATCAAAAGGTATGCAAACGTTCTGCCTGATTTTGCCGCGGTTTCTGTCGCGCTGAGAATATCGCCACTACGGTGCCACAAGTAGGCCCGCAGCACACGCCCACCGTCCATGGGAAAGGCGGGCACAAGATTGAAGATCGCAAGTATGAGGTTGAGCAGAGCGAGGTAAGACAGCACGAGCGTCGGTGCTTCTGCCGGATAGGCGATGGACGACACTTGGGCCAGCACCCAAAATCCAAAAGCAAGACTGAGAGACATCGCCGGACCCGCCAACGCAATCGTGAATTCGGCGGTTGCTGATTGAGGTTCGGATTCAAGTTCTGCGACGCCACCGAAAATGAACAGCGTTATGTTTTTGATCTCAACTCCAAACGACCGGGCGACAACGGAATGTGCAAGTTCATGCAACAACAGGGATGCAAAAAAACACAACATCGCGACCAGTGACATGATGAAATATGTTGTCTGGCTGGCTCCCGGCAGGATGCTTGGAAAATACTGTTGCGACAGGCTCCAGATCACGAGGGCAGCTATAATAAACCAGCTGGGATCAAGCCTGATCTTGAAGCCATTGATCGAGAAGAGCTGTATTGCGTTTGAAAACATATAGGGCCCCTATTCGAGGATCAGCCTAGCCGGGCGACCCATTCTTTGGTTGATCAGGATCAAAACCGATCAGCCAGGGTGGAACATCCCGCCTACGGCATAGGCGAGAACTGCTGCGACTGCCCCGATCGCCAGCGTCTCAGCGCCAGATCGCCACCAGCTTGAGAGCGACCAGCGACTTTTGCCTGATCCGATCAGAAAGAAGGTGGTCAGGGTGGCAAGGACCGATATCTCAAAAGCGGACGGCAGCCCGAAAACAAACGGCAGCAACGGCACAGAACCAGCGAGCAAAAAAGCCGCAAAGGTGGCCAGCGCTGCCCGCAATGGATGTGGCGCGTCGCGGGGGAGACCGTATTCATCCATCAGCATGATTTCTATCCACTTGGCCTTGTTCCGGGCGATGGTGGCGGTTGCTTCGACAAGTACCTTGCCCTCCAATCCTCGCCGTTCAAGAATTTGGCGCAACTCTTCCAATTCTCCTGTGGGATGATCGGCGATATGCGTTTCCTCGATCTGGATAATGCGTTTGCGATCATCAAGCTCTGCCTTGGTGCCTGAATAGTTGCTGGCCGCCATCGAGAACCCGTCTGCGACAATATTGGCGACACCAAGTGCAATAATGACTTTGGGTGACAGGCCTGCACCCGCAACACCGGCCACAATGGCGAAAGTCGTGACGGCCCCATCAATCCCGCCATAGATCATATCCTTGAGAAAGCCGGTTGTATGCCCTGCCGACAGGCGCTTGGCGATTTCTTCCGGGCTGTGACCATGGTCATGTGACATGTGCCAAACCTGCCCGTTGTTGGCACGTCTTCGATTGAGCGAGGTCAACAGGGCCATCCGTTCTGTTGATACCACTTTGCCCATGGATTTACCTTCAACATCGCTGTTTCGGAGCATCTTGATTTTTGGTGGATGTGCGATCGTCGTGTGGCTGTCCGGCGCGCGTCTTGCGTATCTTGCCGATGCGCTTGCGGATCGTTTCAAACTGGCAAAGTCAATCGTCGGCCTGCTGTTGTTGTCGCTGGCCACGTCGCTGCCAGAAGTCGCGACAACGTTGACGGCAGCCATACAGCAGTCGCGGGACCTGGTTCTGAATAACCTATTTGGCGGGATCGCGTTGCAGGCGGCGGTTCTCGCGATGTCTGACCTTTGGGCACGGGCCCCCATCACAAACTATCCGCGCAAGGCCAACCACGCATTGGAGGCGACTTTGCTGGTTTTCTTACTTGGCGTTGTCCTTGTCGTAACCAACCTCGGAGAGACGTTCGTGGTTGCCGGTGTGGGGCTAGGCAGTGTGGTGATCGCACTTTGTTATGTCGGCGCAATCTGGCTGTTACGGCGCTATGATGACGTAAGCGACTGGGTACCCGTTGATTTGCCGGACCCTGATCCGCTACCCTTTCCGGCACCGTCGGGTCTTTTGCTGAAAAGCGACTTGAACCTGATGTTACAGGCGTTGGCAGCTTGCTTTGCGATCCTCGTGTTTGGATACTTGCTTGTGTTGTTCGCCGAGCGCATCGCGGATCAATCGGGCCTCGGGGCTGGGTTTGTCGGGGTTACTTTGCTGGCAGCCGCGACATCATTGCCCGAGCTGAGCACCAGCATCGCAGCGGTGCGTATTGGGGCCTATACGATGGCGATCTCAAATATTTTCGGCAGCAACCTGATCATGCTGGTGCTTGTATTTCCTGCCGATATTCTGTTTCGCGCCGGACCGATCCTGCAAGAGACATCGCGCACCGTCAGTCTTGCCCTCGCATTCGGTCTGATCGTGACGGCAATTTTCCTTGTCGGCATGATCGTACGCCGCAAACCGCGGGTCGGCGTTTTGGGTCTGGATTCAATTCTGGTCATTCTGGTCTTTTTGCTAAGCTTGGGTGCTTATTATCACGTGCGCTGAAAGGCGAGACGCACAGCCTTCAGAATCTCCGGAACAACGAGGATCGGCAGCGCAAAGGCCAGAATCAATTGCCATTCCGTCGCTCCGATAGCGGTTGTATGCAACAGGACCTGCAAGGGCGGCCAATACACCGCCAAGACTTGCGCGCCCAAGGTCACGGCCAGTGCCGCCAGAAGAAACGGATTGCTGAACCAGCCGATCCGCCAGCCGGGCAGTCGCAGCGATCGAAAGGCAAATACACTCACTTTTTCGAACACCACCATTGCAGTGAATGCCGTCGTCCGCGCCAGTTCGACCCCCTGATCTATCAATTGAAAGAAGATCCACAGACTTGAAAGACCGGTATAGGTCCCAAGCAGGATGATCGTTACCACGCCCGATACCCCAAGGATTGCAGTCTCCTTTTTCCGAGGCGGCTGCTGCATCTGATCAGGTTCTGACTTCTCAAGTCCCAAGGCGACGGCAGTTACACCATCCGTGACGAGGTTCATCCACAAAATCTGGGTCGCAAGGAAGATCAGAGGGCCGCCAATGGCAATATTGAGAACCAGCGCGACAACTTCCCCCGCGTTGGACGACAACAGATAGCGCACGAATTTTTGTACATTCGCAAATTGCCTGCGGCCCTCGCCAATCGCCTGTACGATGGTCGCAAAATTGTCGTCCAACAGAATGAGGTCAGAGGCGTCGCGCGCCACATCGGTGCCCCGCATACCCATGGATATCCCGATATCAGCCTGCTTGAGGGCGGGTGCGTCATTGACGCCATCGCCTGTCATCGCGACGATCTGACCCTGAGCTTGCATGGCGCTGACGATCCGCATTTTTTGCTCGGGTTTTGTGCGCGCAAACAGAACGTCCTGCATGAGATCCTGTGCCAGAGTGTCGTCATCCATTTCGTCCAGTTGCTGACCTGTCAAATCCTTTGACACATGCAGCGACAACCGGTCCGCGATAGCGCGGGCGGTGACCGGACTATCACCAGTGATCATGATGACCCGGATGCCCGCATCATGGGCCAGAGTAATGGCATCACGCACTTCGGGTCGTGGCGGATCGATCAATCCGACAATCCCGACAAAGGTGAGGTTGTCTTCATTTAATTGCCCATCGTCGGCATCCTTTCGCGCCATCGCAATGACGCGCAGCCCACTGGACGCCATTTGGACGTAGGCCGAAGTGATTGCATCCCGATCCGATTGCGTCAGGGTGCGAACGCCATCCGACGTGAGGGCATGAGATGAAAGTTTGAGGACCTGCTCCGGCGCACCTTTTGTCAGTACCGCCCGCTCGGTCGCAGACTGATAGAGCACGCTCATGCACTTTCGGCTGCTGCTAAACGGGATTTCTGCCAGCAAACTACTATGCTCGTCCGGCAGTTCACACCAACCCTTGTAGGCCAGAGTGACCAAAGCACCTTCGGTCGGTTCGCCGATCAACTTCCATTGCCCACCATCTTCGTGAAGCCTTGCGTGGCTGCAATACAGCCCGGTTTGCAAAAGGGCCGCCAGAACTGGATCATCCACAGCACGCAATCTTTGCCCATCAGCCTCTATGTGGCCTGCGGGATCATAACCGGTGCCGGTTACTTTATATGCTTTGTCCAAGGTCCAGACAGCGGTCACAGTCATCTTGTTCTCTGTCAGTGTACCGGTTTTGTCGGTACAGATGACCGACGCGGCACCCAGCGTCTCGACGGCTTGCAGTCGTCGTGCCAGTGCGTTTTGGCGGGCCATCGTCGTGGCACCCAGCGCAAGAGTGATCGTAACGACGGCAGGCAGCCCTTCCGGCACCATGGCGACCGACAGCGACAGGCCCGTCATTACCATCTCGCCCAGACCCCGCCCCAGAATGATGCCAAGACCGGTAACACCGGCGGCAACCAGCACGGCGGCGATCCCCAGTTGTCGCGCAAGCTGACCAAGCTTTTTTTGGAGGTTGGTGGTCTTTGTCTCGACCGCGCCTGTCAGTTTCGCGATCTTGCCAAATTCCGTGTTGGTCCCGGTCGCGGTCACCTGCGCCTCTGCGCGACCTGCTGTTACGGATGTCCCGGCAAAAACTTGCGCTGTTCCATCACCGGTTTCCTTGGCTACGGGCAGTGACTCGCCGGTTAAAACGCTTTCGTCGACATCCAATGCAATGGCACGGATCAGCGTTGCGTCGGCCGAAATTTTTACACCCGGTGCAAGGGCGAGCAGATCGCCGGGCACGATGTCGCGCGCCGGGATCAGTTGCTCTTGCCCATCCCTGATGACCATGGCCTGAGGCGAAAGCAGTTTGCGCAAGGACGCCAAAGCATTCTCGGCCTTCCACTCCTGCACAAAGCCCAGAATGGCATTCAACACAACGACAAGACCAATCGTTGCGGCATCAATGTGCTCTCCCAGCGCTATTGCGATTGCGGCAGCAATGATCAGGATCAACACCAGCAGATTGGAAAACTGCCGAAGCAAAACGCGCAAAGGCCCGGTGCGCGCTACGGTGGGAAGTTCATTCCAACCGTGTTGTTCCCGGGCAGCAAGGACTTGGCGTTCCGTCAGCCCTTTTTGTTTGTCGGCCTGAGGCATGTCGTTCCTCGATATCTGACAATTTGTCGGCAGGTATCGGCAGGTATCGGCTGGCTGGCTGGCGTCTCATTGAGCGAAATCAAATCGGCGTCGCTTTGGCGGCCTATCCTCCGCCCATGACGTTATCTACGGAAGGATCAAAGATGTCAGAAAAACCAAAAACCAAGGAACACACCGCTAACATCGAAAACAACACCCCGTTGTCGCAACTTCAGGAGGCCGGATTTGGCAAAATGGTCGGTATGAGCGTCGCATGGATGGAGACCTTGAGTAACATGAGTGCGGAGATGATTGGTTTTGCCGCAGACCGGATCAAGGAAGACGTGAAAACTCAGCACGATATCCTGCAGTGCAAGAATGTGGCCGAGCTGCAGCACGTGCAGGCACAGTTCATGCAAAAGGCGATGGACCAATACCAAGAGGAAACTGGCAAGCTGGTCGAAATGAGTTCAAAAGTTCTGACGCCCAAAGAAGATGAAAAGGCTACCTAAGCCTATCCAAAGACGTAGCGACCCGGTGCCGCATCCAAGGCCGGGGTGTTTTTCAAGTGGCGGTCAGACGGACCGCCACTGTTCTGCTTCAGCCAGTTTGTCCAATGCGGCCACCATGACCCATCCTTTGGAGCATTGATTTCAAACCATTCTTTCGCAGTGATATGCGCGTTCCCTTCGGCCTTGTGACCGCACCGAAATCGTCTGCCTGGGTGCCCCGGTTCCGACAACACTCCGCCATTATGCCCCCCATTGGTAAGCACAAAGGTGACGTCTGTGTCGGTGAGCAAAGACAACCGGTACACGGACGTCCAAGGCGACACATGGTCGGTTTCTGTTGCCAGACAGTAGATGGGCACACGTATATCTGTCAGCGCGACGGCGGTTCCGTCCACTTCGAACCGTCCTTTTGCCAGATCGTTGTTCAGGAACAATCGGCGCAGGTATTCGGAATGCATCTTTGCCGGCATCCTTGTGGCATCGGCATTCCATGCCAATAGCGGGTTGTCGGGGGTGTGTTCCCCGAGCAGATAGTGTCTGATCACGCGGCTCCAGACCAGATCGTTAGACCGCAACAGTCGAAAGGCTCCGGCCATCTGGTCCGCCTTGAGATATCCGCGCGTGGCCATGACATCCTCAAGAAAGGCGACCTGACTTTCATTGATGAAAAGACCCAATTCGCCCGGTTCTGAAAAATCGACCTGCGAGGCCAGAAGGCTAAGACTTCGCAATGTGTCGTCGCCGTCCCGCGCAAAGGCTGCGGCTACAATCGCCATGAGGGTGCCGCCAAGACAATAGCCGACACCATGAAGCTGGTCGGCACCTGCGGATTTGATATGTGCGATGGCGGCGCGCACGCCAAGATCGACATAATTCTGCATCGAAAGACCGGCATCCGACTGTTCAGGGTTTTTCCACGAGATGATAAACACCTCGAAACCCTGATCGCGCAGATTGGCCACCAAAGAACGCTGCGCTGTAAGGTCGAGAATGTAGTATTTCATGATCCATGCCGGCACGATCAGGATCGGTTCGGGTTGCAGCTTCTTGGTGGTTGGCCGGTAGTGGATCAATTCAATCAGATCATTTCGCAGCACAACATCACCGGGAGTGGTGGCAAGCTGTTGTCCCACTTTGTAGCCTTCACTCTCGCGCGGGCGCTTTGTAATCAGCCTGTTGAAATCATCCATCCAGTACCGCGCGCCACGGATCAGGTTCTGGCCTTTTTCCTCTTGGGTGCGGTTCCAAACCAGTGGGTTGGTCGCCGCGTAGTTGGCAGGTGACAACATGTCGAGGAATTGGCGTGCGGTAAAGTTGACGATATCGCCATGTTTTGGATCAACGCCCGGCAGGTTGGTTGTTGCCTGGTTCCACCAGCTTTGTGCCGCAAGAAAGTTGTGTGCAAAGACGTTGAAGGGAAAGGTGGACCAGCCCGGATCGGCAAAGCGCGGATCATCGGCAGTGTCCTTTCCGGGTGCTGGCGTCAACGCCAGACCCAGAAGCTCTGTCTGCTTGTCCGGTGAGCCAGCCAGATGCAACGCCCAATCCACATAGGCCGTCGCCAGTGCAGTGGGCGACAGACCCCCGGTAAGCCGGCCCACCGCAGCGTGCCATTGGGCATCGATGCTGGGGAGGTTTCCGGTATCAAGCGTCATGATCTATCCTCGGATTGGGTTTCAACCGCAATGTATGGGGGTTCGGGACGGCATGGGATGGCGATAGCCTCAGATAGCCCTCTACCCACCGCGCCGATTGATTGACCTCAATTTGAGTACATTTTTGACTTTGACGCCCGGACCCACGCGCCTCGTGCGCCCGATGCCAAACCGGATTGACGCGCATCAATTCGTCGGCATTGCATTGCGGTATTCTGTTGAAAAACAGGTAAAGAAAAATGTTGAATCAAACTGAATGGCGCTTCCATTTCCCCGGACTGTCAGGCCTTTCTGAGGATGTCGCACACCTGCTTGTCCGGAGGGCACGGGCAGTGCACCTGGCAAAAGACAGTGTGATCTTTGGACCCGGCAGTCCGGAAAAAAATCTGCTGCTGCTCACCTCGGGCACGGTGCGCGTACAACAAATGTCTGAAGCGGGGAGAAAGATCGTGCTTTCTCGTGCTCATGCGGGCGAAAGCTGTGTGTTGACCCCTGCCTGTCTGCTCGCATTCGAAGACTACTCGGCTGAGGGCATAGCGGAAACCGACGTCGAGGCGGTTCTGATCCCGCGCGATAGTTTTGACGACCTGATGTCGATGTCAAAGGAGTTCCGAGCATTCGTATTCGATGCCTGCTCCAAGCGGATCACAGAACTGTTCATGATGATTGAAGAGATCGCTTGCAAGCGGATGGACACTCGCCTTCCGCACAAGCTGCCAAAGTTCAAAGGCGAGGACAACGCCATGCATGTGATCCACTAACAGCTTGCGACCTGTAACCTGAACAAAACCATCTTTATGGAGGATTTTCGAAATGACTGCCAACGTAGGAAACATCGATAGGATTGCCCGTTTTGTGCTTGGGCTTGTGCTGTTCTTTGCACCGCTCCTGAATATGCCGGCGATCTGGTCCAGTTCGAGCTTTGCATATGGCAGCATGGCGGTCGGTATTATCCTTGTACTGACGGCGATGTTCCGGTTTTGCCCGCTATATCGGGTGCTGGGTCTGTCGACCTGTAAGCTTTGAGCGATGGAGACCTCGTTTACACCCATCGCCTCATTGGCGGGCGGTGCCCTGATCGGGCTTGCCGCCGTGTTGCTGATGCTCGTTCGGGGCAGAATTCTGGGGGCGACCGGCATACTGGCTGGAGCGCTGTGGCCCGCTAGCCGATATGACTGGGTATGGCGTGTCATGGTGTTGGCTGGCATGGTCTGCGGCCCGTGGGTTTATCTTGGGTTGGCTGGCACATTGCCCGCTATAGACGTCCCCGCGTCTTATCCCCTGCTGGTCGTGGGTGGGGTGTTGGTTGGCATCGGCGTGACGCTTGGCAGTGGCTGCACCTCGGGTCACGGCGTCTGTGGCTTGGCGCGCCTGTCGCCCCGGTCGTTTGCGGCGACGGGCATGTTCATGCTGACCACCGGCATCACCGTCTATTTCATCCGTCACATTTTGGGAGGCTAGTCATGCGGAATTTTCTGACATTCCTGATCGGAGTTATATTCGGCACAGGCATAGCCATGTCCGGCATGGCCAACCCGGCCAAGGTGATCAACTTTTTCGATGTCGCGGGCAATTGGGATCCAAGCTTGGCATTTGTGATGGGAGGCGCGGTGATTGTCGCCTTTTTTGGGTATCGTCTGGTACTTGCACGCCCCAGACCGGTTTTCGAACCCATCTTTGATATCCCAGCAAACAGGAAAATTGATCTGAGACTGTTGTTCGGTGCCGCGATTTTCGGCGTTGGATGGGGTATCGCAGGGTTTTGTCCCGGCGGCGCTTTGCCCGCGCTCGGGACACTGGATACGCGTGTCGTCGTATTTGTGGCCGCACTGATCGTTGGCATGCTGGGAACGCGTATGCTTCTGAAACAAGCTACGGCCCGAACCGAGCAAGCCCAATAGACCGCATAGTCTGAAAACAACGGGGTGGAACAAATGGTATTTGCGCTGATGGTTGGCTCAGCGCTGATGATAGGTTCGCTTGCCGTCGCCATCGTTTTATTCGGAGTGGCCATGCGCGTGCTGCAATGGCTCGATGAAACAGAGGCCTTCGGATATCCCCGTATGTCGCTGGCTTTTGACCTCGCGGTCGCTATCCTTTGGATATTGGTTGTTCTTACGTCAGCGGTTTGGGGTTGGGCCGTGCTTTACGTTGGGTTGGGTTTGTTCGACAGTTTCGAACCCGCCCTTTATTTTTCGGTCATATCTTTTACCACGGTTGGCTTTGGTGACGTTGTGCTTGAGCCGGGCTGGCGCTTGCTGGCCGGAATGACAGCAACACATGGGCTGCTGAACTTTGGTCTGTTCACAGCCTTTCTTGTCGAAGTCTTCCGGCTTCCCACCAGACGCAGGCGTCATTGATCAGCGTCAATTTCTTGATGCAAAGTCCGGCGTACCCTTGGCCCAAAATCGCAATAAGGAAAAAACGATGATCGACTTTCAACACTACAGCACCGTCATCTCCAACCGCCTGCAAGAGCTTGGGCTAAGGCTTGAAGAGATCGACGCGGAACTGGGAATACCCAAACCTGCTGATTTTGAAGAACAAGCTATCGACATCGAAGATGACGAAGTCCTTGAGAGTCTGGGTGTTTCTGCACAAAAAGAAGTGCGCCTGCTCAAACTGGCATTGCGACGTATCGCTGAAAAGACATACGGCACTTGCCTTGAATGCGCTCAACCAATCTCGAAAGAGCGGCTGGATGCGGTGCCCTATGCCCCTTTGTGCAAACGCTGTGCAGGTGCATCAGAGCACTGAATGGGCGCGCTTTTGCGCACTGCCCACATCGTGCAGAACGGACCAAACAGTTCAAACACGACGGTCGTGCCAACGATCAATGCCATGATCTGATCCTTCCACTGCGGAAAGGTCAGCCCTGCAATCAGCGCCATACCTATGGACACCCCGGCCTGTGGCAGCAGCGCGGGTCCATACAGGTGACGCAACGGTTTCGGCTCGCGTGCCAGGCTTGCGCCAACCCATCCGCCCAACAAACGCGCGATAACCCGCAAAGCCACGAGTGCAAGGCCAACAAATCCCAGTTCCTTCACAGATGACAGATCAAGGGACGCACCAGCGAGAATGAAAAATACGATCATGAAAGGCAGCTTGATATGCTCAATCTCATGAAATGCCCGTCTATGGTGCTGTGCCAGACTGGCGATCAAAGCACCGACCACTATGCCGGAGATAAGAAAGGATACGTCAAGAGTAACTGCCAACCCAGCCGTCAGGAAGCTAATGGCAAGCGCTTCGATTTGCAGAGGTTCCCCTGCTTTGATCCTGCCACTCAGATAGGTCGCAGGAAGACCGATCAAACCGCCCAAAACAATCGCGCCGCCAATCTCATAGAGCGCGGAAAACCCTGCCTGACCGTCACTGATTGCAATCGAGGACGCGAGTGTGAGGCAGAGGCTGAAAGTCAGCAAACCCCAGACATCATCTATTGCGACGATCCCTTCCAGCGTGCAGGTAAATCCATTCGAATGGCCCACCTGTTTCAATACGTCCAACGTAGCTGCAGGTGCGGTTGCCGTTGCAATGCTCGCCAAAATCAATGCCAGTGCAAGCTCAACTCCGAGTAGCCACAGACCGACAGTCACAATCCCGAGCGTCAGGGACACAATAGCGATCGAGATGGTCAGAATAGCCAGCCCATGCGTTCTGAGTGTTTTCGGTTGCAACGACCCGCCCAGCAGGAAGGCCACAAGCGTCAGCGCCGCGACCATCACAATGTCCGTCAACGCAGAAAACTGATCAGGCAACAGATCAAATGCACCCGCACCCAGTCCGCAAACCAACAATAGAGTGACCCGGGGAATGCGCGTGCGGTGACCAATCTGGTCGGCCAGCAGACCCACTGAGAACAGAATGCCCAAGGTTAGCAGTGCGTCGGAATACATCATGTGCTGTTGGCTTTCTGCTACTGGCGCTTGGGGATCAGAGTGATTGTCTTGGGGCAAATGAATACAGTTTGTTTGACGGCCTATTGAGGCGGATCAATAAACGACCGCGCGCGGAGCCTAACCTGAGACAAACTCAGGAAAGGATTCGACTGGCCAGATGGCGCGTCTTCTTCGGTTTCATTGTAGAAGGCGCGCCGCCCGAACAGGGCGAATGTGTCCGTGAACAAGCACCTGACGCGTGCAACTGCGAACTCAAAGAAGATGGGTTTGGGTTGCTGGATTATCCAGGGTGCTAAGCTCAGATCCTGCGCCCTCAGCTCTGGAATCGGCAGGGCAATACGCAGAGCGCGACCAGAAATCACTGATCAGATGGACGTGCTGTCTTAAACAGAGAGAATAGGCTCGTGATGGAATTCTTTGGCTGGTTGAACGACCAACTGCTGCGGATGCAATGGTTGTCCGATCTGGTCACACTGTTGGTCCGCGACGGCTTGGGGATGGACATGTCAAGCCGCTGGGGCGGCAGTGTTCATTTCTTTATCTACGACGTGATCAAGATTTTTATCCTGTTATCTGTTCTCATTTTCGCCATTTCATATGTGCAAAGCTATTTCCCACCCGAACGGACCCGCCGCATACTCGGGCAGCGCCGGGGTATGGGTGCCAATGTGACCGCCGCCTTGCTGGGCACGATCACGCCGTTTTGTTCGTGTTCCTCGATCCCCTTGTTCATCGGCTTCACCAGCGCGGGATTGCCGCTTGCGGTGACGTTTTCGTTTCTGATCTCTTCGCCGCTGGTTGATCTTGCCTCCGTTATATTGCTGGCAAGTATCTTCAATTGGGGCATAGCACTTGCCTATGTCGCAATCGGTTTGGTGCTGGCGGTGTTGGGGGGTGCCTTGATCGGATGGCTTCGATTGGAAGGTCAGGTGGAGGATTTCGTGTTTCAAAGCCCGGTCAGCGATTACGACAATGATGGGGTCATCAGTCGCAGTGAACGGATTGAGTTCGCAGGTGCGCAAGTCACCGAGATCGCACACCGTGTGTGGCTTTACGTTCTGATCGGCGTTGGCATCGGCGCGGCAATCCACAATTGGATTCCGCAGGATTACATCACGGCGCTTTTGGGCCAGGACAAGTGGTGGTCTGTGATCGTGGCAACACTTGCGGGTGTCCCAATGTACGCCGATATCTTCGGGACTCTGCCAATCGCAGAAGCCTTGGTTCAAAAAGGTGTTGGCCTTGGTACTGCACTGACTTTCATGATGGCGGTGACCGCGCTTTCGCTGCCGTCTATGATCATGCTCAAGAGGGTGGTGAAGCTGCCCCTGTTGCTGACCTTTATCGCCATTGTGACGCTTGGGATCATCCTGATCGGTATTGTTATCAACGTGGCAGCGCCGCTTTTCATGTAAGAAAGGGATGCGGAATGAACATCAAAATACTGGGTTCGGGGTGCAAGAAATGCGTTGCACTTGCCGACAACGCCCGCGACGCAGCGCAAAGCGCGGGGCTGTCCGCAGAGATCGAAAAAGTGACGGACATCGTCGAGATTGCCGGTTTTGGTATCATGTCCACGCCTGCGCTGGTCATTGATGGCAAGGTCGTTTCAACGGGCAAGGTTTTGAGTGCGGCAGAGATCAGTGCACTGTTGAAGTGACCCGCTTAGTGATCCTGTGATGGCCCGATATACGCAAAACGATACGCCAGCGCTACTCCGCCCGCGCCCCCGATCACGTTGCCCAGAGTGACCCAGACTAGGTTGGCTGCGGCGTCATTGAATGTCACCTCTGATCCGGCAAGCCATCCTTGCGGGAAAAAGTACATGTTCGCGACGGAATGCTCGAGGCCGAGCAACACGAATGCGCTGATGGGCCAGAGTATCACAAGGATTTTCCCCGCCGCGGTGCGTGCGGCAAACGACAGCCAGACCGCGAGGCAGACCAGCGCGTTGCACAACGCACCACGCACCAGGGCCTCAACTGGCTGCAACGCAGCTTTCGCCTGTGGGATTTTTGCGGCTGTTTCACCCATTTGGCCATCAAAGAGGCCCGACAGTCCAAAGACCAAAGCGAGCAGCACAGCCCCTGTGAAGTTGCCTGCGTAAACGACACCCCAGCTTCGCAACAATTGGCCCAACGTGATCCTTCGGTCCACGGCCGCCATGACCATGAGCGCGTTGCCAGTGAACAATTCCGCCCCGCCAATGATCACCAGAAAAAGACCCAGCGAGAATATAAGACCACCAAGCAGTCTCGCAGGCCCAAAGGTCGCATCAACTCCGGTCATTACGGCGGTGTAGGCGACGGCCCCGAAACCAATGAAAGCGCCGGCAAGAACGGCAAGCACAAACATCTGCAAGACTGGCAAGTTGGCCTTGGCAACACCGGCATCTTCGACCAGCATGGCGATCCTGGCTGGCTTGTAGGCATCAAAGATGTGCTGTTCGGCCATCAGTCAAACGTGTCCGACAAATGCGCGGTCGTCTTGCCCAGTTGCACCGCATCAGTCTGTGGTCTTGCAAAGATCAGCAAGTTTGCCGTGGATGCAACCGCGCCGTTCGGTGGTGACAAAGGCACAACGCCTTCGCCCGATTTTGCCAGATCGGCTGTCTCAGGTTCCAAGCAAGACATGCGTGTGCTCTGCTTCAGCCTGATCTGCAACGCATCGCCGATGGGCAAGGACGGCCCGCACCCCTTGCCTTGACGGACCAAAGGACCGAAATCCAGCGACGCCAGCAGTGCGGTTTTATCAGCCAGAAGCCGATCTGTCAGATTGGTGTCATTGGGCATGCGGAACCTTGATCACTGCAACGGCCACCAAAAAACTACTTTGGGAAAACAATGATGAACTGATCCAGATCACTCTGTCAGCGGCGCAAAAAGGTACATTTCCGGCACCAGAGCACGCACAATGCCATGTGCCGCCTTTGACGGCGCGCAGGTAGCAAACTGTCGAAATCGCATCTGATCCGTGTTCTTTCAAAGTATCAGTCCGCCCCAAATGCGTCTTCAGAGCAGGCCGCTGTTTGATCCGATGTCCCAACGTGCGTGGGCAAGGTCGAAGAGGCGTCAAGGCCGTACACGTCGGGATACTCAACAATCTGACCGTTGGCATCCGGGAACCGTCTGAAGTACCCGAGTTCCACAGGAATGGGTGGGGCCGGGGCGTCAAACGTCTGCCGGCCGTTTGCAAGTTCGTGGACGCGCGCGATGTCCATGTCGAGAACGAACGCCACCAGAGCGTCCCAACGCTCAACCCGTACGCAGCCGTGTGACAATGCGCGGTCGTCTTGCGCGAACA
>ENA-OQVM01001357-OQVM01001357.1-marine-metagenome-genome-assembly--contig:-NODE-1357-length-32698-cov-11.020723_pt1 | contig 32698 bp, 21 predicted proteins | sample MGYA00237776_ERZ505498 | MGnify/ENA primary metagenome ERZ505498 (study PRJEB26159, sample SAMN06265151) | marine metagenome | isolation source: Helgoland LTER site | place: Germany:Helgoland, sampling...
GGAGAGCCTTTATGGTGTATTGGTACCGGTATGCGTAATACTCATCTCCGTGCTATTGCTCCTACTGTTTCTAATAGCAAGCTTAGCGGGAATGTTTCTCCTGGTATTGAACCGTGGGCTGCGAATGTTTTTACGGAGCAGAGTGCTAAGGGGACTTTCATTAGGAAAAACCCGACGTTAGTAAAGCTATTAAGAAAACTAAAAATTAATAACAATGAAACATGGGATAAAATACTGGCTGACGGTGGTAGTGTTCAAAACATTAGTGAGCTTGATGGTATTACCCTGGGTCATGACATACCCGCCAAGGAAGTTTTTAAAACCTTTAAGGAGATCAATCAACTGGAGTTAGTTAATCAAGCAGGTCTTAGGCAAGAGTATGTAGATCAATCAGTTAGTTTGAATTTAGCATTTCCTTCTGAAGCAACTCCTAAGTGGTTAAATAAAGTTCATTTTAATGCTTGGAAACAAGGTGTTAAAACTTTGTACTACACTAGAACTGAATCTGTTCTACGTGGAGATATTGCTCAGCAAGCTATGAACGAAGACTGTTTAGCGTGCGATGGATAATTATGCTATACACTTCTGTATATCTAATTAAAAAAGGGCTCTCGTTATGAGGGCCCTTTCTTGGTTACAGGAACGTTGGGTATGGTACGCCCATTATATTTGTTCCTATTTATTTAATTCGTCGACAGCTTGCTGTATTTCTTTAGGATCTACAACTAATTGCATAGATAATCCACCGTGCCATATTTTTTTTAACTTCTTATTTTTATCAAATAATATTATAGCAGGAACTGATTTTATACTTTCCTTAAACTTCTCAGGTTGAGAATCGTAGTCTACTTCTAGTATCTTTACACCTTTTATTGATTTTAAAAACTTATAATCGTTTTTATGGTTCCAGTCTGAGTTCATGTAAAGCAATGTTACTTGTTGTGAAAACGAGTTTAAAGAAAATAGAAATACAATTAAAATTAGAATTTTTTTCATGGTTATTTATTTATGATCTCAAATAGTTTTTCATCTATCTTGTCTAGTTTTTTACTGTTATTATCTACTTTTTCATTTATATTTATTATAGTTTCACGAACTAGTTGATCTTTTAAATCATACTCCGTTCTATTTATAGTAGGTTTAGGTAGTTCTTTTGCAAGCTCAATATCTGACTGCAGAGTAAAGTATACTGAAGCTATAGATATTGCACCAACAACTATTATGCTTATAGTTTTCAAGTCTAAAGTTACTTGAGTGTTTTCTGATATATTAGTCATAGTTTTTATTTGTACTTCTTAAACATTAGTTTATATAGTAGGCTGTTCCAAGCTTTCTGTATTTTGTCAATTACTTTTTGCATGCTTAATTTTTTTTATTTTGGTACACAGTTAGGAACCTTTCTATTACCTTTCATTTTCATACCAACTTGCTTATATTTTCTCCAGCAAGGCCCTTTTTTAATTAACTTTTTCAATAATGGTGTTTCTTCTTTCATAACTACTTAATTAAAACTTTTTTTATAATTTTTCTACCTATTGTTTTTCTTTTTCTTTTCTTAGGTTTCTCTTCATCTTTTATACCTAATTCCCAATCTTGCCAACCAGCTGCCATAGCTATTCTTTCCCACACGTCGTAGTCCTCATTTAAAGCGCCTTGTATGTTTTGCGACTTACGTAAAGCTCTGTCAACCGGAATATTTGTTGTTGCTGAAATAACGTTAGCCATAGCCATGTATGCTGGATTATCTAAACTAAACTTCATGTTATCAAATGCTCCATATTCAGCTGCTTTTGATGCGTTTACTAATTTCTTATACTTAGATCCCACGGTTGGAGATATGCTAACTATTTCTTTAACAGCTTTAGAGTATTTAGGATTCTTTTTGCTAGACTCACTGTTTATAACCATAAGAGCATTCTTCACTTGAGCTGTTATTGCTCCTGGTATACCAGTACCTCTAAGTAATGAATCAGCCATACCATTAGCAACTCTTCCTGATTTAGACAATAATTTTTCATCTTGCTCATCATCAGCAAAAGCTAAGCCAAATAAAGCATTTTGCACTACATTAAATATTAAGTTCTGCACAAAACCGTAGTAAACGATTTTAGACGTGTTTTCTCTCCAATCACCTCTTTTATTAGCAAGGTCTAATATAGCTTTTTTCTGCAACCTAGCATACTGCATTGGTGTATTAGCAAAAGCTAAAACAACTCTACCTAAGTTACTAGCCTGTTGTTGACTTATCTTGTCTGTTCCAGATGACTGTTGAGATTTTTCAGATATATCCTTAAAATCTAAAAAAGCTTTTTCTTTAGCCTCTACCTCAGATAGCCCTTGCTTTTTATAAGTGTTTATTCTATTTCTATAGAAAGTCGCACCACCTGAAGCTATAGCAAAACTATCAGCGTATTTAGTAAATACAAAACCTTTTTTTAGTATTGTGTTTATTATACCTCTAGCACCTGAATCAGCAGCTATTTCAGCCTCACTTACATTTAATTTTAATCCATCACGTCTAGCTGTTAAGTAGTCAGAGTTCATTATCTCTAAGAAATCTTTAGAATATTGCTTTACATCTACCAACCTAGCACTAGCTTTTAAAGGATTGTTATCTGTCCAGTTTATAAAGTTTATACTAGATAACGTCTGTAAAACCGCAGATCTAGTGTTTAAAAACATTATGGCACCTACAGAATTATTTATATAATCTAAAGCTCTATCGCCTGCAGTGTTTTGTGAACTTCTATTTTTACCAGACTGCATCCTTTCTAAAGTACCTTCTAATGCTTTTCTATATTTCTTACCATAAGCTGCCTCTAGCTTATTCAAATTAGCTTCTGAAAATATTTCATCTTTATTTTGCTTCCACTGCTCTAAGTACTTAGCTCTTTTAACTTTACCAAGCAATGTTCTAGCATCGCTAGTTAACGTACCACTAAGCCAGTTTTTACCTGGTTCAGCCCAGCCATCACCTTTTGTTGTTGATAAAAGTTCGTTTGCAAAAGCCTCGTATGTTGGGTTATCTTTTATAACTTTGTTAAGCTCAGCTAGATCAGACTTGCTTAAGCCAGGAACTTCTACACCCATCTTAGTCCACATTCGAACTCTTAAAGCTTGCTCATTTGTAAAACCTGTTTCATTTTTCTTTCTTAGTTTCTTAGGTATTATACCTAATCTCTTCTTTAAAGCTTTAACATCATTAACCAATGAAATTTGATCTCTAATGATATTATCTTCAGCTCGAGCAAATGGATCAAATAAGTTTTCTTTGTAGAATTTAAGTGCCTGTTCACCTTTCTTACCTTTTGGTAGAGTTTTGTATAATAAACCAGCGAAATCCTCAGCAGTTGGTGATATAAATATATCAAATCTACCCTTACCTTTACCCATTATTTCAGCCTTAGCTGATCCAAACGTTTTTTCTGAAGCTATACCTGTTTTTTCTTGTATTATTTCATTAAATGTTTTTCCTAGCTTTTTTTGTGCTAGTGCTAATTGTACTTTACTTTTAACATCTACTACACTTAATATATCTTTAACAGCTTTAACATTTCCTAAATGATCATCAGCAAAGTAAAAATCATTATAACCCTGAGCTGCTTTCTCGAGCATCCAGTTAGCTTTAGCCGATGGCGCTCCATTTGCTAAACCTGTTATGTTTTCTAAAGGTATATCTAAACCTAATCCTTTTAAAAAAGTTCTTATAGCTGGAGCTGCATTTGCTGGTCTAGCGGTTAATACGAACATGTCTCTTTCACCTGGGCTTTCACTTATAAACTTAGCTACTTCGAATAAAGGGCCTTTTTTACCTTCCATTACTTTACTAAACTCAGAGAAATCAAACTTAGCTCCCTCAGCTTCTAAAGACTCGGATCTTTTAGCAAATTCATTTGCATTAAGTTTACCTTTAGTGCCGTCAGGCATCGTATAAAGTACGTTAGATTTAGATCTAGCCAATGTATCATCGAAATCAAATACTCTAGCTTTTTTAGTTTCTTTTAATTTTTTCTGAGCTAAGCTAATAGCTTTATCTCTATTTTTTAACTTTTCCAGTAATTCAGCGTTGCTAGAGTTCTTGCTATCTAAAGTACCTGCTTTTTTAGATAACTCAACGTTGGCTTTCCAACTAGACTTAACATCTGCTTTATTATCTAAAGAACTTTTTAGTACAACTTCATTAGACTTACTAGGCTCTAGAGATATTGCAGCAACCTTATCTTTCATCCACGGCACATTGAGCTCTCTTAATTTTGCTCCAACACGCTGAGCACTCTCAGTCATTAATTTATCGTATAGAGTTTCTTTAAAACCACTTTCAACAGTTACGTAGTCTTTTAAGTTTTCGAGATCTAAAACCATCCTAGCTAAACCAGAGGTGTTTGTAGTACCGCCTAGCTTATCTATTACGTCTAGGTATTTTTTAAAAGATATAACACCTTTGTAATCGTTCATTATTTTTTTTCCATCTTTCATCCATCTACCCTCTACAATAGCTTTAGCTTCTTGCATTGACTGCTCTAAGGAAGACTTTAAATGCTCTAACTTAAGTTTACCAGGTTCACCTGTTTTCTTCACAGCCATTATAGGTACAAACTGTCTACCATAACCAGAAGTAGCTCCACTATTTTCAGCCGCTAATTGATATATAACTTTTGCTCTTGCTTCAAATTCAGCTGGAGTTTTAGCATCATATAAATACCTTTGCTTAGCAACACCCATAGCGTAATAGACGTCTGATTTATATGCATTATCTTTAGAGTTTATATATTTATTAAGAACATTTATATCTCCAGTGTTTTGAAATTTTCGTAACGCATTCTTTTGCTGTGCATCACTCATAAAATCTCCAGGCTCTATATTATCAAATACACCTTCCTTGTATAATTTACCTAAATTATCTACTATTCTTTCATACTGACCTCTACTAAGATCATTACCCGACATTAAATCTCCTTCTGTGGTTATTTTTCTAGCATCCTTACCTACATTTCTAGCGGTACCTCTACTAGTACTTCCAAACGACTGCAATAAAACTTCTTTTGTAAAATATTTCTGTAAATCTTCAGGGAAATACTTTGCAAGTTCACTTATTCCATCCAAGAAAGTTTCAAGTCTAGCTGTATCAAATATAGATCTTTTCATCTCAGGGCCTTCAGTACCTTTTATGAATACTCCTTCTTTAAACTTACCTGGTTTTCTTTTAAAAGTCTCTGTTGAACGCATAGACTTACCGGTATTTCCATCTATGATATTGTTTATATCAACACCTTTAGGTGCACCATTTACTTCTGCTATTTTAATATCAGCTTTATCTGAAGTCTTAAATGTTGGAGCATCAGCTTTGCCTTCAGCAGCCTTAACTATATTATCTTGTATAGTTTCGCTTTCAAATCTTTCTACAAAAGTAGGATTAGTTTCTCTTAATTTTTCTCTATCTACTAAAAAATTACCAATTAGTCTATTAATAGTAACTTCGTTTAGTCCAGGTGTATTTTTTAATTTACCTAATATTTGTTGAGCTAGCCTAGGGTTTTTACCATCAGCTAACTTTTGTAACTCTATAGCAGTTGCTCCTTCTATTTTCATATTTGATCTAGCAACATTATTTACTAAACCCCTAAAAACTAATTCCGCTAAGCCTTTTATCTCTTGAACTTGAGTGTTTTCTGCTCTATATAATTTACCTTCTGGTTCTTTTAATAAATCCTTTACATCCTTTATGCTTATATTTTTTCTTAACTCAAATACGTTCTTACCACTTATCTTCTTTTTACTGTAAAAAGCGTTTTGTATAGTATTTGGTACACCTGTGGATTTTTTATCTAATGTGTAACCTTCAGGTAAAATATTAAGTATCATTTGAGCATTCTTGTTTAGCTCGGATCTTAATTTTCTAAAACCCTCCATAGAACCCTGAGGCAAGTTTCTTTTAGGTACTGTAAACCATTCTGGAAGTATATCTCCTTTTATTTTTTTACCATCAGGTGTTGTTTTGTCTTTTTTACGTATATCGTATGCCTTTGCTAGAGCTTTAGCAGCGTTCTCCCCTAGTCTTAAGGATTTGTATGTTTCTTTAGTTAAGCTTTTTTCTTGTAAATCTTTCTGTATTTCAGGTATTAAATCATTAACAACATCTATACTTAATTTTAGTTCTTTAGGATCTGTTTTTTTGTTTTCTGAAACAATTTTTTCATCAAAATCTTTAGTCTCCTCAGACATCACAGATTGTGCTTCTTTACTTTCAAGGTCCTTGTTAAATAAGTCACCTTGCTGGCCTAGTCTTTTTAGTATATTACCAAGTCTACCCCCACCAAATGCACCGCCACCAAACAAGGCTTGTCTAGCATAAGCGCCAAACGGTACGTCTTTTAATTTAGCATCTCTTTTTAAGTAAGTACCGAGAATTTTATCGTATATCTCTGATCCAACCTCCATTTCAAACATCTCTCTTGATACACCTAATCCTTTTACAAATTTTCTATTTACAAAGTTTTGTATTAAACCTTGATTATTTTCATAAACATTACCTATAAGATCCGTTTTGTTTCCAGTTTCTTCAAATTCTTCAAAAGCTTTTTTATTTGCATTAGACAAATCTAAAGACTCTTGTTTTAACTCTTTTTGCGCAGTTTTATCTATGTTTAATACTTTACCAGTCTGTTTTTCTATTAATTTCTTCCCATCTTTAGTTATTTCTATATCTTGAAATCGCTTTATTAATTTTGGGCTATAGTTACCTTTACCAAAGTCTTTACTTAGTCTAGACAAAAACTTGACAACAGCGTCAGGGTTATTTAGTTCAGGTAATAAAACCTTACCTAGCTTAGTATTTTCTAGAACAGTACCTGTTAGAGATTTTTCTAAGAAAGTATTTATATTTTGCTTTAAAGATCCCAAGACGTTGTTTTCTATTAACATGTCTCTATTTTCAGGTCTACTTAGCAGATCAATTAAGTTAGCATTAAACTCCTCAAAAGTTGAATCCTTATCTTGTGTTTTTTCGTAAGCTTCTTTAACGGCTTCAGGTAAGTTTTCTATATTTCTTATTTCTCCAGTCCTTGGATCAACAGTTTCAAACTTCATTTTACCAACAGACTTAGCTAGTCCTTCTTGTAATGCTTTTTGTACACCTACGTCTTTACCGAAGGTTAAACGCGAAACAATATGATATATTTCATGAGGAAGTGTACCTTCATTCATTTTAGAAACATCAACATCTACATGTAGTTTACCATTACGTTTTGTAACAGCTGCTGATTCTCCTTCGCCTAGCTTCATACCTCTACCATTGGTAGATACGTTCATAGTAAAAGCCTCTGTACCATTTTCTTTTTTATACTGCTTATTGAATTTTTGCAATAAACCTTGAGTGTCTGCTGCTAATACATTTTTATCTAAGAATCTCTCTCTATTCTCAGCTACTCTTATCTGATTTATTAGTTGATTTCTTAATTGAAACCAGTTACCTAATTGATCTGTCGCATCTCCTTTTTCTAACCTGTCAGTTATTTCTTTGTTTGTTTTAAGTAGTAGATTTCTTTTAGACTGCATAGTTAAACTTCTATCAGCCTTATTAGCATGTGTTAATCCAATTATACTAAACTGTAAAACCTCCATAAAAGCGTGCTTAGCCCAGTCTTCCATATCACCGTACTTCTCTTCTACAAAAGTGTCAAAAGATTTTTTGTTTTGAAGGTCAGCTATTAAGGCTTCTAATGGAGCAGCTGTTTGTGCACCAGCAGCACCACCTAAACCGGAGTATAAACCTTTTTCTAAAGCAGTATTCATTGCTGCGGCTCCAGGAAACCCTTTGAATACATTAGTAGGTAGTATTTTTCTCATAGCGTGACCACCAATTACAAAACCAGCACCTGCGCCAGTAGGCATATCAACGCCAAAAATAGGATCTAGTAACGCCATCTTACCTTCTTCTTGAAATCCTTGAATAAACAATGCTTGAGCCTTATTAAATGCAGTACCTGTGGCTTTGCTGAAGCCTTTCGACTTAGCATATGCATCAACACTCATTTTAGCTTTTTTAGCTCTAGTAGCCATAACGGCTCTAGATATAGGTTTTACGCTGTTTTTACCAGCTTTAGCTAAGTAGGTTACGTTTTTTAACTTACTTAAATAGTTAGCCATACCAAAAGCGTTACCCATACCTCCAGTCATAGCACTAACTAAACCTAACTCCGCGATCATAGGTACAAAACCACCTAGACCAGTCCAAAACTGTTCTCCGAAACCCTGCTTAAAAGAATCCATTTGCTCGGCAGATAACTCAAAAGGCTTTTGATCTGGTTCTAACGTTGAGTTTACTTTATTTATCAACGCCTCTGTATCGTTTAAGTCATCTCTATCTGTTCTAAATAAATTATCTTTTCTAAAGCTACCAGAACCAGTATTGCCTTGTCCAGGCATAGCGTCTAGTGCACCAGCTAAAAAATTACCAGCTTGACTTACAACATCGTCAGCTTTTATTGAGCCCGGATCTACATTCAAAAGATACAATTGCTTCCATGCGGCATGCTCTGTAGACAGTCTTTTTTGAGTTTGTCTTGTGTTTTCTACATATCTATCCAAATCACTCATTTGAACAGTGGCTTCACCGTTTTTAGCCTCAGGTTTATCTATTTTTAAAGTATTTTTAACTTCATTAGAAGGTATAGACGATAAGCTAGATAGCAAGTCCTTTAACTTAACGCCTTTTATAACTCCAGCAGAACCTTTTTTTTCACTTATTGAATAACCTTTATCGTAAAGACTAGCCATCCATATGTTTGGAGTAACTTGTATGTTAAACTTTTTAGTGTTTATCTCTTCTTGAAAACCACTAAATTCAGCCAAGTGTATTCTATAGTCATTTTGTATTGTTTGAGAGTCTGAGGTATCTAGTTTCTTTTTTAACTCAACTTTAGCTATATCGTAGTCTTTTGTTAAATCAACAACTTCTATACCATTTGCTTTAGCTAATGCAGGTGAAATTCTAGTTCCGTCTGGTGCAAATAAAAACTCAGCATCTTCATTTATAGCTTGTTTTAATAGAAGCGAAGATCTTTCTTTTAGTTTTTCAAATTCATCTGATAAAGCACTTTGAGACACATCACCAACACCTGTATTAGGCTGATTTAGGCTTTCTTTTATTTTAATTAATCTATCATTAACCTTGGCAAGTTCTTTTTGCTTAGGGTCTTTTATACTATTTATATGTTGCAACTTCTCTCTGTTGCTAGCTTCTAACCAATTTCCTTCCTCTTTACGTGGCTTAACATATTGCTCAATGACATTATATTCATTTAATTGATCTTCTCTAGCAGATATGTCTTGTAACATTTTATCTACTAATTTATCAGGTTGAGTACCTGTTAAACCAATGTCTTCAGAATTTATACCACCAAAAAAACCAGAGCCTGATATGTCTCTATTTTCAGCATATTTCTCAACAGAGTTTTTTCTTACATAATCTCTAAAACCATCTGACTTCATTAGAGAGTTTATAGGCCTGGTGGGGTCATAAGGAATATCTTCAGATTCAATATAATTATAAGCCAATTGCTCTATATTGTCAGTTATATAACTTTCAAATTTTTTAATATTTTTTTGATTTTGCACATTTAAATCCTCATTGAAGTTATCTTTTAGAAAATTATTTATAACTTCTTGAGGATCGTCCCCAATACCCTGCTGGGGAGAGGTTTTACTACCTGACAAATCAAACGGATCAGCTTGCCTCATACGCGCTTGAGCCATGGGGTTTGAAAGACCCTTGGTATTTACGGTTATAGATTCACCGTTTAAAGCTTTTATAGTTACGTTATTTACATTTGAAGTAAACTCAAATCCACCATCTTTACCACCATACATTTGATTATAAGCATTAGCTATATCTTTAGGTGATTGTTTTTTAAAATTTGGAATTTCAAATATTTTACCGTATTTTTTATCTTTAGGTAGTTTAACTTTTACTGAACCCGAAGAAGTATCTACCGAAGGTAATTCCGTATCTTTTGGTTCCACGTACCCCGCTTGTGATGCTGTTATTGGTTGCACTACATCCGCATCCGCTGCAGCGCCTTGTTGAAAATTTGGATCAAGTAAATCTGTACTCTCCATTTGTTCAGTAGTTTTTGGCTCAGGATCTTGCTCTTTTAACTCCTTAACATAATCGTCAACAGACATGTTAGATTGTTTTGCAGCTTCTTTTATTTGATCTACAGTATATAAAACACCTTTGTAATTGTACATATTTTATTTAATTTATTTTTTGATAATTGGTAATCCTGTTTTTGGTGCAGATGATATATTAAAAACATTACTTAAATTTTCTGCATCTTCACTTTTAACACCCCCTGCTATTAATAGCTTTTTCTTTATTAATGCAGGTGAGTCTTTTGGGTATATGAAGGTATTTTTACCTACCAGTATTCGTTCTTCCTCATCTTCGCCATCCAAATATTGCTTTTCTGCTCTTATACCTTCTTGGTTAGCTAGCTCAAAAGCCGCTTCAAACGTTACATTTTCAGTTGTAAACCTGCTGTCAAGGTACTCAACCTTGTCTTTGTAATTTAATCTTCTATAATCACCTTCTGTTAATTTAGTAGTTTCTTCTTCTTCAACTTCTACAGCTGTAGGTTTTCCATGTGGTATAGTGTATATATAATTTGGCTGTTCTTCACCACCCACCAAAACAGTTTTAGAAAGACCAGGTATTCTTTTAACATCCTCATCAGTAACTTCTCTACGCCTACCAAGCATGTCAATGTTTTTCATTTTTAATTCATCTTCTAGGAAATTCTGCTTCTTTTTTGGGTCAACTTCCGCGTATTTTTTAACAACATCATCACCCCATCCTAAAACTCCTTTTATGTATTGCTGCTGTTGTTTTATATCATAAATAGATAAACCTGCAGCCTGTGACTTTACTATGTCGTTGTAAGCTTTTGAATCTTGAATAGAAGCGATATCAACTACTTGCTCAGTATAAACTAAACCTCCCTCTGTTCTAGTTGTTAAATTACTATATACGTATTTTGGGTTTATTTGTCCTTTTTTATTCTTTACACCTCCATCCACAAGGGCTTTATTACCATCAGGTGCATTTATTATTTTATCAAAAAAGGCGCCATCCCAGTCTGCTAAATCTCTTTCGAATTTTATATCAATATAACCGTCTTTCTCCGGGTAAGATTTATCGTCTATTATACCAGCATCTTTATATGCATTATATATATCACTATCTACTTTTAATTTAGAGTTTACTGTGAGTATATTAGAATTATTTTCAGTAGGTACCACCGTGACAGAGCTAGTTATTCCAGGTATTGCTATTTCCTTAACAGCGTTAGCAGCTATAAAGCTAGATAAATCATCACCATATGATGGTGAATACCCGTTGACCAAGGTGGTTATAGGTTGCGCTAACACCTCAGTACCACTTGAAACTTTCATAGAACCCGAAACTGTATTGCTAGAGTACTCGTTGTAATTGTTTATTGCACTTAAATATGATGCTCTTTGTTCTCTTGAGATATTAGGATTTGTGGCTAACATTGAATGAGCTTCTTTAGCTGTATCACCTATTTTTTGTATATTGTTACGAACTTGTTTTTGTAAAACACCACTACCTTTTATGGCGTTTTTAGCATCAGTAATGCTTTTATTATAGTTTAACTGTATTTCAGTTAAAAGCTTGCTATTAGCGTTAGCTAGTTTGTCATTTTTTTCTTTTGCTAGCTTTTTAGCTTTGTAGTAATTTGTTATACCAGCACTTATGGTTTCACCTATTTTACCGACTCCTTGAGCCCATATCTCAGCTGATCTATCTACTATTATTTGTGGGTTTCTATAACTCATGTTTTAATTTTTTAATTTTTAGTCAGCTAAAGATGCAAAACCTCCAACAGGAACTCCTTTACCTAGAGTACTAGTAGCTGCAGCAGTGGAACCCGCACCGCTAAAAGCACCACCACCAACTCCGGCACTAATTATACTTCCAACACCACCTATAGCGCTACTCCAAGCAGAAGCCTGAGCTTGATTAGCTGAAGCCTCTTGAGCTCTCGCTTGATCTATTTGACCAGCGGCCCTATCAAGATCCATATTAGTCCTGTTCTCTTCAGCTTGAAACATAAACTGTTGACCAGCAGCATCAGCCGCTTGTACTCTCTGCCCTTCAGATATTGCAATACTCTGTAATCTTTGCTGCTCGGACATTTTAGCATTCATCAAGTTTTGCTCTCCCTGAGCTTTCATTTTTTCATTATTAGCTTCCTGTTGTTCTATACTAGCTGCAACACCTTTTTTACCTTGCAACGCTGCTTGAGCTAAGGCGGTAGCTCCACCAGCTGAAGCACCTGTAGCTCTTATAGTGTCTAGAGTATTAGCTAAAGATATATCAGCTTGCTCTATCTGTATTTCAGCTGCTTTAGTTGCTACACCTAAGTCGTCAAAAGGATTTGACAATTGCCCACTTAAATCAGATGCTAAACCGCTAAGGTCTTGTGTAGAGATGTAGGGATTTGTTATTTCTTGCCTAGAGTCCTTAATTGATTTTAACTCTCTTTCGGCTCTTAATTTATCTTGTCTAGCTCTTCTAGCTGCTTTACCAGCTGCTCCACCAGCCATGGCACCACCTGCTAAACTTGCCGCTGCTCCTACAGCCATTGCCGTTACTACACCCATAATTTATATTTTTTTTACTAATTCTTTAGAAGACTTGTCATCCACGTTCCAACCAAGTTCTTCATGTATATTTATTAATGATTCATTTCTACCTATAGAGAACATATATTTTACGCCATTACTCCTACAAACTTCTTCAGCTGCATTTATTAAAAGTGCTATAGCTTGTTTTCTGTCAGCTTCTTTGTAATCTGGATTAGATACAACCCATTCTAATAAAGCTCCCTTAGAGTTAGTGTAATATATGAAACCTGCCACTATAGGCACGTCTTTTTCAACCATTAAACCTCCTTTACCATTATCAGGTAAAAAATCTCTAGGTGGATTTTGCCATTCAGGCCACTCATCCCACCAAGAACATAAGGTTTCCCAGTCGCTCTCTTTTAATTTTCTAATATTTAACTGCATTTAATTTAATTGTTTAGCTACTAACAATAAAAGTAGAGTTTACAGCAAAAAGCTCTTTAGCTCCACCAGGGTTAGTGCTGTTATCGTTTTGTAAAGTTACAGTACAGTAATAACCTTTTATACCTGTCATATCTTCTCCAAATATAACTTCTCCAGGCATTGTTTGACCTTCACTGTTATTAACTAGATTAGCATAATATTTATTTTCTTTTCTAATAAAACCAGCATATTCTTTATTATAAGGTGGGTTGTTAGATGCAAAAGTACTAAAATAGTCTGGTCTATAAACAGGTTTATTATATGTAGAGCTTGATTGTATAGGGTTTATTACGTACTCACCTTCATAATAACTATTTATTTGGTTGGTAGTATCTCTTAAACTAGGTGGTAAAATCCATATAGGATTTCCACCACTATCTAGTTCAAAACTATCAACACCAGTAACGTCTGAAATATATTCTGAAACTTCCCAACCATTACTACCTTCATAGTTTATGGTTTTGAAAACCTTACTAGTACTCACGTCTGGGTTTACTACAAAAGTAACTTTTGATTTATTGGACTCACCATAAAATTCAGCTCTATCAACATTTAAACTATTATGAACATATAGTTTGTTCCAATTACCACCTTCATTACCTATGCTATACATTCTGTTTGCTAAGCTAAAAGTAAACCTAGGTTTAAACGTATAAAAAGAAGGCCAACCTAAAACAGCTTCATCAAATTGAAGTGTAGTATAGTCGTAATAACCAGGTAGTGGTCTAGAATTAATAGGCGTGCTTGGTTGTAGTGATAAGGTATATTGTTTAGTGTATATGTCCCAACCACCTATTATTTTACCCGGTCCAAAGCTAGATGAATCTACAATACTTAAATTGTCTCTAAACCAATCAATCATACCATAGTTTGATATCTCAGTTATACCATCTCTAGACAACCTTAAAACAGCTCCTCTATTTTTGTCTACAAAATATTTCCTATATCCATAAACAGCAAAGCTTTCTGGATTCGTGCTTATTCCAAAATTTCCAGCATAAGGTATTATTTGTCCAATAACAAGATTTAGTTGGTTCACAGATACCCCACCTCCTTCAGCTGTGTATATAGCGTCTTTATCTATAAGTGCTCTACTGACTTTTCTCTCTGATAATATGATTAAATTAGAGTCTTCAGCGTGTAGCTTTTGTATGCTACCATTAGCTGGATCAGTTGCTTTAGTTATTTCTTTACCTACGGAGAATTGATTTGTTTGATTTATACCAGTTCTAGAATTATATATACCAGAATATATCATAGCGTTACCTCTGACACTGCCATTAGGTTCATCTTCAACTAAGTAAGCTTTAGCACCTAAAGACGTAGAAGTATTATTATAACCACCTCTAATTCTAGACTCTTCAATAGCCCAATTAAGATCATTATCATCTTCCGGGACATTACCAGTTTGATACCAACCACCTATAGATTGAGGTATACCCCTAGAGCCAAACCACTTTATATCGCTAGCTGAGTCTACACTTTTTCTTAAAGTGAACGAGTTATAGTATTTTACTTCTATTAATGCCATAGTATATATATTACATGTTTATAAGTGTTTTACCGCTTATATGTTATCTAGGTTGTGCAGATCCTTTTACTTTTAAACCACTTGTTTTATTCATATCACACGTCCATACTCTTAAATTTTGTTCTGCGCCCTCCCAATCATAACCAGAACCGCCTTTATAACTAGCTCCTTCTGCGGCTAGAGCTAATCCTTTTGTAGTTCCGTAATCATTATAAGGTGTAGTATATGGAATACCGTTTACATCTGTTCCTGACGAAAGAGTTGCAATATAAGACAAGTATCTATCGTTAGTATCTCCACTGTAACCAGTATAAGTAGTCTGTAAGGATGCATCCTCATAAAATTTAGTTACATATCTGTGTATACCTTCTCTAGCATATACTGTTTTATTAAAAGTAGTATTTTCTTTAGCATCTAATCGATTAGAAAACAAACTAGTGTTTATTTCATAACCAAAACTAATTTCATCACCTAAATCATAATAAAAATCACCTGTTTTTATATATGCACCAGAAGTATTATAGTTGTTTTGTCCATTGTCAGATCCGGTTCCTATAGGCGCTGCACAAGACTGCGTATTGTCTGAGCTTCCACCTAATCTCTGTATGATAACCCTGTATTCACCAAATTTAGACGTCTCACTGGGATATGGACTTTTTCCAACAACTGCCCATTTACCATGATCAGATCTACGAGAAGGACCACCAAAACTTCCTCCGCTAGTGTTAGTATTTTCAGCAGAAGTTCTAAACCAGTTATTATAAGCAGCGGCGCCACCACTTGCTCCATATATAATATCAGTTTGTTGTGTTATAGGATTGGGAGTTCCACCGGGATTACTCACGGGTATTGTAGCTTCTATACCGTCTTTATTAGATATTACTGGATTAGTAGGAGCATTGCTATCAACAATAGTATTGAAAGAAAGAACGTTTCCTTCTATATCCCTAGCTAGCTCCCAGTTAGAGGTGGGAGTTGGCCTATACTCTATTGCCCAAGAAGCATCAAAATGATTATCTAAGACAATAGGACTAGCCTGAGAAGGTACTACAGCGTTTATAAAAGTTTGTAAACTTATATAAGCTGTACCTTTGGTTAAAGCACTTGCTAATGTTACGTCATTAGAAGGTATTTGATTTCTTTCAAGGTAGTTGTAGTCTTGAGCGCCAGGTTGACCTGAGCAGCCGGTTGTAGTTTGTTCAACACCTATTAAAGCCGTATTTGGAGCTAAGTTCTGCGGTGCTGGGTTCATTTCTGTAAAAGGTTTACCCGTTCCTGATTCTATATCATCAAAAGCATTAGCCACTGTATTATGAGCGCTTAATATGTAAGCGTAGTTTGTTTGCAGTAATAAGCTGTTTTTAATACTAAAACTACCATCTGCAGGTATTTCACCTACAATTAACTGAAAAGAACAAGTATCAAATGAACTATCTGGGCCAGACAAAGTTATTTCTAAATCATAAACACCACTAGCGGGATTACTCGGGCTGTCACTAACTTCTCCATTAGTGTTTATTGTAAAAATAGTAACAGCGCTACCATTCTGCGTCTGACCTGATATGCTCCACTGTAATCCGCTTTGGTTGTTTAAACCAGAAGATAGAGCATTAGTTCCATTAGATCCATAAAACTTAATTTGTTTAGCTAATCCGACAGGTACCTGTAAGTAAGGAGGAGGAGGACACTCTTTAGCGTAATCAACTATTGTTGAGGTTTGTCCCCAAGAAGTAGCTCCATCACCAAAAGTTTCACCACCTACTATTATTGTATTCAAGTTATCTACTTCTGTTTCACCCTGGATAGGTGATGATGTAAATACTTGGGTATACAAAGGGGCGTCTGTTATAGCAGGATCTCCATCTCTACCACTTATTGTAACAACAAAATCCATTTGATTTACGTCAGCAGTAGTATATATTCTATATATTTTATTTACTATTATAAAAGAGTCTTTAGCTAGTGCTGTAGTAATGTTTCCTCTGTAGTCGGTATAGCTACCTGGCCCTCCATTAAGGGTACCTGGTATCTTTATTAATTCAAAATCGGAAGTGCGATCTATAAAATCAGCATCAGTTACAGTAAAAGATGCATCTATTATAGTTTGTATTGGATTTCCTACAGAGTTTTCAAATTGAAATTGACCTGTTACAACCGATCTAAATCTACCAAGAAGACCATTAGCTGGTAGTGGTTGATCTGTTGTTCCCCCAGGCTCTGGGCTGGAAGGAGTTCCGCTGTATATTCCAAAGTATTCACTCACATACCAATCAAGATTTACTATATTAGATATAGTTTGATTACCATCTGCATCTATTTGATCGTTTAAATCACTTATTGTACCTGAACTACTAGTTTCCCAATATATATCTAGTCTAGATTCAACTGGCTCTGTTTCATAAACAGCTAAATTTTGTATACTATAACTGCTTGGTTGAGGAGGGTCTATTTGCCCGAATCTATCTGATGTACTAACTCTACCAATCAAAGGATTTGATTCCGCTTCATAAAAAGCTGCATCATAATCGTTATTGTAATTAGCACCCACTTCAATATTAAACATATCGAACATGTTAGATACTGTAGAAACTGTATCAGCAAACCTTGAAGGGAAATATTGTTTATTAACAACTCCAAAATTAGTTGATATTGGTGGAGTTCCAGTCCCATTTGCTACACCTAAAGTGTTTTCAACTCTACCAAACAATCTAACAGAACTTCTAAATTGTTTTTGATCAGGACCTACTTCAGATAAATCTCTAGGTACTTTGTTTATATTGTCATTTATTAACGTTATATGCGAGGTTACACCAAGTTCTAAGTCAGTTAGAATTGGGTATGCTGTTATTGCTCCCGGAAGATATACATTGTAGTAATCTTGTTCTTGTTGCTTTACAACGACCTTCCAAGTATAAAAACCTAAAGGATTATAATTAGCATCACTAGGATCTCCATTATATACACCAGGGTAAAGATTTAAATTAATAGGTGTTGTTTGTATTTTTTCTTTTACGTCAACAAACAATGAATCACCTGGCCATAAACCTATATCTACACCTGAAGGGTTGTACTCAGAGTAAACTGTTGACAATTGAGTAGCGCTAGGCCCTGAAATGGTTGTGTCTGACGAGTTTGATAATACAGTTGATGTAGTTCTACTAAATCTATCAGAAAAAACAAAACCAGCCTGATAGTTTCTATTTTGCTTTAAAGTACTGTTTGGATATTCTATTATGTTCGTGTTCCAAGAAGTTTGGTTATTAGGACTAGTAGTTACATCAAAGCTTTTTTTAGCCCCTGCACCAACATTATAGTTTATGATTGGTGGCGTGTGCTTTGTTTGAAAATTACTGTATACAATTCTATTACTTATTACCTCTTGACCTAAAGCCTTTACAGGAACTTTATCATATACTCTAATTAATTGATCTTCTGGAAGTGTTCTAAAGGGTTTAGTTCCAGAGTATGTATACCTATACGTGTTTGAAGGGTTGGCCGCGTTGAATTGAGCCGATATTTGAGCAGATGTTATAGTATCTACAACTGCTACAGCTAAACTATCCGATTCTTTATACAGTATATCTATCTCTACTATCTTAAAATGGTTAGTTACATTTTCTAGAGTTGTTACATAATTTGGATCACCTACTTTAGGTAAATCTATTAACAAATCGATTTGATTTACTTTGTTTTCCATGAAATCAACAACAGTGCTTCTATAAGCCGCTGACATATCATTATCATCATCATTAGTGTATAAAAAATAACCATCTTGCTTAGGTATAAAACACTCTTGTGTAAACGGCGCAAAAACAGAATATTCGCCATCATCAAACTTAAATCTATAACTAAACCTAACAAATTTATCCTCTAAATAATCAGGATCACCTTGATAGTTAGTGTTGTAATATGGATTACCTGTACTACCATCTGGTAAATCCTGACTAACAACATCTTTCATAGTTGTCTCGTAACTACCAACAGCTGGTGATAAATTTGGATTATCAGCTGCCATATCTGCTGTTATTTCTTGCCAAAGCATAGGTGCATTATAAGGCATGTACTTCGCTACAGATATTGTATCTTCTATATTATAGTAATTACTATCGTCAGCAGCAGCGTTAACCCTTATTTTTCTAGGTTGATTTCTATTATCAGTCCAGAATAAAAGATCTTCCAACAAGTTTACACCGTGCATAGGACTATCTTCATAAAAATTCAGAAAAGGCCCTTGTACTAAAACGGTGCTCTGTATAGATGTGTTTGGTGATATTATTAATCTAACTATGTAATTTTGAGCCAGAGGTTCATATACACCGTAAGGATTTTTAGCAACTGTGTTGTCGGTTAGAAATAAAAACACGCTAGAATTTACTTCAGAAACTAAATATCCAACACATATTAAATCATCTTCCTCAGATTTAGTAACTGATTGAAAGTCAAACACCATTTCATTACCTAATACGTTTTCTAATGCACCAACGTCTTCAGATTCTGATTTACTAACCTGTATGTTTATTGCGTTTCTATATTCTCCTTGAGGTAATAATCGATCATCAAGATCTTTATTCATCTTGGATCTTATAAAAATATTTTTAAAACTAGCCATTTAATTTAATGTTTTAACCATTTAGATTTACCTCTCATTGTTTGAACTATTTCATCAAGTTTAATGTTAGATAATCTTATCTTTGCATTTCTAAGTTTCGCAGACTTTTCTCTCTTAAGTCTTTGCACTATGTACTCTGGTTGGTTTATTCTAGTAGAAATTATAGCATGCGATATATAAGCATACATGGCTTCTTCAGCCATTTTAGGCACTCTAGTATCTAAGCTAGAAGATAAACCATCAGATACATACTCTAACACTATCAGTTTATCAACCAAATTAGATGAGAATGAAAATTTGCCTTCTCTGTCGTTTATAGTAAACCAGCCATTAGCGTTTGCGTATTGAGGATCTAGTCCATAAACACCTCCGTAGCCATGACTAAAACCACTTCCGTAAGGACCATTCGCAAGAACGTCATCTACATTTACATTTCTATCATTTTTGTAGAAGTTATTTCTCCACCTCTCCTCTACAACTGAAGTACCTTCTATATTGTTACTATTAGCGTCTTGAGTTGGTTGACCTTCACCGTCTTGTACAGGTGTCTGATATGGATTTGTAGTAAGTTTTGTTGGGTATATTTTATGAGCTATACCTTGACTATCATACCAAGACATGCTAACATAATTAACATAATCTTGAGGAATTATAATACTTAAGCTATTTGGTATCGTTAATTCTTGAGAGTTTATACTTCTCAATGTATCGTAGCTAAATTCCTGCATTGCACGTTTAGCGTGAAATATAATATCTGTTCTTTTGCAACTTGGTATTAACTTACCGTTACCAACGTAAGCAACTATAAAGTTATTTATAACATCGTTAAGCTTGATATAGCTATAAGAACCATAATTGTCTTCTGTAGTATTACCGTAAGCTTTTTCTGATGGTGTGTTTCCATATACTCCACCATCTCGCTTTTTTAACTGAATAATTACAGTTGCATCTGATGGTATACCGACATCTATAGTAACTGTATTGTTTAGCACAGTGTAAGATGTAACCTCTGTAAAACTACCACTAACACCTGTTGGACTTACATAAACTTTAAAGTTATTCAAGTCATATTGAGGATCAGTAGTCACAGTTGAGTAAAACACTAGATCCGTGTCGAAAGTAGTGGTAAAGCTTTGTCCAGGATCACCACTGTTATTACCTGAAAAACTTTGTGCGCCTTCGTAGTATTGTCTATTGTTTTCGGTTATTAAACCACCATTTGGTAAAGGCATATCTTATTAGCTTTTTTGATTTATTTCATTTTGTTGTACCTCACTAGCTGCTGCTTGTACTATTTGGGGATCTCTTATTATTATACCGGCATATGCTAGTATTCTCAATATAACATTAACTTGTTCTGACTCGTGTAACTCAAAGTCTATAGAGCCAGTCCCATCAGAAGAATCATAGTAATTACTGTTATATATATATTGACCTCTAGAGCCTGTAGTGAATCCCCATATAGGGTTTATAGGTTTTCTTATGTAATCAACTTCAATCCCATTAGTGATACTAGCTGGGTTGATGTACATAATATTCTGAATATTACCATTTATTTGTTGACCAGGTATATTTACATTACCCTTATTCTCGTATAAATAAGTAGGAAATCTTTTTGTTGCTTTGGTAAGTTGAGATCTTTCTATATTGTAGAATTCTGTTCTTGAAAGTCTCTGTAGTTCTGTTATATCACCTTTATCATCTTTATACGTTACAGTTCCCAGCCTGTAGAAGTCTACGTTATTTCCGTAACTGTCTTGAGTAGGTAATGAAAATGATTTTAACTTAGGGTTAGAAGAGTTATTATATACAGCTGCGCCAAATGTTTTAAATATAGCTAATTTTTCATCAACATTCATAACTCTGTCAGAGTAGTCAGTATCGGCTTGAGGAACTCTTAATTGTTGATTTAAATCTTCAAAGTATTTCTCAAATATATCTAACTGTACTTGTGTACCTAACTTGTTAAATTCCGATGGTGTTAAAAAACCCCTCTGCTCTTTATTAAGTATAGACAGAACTGTTTGATAAACTGTATTTACATTTATAGCCATATTTGTTTGAATTATAATACAAAGGGCAGCATTACACTACCCTCTATATTATTACATATTAATTAATCTTTTTATCTATAGATTTGTATATTTCAACACCTTCATCTGTTTTTAAGAAGTATGCAAATGCTGAATAAGGATTTTCATCGAAAGGAACCTCCATTAGTTTTCTTCCATTACTAGCCCAAGTAAAGTATCTTTGATCATCTGATAATCTTATGATACCAGCCTCGGTAGCTTGTATTGCAAAATTTCTTAATTGTACGTTCTCATCATTAGCTAAATCTAGGAACAAACCTGGACTCATCTTTGCAAACAGTAGCAAATCTCTTTTAAGTTCCTTAGAACTCATCGTAGACACCTTAGATCCTAACTCAACCCTTAATATTGCTTCAGCGTGGTCTATATCCATACCTCTAGCAGCGTTTAAAGCGTCAATCTGTAGCTCTAATATATCTAATTCATCTTCTGCTATTTCGACTTGATCAAGTTCTTTATATAACTTATTTTTAGAAGGGTGATATAAAGACAATACTTTTTGAAGGTTTTGTTTTTCTTTTGGAACAAACAACGAGCCGTCTTTAAATATAATGTGACCTAAAGTAGCTTCACCTTGTTGTTCTTTTACGAACGGTGAAGATTGGTTTGTTGCATATCTTATTTCTTTTTGTTCACGACTATCTTTATCAAAAAATAGTAAAGCATGCTTAGAAGTATGTTTACTAGGTATTGTAAATGTTATTGGTGATTTGTTAGAAGTTAATATATATGTTCTATCTTTTATTTCCCAGCTTGGTTTAGCTGGTTGTGTTTTTGTAGGAGCTTTTACTACTACTTCTTGCTGAGGAGCAACCTCAACTTTATTTGCTGGTGCTTTTTTTGCAGCCATAATATAATATAATTAAATAATTTATAAGGGTAATAATTACCCCCGTCAGTTCAACGAGGGTAAGAATTACATTTGTTGAATCAATTAGATTCCTTTGAATAATACAAAGTTGTTAGCACCTTGTACACATAAACATCTTTCAGATAAGAAGTTTACTTCCATAGCATCTAGATCAGATGTAGCAGCTCCACCGGCAGAACCAGTTACCCATTGCTTCATTCTTCTGTCATTTGCTTGAGAAGCTCTATATCTTACGTGTAAGAAAGGACGTCTGATGTTCGTACCTAATACTTGGTCATAAACTGTAGAAGTTCCAGCTGGTACTAATACACCTTCGATTGAAGATACTCCAGTCATACCGCCACGAGTAGAAGCATCGTTTAAGTATTTCCAGTCAGTCTTATAGAAGTCATAAGAACCTCTTCTGAATCCAGAGAAACCTAAGTTCAATGCCATTTCTTCAGAGTTTTCAAATAATCCATAAGCAGTACCACCTTGAGCACCTCCAGAGATTGCAGCTAACATATCGTCAAAATCTAAAGACGTTTGTCTTTGTAAGAATAACATGTTCTCTTCAATAGCTCCTTGAGTATCTAAGTTTTTCAAGATATCGTCAAAAGTATCAAGACCTGCAGCAGCAGTAAATCCTACGTTTACATTACCTCTATCTTCGATAGCAGCAAATAAACCTTGAGTACCTTTGTATTTTGCTGTTTTAGCAGCAGATGCAGGGGCAGCAATTTCACCTTCTACCACAGACATTTCTAGGTAGTCTTCAAAACGTAATCTTGTTTCAGACTCAGCTTTTAAGTACCATAAATATCCAGATGTTCCGTCTTCAGTAGCAACTTCCACCCAACCGATTTGAGCCATATCAGATCCGTTTACAACGTATTTATTTCTGATGATGATTGGTGAGTTAGAGAATTGTGTGAAAGAAGGGTCAACAGATATATACCCATCAGGGTTGGTAATTTCTTGGTAGTTAGGCGTGCTTGAACCTTTAGCATACTCAGATCCAAATACAAATACTTTTACACCTGTAGTTGCTAAACCAGATATATTTGCAGCGGTATAAGGAGCTACTGTTAAAGCACCTGTGGTTAAGTTAGAACCAGTTACAACAGCTTTTATCTCAGCTCCCGCTCCATCTAAAGCTACAATAGTAGCTCCTACAGATACAACATTAGCAACATAATCCTTAGGATCAGCTGGTGTTAAATCTACAGGTATTGTAATTGTGTCTGTTCCATTAGTAGTACATCCATCGTAAGAGATATGTAGTCTGTTTTGCTCAGACCAAATTACTTGATCAGAAGTCATTGGCATTTCTGCCCCTACCATTCTTAAGAATCCAGATAATGTTCTGTTTCCGTAACGCTCTACTTCTTGTTCGTAGATCTCTGGTAAGTATTGTTGTGCGAAAGTGTCTGTTCCGTTAGCACCGTCGTTAAACTTTAGATAATTGCTATCTAAAATTTCTTGTTTTTGAGATGGTTTCAATGAACCAAATTGTGGAGTTAAACTCATTTTGTTTAATTTTGTTAGTTAAATTTTCTTGTTTTTATCTTTAATTTTGAAGAATCAGCACCAGAAATAGCTTTAACTTTTAAACCATTAATAAACACATCACCGCCACTAGTTTTCCTAGGTTCAGTTGAAATGTTTTTTGATTTAACCATAACGTCTCTAACAGCATCGGCTTTGCCTTGCTCATAAAAATGTTGTGCTATTGTATCAGCGTTTCTAGCAGCATATAAAGCTTTGTGGTAACCTTTAGTATCTTTAACCTCTCCTTTATCATTTAGGAACGTCCCAATGAAATTAGAGATATCAGATTGTGCTTCTGCTACCTTTTGTGGATTTTTTACACTGTACCTGAATTTACTTTCACCAACATTAAAATCAAAACCTTTGAAGTCGTCAGTTAATAATTCATTAGTACGTTTTAAAAATTCCGAGTGTTTTGCTTTACCAGCTTTCTGCTCTTCATTATATCGGTTAAAAAAGTCAGTGGCTTTTTGTTGGTCTTGAGTTACGCCTGGTCTCAACTTGATCTCATCGTAGTATTTACTCTTTGTTTCCTCTAAAAAGTTTCTAGCTTTTGCAACTTCTTCTTTAAATGCAAGTTTTTTCTTGCGTATATCTCTCTGCTCGTCGATATCTTCATCGTATGAAAAATCTTCTAGCATAAGACTTATATCGTCACCTTCTAAATAAGGCTTCGTTTGTTTATAGTATTCTTTTAATAATGTTTCGTTATCAACATTAGAGTAATCAGCGTTAAGTCTAACATAGTCGTTTATATTACCACCTGTTTCCTCCATAAAAGAAACTAGCTTTTCGATGTTTTCTGGTAAAGGTTTACCAATAACTTTTTCATCTCTAATAGCTTCTTTGTATTCAGCCTCCACCTCTTTAACTTCTTCCTCAACCTCTTCAACTAATTGTATAGGTGAGTTAGATTCTTCGTCGGCTACCACTGTTTCTTCAACAACTGGTACTTCTTTTTCTTCCTTGATAACTACTTTTGTAACCTCTGGCTCTGTTTCAATCAAAGGTTCTTTCACGCTAACCTTAGTGATATTATTCTCTGGTGTAGCTAATTTCTTAGGTGTCTTTTTTTTCTTTAATTTAAATTCACCCTCTTGTTTTACTGTTTGTTCTGACATAATATAATAATATAAAATTAATAAAGTTTTTTTATCTAGGGTCGAATTGTTCTAATCCAAATCCGCCTAGTGAGTCAAAACCTGACGACTCAAAATTCTTAGGTAGTTCATCGTTCTGACGTTGCGCTATAAGCTCTGATTGTTGTGTAGCTTGTATTCTAGTTCTTTCGTCCTTACGATCTTCTATATCTTTTTCTTTTCCTTTTTCAGCCTCAGCTCTAGCTTTCGCTAATTGAATATTGTAGTTAAACTCTTCAGCCATAAGCTCTTTCTTGATTTGAGCTTCAGTCTGCATACGTTGCATTTCGAACTGAGACTTACCCTGTTCTATTTGAAGTGTTGTTTGAGCTAACGCTTGTTGTTTCTGAACCTCAGCCATAGCGGCTTTTTCAGCACCTTCGGCATTTGCTTGAGCTTGAGCTTGTATGTTTTGCATTTGAGCCTGCCTATCAGCCTCCATCTTTTGCTTACGTTTTATTTTAAGCATTTGATTTGCTAACTTAATATTGGATATCTGTCTTAAATCTATAACATCTTCAAGATCAATACCTCCAGATTGTAACGCTATTTGTATATTTCTCTCTAATATTTGCTTTTCTTCTTCATCAGGTTCTAGATCTAAAAATATACCGAACTCATGCATGTTTAATTTTTCAATCTGCTCCAATGTATTAACATTAAAGCTACTTATAGAATTCATTAAAGCGTTCTTAGTTAAAGGGAAGTTTAACATATCCGCCGCTCTTAGACTTATATTCTCACATATTCTAACAGTGATATACATTAATGATTGAAGTATATGCTTTGTTGCTGTATTTGATGCAGCTGCCGCTAGTTTCTGTAAACCAACTAAAGAATCTTTTGCTGGTTGACTACCATCTCTAGCTTCATTAAGCCCTGTCACATCTCTTATCATTTGTAAGTAGTACTGATAAGTTTGTATAAGTGCTTGTATTTTGCTCATACCTGACGATGTCTGTAATTCTTGTATTGGTACTTTAGCTCTGTTAGGATCACCATCTTGCGTTAATGATCTACCAACTATACTACCAGTTTGGAAATACATGTTAAGTGCTTCCTGTGGATTATAATTTGTTCCATTACCAAGATCAACTTCAGCCAACCCGTCAACATCTACAAAAACACCATCTGGCACCATACGTGCTAACACTTGTTGTATTTTTAAGTGAGTCAATTGTATCATATCAGCAAAACCTATAGTTTTACTTACTATACTTTCAACTCTACCTTTGTACATTCTAGGAGCAGATATAGTATAATTCATATTAACCCTAGTTTGATCACTAAAAGGTCTAGTCATATTCTCTGCTAGCTCCCACTTAAGCATCTTTTCGTAACCCAATATCTTAGCACCACTATATAATACTTCTATAGATCTACTTACTTTATTGAAGTTGTCACTCTCAGGCGGATCAAATGTATCGTCCTTTTGTAAAGCTTTTTCAAGACCTTGATCTGTTTGCTTTATTTTAAATACTTGATTACTATATGTCTTGTATTCAAAGTATAAAACTTGAACATTATCATTATTACTATCTTGACCGTTAAAATTTCTAGTTCTAGTTGAATCACCTGGATAGCGCTGTATCTCTATAAGATCTTCGTCTGTTAGGTTTGGAAATTGTTTTTTAACTTCTTCTAACGGCACGCTTTTAACTTCTCCCACGTAGTATATATCCTCAAAGTTTGGATCTTCCGTATAAGAGTGTACTAAGTTAACTGGATCTACGTAATCAACAGTAACTCCATTAGCTAGATTAAAATCAGTTTTACTAGCACCTATACCTAACACAACTAAATCGTATGCTACTCTTTTCTTAACCTCTTCGTATTTGTTATAATCTAGTACATTATTTATAAGCTCTTCTTCAGCTATCTCTATAGCCTGCTTATATGTTAGTTGCATGTGTAATTCTAACTCTTCTTTACTTTTAGGTAATTGATCAGCTGGTATATTAGTTTTAGTTAAATCTACGCCGAATTTTTGTTTTGCGTCTTGTATTACGTCCTGTGAAAAAGCATCCTCAGCTAAATCAGTGGCATGTTGTGTTCTTTCTTTTACAGCAAACGGATCTGATGCAAATGATTTTATCTCATAACCCTTATCTGTCATACCGTTAACAACAATATCAACAAACTTAGATAACACCGCTACAGGTTTCCAGTCTAGGTTTAAGTAGCTTAAGTCACCGTTTATAGATAACTCATCTTTATATTTTTGCACAGACTGTTCTCCTCTTGCGTAGAGTCTTAACTTGTGAAAGTATTGCCAATTACCTGCAAATCTACCACCGACGTTTGTACCTCTATCGCCTTTGAACCATTCATTTTCAATGGCTCTACCTACAGCATAACCATATTCTAAGGTTTGCTTTTCTGCGTCTGGTACTACCTGACTAGGGAAAGAACTATTTGTGTTAGTATAAATCATTTATTTTATTATTTTTGAAATACTTCCGTTGTTGTCATATCGGTTAAAAGATAATTGCACTTTTCTCCTCTGTGTTCTATATACTGGTGAATACTTATTTTTATTACAAGCCATAGCAGCAAGTCCAGAACTTATTGTAGCATCATGCTTTGTTCTATTGTTTATATTAAATCTTGCCCAGTCTTCTAATGTTCTTTGAAAATACATTTGACCGTAGCCTTCACCTGTGTAGCCAACGTGATCTTCTATGTATGTTTCAATAGAAGCCGCATGAGCTTGTTTTATATCCTCGCTAGAGTTTGGTATTCCACCAATTTCCTTTTCAGTTACAGATAACTTATTGTATGCTTTATCAGGTCTATTTATAGAGAAGTTTCTATAACCTCTTCTTTTTAAATAGTACAGTAATCTTGGTTTGTTGTTCTCTGCTAGTATTGGCATTCCATAAAAATGCAAAGCCATAAGCACGTCTTCAAAAAATATCTCAGCTGTCTGAGGTCTAGCTATGTATTCTAAGAAAAACATATTAGACGGAGCATTATCCATATTAAATTTAGTTAAACCGTGCAGAGATCCGTTAGAACCTCTCTTGTCAACCGTACCTGATATATCATAGCTATCACATCCAAAAGCACCTATATGCTCGCTACCTGGATATTTAAGACCATTTTTAACAATAACATTGTTTTGTAAGTTTATAGACGGAATCCACGATACATAAAACCTACCATTGTTATTTGGTTTAAATTCAACCACTGTATCTTTTACATCACCTCTCCATTGAAAACTACCTCTTGTGACTAAACTTTTATTTCTAACTTCTTCATTGTAATCTATCTGCTCGTATATCTTAGTTAGATTATATAAAGATAATTTTGCTTCATCTCTAAATGCATGCTTTTCTGTTCTTGGAAACTGACGGTAGTATTCGTTTAATCCATCTTGATCACTCTTTAAACCATCAACTTCGTTCTCCCAATGCTCTATTACTCCTGTTGTAATTATGTCACCTGCTGGATCTACTGCTTTATCTTTTGGCGTATCGAATACAGGTAAGCCATAAGCGTCGATGAATCCTTCGTAATTCCATTCCATAGGTATGAACAAACTATATAATCCTGAGCTAGTCTGTCCGTTGCGGTTTCTCTCCCTGACGTCTGAAGCATAATATAATTTTTTAAAATTAGCACCACCTTTATCTAAAGCGTTTGAGGTACTACCCATCATACATTTACCAACTATCTTTTTACCTAATCGTAAACAAGTTTTTGTAACTCTCCAGTTATTTAGTATGTTGTCAGGTCTTTCCCACTTACCACTTTCATCGTGTACTAGTATCTTTAGTTTCTCACCATCGTACGAGTTGTCCCCGGTGTTCTTCCAGTCGATCGTTGTGTCGAGCCCCTGTTTATCCTCTGACGCGATACCCTCGTCGAGTTTCTTACGGGTAAGTTTCGAGGCTGGGACCCTATAAGCGAGTTCTGTCTTCGGCCTGTCCATACCGTCCTGGATCGGCTTGAAGAAGAAGGGATAATTAACCGAGATAGGGACGACCTTATCAGTAAACATCTTTTTAGCGTCTTGTCCTGACTTTGATAAAATGCCAAATCTTGAATCTGTGGATATTGTAGCAAGGTTAACCGCCTCACTTGATGCCATGAAAGAGAAACCTGATCGTCTGTTCTTAAGATAGCACATTCCGTAACACCGTACATCCGCTTTACAAGCTTCCCAGAAGATAAAGAATAATCTGTTTGATTCTCTATAGTCTGCTGCCCCAACATCAATCTTGGACCACTGCAAGAACATATAGTGAGTACCAGTAATATAATTGCTATTACCATTGTTTTTGAACCAAAAACCCTGCTCCCTTCTCTTAAACTCTTCATCAATATAGTCATACCATTTTTCTTTAAACACGTTAGGGTATTTCTCCCAATCAAATACACTCTTTATTTTTAAAAGCTCTTTAGGGTAATCTAACTTCTCCCATTTTTGCTCTTGCTTTTTATTAGAGCGTTTATATACCTTTTCAGGTTCCAAAGGTAATCCTATGACCAAGTTCTGTATTTGTATAACCTCACCTAGAGTACCGTCCTTACTGATAATGACTATGTCATGCTCAATATCATAACCATAACTCCATTTTTTGTATCTGTTATTTTTCTTTACAATACCTGGTTTTATGTAGTCGTCAAGTGTTTTTACTAATGTTTGCTCGTACATCATTTAGATCTCCCTTCTGCAAAACCTTTAAAAGATTTTTCTTTAGTATTACCACTTTCATTTATCATACTTTTTTCTTCTTCAATACGAGTTAGTATTTCAAAAGCGTCAAATATGGCTAGCTTCTTTGTAGCAGCAGCATTCTTTAATCTATCAGCAGTTATATCATCACCTGAATCTACTATAGGTTCTTTAGCTACCTTTATTAATTCCTCAACTGCTCTTTGCCCAGCTTGGATTATACTGAGCTTGGTTTTTTTCGTGCTCATATTTAATTACAATATCTTTTGATTTCATACAATATAATAATTCATCGTTAACGACAAATTCAAATTCGCTGTTAGGTGTAAAACCTACAACGTCTCCATTACTTATTTTAAGAGCTTCTAAGGAACTATTACCATACTTTAGTATTCCAATATGGTTTTTCTCTTTCTTTAGCTCTAAATCATCCTTATTAATTATAGGTGCTACAAAGCATCTATTGTTAAAAGGTTTCCACGAGTTATCTTTACCGTATAAGTATATCTGATCTAATTGACAGAAATACCTATTATCTTTGAAGTATTTACTACTGTTTACTTCTTTACCTTTTTGGTTGTAGTATCTTCTAAATACATTGTGGTGTATAATAACCTCATCACCTACTTTTATAGGGGTTTTAAAGGCTATTGGCACAGATATCACTTTAGCTTTATTGTTTATAAACTTGTGACTTTCTATTTTAGAATTTAAAACTAGTTTTTTATCACCTACTTTTAACTCGTTGTCGTATCTCTCTCCTACTGGTTCTACAATAAAATCGTATACACTTCTCATTAATACTGAAGATCATACTCAATGGATATAGCCATGTTAGAATTAAACTTCTTCCATGGCAATACCTCATTGTTCTTTTTTATATGTATGTTATAAGAATTATCTTCTTCATCCAGTAGTATATAAGCTATTTTATGACCACCATAAACTTCTTGACCTATAGAATAATGCATAGCATCATTTTTATAGTCAGAGCCTATACTGATCTTTCTTATAATATTACTCATCTTCTTCTATTTCAGTGTACTCACCAGTAGATAAGTCTATGGATATTTTACCATACTCTTCTTCTAGCTCAACTTTGTACTCTTCTATCTTCACGTTCATATCAGCGATAGCATGTAATAGACTATGTTTCTGTGACTCTAAAGCACCTATTTGACCTAACACACTTGCTAGTTCGTTCTGTTGCTTAACCACTTTCTTTAACTGATCTTCTTTAATTTTTCCCATTTTGATTAAATTTAATTGTTATTTTTCTATATAGTTACACTATTTATTCTGAAATTACTTCTTCTTCTTCAATTGGTGGTGGAACCTCTGCATTTCTTGGAAATCCATAGAATTGATGCGCTGAAGCATCACCTGGGTAAACCTCATTTGAGCCAAAGTCTAAGTCGTCTGTACTCATTATATCATAAGCCCATCCTGGGTAATATACAGGTGGAGTTATTTCTTTTCCATCTGGATCATAAGTACCAGGTGTTTTTACCACTTTACCGATATTAACAACTGCTTTTGTTCCGTTGATATACTGCATAGATGTAACACCTTCTTCTGTTACTTCTTGCCAAACGTCTTTTTGTATTAAAACGTCTTTTCCTTGTTGTTCTGTATCAAATACTGTCTTGTAAATATTCATAATTATATTGTTGTCAAACATTGTAATTGTGCATCTGTTAATGCTTCTTTGTAGACTGCTAGTGCTTTAACGTTTCCATAGAAGGGTTGGTTTAACGGACTATTAAATTCTAAATTATTTAAAGTTCCTACTGAAAACACATTCCCTATCGTTGTTACGTTCTTATTAACTCCATTAATAAATACTGCAAAATTATTTAATCCATACCTAAAAGCAAATTTTATAGTTTCAGTTGTAGTGTCTTGAACAAAAGAAAAGTTTAAATTACCTAATGGATTTTCCATTCTAAACTCTAATTTACCATTATTAGCTCTTTTTGATACGTAAATTCTATTTGAAGAATCTTTTGAAATATTTATTTGCCTAAACGTACCTAACTCTGCTAAAGTACTAATCTCGCCATACAATACACCCTCTGTACTATTTATCAAAGTAGAGTTACCACTATTGTTTGCAATATCTTGTAGCCTTGTGTTTGTTGCTCCAGAGGTGGGCACATATGAGGTGCTATAAGATTGGTTTTCTAGTTGTGCTCCGTATATATAAACATTACTTCCTACTATTGTACTAACATCTGTTGCACTATCAGCACAATAAATTCTTGCAGTAAAAACACCAGCCGATGTTACATTAGCAGTTATAGAACATCTATACCAACCGTTTCCATAATCTTCAATCTTTGCCGTTGTTGAATAAGCTGATGAATTTGATTGACCTATTAATCCATTTTGTAAATCAAAAGTATAATTCCAATTATTTGTACCATCTTTTATAACGTTTAAATAAACCCAATTATTGACTCCTTTTTTAGCAAAAACACTAAATGTATTATCTCCAGTTGATAAAGTATAATTGTTTCCTACGTATCTTGCACCAGCTGCAGTTGTTTCAATTTTAGAACCGTTTAAAGAACCATCTACCGAAATTATTTCATTACTTGAAACACCAATTCCAGTCTTAAAAGACCATTGCGTAAAATCACTCGAATAAGTTATCAAATTAGTACTCTGTCCCTCTAGCAACCAACTTCCACAACCACTATCTGGTACTACTTCTTGACCAACAACTTCTTTAACTGAAATACTATTTATTATAGAGCCAGCACCATTATTAAATCCAACAAAGCTATTACTACCACCACTTTGCATATCAAAAGTATTTACACCTGAGCTTAATGATTGTTGTGTTCCACCTAAATAAATAGTTAATGAAGCACCTACAGTATCAACATCTACAACAACTTTATAATCTTTTACGCTTACATCTAATATTGATTGATAAACTAATCCAGTATTAATTTTAGTTAATTGACCATTAGCTATAGTTTTTGAACCATTCCACTCACTATTAGTTGCAAAATCTCCATTTACAATTAACTCACTCCCTAAAGAATCTTGATAACTAAACCCTTCGTAGTTTATTCTTGGTAAATCTGTATCGTCTGTTATTTCTT
>ENA-OQVM01001361-OQVM01001361.1-marine-metagenome-genome-assembly--contig:-NODE-1361-length-32578-cov-4.286453_pt1 | contig 32578 bp, 28 predicted proteins | sample MGYA00237776_ERZ505498 | MGnify/ENA primary metagenome ERZ505498 (study PRJEB26159, sample SAMN06265151) | marine metagenome | isolation source: Helgoland LTER site | place: Germany:Helgoland, sampling...
GCCCTCAGATTCAGGATATGAGGGCTTTTATACTCATTGCGCAGTAACACTTAACCAAATTGGTTCATCGTGTTATCTGCCCCGCCCGCCTTTAAAGCGGCATCGCCAGAGAAGTACTCTTTGTGGTCATCGCCCATATCTGAGCCCGCCATATTCTGGTGCTTGACGCAGGCAATACCCTGACGAAGCTCCTTGCGCTGAACCCCGGCAACGTAACCCAGCATACCGGCTTCGCCGAAGTACTCCTTGGCCAAATTATCCGTTGAAAGCGCTGCCGTATGGTAAGTGGGCAATGTAATCAGGTGATGGAAAATTCCAGCCTCTCGTGCCCCATCGGCCTGAAACGATTGAATACGCGCATCGGCCTCCGTCGCCAAGTCGGTGCCATCGTACTCGACTCCCATCAATGCATCGCGATCGTAGGCAGCCATGTCTTGACCCGCTTCAGACCACGCATCAAATACCTGCTGACGGAAGCTGAGGGTCCAGTTAAAGCTTGGGCTGTTGTTATAAACCAACTTAGCGTTGGGCACGACTTCCCTGATGCGATTCACCATGCTCGCAATCTGACCCACGTGAGGCTTCTCAGTTTCAATCCAAATTAAGTCAGCGCCATTTTGCAATGACGTAATGCAATCGAGTACCACGCGATCAACCCCGGAACCCTTTTTGAATTGGAATAAACCTGAGGGTAGTCTTGCCGGCTTCAGCAGTTTGCCGTTGGCCTTAACAACCACGTCACCATTTGCAATGTCGTCAGCGGAGTCGATGTAGTCACCGTCCAAAAAGCTGTTGTACTTGTCACCAAGATCCCCTGGGGCACCTGTCACAGCAATTTGCTTGGTCAGTCCCGCGCCCAAAGAATCCGTGCGCGCTACGATGATGCCATTTTCGACACCTAACTCTAAAAACGCGTAGCGAACCGCGCGGATTTTAGCCAAGAAATCGGCATGCGGTACGGTGACCTTGCCATCTTGGTGGCCACACTGCTTCTCGTCGGAAACCTGATTCTCAATTTGAATAGCGCAGGCACCCGCTTCGATCATGCTTTTAGCCAACAAATAGGTGGCTTCTTCATTACCGAAACCGGCGTCGATGTCCGCAATGATAGGCACGACATGCGTCTGAAAGTCTTCAATCTGCTTTGACAGGCTCTGTGCTTCTAGGTCGTTACCCGCAGCGCGCGCGGCATCGAGGGCTCGAAACAGCCCGCCCATTTCTCGAGCATCGGCTTGGCGAAGGAAAGTGTAAAGCTCTTCAATCAAGCTGGGAACAGAGGTCTTCTCGTGCATCGACTGGTCAGGTAGCGGACCAAACTCAGAACGCAAAGCTGCAATCATCCAACCTGAGAGATAGAGGTACTTTTTATCGGTAGTGCCAAAATGCTTTTTAATAGCGATCAGCTTCTGCTGGCCTATAAAGCCATGCCAGCACCCAAGAGACTGCGTGTAGTGCGCGGGGTCAGCATCATACTCGGCCATGTCCTTTCGCATGATATCCGCTGTATAGCGTGCGATATCGATACCGGTCTTGAAACGATTCTGAGCCCGCATTCGTGCAGCGTATTCGGGGTTAATGTCTGCCCAGGATGATCCCGCCTGAGCAACTACGCCCTCTAACTCACCGATCGTATCCAGATAATGACTCATAACAACTCCTTTCCTGTCGAAAATATTGGGCCCAATGAGACCGCTGATTGAGGTAGACCGGGATGCTAATGGGTCAGAGGGTATTTTTAAAGAAAATGCTAAATATTATTGGCATTCACAGCGTGAATGAAAGCTACTGCCCCTTACGCTGCTTTTTCTTCTTCTCAGCCTTTTTGATATGCGACATAAGCCGCTGCCGGCGGCTCTCTTGACGTTGGGTTAATTTGTTGCGCTTTCCCGCATAAGGGTTGTCACCGGTACGGTACTGAATACGAATGGGTGTACCGTGCAGCTCCAGTACCCGGCGGAAAGTTTTTTCTAGGTAGCGCGCATAACTGGCGGGCAGCGCGTCGGTTTGACTGCCATGAATGACCACGATCGGAGGATTCTGTCCTCCAGCGTGCGCGTAGCGCAACTTAACACGACGACCATTAACCAGTGGTGGCGGATGAGTAGCAACTGCATCTTCGAGGATGCGCGTCAGTTTATTGGTATTGAGTGAGGTTGTTGCGGCTTTGTGCGCCTGATGGATAGACTCGTAAAGGTGCCCCACCCCTGTCCCGTGCAGCGCTGAAATAAAGTGCACGTCGGCGTAATCGACAAACTGGAGTCGGCGATTGAGCTCAGAACGAATCCAATCGCGCTCGTCACTCGCAATGCCATCCCATTTATTGATGGCGACGACCAGACCACGACCCGCATCAATGCACTGACCCAAAAGGTGCAAATCTTGCTCAACCAAGCCCTCGTGGGCATCCATTAACAAAATAACAACATGGGCCTCGTTGATTGCTTTGAGTGTCTTAACAATCGAGAACTTTTCAACCACTTCGCGAACGTTTTTGCGACGTCGCACACCCGCCGTATCGATGAGCGTATAGGCCTGATCATGGCGTTCATACCGAATGTAAACGCTATCTCGGGTAGTTCCGGGCTTATCAAATACGACCACCCGCTCTTCCCCGAGCAGCCGGTTGACCAAGGTAGATTTACCGACATTAGGACGCCCCACTACGGCAACACGAATACTCGGGTCGTTGAGTACATCGGGGGGAGCTGCGGGAGGCAGAGCCTCAATGACTCCGTTTATTAACTGCAACACACCGCGATTGTGCGACGCTGCAATGGTGTGTAGCTGGGAGCAACCCAAACGATAGAAGTCGCTGGCAGCGATATCTTCGCCAACCCCATCAATTTTATTCACGACCAAGTGAAAGGGCTTGCTGCGCTGACGCAGATAAGCCACCAGACTCTCATCTCCAGGGTGCAAGCCTGCTCGCCCGTCAACCAAGAGCAGCACAATATCGGCCTCATCAATTGCGAAGCGCGACTGATCGGCCATCGCGGCATCGATACCCATTTCCTCGCCACTGATACCGCCGGTATCAATAACAATAAACGGCGCATCGCCAATCTTTCCCTCACCGTATTTTCGGTCTCGGGTTAACCCTGAGAGGTTAGCCACTAAGGCGTCTCTGGAGCGTGTCAGCTGATTGAATAACGTTGACTTGCCTACATTGGGGCGCCCAACTAAGGCGATGACAGGAAGCAAGCGTTACTCCAGTGCGGCCACATCGTAGGCCATGAGCTTGCCGTCGTTACTGTAAAGATACAGACGATTGCCCTGAGCAATCATATCGGCACGAGCCCCACTGCTGTCAGGTCGAGTTCGCCCAACAATGTCGCCATCGACCTGAGAGAACAGGTGCAAATAACCCTCGAAATCTATCAGCGCAACGTAGCTTGAGATCGCTGTGGGTCGGCTCAAGCCGCGATATCCCAGCTGAATGTTTTGCCAGCGCACTCCCTGACCGTTGCGTAAATAAGCACTGACCGTTCCGTCCTGATCAGCCACGTATACATTGCCGAAACCCACCGCAACACCTGAGACCGATGAGACGTTTTGCTGCCAAATTTTACGGCCTACGCGCATATCTACCGCAGCAACACGACCTTGATAACTCGCGGCATAAAGCTCGCCGCTTTGAGTGGCCATGCTGCCATCAATATCGACTATCCGCTCGATTTCAGACCGCCCTTGAGGAATGGCAATACGTGCCTCCCAGGCGACACTGCCATTATCGAGAGATAACGCCAGTACTTTGCCGTCAGCGAAGCCTGCAATGGCGAAGTTATCAACCATAATCGGCGTCGAGGTACCACGAAGGGTGAGGACCGGCACGTCACTCAAATGCGCCCAGCGCTGTTCGCCAGTTTCATAATCAAACCCAATGACCTTACCATCGTAGGTCTGAGCAACGACCAACTCGCCATTGCCCTGAGGGGGCGCTAAGACCTCTCCAGAGACCTCGGCCCGCCAAATCTCGGAGCCATTGTTGGCATCAATCCGCAGTACAGTGCCATCGGCACCGCCTAGGAATAAGGAGTTCTGGTGATGCCCCACGCCCCCAGAAATCGCGAGGTCCACCTTGTTACTCCAAAGCTTTCGACCCGTTGTCGCATCAACCGCAGCCACCACACCCTCGGCAGCGGCCACATATAAGGTACCGTCGGCTAGGGCAGGCGTTAACTTGTAGAAACCGTCACCCTGCCCATCACCGATTGAAGTAGACCAACGCTTGGAGAGTTTGACCTTCTGATTAATATCAGTGAGCTCAACGGGCTGAGTCGGGTCATATTCGTCATCTTCGAACCACCCGCCGATAGTTTCACAGCCCGAAAGGGTTATTAGAGTCAGCGCAACGACAAATAATTTAGAACGGTGGGAGAAATTCAAGAGGCCTCCTCCGATGACGCGAGACGAGATTCAAGACTGGTAATTTTAGTATCTAAGATTCCTGGTGGGTTACCTAACGCCAGCAATACCGCTCGGGCCTCACGGTAAGCATCTAATGCCTCTGCGTGCCGACCCTCTGACACATAAATATCACCCTTTGCTGTGGCGTAAGCCGCTGGGTAGGCATCGACACCCGAATTTAAGATGGCAAGAGCAGATTCAGTATCGCCGCGGTCAGCCAACACCCTAGCGAGGCGCAGTTGGATTAACTGTCCCATTTCTGAATTTGTATCTTCTTTGCTTAACGCCCAGCGAAGCTCGGTCTCCGCAACAGCCAAATCGCCGTCTTCAACCGCGAGAGCCGCCAATTGAAGCGCCGCAAACCGCGCGTAGACCGTGCTGCTAAAGTCACTCTTTAGAGCATTCGCCAAAACACGAACGTCTTCCGAAGAACGGCTATCATCAGACTGCAGGGCCACCTCTATAGCACCCCAGGTATCAGACGCCAGCTCGGCCTGCTGAGTAGACCAGCCCTGATATTGCTGCCAACCCACAGTGCCCGCCACCGCTAATACGACGGCGGCCATCGTACTCTTACCGTTTTCATCCCACCAACGCTTGAGTGCTTCTACCTGTTCATCATCTTCTAGATGATCTGCCATGACCTAGTCTCCGTTTTTTCCGGCCAATGATTCCGCCAGAAATGCTGCTAATTGATTATCGGGGAGCGTGATTTGCTCGCCCTGACTTCGTAGTGGCTTCAAGGTAACAGACTCACTAGCCTGCTCAGACTCACCATAAACTAATGCATACTGGGCGCCGCTACGATCGGCGCGCTTAAACTGACTTTTGAAACTTCCCCCGCCCAAATGGGCTTGAATAACTTTATTGGGAAGCGCGCGGCGCAGTGCTTCAACTCGAGGCAGCGCGTGAAGTTGAGACTGGGTATCCGCGGTCACAACGTAGATATCGGCCTGAGGCGCAGCGTGGGTGTCTAGACCTTTAATCAGCAGCACCAAGCGCTCAAGCCCGATCGCAAAACCTGCGGCCGGTGTGTCGCGACCACCAAACTGTGCCACCAAGCCATCATACCGGCCTCCGCCACAAACCGTACCCTGTGCACCCAAGGCATCGGTGGTCCATTCGAACACTGTTTTATTGTAATAGTCGAGTCCACGGACTAACCGCTCATTAACCACATAAGGCTGCCCCGCCGCAGTCAACATTGCCAGAAGTGCCGCGAAATCGTCTCGTGACTCATCATCAATAAAATCGCTGAGAGACGGAGCATCTGCCAACAACGCCTGAGTCGCCGCATTTTTGCTATCCAATATACGCAGCGGATTCGTCACTAGTCGACGTTGACTATCGTCGTCTAGGCCGTCCCGATGATCGGAAAGAAAGGCGACCAGGGCCTCTCTAAACAGCGCTCTGGAATGCGGACTACCGATGGAGTTAATTTCCAACGTCAGTAAATCTTGGACGCCCAAACCGCGCCATAAGGCATTGGACAGTAAGATCAGCTCAGCATCTAAGTCCGGGCTTGCAACGCCAAAACCCTCGACACCCAACTGATGAAATTGCCTTTGCCGGCCCTTCTGGGGCCTCTCGTAACGAAACATGGGGCCCTGGTACCACAGCTTCTGTACCGTTTGCTGAAGATTGTGTTGAACAACGGCCCGCACACACCCCGCCGTGCCCTCAGGGCGCAACGAAAGACTCTCATCATTGCGATCTGCAAAGGTATACATCTCTTTTTCTACGATATCAGTGACCTCACCGATAGAGCGTGAAAACAACTGGGTAGTTTCAATGATGGGCAGGCGAATCTCTTGATAGCCATACTGCTGTAAAACAGCGGCCATAACCCCTTCCAACTGCTGCCAAAGGAAGCTGTCTTCAGGAAGAATGTCTACCATTCCACGCACTGATCGATAGTCGGTCATAGGCCTGTCTGTTAAGTACTGCGGAGAATGATCTGTTCTTCTTCGGCCGCGCGCTCTGACACTAATTGTTCGGCACGCTCGCGGATCACAGTTTCCAAATGATCGACAAAATCTTGATTGCTGACTTTATGATCTGGTTCGCCAGCGAGGTAGATTAAGTTGCTGGGGGTTGCCCCGGTCAAACCCACGTCAGCCTCTTTCGCTTCCCCGGGGCCATTAACAATGCAGCCGATCACAGCCACGTCCATTGGTGTTCTAATATCTTCCAGTCGACGCTCTAACTCATTCATCGTGCCGATCACATCAAAATTCTGACGCGAGCAACTGGGACAGGCAATAAAGTTTATGCCGTTGGCCCTGAGCTTCAAGCTCTTGAGTATCTCAAAGCCAACCTTCACTTCTTCTACCGGGTCTGCGGCGAGAGAAATACGAATCGTATCGCCAATACCCTCCAGTAACAGAGCACCCAGACCCACGGCCGATTTAACCGTGCCGCCGCGCAGGCCACCGGCCTCAGTAATGCCCAAATGCAAAGGCTGCTCAATTTGCGTCGCTAAATCTCTGTAAGCGGCCTGAGCCATAAAGATTTCGGAGGCTTTGACACTCACCTTAAAATTATCGAAGTCATAGCGGCTAAGAATGTCGACGTTACGAAGGGCAGATTCCACCAAGGCCTCAGCGGTAGGTTCTGGATACTTTCGCATGAGCTCTTTACCCAAAGAACCCGCATTGACACCGATACGGATTGGGATGCCACGGTCTTTGCAAGCCGCAATCACTTCCCTCACTTTTTCTTCTCGACCAATATTACCGGGATTGATCCGTAAACAATCGACACCGTACTCGGCGACTTTTAAAGCGATTTTGTGGTCAAAGTGAATGTCGGCAACGAGGGGAACCGTAACCCGGGCGCGAATATCCCGAAATGCGTCTGCGGCTTCCATGCTGGGCACCGAAACCCGCACGATATCAGCCCCGGCATCGGCAATAGCCTGCACCTGCGCCACAGTAGCAGCGACATCACACGTTTCTGTGTTTGTCATACTCTGAACGCTGATGGGAGCATCGCCGCCAACGGGGACGTTGCCAACCATGATCTGGCGACTCTTGCGCCGCTTAATGGGTGATTCCTGTTTCATGCCACCGACCAGTCGGAAGTTTCCCTTATTGTAACCCTTGCTGGGCCTGCAGTGTTTGATATTCCTGCGAATCAGGATAGAGATTGCGCAATGCCATCTCGTAACTACTTTGGGCGTCTTTATCCCCCGAAGCCCGCGAAATTTCAACACCCAACATAAATCCTCGGGGGGACTGGCGAGGCACAACCGTGCGGTACACGCCATAGTAAGACTGCGCATTCGCGACATCGCCCGCTAACAAGCGCAAATAACCCATTTCTAACAGCGCGATAGGATTCCGTCGATCCATACGCAGTGCGCGACTGAATGCATCTTCTGCGCCTAAATTGTTGTTTAGATTTAATCGGCTCATGCCCAGGTTAATATAGGCAAAGGGTCGCCCAGAGTAGAGTGTATCCTCTGCCACAACAGCAAACTCCCGCTCTGCTTCCTCATAACGCCCTAAGAAATACAAAAAAGCCGCGTAGTTGTTTCGAGCCCTGGAAAGTTTCGGGTCTATTCGCAAGGCCCGCTTGAAGCTCGCCTCAGCGCGTTCGTACTCACCGGTGCTTTGATAAACCAAGCCAAAGGCCTCGTTCACTGACGCATTATTAGGGTCAATGTTATTCGCGAGCTCAAGGTTCCGTTTAGCATTTTCCCAGTCTCCCCGACCAATGTACTGCCGGGCTAGCTCAACGCGACGTTCCAGCGCTGCCTGAGGATCTTCTTCATAGTCTGTTCCCCCTACCGTCTCGGTGACGCAAGAGGACAGTAATAAAACCGCAGCCGCGAGGAAGCTTATCGTGACGGTCTTCATGGTCGTTCGCCCTCAGTCACGGCATTGTTTGCCAAATTCAACTGACGGTATCGCTCAGATCGACGTGTGCGGTCAACAACTTCGCCCACCAATTGCCCACAAGCGGCATCAATATCGTCCCCACGGGTGCTCCGCACAGTCACAATAAAGCCCGCATCAACAAGAACCTGCCAAAATCGCGACACCGCGTTGCCGCTGGGTCGTTCAAATCCCGAATTCGGAAAATGGTTAAAGGGAATCAAATTAATCTTGCAGGGGAAATCTTTGAGCAACGTACTCAACTCCCGCGCATGCTCTGGTTGATCGTTTACGCCGGCAAGTAAAGTGTATTCAATGGTAACAACCCGTTTGCGATCCGACTGGGCGTCTATATAACTTTTGGCGCTTTGTAAGAGCTGTTGAATGGGGTAGCGGCGGTTGATCGGGACAATTTGGTTGCGAATTTCGTCGTTCGGGGCATGCAACGAAACCGCCAAACTGACATCACTAAACTCCGCCAAACGATCCAGTGCCGGCACAACACCAGAAGTGCTTAAAGTCACCTTTCGCTTTGACAAGCCGTAGGCTAGGTCGTCTGTCATCAGACTCATGGCAGACACCACATTGTCAAAATTGAGTAAGGGCTCGCCCATGCCCATCATCACCACGTTGGTAACAATCCGGCCTTTACCCGACTGCCATCCATCGTAGGAATTAATCGCGAGCCATACCTGGCCAATGATTTCAGCAGCGGTTAGGTCACGCTGAAACCCCTGTTTGCCCGTGGAACAAAACTTACAGTCTAAACTGCAGCCCACCTGAGAAGAGACACACAACGTTGCCCTTCCTGCCTCGGGAATCAATACGGCCTCTACCAATGCGCCGCCGGTCACACGAATGGCCCATTTTCGAGTGCCGTCAGCCGAGTCCTGTTGATCAGCAATCTCAGGCGGGGTAATGGTGGCCAGAGACCCTAACTTTTCGCGCAGACCCTTTCCTAGATTACTCATGTCGGCGAAGTCGATAACGCCTTGATGGTGAATCCACTTCATTACTTGCTGCGCACGGAACCGTTTTTCACCCAGGTCCGTGAAGAAATCTTCCAATTGCTGACGACTCAGCCCCAACAGATTGACCTTCGCTACGGCACTCGAGCTCGCGATCAAACTGTTGGCAACTGTCATAACGACGCGTCAGCGGGGCGCCTTAGCGCTCGCAAACCTCGTTAGCTGCAAAAAAGTAAGCGATTTCTCGAGCGGCCGACTCCGGGGAGTCTGATCCGTGTACTGCATTAGCGTCGATAGTGGTCGCGAAGTCTGCACGAATAGTGCCAGCAGCGGCTTCCTGAGGGTTTGTCGCACCCATCAAATCGCGGTTTTTGGCAATCGCGCCCTCACCTTCGAGCACCTGAACAACGACGGGACCAGACGTCATAAATTTGACCAGGTCATCGTAAAAAGGACGCCCTTTATGCTCTGCATAGAATCCGCCAGCCGTAGAGTCAGACAGCTGCATCATACGCGAGGCCGCTATGCGCAAGCCAGCTGACTCAAAACGGGTATAAATTTCACCGATGACATTTTTGCCGACGGCATCAGGCTTGATAATTGACAAGGTACGTTCAGTAGCCATGGAGCACTCCGATTGGGATAAGAAATCATGCAAGGGACTATAGGTCCCGATTTATAAGCGCGCAGATTATAAATGAGGCTCAGGATTATGTCATGGTCGACTAATTACTCTAATAGGCCCCAACGACCTTAACAGAGAAGCATCAGACTTAGGTTGATTCGCCGTAAATGCCCTGAATAATTATGAGTAGAGGCTAAGGTCTATCCGCTAGCAGGCGCCAAGGCGATGCTTCTGAACGGGGCAACGCTTAATGGTGCTCTCGGGCATGGTTAATCGTGTATCGCGGAATTTCAACAACCAAAGGCTCTTCTGTCACCAGTGCCTGACAAGACAGCCGTGACTCAGGCTCCAAGCCCCAAGCCTTATCAAGAAAGTCCTCCTCCAGCTCATCGGCGTCTTCCAAGGAAGCGAAACCCTCACGAACAATGATGTGGCAGGTGGTACACGCACAAGACATTTCACAGGCATGTTCTATGGCGATATCGTGAGCTAGTAAAGCGTCACAGATGGAAGTGCCAACCTCAGCTTCAACAACCGCTCCCTCTGGGCAAATATCGCCGTGGGGCATCACAACTATCTGGGTCATGACTCTGCTTCTCCTTCCAATGTAGCCACCGAGATTCCACCCAGCGCTGATTTAATACTTCGGTCCATACGCCTCGCCGCCAGCAGCTCTGAAGCACGCCCGGTCACTTCGATCGCATTCCTTAGCCCTTCAATATCTTCCCCTGCACGGGCATTTACCAAAGCAGATACCGCCGTCTCGAGCACTTGGCCTTCACTCTCGTTCAAAAGATCGCCATCACTGGCAACAGCCGCTCGAATACCCGCAATCAACTGCTCTGCATCAACCTTTGCTTCGGCCAACTGACGCGCATGCATGTCCTCAGAAGCGTGCTCATACCCGGCACGTAACATAGCGGCAATATCATCTTCCGCAAGGCCAAAAGCAGGCTTCACCACCACACTGGCCGTTGCTTCAGTCGTCGCTTCCTTTGCCTTAACCTCCAGCAGCCCATCCGCATCGACTTGAAAAGTCACCTCCAGCCGCGCCGCCCCAGCCACCATAGGTGGGATACCCTGCAATTCAAATGTTGCTAAGGAACGACAATCTTCTACGCGCTCCCGCTCGCCCTGAACAACATGAACGATAAGGCCCGTTTGACCGTCTTTAGCCGTCGTAAACTCTTGTGCCCGCGCCACAGGAATCGTCGTATTTCGTGGCACGATACGCTCTACCAAGCCGCCGTAGGTCTCAACCCCCAGAGACAGAGGGATCACGTCTAGCAGCAGTAGATCACTGGCGTCACGATTACCAATCAGTAAATCGGCTTGCCTAGCGGCACCCATGGCCACCACGCGATCTGGATCGATACTGCTCATTGGCTCCTTGCCAAAAAGTGCGGCAACCACTTCACCAATAATGGGCATGCGTGTGGAGCCACCCACTAAAATGATTTGATCAATTTGAGACACACCAGCGTCAGCCACGCATTGCCGACAGGCATCCAAACTGCGATTCACCAGGTCAGCGCACTCACTATTAAATTGTTGGCGGGTAACCGTAACGGCCTTGCCACCGCTAGCAATACTATCGAGCTTAACTTCAATTTCAGATGCTGTAGTCAGGGATTCTTTTACTGACCTTGCACAGCGTAATAATGCCCGCTCTTGTGCGGCATCCAACGGCCCCAGCTCACCTTTATTTCGGAGTAACACGACTAACCGTTGGTCAAAGTCATCGCCACCTAAAGCGCTATCGCCACCCGTTGCCAAAACCTCAAACACACCACGCTCAAGCCGAAGAATGGACACATCAAATGTTCCACCGCCAAGATCGTAAACGGCGACTACGCCCTCCTCACCTGAATCGAGGCCATAAGCTACCGCAGCCGCTGTGGGTTCATTAAGTAACCGCAATACATTCAGCCCGCTTAATTCGGCCGCCTGTCGGGTTGCCAAGCGTTGAGCATCGTCAAAATAAGCAGGGACGGTAATGACCACACCCGCGATAGGCGTACTCAGTGTCGACTCGGCACGATCACGAAGCGCATCTAAAAGTGCCGCAGACACCTCTACCGGAGTCACCGGCCCCTGAGAGGTTGCAAAAGCCACGCCGCTTTCTGCAAGCGTCGTATAGTCACTCGATGCAAGCTCTTCTCGGCTTCGACCCAGATAACGCTTCGCCGATGCGATGGTGTCATGGGGTGCTGAAACGGCCAAGGCTTCCGCCGCTGATCCTACGAGTATTCCCTCAGCACCAAAGTGCACCACAGAGGGAAGGCATCCATCGCCATCATCGTCAGTCAGAACCTTCACCTCGCCGTCGCTGACATAGGCAACCAAACTATTGGTGGTTCCCAGGTCGATACCCAAGGCGAGCTTGCGCTCTACTGACTGCTCAGCCACCGCACCGGGTTCAGAAATTTGTAGTAAAGCCATAGTAACGTCTAGAGGAGATCGCTGCTGCCAGCGACCTCCTGATTCAGCTTTTGCCAATAAAGCAGGTGTACCCAAGCAAATCCCGCCAACTCATAGTCCTCTTTTTCAATCGCTTCCTTAAAAGAAAGCAATTCAGCTTGCATAAGCGTCTGCGTTTGTGCCGCTAACTTTGATCGACTTTCGGTGTCGCTGGGATCTAACGATTCTGCCGCATCTCTAAGGCGCATTTGCTGCATCAAAAATTCATTGCTCACGGGTTGGCGCTCAAGAGTACGCAAATCACAATCCTTGCGTTCCAGTAGATGTCCCGCACGAGTAATTGGATCTTTCAGTGCTTGGTAGCCGGCATTGATATCTGCTGAAACCTGCGCAGCAAGACGCTGATCAGTCGCGCTGCCGCTGCCGTACCTGTCCGGATGAAAACGCCGTTGCAGCGTGCGAAACCGCCGACCCAGATCGTCAATGTCCACGTCAAATTGAGGCTCGATCTGGAACAGCTCAAAATAATCTTTGGGCGTACCCGAACCCCCTTCAGAAACCGCAGTCATAGCTAGACCGTGAAACTCTCACCACAGCCGCACTCACCGGCAACATTGGGATTGCGAAACTCCAGCCCCTCATTCAGCCCCTCTTTGGCGTAATCGACAATCGTGCCATCGAGGTAAACCAAACTCTTAGGATCAATGAATAACTTCACACCAAAGTCTTCGAAAATGGCATCGGTGGTCTCGGGTGCATCGACAAACTCGAGCACATAGGCGAGCCCCGAGCAGCCAGACGTTTTAACCGCGATGCGTATACCCTCACCACGTCCGCGAGCCTCTAACTGCCGCTGAACATGCCCCGCTGCCTGTTCTGTGACTGCAACTGTCATCAGTCGTCCTGCTTATCTCTGAAATTCTTTACCGCCGCTTTAATAGCGTCTTCGGCCAGCACTGAACAATGAATTTTCACAGGCGGCAATGCCAACTCCTGAGCTATCTCAGTATTTGTAATCTGCTCAGCGTCTTCCAACTTGCGTCCCTTAACCCACTCGGTCAGCAGCGAACTCGAAGCAATCGCAGAGCCGCAGCCGTAGGTTTTGAACTTAGCATCTTCAATGACGCCGTCATCACCCACCTTAATCTGCAAACGCATAACGTCACCACAAGCAGGTGCACCCACCATACCCGTGCCAACACTTTCGTCTTCATCGTCAAACTTACCCACATTTCTTGGGTTTTCGTAGTGATCAATAACCTTTTCACTGTAAGCCACGACGTTCTCCTTTTTAGGTTGTACTGCCAGCTCTGTGTTTAGTGCGCTGACCATTCGATAGAATTTAAATCAACGCCGTCTTGATACATATCCCAAAGCGGCGACAACTCACGTAATTTTTCGACAGCACGACGCACCTGCGTAATCGCGTGGTCGATATCTGCCTCGGAAGTAAATCGTCCAAAGCTGAAGCGCAGAGAGCTGTGTGCAAGCTCATCATTGAGGCCTAGAGCCCGAAGTACATAAGACGGCTCTAAGCTGGCAGATGTGCAGGCAGAGCCAGAAGATAGCGCCAAATCTTTCAGCGACATGAGCAAAGACTCACCCTCAACAAAGGCAAAGCTCACATTGAGCGCCCCTGGAAGCCGTCGCTCTACGTCGCCATTAATGTGGACCTCTTGAAGGTCTTCCAGTCCCTGCCAAAATCGAGCTCGCAAACTGATCAAGCGCGATGTTTCGTCAGCCATTTCTTCGTTGGCTATACGTGCGGCTTCACCAAACCCGACAGCCTGATGGGTTGCCAGCGTACCTGAACGCATACCGCGCTCATGCCCACCACCGTGCATTTGAGCTTCCAACCTGACTCTGGGTTTGCGACGCACATAAAGTGCACCCACACCCTTGGGGCCATACATCTTATGGGCACTCATAGATAACAAATCGACTTTCATTGTCTCCATATCAAGGGGCACCTTACCCGTGCTTTGCGCCGCATCGACATGATAAATAACACCCGCTGCACGACAGATTTCACCGATACCGGCTATGTCGTTGACCACACCAATTTCATTGTTGGCGTGCATGACACTAACAACCACTGTGTCGGGGCGAAGAGCAGCCTGCACAGACTCAGGCGTTGTCAAACCCGCCTTATTGGGCTCGAGGTAAGTCACTTCAAAACCTTCCCGCTCCAGCTGACGGCAGGTGTCTAAAACCGCTTTGTGTTCAATTTTTGAAGTAACAATGTGCTGGCCTTTCTTGCGGTAGAAATGTGCCGCGCCTTTAATAGCAAGGTTATCCGATTCAGTGGCACCTGAAGTCCAAACGATCTCTCTCGGGTCTGCGTTAATCAGATCGGCAATCTGGGCTCTGGCGTTTTCTACCGCTTCTTCGGCCTTCCAACCAAACACGTGAGAACGGGAAGCCGGATTGCCAAAAGTGCCCTCCATCGATAGACACTCAGACATTGCATCGGCCACGCGAGGGTCAACAGGCGTCGTCGATAAGTAGTCTAGATAAATCGGTGTATTAACTTGAGCGTTCATTAAAAGAGCATCCTTACTGCAGAATTAATTTTTGCACGGTTTCGTTTGCACTTAACCTCGCCTTGCCCGTTCGATTATCGACGAGATCTGCCAAGCTGATCTCGCTTAAAAAACCATGAATCCGGTCGCTTAAGTCCTGCCACAGATCGTGTGTTAGGCACACCTCTCCGTGGTGGCAGTTACCCTTGCCATTGCAATTGGTAACGTCAACAGACTCATCAACGGCATCAATAATTTCGGCGACAAACAAAGTGGCTCGATCCCGCGCCAAGCGGTAACCCCCACCGGGGCCCCTAACGCTGGTCACCAAGGCCTCTCGTCGAAGTTTGGCAAACAGCTGCTCCAGATAGGATAGCGAAATTTCCTGACGACCGGAGATATCTGCCAAAGATACCGGCTTTTGTTCACCATTTATCGCGAGATCAAGCATAGCCGTCACCGCGTACCGCCCACGTGTTGTAAGTTTCATGCCACCTCCAGTAGAAAGAGTGTGACAAAACCCACTAAAACACTCAAGTAAAAAACCAACTATTTTAGTGGGACTTTATTTTTGGCCCTTTGGCACCCGTTTCTGTGTCTCAGCGAGAATGCCACGCAAGATATTCAACTCCATATCATCGAGGCGCACGCGGTTGTAAAGGCGCTTTAATCGCCTCATGAGCTGACGGGGCGCTTTAGGGTCGAGAAATTCAATGTCAATAAGGGTTTGTTCTAAATGCGCGTAGAAGCGAGCCATATCTTCTGCGGGCGCAAAAGGCGTATCCCAGGCCGCATCTTCCTCCGTGGCCGTGCTCCCTGCCAACTGTGCCATTCTAATTTCGTAAGCTACGATCTGCACCGCCATGGCCAAGTTCAGGGATGGATAAGATTCGTGGGTGGGAATATGGCAATGAAGATTGCACAGCTCTAACTCCTCGTTGAGCAAGCCACGGTCTTCTCGACCGAAGAGAATGGCCACTTCCTCGTCTTGGGTCGCATGGCGATAAAGACGCTCACCACAGTGACGAGCGTCTTGAAGAGGCCACGGAATGCGCCGTTCTCGCGCACTGGTACCCACAATAAACTGGGCCCCCTTGACCGCCTCTTCGACAGTCTCGACAACCGTTGCGTTTACCAAAACGTCTTCTGCCGAAGCAGCACGCCAGAGCGCTTCGGGTGCTGGGAAGGCCTTAGGCTTGACCAGTGTTAATCGGGTGAGACCCATGTTTTTCATAGCTCGGGCCACACCACCAATGTTGCCTGGGTGGCTGGTATGTACCAGAACGACGCGAATATTATTCATTGCCATGGAAATTACTGATCTCAAAAGTTAAAAAAAGGTCGCAGAGTGTAACAAAGCACTGAACAGGTCACGCTGCCCCTGCTATGCTTCGCCCCCGTCACGGGTCGGTAATCTACCCGTCTTTGGAGAAATCACCATGGAACCGATGGTCACCATCGCCCTACGCGCCGCTCGCAAAGCGGGCGACCTTATCGTTAGAGCCTCAGACGAGCTCGATCGCGTGGGACACCAAGCGAAAGGCGTCGCCGATTATGTCACCGAAGTCGATGTCGCTGCAGAGCAAGAAATACTCTACCAACTTGGCAAAGCGTACCCAGATCACGCGTTCTTGGCCGAGGAAAGTGGACAAACAGGCAACGAAAAATCAGATCATTTGTGGATCATCGATCCACTTGATGGCACCAGTAATTTTATGCGCGGCATTCCGCATTATTGTGTATCGATTGCCTGCCTGATCGACGGTCGACTGGCTCATGCCGTGGTATTCGATCCGGTCCGGCAAGAGGAGTTTACCGCATCCCGGGGCCGCGGCGCCCAATTGAATGGCCATCGTCTGCGCGTCAGTAACCGCACCGATTTAAGCGAGTGCTTGCTGGGCACCGGCATACCGTTTTTAGGCCATGAGCAGCAGCGCTTACCCCAGTACACTCAAACCCTCGCAGAACTTGCCGGTCAGTGCATGGGCATTCGTCGAGCGGGCGCAGCAGCACTGGATCTCGCTTACGTGGCGGCAGGCCGATTCGACGGCTTTTGGGAAACAGGCTTGGAACGCTGGGACATGGCGGCGGGGGCGCTGCTTATCAAAGAAGCTGGCGGGCTTATATCTGACCTCAATGGCTCAGAGCGTTACCTGGACAATGGCCAAGTGGTATGCGGCAATCCGAAAGTGTTTAAGCAGCTGCTTTCTACCGTAGGGCCCGTGTTGCGCTAACGCTGGGTCCTTAAACCTGAGATCCGTCTTCGCTGCCGCCCTCTTTAACCGGGATCGCCACGTCTTCTTTACTCACACCCATGGCCAGCAGGATTGTCGCCGACACATAAATTGATGAGTACGTACCAATAGCAACTCCAGCTAACAGCGCCAACGCAAAGCCGTGGATCATTTCACCACCAAAGATGGCCAGGGCGAGCAAAACCAAAAGGGTGGTTAGTGATGTCACCAACGTTCTCCCCAAGGTTTCGGTCAGAGAAATATCGATGACCTCCACAGGGCTCCTACGTCGCAACTTGCGGAAGTTTTCTCGTATTCGGTCGGCGACAACAATGGTGTCATTGAGTGAGTAACCGATCACCGCAAGCACCGCAGCAAGCACCGTTAAGTCAAATTCTAGCCCCAATAAAGAAAAGGCACCCAATACAAACAGCACATCGTGCGCCAGAGCCATCACAGCCCCCACAGCAAATTTGAACTGAAAGCGGAAACCGACGTACAGCATGACCAACCCAAGAGCTAGAAGCATGGCAAGCCCGCCCTGCTCGCGCAATTCTTCACCGACAGCAGGCCCGACGAACTCCATGCGCCGCAGCTCAACAGGAGAGCTGGAAGCACGGCGCAGCACCTCTACCATGGCCACACCCTGCTCATCGGAATAACTAATAGGCAAACGGATCAAAACATCACGATCAGTGCCAAAGGCAACAACAACGACACCTTCGTAGCCACTGTCTTCAAGGGTTTTGCGCACGCCTTGCAGATTAGCCGTATCGCCATATTCGACTTCAACCAGCGTGCCACCGGTAAAATCAAGGCCCCAATTTAGAGATTTGGTCGCCAAAGCGCCGCCCGCTATTAACAACGCCATGAGCGAAAAGCCCGCCGCAAACCGACGCCACGCCATAAAAGGGAGAACTTTCATACCTGAGCCTCCTCAGCATCACGTTTTGGTAGTGGACCAATCGACAAGCTGTCGACTCGGCGACCTCCGTAAATGAGGTTAACCAGCGCTCTGGTACCCAAAATTGCGGTAAACATGGACGTTATGATGCCTAGAGATAAAGTGACTGCAAAACCCTTGATGGGTCCCGTACCCACTGCATATAAAATGACGGCCACAATAAGCGTTGTGATGTTGGCGTCGAGAATCGTCGCTACAGCCCGCTCAAAACCCGCATCGATGGCCATTTGAGGGGACATGCGTCGGGCCAACTCCTCTCTTATTCGGGCGAAAATCAGAACGTTAGCATCGACAGCCATTCCCACCGTTAAAACGATACCAGCAATACCGGGCAGGGTTAGGGTAGCCCCCAGAAGCGACATAAAGGCGAGCAGCAGCACCAAGTTAGTAGTGAGAGCAACAACCGCTGCAACACCGAAGACCCGGTAGTAAAGCACCATGAAGATAACCACTAAAGCGAGGCCTATTTGCACCGACTTCACACCCAGAGCAATATTTTCAGCGCCCAGCGACGGGCCCACAGTGCGCTCTTCGACGAAAGTAATGGGCGCGGCCAACGCCCCAGCTCTGAGCATTAGCGCAAGCTCAGAGGCTTCACCGGGAGAATCTAGACCGGTGATTTGAAATGATGCCCCTAAAGCAGACTGGATAACCGGAGCAGTGAGCAATTTCTTTTCGTCGTAGGGCACCCTAACGACCACTTCCTCACCGTTTTCATCTTGCTCATACCGAGTTCGATATTTGCGCTCAATAAACAAAACGCCCATTCGCCGCTTAATATTGTTGCGCGTAGACCGAGACATCAGCATGCCGCCTTCGCCATCCAATGTAATGGAAACATTGGGCTGGTTGTTCTGGTCAAAACCGGCTGCGGCATTGGAAACACGTTCGCCGGTGATAATCATTTCGCGCTCAAGCCACTCTGTCATGCCCGCACGATTATCACCGCGATACTCAAAGCGCTGCCGCTCGGTCACCGGAGCGTTGGTTTCTGCCACTAGGCGAAACTCAAGGTTTGCGACCTTGCCTAAAATTCTCTTGGCCTCGGCGGTGTCTTGAATACCCGGTAGCTCTACGACGATGCGATTGGAACCTTGCTTCTGCACTAGCGGCTCAGAAACTCCCAACTCATTCACTCGATTGCGAATCGTCGTTAAGTTTTGGTCAACCGCATAATCCACAACCTCCTTCATGGTCGCGTCCGTCACCTCGGCGAACAGCTCCCATTTGTCGACGCCATCGACACGATCAAGTAACAGCTCTGGGTAAAGCTCTGCAGTGATTTTTCGCGCGTCTTCGCGGACGGCTTCACTGAGGAAACTCATACCAACACGTTGCCCCTGAAGGCGAACCAAACCGCGAATCCTAGCCTCTCTAAGGCCTCGCTTAATTCCAGATTCGTAGGTCTCCAAGCGCCGTTCTTTGGCAGCCACAACATCGACCTCAAGCTTAAAATGCACGCCGCCGCTGAGATCAAGTCCCAGTTTCATCGGTTGTGCACCACCGCGCTTGAGCCATTCGGGCGTTGTGGGTGCTAAGTTCAACGCAATAATATAAGCATCACCCAATTCGCGACCCAATATCGCCTGGGCTCGAAGTTGATCATCACGCCGTCGCAGTCGAATAAGCGCTGTTTTGCCCGAAGGTTGTATTTCTTCGCCAAAGTGATCGACGTCGGCTGCCTGCAACGCTTCGCTCGCTCGCGTCAAAACTTGATAATCGATGCTCTGTGAACCGCTAGCGCCACCAATTTGCAAGGCAGGGTCTGGGGCGTACAAATTGGGGGCTGCATAATACAAGCCAAACAATGCCACGCAGAGAATCAAAAGGTTTTTCCAGAGGGAATAACGATTAAGCATCGAAGTCTCGTAAAGTTAGGTCGTCGCAAACCCGGCGTAAGGCGCGGGGTAGCGAATCATTGGGCGCGCAGTTTAGCGATTGCACGCCCTCATTGATAGGCAGAGGTGGGGACATCAGTCCAATATTTCAACCTAACCAAGCTCTCGCATTGCGAAATAGCCGCATCCAGCCCGAGTCTTCAGGCCAATCTTGAGGTGCCCAAGACAGTTGTGACGTGCGAAATACACGCTCGGGGTGCGGCATCATAATAGTGACGCGCCCGTCCATACTGCTTAAACCCGCGATGCCACTGGGGGAGCCATTAGGGTTGAAGGGATAGCGCTGCGTCACAGCGCCAAAATGATCAACATAACGCAGCCCCACCGAGTTTGAATTATTCGCTAGCGCCATCTGATCGTCATTGGCAAAAAGCGCACGCCCTTCGCCATGAGCCACGACAATCGGTAGGTGAGAGCCCGCCATATCAGACAACAGCACCGAAGGACTCTCCTCAACACGCACCAAGGTCAAACGCGCTTCATACTGTTCGGAAGTATTGCGGGCAAAGCGCGGCCAATGAGCGGCTCCCGGTATCAGTTCACTCAAGTTAGACAGCATTTGACAGCCGTTACAGACACCTAAACTAAAGGTGTCTGTGCGCTCGAAAAATGTCGAGAAGGCCTCACGCAGTTCGGGATTGAACAAAATCGTTTTAGCCCAACCTTCACCCGCGCCCAAGACATCACCGTAGGAAAATCCGCCACAAGCCGCTAAGCCCTTAAAACCGTCTAGGGTCATAGACCCCTGCAGCAAATCACTCATATGAACATCGACCGTGGTGAAACCCGCCCGATGAAATGCCGCAGCCATTTCAGACTGGCCGTTAACCCCTTGCTCTCGAAGAATAGCCACCCGAGGTAAAACCCCAGTAGCGATAAAGGGCGCAGCATTATCACTGCCAGGATCAAAACTGAGCTTGGCTGAAAGCCCGGGATCGTTGTGCAGAATATTGTCAAACTCCTGATCTGCACACTCAGGGTTGTCGCGCAATTTTTGTAGCTGATAGCTTGTAGAGCTCCAGAGCTGCTGTAGCGCCCCACGTTGACTGTCTATCAACTCAAACCGGGGTGAATTAACCACGACGCGCTGATCCGTGCGGAGCGTGGCGACACGGCGTACACAGCCACTCAAGCCCACTTCAATCGCCAAGGCTTCAATTTGGTGTACGTCGGCGCTGTGAACTTGCAATACGACCCCAACTTCCTCACTGAATAAAGCGGCCAAAGCGGCGGGGCCTTCATCACTGACAGTGACATTAAGTCCAACCCGCGCAGCAAAAGCCATCTCCAACAGCGTGACCAATAAGCCGCCATCAGACCGATCGTGGTAAGCGAGAATCAGATCATGAGACTTTAGCTGACAAACCAACTCAAACAGCGCCTTCAGGTCTGTCGCAGCAACATCAGGTACCTCAGAGCCCAAAGCACCCCAACACTGGGCAAGCACCGAACCACCCAGTCGATTTTGGCCATGACCCAGATCAATAAGCAGCAGTTCGGTATCGTCATTGATCACCAGCTCAGGGGTGAGCGTTGCTCTCACATCGCCGACGGGCGCAAAGGCAGAGACGATGAGAGAGACTGGCGCCGTCACTGACTTGTCCTCACCCTGTTCCTGCCAGCTGGTGCGCATTGACATAGAGTCTTTACCTACAGGCACGGTAATACCCAGATCTGGACAAAACTCCAACCCCACAGTCCTCACGGTATCGAACAATATGGCGTCGTTATCATCGTGGCCGGCAGCGCACATCCAATTGGCTGATAAACGAATATCGGCGAGCTGTGCCACGGGGGACGCGAGGATGTTGGTGATGGCTTCCGCAATCGATAGTCGGGCGGAGGCAGGACCACTAAGCAGAGCTACCGGCGTGCGCTCTCCCATGCTCATGGCCTCACCCAGGTGGGAATCCATGGATACGGTTGTTACAGCACAATCTGCGACCGGAACCTGCCAAGGGCCCACCATTTGATCTCGAGCAACCAAGCCCGTCACCGAGCGATCGCCAATGGTAATTAAAAAGCTTTTTGACCCCACGGCAGGAAATTGCAGTACTCGCTCCAGAGCTTCAGCAGGGCGCAAATCCGCTACAAAATCATCACCGCAAAAAGTGCCACGGTGTGCCTCTCGGTGCATTTTTGGCGGCTTGCCAAATAGCAGCGCCATAGGCAAATCAACGGGACGATCTTCAAATTGACTGTCTGCCACCTCTAAATGCAGGGCTTCAGTAGCCTGGCCAACAACCGCGTAAGGACAGCGCTCGCGCTCACAGATGGCCTCGAAGCGAGCAATGTGCGCAGGCTCTATGGCCAGCACGTAGCGCTCCTGCGCCTCGTTACACCAAATTTCCAAGGGGCTCATACCCGGCTCATCGCTGGGAATACTTCGCAGATCGATCCTGCCACCCCGACCCCCATCCTTCACCAGCTCCGGCAAGGCATTACTGAGCCCGCCAGCTCCAACATCATGAATAAAGGCAATAGGACTATCCTCACCCAGCGCCCAGCAGCGATCAATGACCTCCTGACAACGCCGCTCCATCTCTGGGTTGTGGCGCTGTACCGAGGCAAAATCGAGAGCCTCATCGCTATCACCACTCGCCATTGAGGACGCCGCGCCACCGCCCAACCCAATGAGCATGGCCGGTCCACCCAACACCACCAAGTGAGCACCGGGTTCAAATCCCCCTTTCTGAACGTGTTCCTCACGAATATTGCCAAACCCACCGGCAATCATAATGGGCTTGTGATAACCCCTGACCCCCTCGTTGGTGGCCACCTCGAAGGTTCGAAAATACCCGGTAAGGTTGGGTCGACCAAACTCATTGTTGAAGGCAGCCGCGCCGATTGGCCCATCCAGCATGATTTGCAAAGGTGAGACAATGCGTCCAGGACGCCCATAACCCAGCTCCCAGGGTTGTGGCTTATCGGGTAGCTCAAGATGAGAAACCGTAAAGCCGGCGAGGCCTGCTTTGGGCTTTGAACCCCGTCCCACCGCGCCCTCATCACGAATTTCTCCCCCCGACCCTGTTGCTGCCCCAGCAAAGGGTGCAATGGCCGTCGGGTGATTATGCGTCTCCACTTTCATCAAGAGGTGAATGGGCTCTTCGTGATAGGCATATTCGCCGCTGTCGGGGTCGGGAAACCAGCGGCCACCGTTATGACCAGACACCACAGCCGCATTGTCTGAGTAAGCAGAGAGCACACCTTCCCCGCCAACATGATGGGTGTTTCGAATCATGCCAAATAAGGAGTGCTCGCACTCGGCACCATCGATGGTCCAGCTCGCGTTGAAAATTTTATGACGACAGTGCTCAGAATTGGCCTGAGCGAACATCATCAGCTCAATATCACTCGGGTCACGATTCAGTTCTTGAAAAGCAGTGACAAGATAATCAATTTCATCATCTGCCAGGGCCAGGCCTAATTGCTCGTTCGCATGACGTAACGCCCTATGCCCACGTTCAAGAATTGCTACTCGATTGAAATGCGCTGGCTCGGCACTCTGAAAAAGCTGCGCCAGGCCGGCAGCATTGGCTAGGACAGACTCCACCATTCTGTCATGCAGCAAGCCATGAAGCTCTTTACCCTGGGCCGGGTCTAGGGTGGACAAACCCTCAATCACGTAGCAGACACCGCGCTCGATGCGCTCAATACTCGCAAACCCGCAGTTATGCGCGATATCTGTGGCTTTACTGGACCAAGGAGAAATGGTGCCCACCCGAGGCACAACGATCAGGCAGTATTGGTCATCGGGCAAGGTTTCCCGTGCCATTTCTGAAGTGCTGGGTTGCAGCAATTGCGCCAGTGCTTCTCGATTGACGTCGCCTTCATGTTCGATCGCGTAAAGAAAATAGGCATCCTCAAGCCGGAGTCCGGAATCAAGAGCCCGCAAAGCGTCCGCCAATGCCTGAAACCGTGGCGACGTCAGTGCGGAAGATCCGGGAAGAATAAACATGATGTACCTCCAGCTTGAGTAGGCCGCAGTATACCTGTGGCGGCGAGGCATCAACACATCAGACGCTTGTTATTCACACACGCTACACTAGGGCTATGGATTTTTTAAAAATCATGGCCATTTCGCTTATTTTGCTCGCCCTAGGCGCTTGCAGTGAAGATGATATTTTCAAAGAGCTAATAGCCGACCGCGAACTCGTTGTCGTGACACGCAACAGCCCAACGACCTATTATTTTGACGGCGATCAGGCCGCGGGCTTCGAATACGACCTACTGCAAGCCTTTGCCGCCGCCCGCGGGTACACCCTGCGCATTGAAGTCGCATTTACCCTAGAAGAACTTATTCGCCAACTCGAGCAGGGGAAAGTGCACCTTGGCGCGGCTGGAATGGCTGTCACCAGTGAGCGCGCTCAAAAACTCTTGGTTACTGCACCCTACCTAGAACAAAGCCCTGTCGTCATCTATAAAAGCGGCAAGCGCCGGCCTCGCCGCCTTGCTGATCTTGCCCAAAGAGATCTCATCGTACTGAGCGGCAGCAGCCATAGTGAGCTACTCGAGAGTCTTAGCGACCAGATACCCGCACTTACCTGGCGAGAGGTGCAAGTGGGTGACACCCTAGAACTGATGCACCTGATCACAAAAGAGCGGGCCGAACTCGCCGTGTTGGGCGCCGACGAGTTTAGGCTTCAGCAGCAACTTTACCCACGGCTAGTGGCAGCACTTGACCTGGAAACAGCAGAATCAATCGCCTGGTACCTTCCTAAGGTTGAAGGTGCCGATGCCTTACGCACCGATATCAATCAATTTTTGACGGACGCGCGCCAGTCAGGGCTTCTGGATAAGCTCCGTGAACAGCATTTTGGCGCTGCGCGATTCTCTTCAAGAATGGGGGCGTTTACCTTTAACCGGCGCGTAGAAAGTGTGCTTCCCAAGTGGCAGCCTCTTATAGAGACGGTGGCCATCGAATATCAAATGGATTGGCGTTTGCTCGCCGCTGTTTCCTATCAGGAGTCACACTGGAACCCCACCGCCAGATCCCGCACCGGGGTGGAAGGTATGATGATGCTGACCCGCATTACGGCAAAAGAGTTGAACGTAGATGACCGAACAGATCCGAGACAAAGCCTTCGCGGCGGCGCGCGCTTTATTCGAGATCTGCTAAGACGTCTACCGGCCGATATAGAGCAACCCAATCGGCTCTGGATGGCGCTCGCCGCCTACAACATTGGCCTTGGCCATCTTGAAGACGCACGGGTTATCGCCGAAAAGAACGGTCTCAACCCCCACCTCTGGTCCGATGTGCGCTCTCAATTACCCAAACTCCAGAACCCCGACATCTATCCGACCACTCGATTTGGCTTTGCCCGGGGTAACGAAGCCGTCACCTACGTCGACAATATTCGCCAATACTATTCCGCACTCCAGTTAATGGCCTTGGCCGACGAGCGCATTCAACCACCGATCAATGTGGCTGAAATGAGCCAAAAAGACTCGGCCATTGCACTGCCTACCGCGCTGTAAAGCGCCACAGCCAGCACCCAACCTGCATTTAACCGTGACTATTGCTCATGGGGCACGCTCGAATAATAGTGCCAGCACAGTAAAGCGAGTGCACTTCTGTAGGGCGTAAAGGGGCTGGCAAGCTGGTCGGTTTGTTTAGGGGTTGGCCTTTCAGTAAGGCCCAGCAGACGCCCGAATCCAACCCGTACCGCAAGGTCGCCACTGGGCCAAACATCGGTGCGTCCCAAAGAGAACATGAGGTACATTTGCGCCGACCAAGTACCGAAGCCTCGAATCGCTGTGATGCGCTGCAAAACCTCCTCGTCAGACATTTTTGGCATCTTTTCGAGTGGTAATTCACCCTCGACGACAGCTGTGGCCAAGCTACGAAGGTAGGAAACTTTTTGGCGGGATAACCCCGCAGCACGCAAGGTCTCGTCGTCACGGGACAAAAGCATTTCTGGCTCAAGCTGGCCGTTGAGTGATTCCACCAACCGCAGCGTGATGGCTTCTGCCGCTCGGGTCGAGACCTGCTGACCGACCACAATTTTAGCCAGAGACTCAAAGCCGTGAGTTCGCTTTCGTGCGGCCGGCAATCCTATGACCTCTAGGGCTGTCGCCACGCGCTCGTCAAGATCTGCAGCAGCCTTGAGTGCTTTCGCAATATGAGCATCAGTCAATCGATAATTAGCCACACGTGTCACAAGCTGCAGTCCTCAGTTAAGGCAACTAATAATCGATCAAGACTGCCCCCAAGGCGCAGCATTGGCAATGTCTATTGCTGATTTTTTTAATGCCCAAGACCCATGAATAACGTTGTTACTCCGTTCAGGGCGCTAAGACCACGCCATAAAGCTCGAGACCGTTTAGAGGCTTTCCAAACAGAGGGCTATTGAGGCACCGGCGTTGGCTAACCCACCGGTTTACTGATACGCCCGCTGCGCCGATCACTAAAAAACTGCCGAAGTAAGCTTGCTGATGCCTCGGCTGCGACACCCTCGCTCCACTCTACGTGATGGTTCAGCGCAGCATTACTCAAGGTGGAGCTAGTGCTAACCACAGCACCCGCTTTGGGCTCGCGCGCGGCAAACACCAATCGCTTCACTCGAGCATGAATGAGGGCGCCACAGCACATAGTGCACGGCTCCAACGTCACATAGAGCGTACAGCCTGGCAGTCGATAATTACTCAACTTTTGGCCAGCCGCTCTAAGCGCCAGCACTTCGGCATGGGCTGTTGGATCGCAAGAACTCATCTGGGCATTGCCGGCAACAGCCACGACCTCGCCAGACTCAGCGACCAATACTGCACCCACAGGCACCTCGCCCTCAGCCCCGGCGCTAGTTGCCGCCGCAAGCGCGAGCGCCATATAGTCACGATCATCCAAAGTTTTATCCTCTGTAATTTCAGCACACCCTTGCAGACGACATGAGGTGGCTAGCTTGAACCCACCCAGTGCAACATCATCACTGGATTTCAGCCATAAAAAAACCCCGCGACATGCATCGCAGGGTTTCTCCAGCGCAGCCCGAGCAGGGCCGGGTCATGAGCCTAGTAACATTAATTCGCTTTTGCAGCTCTCCGTTCCTTCTCTTCCACAATCACCTTCTCGGAAACAGACGCCGGACAGGGAAGGTAGTGAGAGAACTCCATAGAAAACTGACCGCGCCCAGAAGTAATCGTTCTGAGGTGCCCAATGTAGCCAAACATTTCTGCTAGCGGAACGTCGGCCTTAATGCGGATGCCGGTTGGTGTGGAATCCTGATCCTTGATCATGCCTCGACGTCGATTCAAATCGCCGATCACGTCGCCCACGTTATCTTCAGGAGCAAACACATCCACTTTCATCACCGGTTCGATGAGTTGAGGACTCGCCTTGGGCATTGACTGACGGTAAGCGCCTTTCGCAGCCAGCTCAAAGGCAATCGCCGAGGAGTCTACCGCGTGGAAACCCCCATCATTGAGCTCAATGGCCACATCGAGCACTGGGAAGCCAGCGAGAGGGCCCTCTTCCATCATGACCCGGAAGCCTTTTTCAATGGCTGGGAAAAATTCTTTGGGTACGTTTCCGCCCACAACCGTCGAAGTAAACTGGTAGCCACTGCCGGGCTCACCGGGCATGATTTTATAGTCGATTTTACCAAATTGACCAGAGCCACCTGATTGCTTCTTGTGGGTGTAGGAATCTTCTATCGCGCTGGTAATGGTCTCGCGGTACGCCACCTGTGGCTGACCGACATCCAGCTCAACACCGTAAGTGCGCTTCAAAATATCGACCTTGATATCGAGGTGCAGCTCGCCCATGCCTTTAAGGATGGTCTCGCCAGAATCCTCATCGGTTTCCACTCGGAAAGAGGGATCTTCAGCAATCATCTTACCAATCGCTACGCCCATCTTTTCAGTGCCGGCTTTGTCCTTGGGAGCAACGGCAATAGAAATAACCGGCTCAGGGAAAACCATAGCCTCGAGTGTGCAAGGCTCTGAAGTGCTGCACAATGTGTGGCCCGTCTGAACGTTTTTCATGCCCACACAAGCAAAGATATCACCTGCCTGAGCTCTATCAATCTCGTTACGCTCATCGGCGTGCATCTCAACCATGCGTCCGACCCGCTCAGTTTTTCCAGTCGCAGAGTTCAGAATCGTGTCGCCTTTCTTAATCTGTCCCGAATAAACGCGGATAAAGGTGAGGGCGCCAAAACGATCATCCATAATCTTGAAGGCCAGAGCCCGGAAAGGCTCTTCGATCGATACTACGGCCTTCTCACCCGTGGGGTTACCCTCTTCGTCGGTCAGATCCTGAGGATCCACTTCAGTAGGGCTTGGCAAGTAATCAACAACCGCGTTCAGTACCAGCTGGATACCCTTGTTCTTAAACGCAGAGCCACAATAAGTGGGGAAGAAATGGAGCTTACGAGTACCCTCACGGATGCAGCGTTTGATATCGTCCAGTGAAGGCTCTTCACCTTCCATATACGACATCATGACATCGTCATCCATTTCTACAGCAGCTTCGATGAGCTGTTCGCGATACATCGCCGCATCGTCCACCAAATCTGCTGGAATATCGGTAACTTCGTAGTTTTCGGGTAAACCAGAGTCGTCCCAGATGTAAGCCTTTTGGGTGAGAATATCGACCACACCGGTGAATTCGTCCTCAGTACCGATAGGTAGGGTCATCACTAATGGGTTTGCACCCAGTACATTTCGTACCTGATCTACAACGCGGTAAAAGTCGGCGCCGATTCGGTCAAGTTTATTGACAAAGATAAGGCGAGAGACCTCAGAGTCGTTGGCGTAGCGCCAGTTGGTCTCGGATTGGGGCTCAACGCCTCCAGAACCACAAAAAACGCCAACTCCGCCATCGAGAACTTTCAAGGAACGATAAACTTCAACTGTAAAATCAACGTGCCCAGGGGTATCGATGATGTTTAGGCGATGATCATCCCAAAAGCAGGTGGTAGCCGCAGATTGGATGGTGATACCACGTTCCTGCTCCTGCTCCATGAAATCCGTGGTGGCTGCCCCGTCATGGACCTCACCCGTCTTGTGGATTTTACCCGTCAGCTTGAGGATTCGCTCGGTAGTGGTTGTCTTACCGGCATCAACGTGCGCAAAGATGCCAATATTTCGGTACATGGCTAAGTCGGTCATGGTTTTTGTCACCCAGTCGGAATTTGTTCTCGATTGCCTACACCCAAACTACTGATACGGTGCGTCGCTCGATGCACCAGCACACCGGCAACGCTTTCGCGATAAAGTCACCAAAAAGGGTCCGTAGACGTCATCACAGAGGTGTATCAACGGCTAGCCGCTGGCACTTGTGCAATTCGTGGTGCGCTATGTACCACATTCGGAGTTTGAGCTGAAGAGGCAGCTGCTATTTAAGATGGGCAAAGCGGAAAAAATACGGTTTTCTTTGAAGAATTAGCCCTTTTTGGCGTTTTTTTATCCCCCGGGCCTCTCGCTGCTCATGATGGGAGAACTGTGGCCATTACCTCCATCTCCACCCTTAATCTCATCATTTTCTTCTCCCCGAGAATTACTCTTTTCTGGGGCGCTACTAGCCCCTCACAATGCTTCCTGTGCCCGCGCTGCTTGCCCGGCGAGCCCTCTGTGCCTTAGGACAACTGAATCACAAAACTTGCCAGCCCTCACCACCTGATCTAGCGTGTCAGCCACGATTATTAGGAAAGGTGCAAAATATGACGACCCTTGCTCACGAAAGCGGTCTTCAGTTGGCCAAACGCCTGAATACGGGTGACCTTAGCGCACTGGAGTTGCTGGACTACTTTCTAGGCAGAGTGGGTCGTTTTAACCCGGAACTCAACGCAATCATAGAGCTACAAGAGGAGGAAGCTCGAGCCCGGGCAATTGCCGCCGATAAGGCTCTAGCTCGTGAGCGTGGGAATCCCCTCGGGCCCTTCCATGGCGTGCCCATGACGATTAAAGAAAGCTTCGATGTGGCGGGAATGCATACCACACGCGGAAACCCAGCGTTTAAGGACCATATTGCGACAACCGATGCCCTCGCGGTGTCACGACTTCGAAAAGCCGGCGCCAATATCTTTGGTAAAACCAACGTGCCACTGGACCTCGCTGACTTTCAATCTTACAACGCAATTTACGGCACCACGAATAACCCTTGGGACATCGGGCGCACCCCCGGTGGGTCCTCTGGAGGCTCAGCAGCGGCGATGGCCGCGGGGCTATCGGGCATTGAAAATGGTTCGGATATTGGTGGCTCGATTCGAAACCCGGCACATTACTGCGGGGTTTTCGGTCACAAGCCCACCTGGGGGCTGCTACCGCCAAGAGGTCATGCTGCGCCAGGAGTCTTAGCACCGTCTGATCTGGCCGTAATTGGCCCCATCGCGCGCAGCGCTGCCGATTTAGAGGCACTACTTCAGGTAGAGGCCGGGCCCGACGAAATCATGGCTGGCGGTTATCGCTTAGATTTGTCGCAGCCTAGCTTTTCAGACTTAAAGCAATTACGCGTCGCCGCCATGGTCAACAGCGCGCTCGCCCCCGTCTCACAAATTTGTGAATCTCGGGTCGAAGGCGTTTTAGAGATTATCCGCGGTGCCGGAGGGCAAATAAACTACGACGCCAGGCCTGAATTTGATTTAGGCGAGGGGCATGAGATTTACCAAAATTTACTGTGGGCGGTCATGGCCTCCCGCTCAGATGACGCCACGTATCAGCAACTGGCTTTAGAGGTTTCAGCACTGGCTTCCGATGATCACTCGGCAAAAGCACAAAACCTCAGAGCACGGTTCGCCACATACCGCGATTACAGTACCGCCAATGAATCCAGAACCCATCAGCGCTGGGCGTGGCATCGATTCTTCCAGCAGTATGACGTAATGATTACACCGATCATGGCGACACCGGCTTTTGAGCACGATCACCAGCCCTTTGGGCAGCGCCTCATTGCGGTTGATGGTACCCAGCGACCTTACTTTGAACAGTTGTTTTGGGCAGGGCTCGCCATTAACAGCTATCTACCCGCCACGATCGTTCCCACCGGAACGCTGGGTAACGGGCTTCCCGTGGGGGTACAGATTATTGGCCCCGAATTTGGCGACCTGAAGGTCCTTCGTGTTGCCACACTCCTCGAAGAGGAGGGCCTAGTATTTGTGCCGCCCCCGGGCTACGAGGATTAGCGCTGTGGGCCTACGGCGCCTAGGAAAATCAATTCTGCTGTTAGGCGTCACAAAGCAGTGACATTTTAGCCTTGGCAAATTCAAATTCCTGAGCGTTCGTCGCATTAACGACCAGCTCTTTGGCTTGAAGGCACTCATCAGCCTCCTCAGCAGTTTCCTCTGCTACAGCAGCAACAGCCGCCGCATTCATTGAGTCGCAGTAGGCTGCAGAGATACGTCGCACATTTGCCGTCTCTCCCGCTTTCTCTAAGGCCACACAGTCGCCCCTCACAATCTCGGTTTGATCAGTTACCACCTGCGCCATACCCATGGACCCGAGATCAATGGTGTACAACATGCCCTGAGTACTGCCTTGAGAACTTTTGGCAATCGCACCGCCCGCGGCCGCGCCCACTAGAGCGTTGCGCGCCTTTTTCTTGCTGCTCTTACCGCCAGCACTTGCCAGCCCCAAAGCGCCGCCGACAACAGCACCACGAGGCACCGCACCGCTGTTGAGATTCACCGACTCTTTTTGCACGACCTTACCGTACTGAACGGTCGCACTTTGGCCCTTTTTTTGGGCTTGAGCCGGCATAGTAAGCGAGAGAACTAAACTGAAGACGATCGTGCCAACTAAAAAGATACCGCGCATTTGAGTCCCTTGGCAAACTGAAAGATAAACTATTGTTAAAACCGTACCAGTATATGTGCAAATGACGGGCAAATATCCAATTTTCGGCCAAAACGCTGTTATATCGCTGCTCATATCGCGACAGTCTTCATCACTTATAGCCCAGTGCTATACTTTATAGCCCACTGCGCAGGCATCGAGTGGTTCTGAAGTGATAAGGCCTAACTTAACTCCGCACATGAAATTTGAGGGAAAGCATGCACAGCGTCTCAAACTTTCTTAACTCCAAGCGCTACTGGCTGCTTCTGGCCGCAGTGAGTGTGGCTATGCTGGGTATTGCTCTGTTTTATCAATACGCCCTCGGCGAGGAGCCCTGCCAAGTCTGCATACAAGCGCGCTTATGGGTAGTGGCTCTATTGCTCATTAGCCTCTGTACTGCCTGCCTGCCGAACAACCGCCGAACGAGATTTTGGGGTAACACCTTCGTCCTGCTAAGCACCGCAGGGCTGGGCGAGCGCGCGTGGTTCCTTTATCAGCTAGAGAATGGACAGGGCAATGGCAGCTGTGAATTTCAGCTCGGCATGCCCGACTGGTTTGCGGTTGATCGCTGGTTTCCCTCGCTCTTTGAGGTTCGGAATCTGTGCTCTTTTACGCCAGAAATGCTGTTTGGGCTCAGCATGGCCGAGGCCCTAATGGCTGTCGCAGTAGCGCTCAGTGTGGTCATCGTTGTCGCACTAGCGGCCAATCAGATTTTCACGAGCACAGCACCGTCAGCTCCCGAACCTCAACGGTAACCAAGGGGTGCCTACTCCACGAGCCTATCGGTCAGTAAACGCCAAATCGTCCATTTTCTGGTTTTCAAGCGTTATCAACAGTGGCCTGTTATCACCCTGTGATGAGGCTTAGCTTTACGCGGCTGGCACAATACCCC
>ENA-OQVM01001368-OQVM01001368.1-marine-metagenome-genome-assembly--contig:-NODE-1368-length-32478-cov-8.530632_pt1 | contig 32478 bp, 32 predicted proteins | sample MGYA00237776_ERZ505498 | MGnify/ENA primary metagenome ERZ505498 (study PRJEB26159, sample SAMN06265151) | marine metagenome | isolation source: Helgoland LTER site | place: Germany:Helgoland, sampling...
CTATTTCTAATAAAAATCAAAATATAAATATCGAGAATATTAGCAGAGGCGTTTACATCGTAAAAGCCAACCAAAATGGAAATATTAAAACTAAAAAATTAATAATTAACTAGTTTTAAGATATATAATTAATAAAGGAAAGGATTTGAGCTTTTCTCCGATTTAATTGTTGTTTCATTACCATGACCACAATAAACTAAAGTCTCGTCTGGTAACGGAAAAATTTCATTTTTAATAGAGTTAATAAGTTGTTGGTGATTACCTCCTGGAAGATCGGTTCTCCCAATACTATTGTCAAACAAGCAGTCCCCATTAATTAAGAAATTATTCTCTTGATTATAAAATGCTACGTGACCTGGGGAATGTCCTGGTACAAATAATATTTCAAACTTAATTCCTTCAATTTCAAATAACTGATTTAGATCAAAAAATTTTGGGGTTGGGTTTGGACTAAAAGTAATTGGGATACCATAGACTTCACAAACTTTTTCATAAGATTCATAGGTTACTAAATCTTCTTTACAAATCCATAAATCTAAATCATATTTATTTGCTAGATATGCAGTACCAAACATATGGTCCAAATGACTATGAGTATGAAGAATAGATTTTAATTTTAATTTATTTTTCAAAATATAGTTGTCTAGTTCATTTTGTTCTGCTTTATAATAACAACCAGGGTCTATAATTACAGAATTATTTAATTGGTCTGTTACAACGTAGGTATTTTCTGAGAATGGATTGAAAGTGAATTTTTTTACGTTAAGCATTTTTAAGTTTTAAATTCAAAATTAAACTATGGCATGAAATTAGCTATCTTTGAAATGGAAAAATTGAAAAAGTTTTTAGTCATATTAATAATAATTAGTAGTTATTCTGTTTTTTCACAGTATTATACAGGATCTAACATCCCATTTGGCCAAAACAGGGTTCAATACAACTCTTTTTTTTGGCAATCTTTTGAGTTTGAAAGATCAAAAGTATATTTTTCTAAAGGCGGTCGAGAACATGCGAAATTTGCAGCAAAGACAGCCTATGAATTTCAAAAAAAAATAGAAAAATTTATTGACTTTTCAATTGAAGAGAAAATTCATCTTATAGTTTACAATAGCCAAAGTAAATTCAGACAGAGCAACATAGGTCTTACAAATGAAATTTCTTCAAATATTGGAGGAACTTCCAATATAGAAGGTCAAAAAATATTTTTGTACTTCAACGGAAATCATGTAGATTTTGAAAATCAAATTAAAAGAGGAGTTGCAGAAATATTAGTTAATAAAATACTTTATGGAACTGATTGGAAGCAGACCGTCAAGAATACAACATTTATAAACCTTCCTTCGTGGTTTAAAGAAGGCTTAGTCGATTATCTTTCCCAAGACTGGAACTCCAGATTAGATTCTGAACTAAAAGACTTAATACTTAGTGAAAAAACTAAAAGATTTCAATCACTAAGTAATCTTGAATCTAGATTATATGGACATGGACTTTGGAGATATATAGACATTGTTTTTGGAAAGAATATGATTCCAAATTTGATGTATATGATGAAGGTTAGTAAAAGTGTAGAAAGTGGTTTTATTTATGTCTTGGGAGTTTCTTCAGAAATGATTCAACAAGATTTCTTTGATCATTTTAAAATTCAGTATTCAAACGATGTGGTCAATTGTATGGAGCCAAATGAAGATAAATTGAATATAAAAGTTAAAAAAAATAGAACCATAAGACAAGTAAGAATGAGTTCTGACGGGTCAAAAATTGCTTTTTCAGAACATTATTTGGGACAATATAAAGTCAAAATATTAGATATTAAAGAGGATAAAATACAAACTATAATCAAAGGAGATTACAAACTAAATAGAATTCCCGACCTATCCTACCCCATTTTAGACTGGCACCCTAGCGGAGAGGTTTTGGCGATATTTGAAGAGAAAAAAGGTGGCATCACTTTAAATCTTTACAATCTTTTAAATAAAAAAAAGAATATAAAATATTTATTAGGGTTGGAGAAAGTATTGAGTTCTTCCTATAACAAAAAAGGATCTAAAATGGTGTTGTCTGCTGTTAAAGACAGCTATTCTGACATCTTTGAATACACTGTCTTAGGCAATAGCTATACGCAATTAACTGATGATATTTTCGATGATTTAGATGCTAAATATGTGCCAAAATCTAATCAAATAATATTTAGTTCTAATAGGCCTTTGGATAATGCAAATTCTAATTTATTTAAAAATAATTTTGATTTATATAAAATAAGTAGTGCTACTAAAAAAATTATTCAATTAACAAATACTAAAGACCATAACGAAATACAACCTCAACCAACTACCAAAAACAACTATAATTTTTTAAGCGATGAAAATGGAATTTATAATCATTTTCAAACAATAGTAGACAGTACTATAAGTCATATTGACACTATGATTCACTACCGCTATATAAGTAGTACCCACCAGTTATCGCACTTTAGCAGAAACTCTTTAGAGATTGATTTTAGTTCTAAAACTTCTCTTTACAGTCTATTGTACCGTAGAAATAGCAATTATGAATTTTACTTAGGAGACAAAAAAAACTGCACTATGTTTGAAAATAAGTCATCCAAAACTTACTTCAAAAATATTAATACCAAAAAAGTGAATTCAGATGATAATACTGCATCTTTAGAAAAGGAAGAAAAAATCGATATTTATAATTATAGATTTGAGGACGAAAAAAAACAACTTTTAGAATCTAAGGATTTTAATGAAACTGAAACTATAAAAGACCATAATATAAAATTACCTACTCAAAAAGTCTACAACTTAAATTTTACTATTGGTGAATTTATAATGCAACTTAATCCAACTTTCAATAATCAAGCTTATCAGAGATATAGCAGTTCGGGATTTAAAAATGCAGGTTTTGACGGGTTTACTCTAGTTCAAGCAAAAGATGTGTTCGAAGATTATAAAATAAGTGGAGGGTTAAAAGGACCTGTTCAACTAAATAACATAGGATTAATAGCCATTTATGAAAACTTGAAAAATAGAGTTGATCAAAGAACCCAAGTATCTAGACAATCATTTGAAGATGTATTTAGCGACGACATCATAAAAAAAACTGTTGTTAATGACATAAAACACCAATTCTCTTTTCCTTTTAGCGAAGTTAGTAGTCTAAGACTAACTACTAATTTAAGATTTGATAAAGTAACTACATTAAGTAATTCTCCAACAACATTAAAAACACCAAATGATAATTTTATACTTTTTGGAGGTCTTCTAGAATATGTGTTTGATGTTACAAGACCTATATCACTAAATATTAATAATGGTTTTAAATTCAAAACTTGGGTAGAAGGTTACAATGAATTATTAAATCCAAATACCGACTTTTTTGTATTAGGACTCGACCTAAGAAATTATCAAAAAATTCATAGAAATATTGTATTTGCTTCGAGAATAGCTGCAAGTACATCCTTAGGTTCTCAAAGGCTTTTATACTACTTGGGTGGAGTTGATGGTTATCTTTGGGCTAATTTTGACCCCACCATACTTCCAGACCCCAACACAAATTTTCAATTCCAAACAATTGCTTCTCCAGTAAGAGGATTTTACCAAAATGCTAGAAATGGAAATTCATTTATAGCCATAAGTAATGAACTTAGAGTTCCGCTATTTAGTTACTTTTCAAAAAAACCTTTAAGCTCTGACTTTTTAGAAAATTTCATGGTAATTGGTTTTGGAGATATTGGATCTGCATGGACTGGTAAAACACCTTATTCAATAGAGAATTCATTTAATAGTTCAATTATAAATGGACATAATTATACTATAAATATTAAAAGTCAAAAAGAACCTATAATTTATAGCTATGGTTTTGGACTTAGATCTAGAATTTTTGGCTACTACGTAAGATTAGATTGGGGGTATGGTATTGATGATAAAATTCTAATGCCTTCAATTAAACAACTATCTTTATCTTTAGACTTTTAAGAAAAATATGGATTTAACTACGTTTATTACCTTATCACTAATAGGTCTTGCAGCTGGTATTGCAAGTGGGTACATTGGAATTGGTGGTGGTATTATAATAATTCCAGCATTAATATATTTTTTAAAACTAGATCAATATCAAGCTCAAGGAGTCTCGCTTGCATTAATGTTGCCTCCTATAGGAATATTAGCCTTTTACAATTATTACCAAACTGGCACATTTAATATGGTTGTTGACAACATAGACTATAAAAACTTACTACTCTATTATTCTTTAATTATGGCAGTTTTTTTCATTTTTGGAGGATGGATTGGGTCAAAATTGACTTTTAATACACCTGTTCATATTGTACAATTAATCTTTGGAGTTTTCATGCTTTATGCCGCTATTAAGATGATTATTAGTGGGGTTCAGCATTACATGAAATGATAGAAAAAGTAAGAAATATTGCAAAAAAACATGTTTTAGAAGCTATTAATATTCGAAAGCATCTTCATGCTCATCCAGAACTTTCTTTCCAAGAGTATGAAACTTCTAAATACATTCAATCAGTACTAAAAAAACACGATATACCATTTACTACAGGTCATGTTGAGACTGGTATAATAGCAACTATCAAAGGAAAAAATCCTGATACAAAAGAAATATTATTGCGAGCAGACCTAGATGCATTGCCAATTACAGAAGATAATAATGTTGAATATAAATCTAAAAATGAAGGAGTTATGCATGCTTGTGGCCATGACTTTCATAGTGCATCCTTAATTGGATCTGCTTTAATACTCAATGAGCTTAAAGAAGATTACAATGGGACAATAAAATTTGTTTTTCAACCTGGAGAGGAAAAACTTCCCGGAGGTGCAAAATTAATGATAGAAGATGGACTTCTTAATAACAAACCTCAAGCTTGTATTGCCCAACATGTATATCCAGATTTACAAGTAGGAAAAGTAGGATTTAGACCTGGATTATACATGGCTTCGGCAGATGAGATTTATATTACTGTGAAAGGAAAAGGAGGTCATGCTGCGCTTCCACATCTTTTAAACGATCCTGTATTAATGGCTTCTCAAATTATTACAAATCTTCAACAAATAGTTAGTAGAAGCAACAAACCAAACAATCCCTCTGTATTATCCTTTGGCTATGTAAATGCTCAAGGAGAAACTAATATTATCCCAGACACAGTTCAAATAAAAGGGACTTTTAGAACGTTCGACGAAAAATGGAGATTCTTAGCACATGAAAAAATGAAAAAAATTGCAAGTTCAATTTGTGAAAGTGCTGGTGGTTCTTGTGATTTTGATATAAAAGTCGGATATCCTTTTTTAGTTAATAATGAACAAATAACAAAAATCGCAATTAATGCAGCAGAAAAATATTTAGGTAAAGAGAATGTAATTAACCTTGATTTAAGAATGACTTCTGAAGATTTTGCATATATAAGCCAATCCTCTCCTTCCTGCTTTTACAGAATAGGTACAAGTGATGGAAAAACTAGTAAAAGATTGCACACTTCCACATTTGATATTGATGAAAAAGCATTTTCAATTTCATCTGGTTTAATGGCCTATATTGCCCTCGAGCAAATAAGTAAATAATATAAATAAACTTCGTCAATTAATAGCTTTAATTTCTCTATATTAGAGTACTAAGAATTCGTAAAATGAATATTGTTAAAACTGATTTAAAAGCGTCTCTATTAAAGTACTTTGGATTTGATTCTTTTAAAGGAGAACAAGAAATGGTTATTACCAGTCTCCTTGATGGTAAAAATACTTTTGTAATAATGCCTACCGGAGGAGGAAAGTCTCTTTGTTATCAACTTCCTGCATTAATATCTGAAGGTACAGCTATAGTGGTTTCCCCATTAATTGCTTTAATGAAAAACCAAGTTGATGCAATAAGACAAGTTAGCGATAATGATGGTGTTGCTCATTTTTTAAATTCTTCACTGAACAAAGGGGAAATAACAAAAGTTAAAAATGATGTAATTTCTGGTACAACTAAACTTTTATATGTAGCCCCTGAGTCCCTAACTAAAAAGGAAAATATTGACTTTTTAAAAAATATAAAAATTTCATTTTTTGCAATTGATGAAGCACATTGTATTTCTGAGTGGGGTCATGATTTTAGACCAGAATACCGTAGGTTAAAGCCAATTATAAAGTCAATAGAAGATGTTCCAATTATTGCTCTTACAGCTACCGCTACACCTAAAGTACAAACTGATATTCAAAAGAACTTAGAAATGACAGATGCTAGAGTTTTCAAAGCATCTTTTAACAGAGACAATTTATTCTACGAAGTAAAACCTAAGAAAAATGTTCAAAAAGAAATTATTAGGTTTATTAAAACTAGAATAGGGAAATCTGGGATAATTTACTGCTTAAGCAGAAAAAAAGTAGAAGAAATTGCTCAACTATTACAAGTAAATTCAATATCTGCATTGCCCTACCATGCTGGGCTAGACCCAAATACCAGAGCAAAACATCAAGATATGTTTTTGATGGAAGAGTGCGATATAATTGTTGCTACTATTGCTTTTGGAATGGGAATTGACAAGCCGGATGTTAGATTTGTAATTCATCACGACATACCTAAATCATTAGAAAGTTATTATCAAGAAACTGGAAGAGCTGGTAGAGATGGTGGTGAAGGACATTGTCTTGCTTTCTACAGCTATAAAGACATTGAGAAACTAGAAAATTTTTTACATGGGAAACCATTGGCGGAACAAGAAATTGGTCATCAACTACTTCAAGAAGTAGTAGCATATTCAGAAACAAGTATTAATCGAAGAAAATTTCTACTACACTACTTTGGTGAGGAATTTGATGATATTAATGGTCCAGGAGCAAGCATGTGCGATAACTCTCAAAATCCAAAAGAAAAAATTAAAGGGAAACAATATGTTAAACTTGCGCTAGATTGTGTGAAATCTGTAAATGGAAAACACAAGGTGAAATACTTTGCAAATGTTTTAGTGGGTAATAATAATGCAGAAATTAAAACCTATAAAGGCAATGAATCTCCCTTCTTTAATAGCGGTGCTGAAGAAGACGAACATTTCTGGCATGCTGTTTTTAGGCAAATTGTAGTTCTTGGGTTTGTAAAAAAAGAAATTGAGTCCTATGGAACATTACTATTAACAGAAAAAGGAGAAGACTTTATAAATAATCCTAAAGAGATTGATCTTATTAAAGAACATGACTTTAGCGATACCGATGATAAAGACATAATTTTAAATCAAAAAGCGGGTGGAGGCGCACTAGATGAAAAACTCTTTAAAATGCTTAAAGACCTTAGAAAAAGTATTGCACTTAAAAAAAACATACCTCCATTTGTGATTTTCCAAGACCCATCTATGGAAGAAATGACTATGCAATATCCAATAAATTTTGAAGAACTTCAGAAAATAAGCGGTGTTGGAATTGGGAAAGCACAGAGATATGGCACTCCTTTTATAGAGCTTATCAAAAAATATGTAGAAGAAAATAATATAGAGAGAGTTCAAGACTTTATTATGAAAAGTATTGTCAATAAAAGTGGTAAAAAAGTAAATATTATAACCAATATTGACCGTAAACTTCCATTAGAGGACATTGCTAAAAGTCAAAATAAAAAAATTGAAGAGCTTATTTTAGAAATTGAAAATATTGTTTCATCTGGGACTAAAATTAATATTGATTATTATCTAAATAATATAATTGATGAAGATGCACAAAAAGAAATTTACGATTACTTTTTAGAAGATGCAGAATCAGATGATATAAGCGAGGCTTATGAAGAATTTGATGGAGATTATAGCGAAGATGAACTTAGGTTAATGAAAATTAAGTTCATGAGTGAAATGGCTAATTAAATATTTTTAATTTATATCTTTTTTCAAATCCTTCTATTCCGGATAGCCCACCAGAGTGTAAAGCAATAATTTTTTTGTTCTCCAATTTCTCATTCTTTTTTAGTTGGTCTACTAGACCAAAAAACATCTTCCCTGAATAAATTGGATCTGTCATAAGACCTGTTATTTTATAAAATTCTCGCATGAATAGTATTAGCTCTTCACTGTATTTGGCATAACCACCAAGATGATAATCATGGTTTAAAATCCAATTTTTTGAAAAAGGTTTTTTTAATTCAGCTTTAAATTTTTTAGAAATATTTTCTCCAATTTTATTAGCCCCTTTCAGTACAACTATACCAAAACAAGACTGTGACTTATTTAAGGAAGAAACTATTCCAGAAAAAGTTGCTCCTGTCCCAACCTCACAAAATATGTAATCAAAATCGTTTTCAATTTCATTCACTATTTTTTGACAACCTTTTATCCCGTAAGAATTAGCCCCCCCCTCAGGAATGAAAAAAAAATCGTTGTACTTTTCTTTACAAAAATTTTTAATCCATTTTTGATTTTTATAATTGTTTCTATTTATATATTCGACAATTGCACCGTAGGATTGGCATTTCTTTAAAATATCATTCAAAGGGCTGGTTTGCTCTCCTCTTACAAGAAGAACACATTTTATAGAATGGACCTTACAAATATACGAAAGAGCTAAAATATGAGAGGAATAAGCTCCTCCCATAGAAACAATTCCTTTTTTAGAAATAGAATTAAAATATTTTAAATTGTATTTTAATTTTCTCCATTTATTACCTGAAATAATGGGATGGATTAAATCGTCCCTTTTTACATAAACTTGATTTTTAATTCCGTAGTAAGAAAGATCTAGCTTCTGTAATGGAGAATTATTAAAATCCATGAATTTTAAGGGTGGGCCACGTGAATTATTTCTAAAACTGTTCTAAAAGCAACACTTTTATTGGCATACTTATCTTGGTGTTTTTTTTGAAGATGGGGTGCAAATTTTGATTGATACAAATTATAATCATCCCAAGATTTTAATAAATATTGAACACTATAAGAAAGTCCACCATCTTCCTCAGCATGAATTTTAGCAACTTTATTTTCTATAAATAAGCCAGTAGATAAAACATCAGGAATATGAATATCCTTCATCCAAACAAGCCACTCTTTATTAATATCGTGGTCAATATTTACGGTAATATTATATAAAATCATCCTGAATCTTTTTCAATTTTTTCATTAGTACTTCCTGCTAGTTTTCTAAATCTTTTTCTAGATTCGGCAGCATATAAACTCCCTTTGTGGTCAAAAAGAATAGTCTTAAAATATTTTTTTGCTTGGTCAAAGTCTTTGATTTTTTCTTCATAAATAGAAGCTATTAAAAATAAAGAATTATCTAGCAAAATAGAATTAGGGTAATTGTCAATAAGTAATTTGAAATGCTCGACAGCTTTTTGGTAGTTGTGTTGTTTTAAATTAATTTTTGCTTTTCTGAAAATAATTTCATCATTTAAAGAATGATTTTTGAAATTCTTAAGTATGGAATCATATAAAATATTTGCTTTCGAAAATTGTTGTTGAAAGGTGAGCATATCGGCATAAGAAAATAACTTCATGGCGACTTCTGATGTGTCCATATTGTAATTGTCTGAAATTAATACAGAAAGCTCTAAGGCATCATTGGCTATTAGCTTCGAGGTGGACGCTTTTAAAACTTTAAGTTGTGCTTGGCACCAATCGTATTCACCAGAGAAATAATATACTTGGGCATTTTTAAATTTTGCTAAATGTCCTAACTGGTCGTCTTTAAATTGTTTTTCAATCTGAAGATACATTAAGGATGCCTCCCAAATATTATCCTCCAAAACAAGAATATTGGCTAGTTTCAATTTTGCATTTCCTTTTTGTTTTTCCTTTAGTCTTGGGATTAGAATTGCATTATTTAAATGTTGCTTTGCAGAACTAATATCCCCTAAATAAAAAGCCTCTATTTCCGATAGATCTAAAAGTAAATTATACTTTCTTAAAGAGTTATTGTAAACATTTTTTGAATTATTTAGCTGGGATAATATTAATAGATAATTGGCTTTTAGCTCCTCTAATTCTTCTTGAATAATTTTATTGCCATAAAGAATCTTACTTTTTAAAGCAAAGAGTTTTTTATTTTTTGCTTCAAACTTATACTCTAAAGAATTACTTTTTAGAACAACATCATCAAAGCATTTAATAGCAACTTTAAAATCCTGGTTGTTAAGCGCCGTATTACCTAATTCAAGTAGCTTAGAGCCGTTTTTATTTAATTTTTTATCCAATGCTTTAATTTGTGTATACGCATTTTCATAATCGTTATTTAGCATGTAAAACCAGGCCAATAATTCGATATAGACTATTTTTTTGGGATTTGCTTGGATTTTTTCAATAATGGATTGTCTTAGTATTTCTTTTTCCTTTAAATTATTTTGAAAATCAATGCTATTTACTAAGCCGTTCTGGACGTTTTGAAGAAACTTATTATTGAAATCTAACATCTCAAAAAAAGTATTAATCATTTTATTAGTTTTGCCCGTCTTATTATAAATAAGTGCAATCTTGGAATGAAATGCAAAAGGATTTAGGAGATTTTTAGATTCGAAATTTAAATATACTTCTAGTGCTTTTTCTAAATTTCCTATTTTCTCAAAAGCTAGTCCTAAATCAAATGCGTTGTCATAGGATGTCTCTTTAATTATTTGCTCTATAGCTTTATCAAAAACTTGATTTTTCTTATCACTTCTATCTACAAGTCCATAAATAACTCCTAAATCAACTAAGAATTTTAACTTATTGGGGTTCTCTTTGATTAAAGTTTTAATTAGTTTTTCAGCTTCTTTAAATTTATTGAGTTCTATAAAAGTCGATTTGTAATTTTCATAAATCTTTAGTCTGTGTTCTGATTCCTTAAATATTTTCTCATAATAAAGTGCAGCCTTTTCATAATCGCTATCTAAGTAATATTTTTTAGCTAATTGAAAATCGATAGTAGAAACCTGTGAGAAAAAACTTGAAACAGATACTATTGAAAATACTACTATAAAAAGATATTTAAATCTCATTTTTTGAACATTCTTTTTCTGCAAAATTCTTTATTGGCAAATACAGGCTATCATTTGTGGATATCACAAAGTCGTATAAGTTAAGAATGTCTAGAAGATCATCAGAAATTTTTTGTACGTTTTTTTCTTCCATTTGTATATAATATAGAATTGAATCAGAAGAAATCAAATTATTTGAAAGATCTAATTTTAACATCTTAAGTTGATTAATTTCAGTCTCTAAGTTTCTTTTTGTTAAATCATAGTTAGTCAAAAAATTAGGACATGCTTTTTTAAGGCCTTTGTAATTGTTCATTCTCCTAGCAAACTCATTTTCAATAGTACTAACACATTTTTTAACCAATTCAATATTATCTTGGTATTTTGAAAATGCGTTTTGTACATGGGAAGTATTTATTTCATTGATACTTTTCTCTAAAAAAAATGACTTTGAAAGTAGTGCATTGGCCTGTTTTTCTTCCTTATTAGAACAACCAACCAATACTAAAAAAACAAAAATTAAATTAAGATATTTCATACAAATCATATAGAATCAAACCCAGTGTAAGGTCTTAAAACTTCTGGAATATTAATACCATCTTCTTTTTGATTTATTTCAAGTAAAGACGCCATAATTCTTGGAAGTGCTAGTGCGCTACCATTTAGTGTGTGTGCTAAATCAATAGTCTTGTTTTGATTTCTGTAGCGCAATTTTAATCTGTTAGACTGGTAGGTTTCAAAATTAGAAATTGAGCTAACCTCGAGCCATTTGTCTTGACCAACAGAATAGGTTTCTAAGTCATAAGTCAAAGCAGAAGTAAATCCTAAATCTCCTCCACAAAGTCTTAATTTTCTGTAAGGCAAGTCTAATTTCTTTATTAGACTCTCTACATAAACAACCATATTGTCTAAAGTTTGATAACTTTCTAAAGGGGTTGTTATTTGAACTATCTCCACTTTATCAAATTGGTGCAATCTATTTAACCCTCTAACATCTTTACCATAAGAACCCGCTTCCCGTCTAAAGCACGGTGTATATCCTACGTGTTTTATAGGTAAGTCTTTTTCTTCTATAATTACATCTCTATAAATATTAGTAATAGGTACTTCGGCAGTAGGAATTAAGTACAAATCATCTAATGATGCATGGTACATCTGGCCTTCTTTATCTGGAAGCTGCCCAGTTCCATAACCTGAAGATTCGTTGACAAGATGAGGAACTGAAAGTTCTTGATATCCTTTCTTATTGCCTTCATTTAAAAAAAACTGGATTAAAGCTCTTTGCAAAATTGCCCCCTTTCCCTTGTAAATTGGGAAACCAGCTCCGGTTACTTTTACACCAAGCTCAAAATCAATTAAATCATACTTTTGACATAGTTCCCAGTGAGGAAGAAGACTATCATTTTTTAAACTATCTATTGAAGAAGAGAAAATTATTTCATTGTCATTTTCAGATTTTCCAGGTGGAACTAATTCGTTTGGCGTATTAGGTATTTGATAGAGTAACTCAAGAATTGATTGGTCTAACTCTTCAAAATTTTGTTTGAATTTTTTTATGTTTTCTTTTAAAACGGTAGTTTCTTTCTTTAAAATATTAGCTTTTTCAATAGCTCCTTTTTTAAACTGTTCTCCAATTTGAGAAGATAATACATTCATATTGGCAGACATTTCGTCTAAATGTTTTTGGGTGTCTCTTTTTTTTAAGTCAAGATTGTAAACCTGGTTAATCTGATCAGTAACATCTACTTTTCTGACCTCTAAAATATTTTTAATAATAGAGTCTTTATCGGTTCGGATTTTTTGAATCTGCAACATTATAAACAGTTATTTATAGTAAAATTATCAAAATTTATAGATGAATAAAAAAGGTATAAAAAAAGCGCTATAAAAGCGCTTTTAAAAATATTTATTTAATGACTAAACGCTCAATTTTCTAACTGAGTAACCGAAACGTAAGATTTGTTTTTGGCTTTTTTTGTAAACTCTACAATACCATCTTTAAGAGCAAATAAGGTATGGTCTTTCCCAATTCCAACATTTTCACCTGGGTTATGTTTTGTTCCTCTTTGTCTAACGATGATGTTACCAGCTATTGCTAGTTGACCACCAAAAATCTTTACTCCAAGACGTTTTGATTCTGATTCTCTTCCGTTATTTGAGCTTCCAGCTCCTTTTTTATGTGCCATAATGAATGAATTAAAAAATTAACTTTCTTTTTTTGGTTTAGAAGCTACAGCTGGTTTGGGTTTAGCTGCCGCTTTTTTTGGAGCTGCCTTTTTAGGTGCTGCTTTTTTTGTTTCTACTTTTGCCTCAAACTTAGGAGCTGCCTTTTTAGGAGCTGCTTTTGTCTCAGACTTAGGAGTTGATTTTTTTCCAATTTCTTGGACTGTTATTTCAGTTAATCTTTGTCTATGACCATTTTTAACTTTATAACCTTTTCTTCGTTTCTTCTTGAAGACGATTACTTTATCTCCTAGAAGATGTTGTTCAATTTTTGCAGTTACTTGAACACCGTTTACAGCTGGGGCGCCTACTGATACTTTGCCTTTATCATCTAGTAGAAGAACATTTTCAAAAGTTACTTTTGATCCTGGTTTTCCTTCTAATTGATGGACGAAATACTTCTGGTCTTTTTCAACTTTAAATTGTTGCCCTGCTATTTCTACAATCGCATACATAAATTAATAATTTAATTTGTTTACTTATTTAAGGGTGGCAAATGTAACTACTTTTATTTACTTCTCACAATTTGAACTTAATAAATACACCTCAATTATTGAGTTGATGGTTATATGTTTGGTAAATTTAAAAGAATTTTGAATTCTTACTCTTAGAAAATTGAATATAAAAGCCAAATAATGAAAGAAGAGCTGCCAAAAAAATATTATGAAAAGTTAGAGTTAAATGAATTTAAATTAAACTCTCTTTTAGAAATAACAAAAGCTATAAATAACAATTTATCTATCGATAACATTTTAAAGATTTTTGAATATATTTTAAGAGAGCAACTTGGGATTAGTAAATTGATTCTATATGCTAATGATAGTGAAAAATGGAATTGTATTCTCCATTTTGGGGGTAAAGGGCTTAATAAAAAAATAAATGTAGAAGAAGAGCTCACACATATAAAGGATATAACAGTTATAGAATCTTCGTCAATTAAAACGCTAAATTCATTTGATATTGTTATTCCAATTTTTCATAAAAAAATAGCACTTGCTTATTTATTAATTGGAGATTTAGAAGACGATATTATTGCAATAAGCCCAGGAATTAAGCATATGCCATTTATTCAAACACTAGCAAGTATCATCGTTGTAGCTATTGAAAATAAAAGATATTCAAAAGAACTTCTCGAACAAGAAGTTAATAAAAAAGAGATGGAACTTGCTGCAGAAATGCAAAAACTACTTTTCCCAATAAATCTTCCAAATGACGATTCGTTTGATGTTGCAGCAAGGTATGAATCTAAACATTTGGTAGGTGGCGATTATTATGACTTTATTTTTCTCAACGAAAACGAATGTTTTTTATGTATTGCAGATGTTTCAGGGAAAGGAATGTCTGCTGCATTACTAATGAGTCATTTCCAAGCTAAACTTCATGCAAATATTAAGTATAACTATGAAAATATAACTCTAAAAAAACTTATTGAGGATTTAAATCAAGATGTAAACAATGCTGCAAAAGGAGAGAAATTTATTACGTTTTTTGCAGGACATTATAATAAAAAGAATAAAACACTTCAATATATTAATGCTGGTCATAATTATCCATTGCTCATTAATAAAACAAAAACTACTTTTTTAAATAAAGGATGCATTGGCCTTGGAATGTTGGAGGAAATTCCAAAAATTGAAGTAAATAAAATTAAATTTCAGCAAGACACTGTTCTTGTATGCTATACGGATGGATTAGTAGAGTTAGAAAATAATAATGGAGTCCCTTTCGAAACAGATAATCTAATTGAAGTAGTTGAAAATAATTTCAATTTAACAATGAATGAACTAGATCAAAAAATATTTGAAAAACTAGATGACTTTAAAGGAGATCAAAAGATACTAGACGACACTGCTGTAATGAGTTGTAAATTTTATATATAGCTAGCCAAGCATTTTTATGGTTCTTTTTAAAGAATCTATAAAAAAATCAATCTCACTTTTTTTATTGTAAAAAGCAAAACTAGCTCTTGCTGTCCCAGGGATATTAAAAAACTTCATAAGCGGTTGGGTACAATGGTGTCCAGTTCTAATAGCAATTCCTAATTGGTCTAATAAAGTGCCAATGTCAAATGGGTGAATTCCATCTACTGTAAATGAAATAACACTTGCTTTGTTTTCAGCGTTGCCAAAAATATTTAATTTGTTAATTTTAGAAATAGATTCTTGAGCATAAATCAGCAATTCATCTTCAATTTCTGAAATCTTCTCTATCCCTATATTGTTCACATATTTTAATGCTGTTTTTAACCCAATTACTCCTGCAATATTAGGAGTTCCTGCTTCAAATTTGTGAGGATATGTATTGTAAGTTGTTTTTTCAAAAGAAACTTCTTTTATCATATCTCCACCCCCTTGGTAGGGCTTCATCTCCTCAAATCTATCTTTTTTAACATAAAGAATACCTACACCAGTGGGAGCGAAAATCTTATGGCCACTAAAGACCAAAAAGTCACAATCTAAATGATTCACGTCCACTTTAAAATGAGGAATAGATTGAGCTGCATCAATTAAAATTTTACAATTATTTTCTTTGGCAAGATTGGTTATCTCTTTAACTGGATTTATCGTCCCTAAGGTATTTGAAACATGAGTTACCGCAATGAGTTTAGTTCTATCACTTATTAATTTTTTAAGCTCATCCATGAGTATTTCTCCAGCATCATTTATCGGACATACCACAAGTTTGGCACCTAACTTCTCGCACAACATTTGCCAAGGGACAATATTACTATGGTGCTCCATAGTAGTAATTAATATCTCATCGCCTTTTTGCAATTGATTTTCTGCCCAAGCACTAGCAACAATATTTATTCCATCTGTAGTGCCTTTTGTGAAAATAATTTGTTCTGGAGTTTCTGAGCCTATAAAATCTCCAACTATATTTCTAGTTTCTTCATACTCACTGGTTGCTTTTTGGCTTAATTCATGAACGCCTCTATGCACATTGGAATTAATGCTTTCATAGTATTTACTTAACGCGTCAATTACACACTTTGGTTTTTGTGAAGTAGCAGCATTATCAAAGTATATTAATGGATTGCCATTAACAGTACTTTTTAAAATAGGAAAGTCTTTTTGAAAGTCCATTTTGTAAAATTAAGTTAAATATAGGACAGTATACTTAATGAATAAATTTTGATTAACTAATTTAAAGACGGGATTTGATAGCAAATTAAAATATTGCTATTGACAACTGTAATAAGTTCTTTGGAATTGTCGTTATTTATATTTCCTATACAAGACATTTTGGACGCTCTAAACAAATTGGGATTAATATTGTACTTACTGTCAATTAATTGAATCTCGTTGGTGTTTTTATTTAAAATGGCCATGAAATTATCAAATCTTTTGCCGTGTAAAATATCGTAAGGATAATAAAACTGAAAATTAAACTCTTCTTTACTTTGATCAATTATTTTAAGTCTTTCTTTTTGTTTTAGACAGTAATTTACTTTGTTAAACTTTTGATTAGCAAAAATATTCCATGAATTTTCATTCGACTTTATACTGTCTGGGATAGGATAAATTTCCTTACTAGAACTTCCTAAAACTAATTTAGAAATTCCTCTTAATGTGTCTTGAAAAACAATAGACGTTGAGTCAATAACGAAAGATTTATTAATAGCAAAATTACTTTCAGACGGTAAGAAAACTTTATTTTTAACAGTATATCGCTCTCCACCTCTTCGATTATGCAATTTAATGACTCCACTTTTTTGAATGGATAAAATATAATCTAAACCATTAATTGCAAAATGTTTTAGTTGCCTATTAATAATCGAACTTATCTCTGGTTGAATCCACCCAGAAACTTGTGTGCCAGAAATATTATAATTGTGTATTTTAAAATCATCCCCTGCAATTAAAAATCTATAGTCCTTATTGTTGTCGTAATCAAAAATTGATACTGGGTTAGACGCCAAATAGTTAAATTTTATTGGGAATCCATCTATTTCATTACCTAGAATATCAATAATATGGAGTCTAGATTTGGTATTAAATACCATTTGGAATTTATTATTTTGATAGGAATCAATCTGAGAAATACCTCCTAATATTTTCCCCTCAAGATTTCTAGACCATTTCACTTTGCCTCCTGCGCTTATTAAGTAAATGGTATTTTCTTGATCTTGAACAATAATATCTTTGGTGCCAGACCTATGGTTATTTAGTGCATATGGTCCCCAAATTAATTTTGGAATATTAACTTTCCAAAGAATTTTTTTGTCTACTTTTTTAGGATAAAACTTCTTAAGAGACAATCCATGATGTGCTCTATTGTTGTAATTATTGATTCCCCAACTTATTCCTCCAATAGATTTGAAGATATTATGAATAGTATTGTCAAAATCGTTTTTGGAAAGAGTAATTTTTTTTAATAGTTCTGGTTGTGATTTATAAGAAAAATGGGAGTGTTCTTGATCAAATTCAGAATTTTTATTTTCACTAAAAATTGCGGGATTAAAATCATCAGAATTAATTTGTGAAAGTTTGTAATCAAATTCTTTTTTGGCTTCTAAATTAGCAATTAAAAGAAACTGATCAATTTGAAATCCATATCGATTTTTAAAAGTTATATGAGGAAAATATGACTTTAATAAATTAGAGTCAATTACACTAAAATCATTTTCTAATTTAGAGAATTTCAGAGTGTCTAGGAAAAACAATTTTGACAATTCATTAAATCCTAAGTTTTCTGATTGACTTTCAAGAATTAATATTTCATGTTCTTTTTCCTGTATTAAATCCCGGAATTTTAATTCTAAGGATTTAAATGCCAAATGGTGATTTAAAGAATCTGTTTGGATATGAAATATATTTTTAGAAATAAAATCAACATCTTCTGGAATCCAATCTTTAAATCCATAATACTCGGGTGAAGGAAGTGACATGGAAGTATCGTAGTCGGTAATACCTACAATTTTTATGTCATTTGGGGAATAATTTATATCAAATTGAAACCATTTATTGGAATGTAGCTCAGACAATAAATCATGGTTTTTATAGGTGTCAGAAATAGAATCTAAAAAAGCTTTGACATTATCTACATTCATAAAACAGGATATATTAGACATTTCGCTAGAGAATATCATTTTGTCAGAAAAATCGTTGGGCTTCTCTTTCTCTTCTGAATATGTGTAGTTGGTCTTAAATTCATTAATTAAGCTTTTAGAATTTGAAATAATTAAAAACGGATAGGATATATCAAAGAAATAAGATTCAATAAAATTAGAATCTAAATCATTTATTTTGTCTTGCTTTTCTGTGAAATTTTTAGCTATAATCCAAGAAATATTGTTGTCTTGATTGTAAAAAGAGATATTGGTGGCACCTTCACTAAATATTTCATTGTAGTTTGAGTCTGTAATTAACGAATTAATTTCCTTAATCAATTCTCCGTATTGATTGTTTTTGGAAACTTCTTCAAATTTGGACCAAATCATACTGGTTTCAAAAAAATGATGTAAGGTCTTTGAGAACTCGTTGACCTCCACAAAAAGAATAGGGTCTGCTGGAAAGTATTTTTGAGGCTCTTGAAAGACCTTGCTTTGTTCACCTAGCCTTTGAAATATATTAAATACAAGAAAAGATAAAATAGATATTAGTAATAAAAAGAATAATAATCTTTTAAGCATGAACCAAAAATAGAGATTTGCGAATCAGAATATGTGAAAACAAATTTTTTGTTTAAACATTAAAATGTCAGCTTAATTAAGACTTTTTTGAAAAGATTAAATATTTATTAATCAGCTGATTTAAGATTTGGAAACCACCAAAGAGAACAGCAGAAAAAACTATACTACTTAACAAGGTATATTTGAAAAAGGGAATCCCCATGGAAAGACACAACGCAAGACCACTTAAGTCGCTTGTGTAAAAATCACCCATCAGCCAAACCGCAGAATTGGTTACAAGGAAGAATACAACAGAAGATAAAACAGAATTAATAATTACATTTTTACCGTTGGAAGTCTTCATTTTTATACCCATAAGTACAGTGAGAGCAAAAGATAGATATACCGCCCACATTAAAGAATGAAATCCAATAAAATAGTCAGAAATGAGCATACATGCTATTGGGATAAGAAGAGCTAACTTTTTATTAGATAAATAAAACCCTGAAAACAATGCAACTGAAGCAATTGGAGAAAAATTAGGGATATTGGTTAATAAAATATTGGACAATGCCGTTACAATAATTAGGCTAAGTATTAATATGTATTTGTTGCTCTTCAAGGTTTATTTTTCTTCAAATTTAATTAAAAATTAGACATTTAATATAATGTTTAAAAATCATTTTTAAGTTCAAAACTGCATGAATTAAGTGAAATTAATTGAAGTAATTCATAATTCAATGTGGATAGAATATTTTTTGAACTCTAAGACTTTGAATTTTTAAAAAGAAATTTACATAAAAATTAGAAGATGAAGAAAGGTGATTATCAGTACGGATTATTCCCTCTTAGAATATTTTTATTTCCTGGCGAGCAAACAACTCTCCATATTTTTGAACCTAGATATTTACAATTAGTTACCGAGTGTCTAAGCAGTGGGGAGTACTTTGGAATTCCATACCAAGGTAAAACAACTCTAAGTGAATTAGGTTCTTTGGTAAAAGTAGTTCAGATTTTAAAAAAATACGATAGTGGAGATTTAGATGTTTTAGTGGAGTGTAAGTCAAATTTTAAAATTCATCATTTTCAAAATAAAAACGAACATAAGCTATACCCTATTGGTTCTCTTTCAAAAATCAAGAAAGGTATTTTTAAACCCTCAGAAGAATTAGAAAAATATGCTTCGGAATATTTAACCCATTTGCTAGATAATTCTAAAGATTCTAAATCGGAAGAATTAGTTTCGCTTAACAATTTAGTTAATTTGGTAAATCTTTCAGATGAAGATAAAATAAAATTTATTGGGTTTTCAGATCTTAAAAAAAATGAATTCCTCATTAAGAAATTTAAATTCATGATGATTTTACTATCTCAAGAAAAAATGGTAGATCAAAATTTCTATCTAAACTAAAATTCTAATTCTTAGCATTTAAGAGCAGGTCTTTGACTTTTAATGCAGAAATATCCCAGGAAAATTTCTTAGCTTGAAGAAGTGCTTTTTTAATAAGTTCTTGATTATTTTCCATTGCCTTTTCCATCCCCGTAGTAATACTATCTTCATTAAATGGGTCAACATAAATCACTGAATCACCTCCAACTTCTGGTATACTTGTCAAATTACTAGTAACTACCGGAACTCCCGATAGCATCCCTTCTAAAACAGGAAGACCAAAACCCTCGAAATACGAAACATATATTAGTGCAGAACTTGATGCAACCCAGTTTGCTAGTTCAGGACCTGATTTCCTGCCTAAAAATCTCACGTTTTTTAAAAGCCCTTGTAGGTTTAATTGGTTCTTCCACATGTCAGTTCCTACAATAATGAAATCCATTTTATTTAAAGAATTAAACTTTTTAAATCCTGTAAGCATTCTCTCAATATTTTTTCTTTTATGTAAAGACCCTACATATATAAAATATGGTCTATTGTTATTATTTTGCTCAATAAAAACTTTCTTTTGGTTGGGGGTTAAAGACTTAAAAGCATCATTTCCTCCATTAAATATTACGTTGATTTTTTCAGGACTAATGCCATAATTTTTAATAATATCTGTTTTTGAAAAATTAGAAACAGTAATTATTTTTTCTGCTTTTTGAGCAAATAATGGCATATATTTTTGATAATACTTTAATACATTTTTGGGTAAATCTTCTGGATAATGCTCAAAATTCAAATCGTGAATTACCCCAATTTGAGGAATTTGTGTGTTTAAAGAAATAAAACCATCTGGAGAGAAAAAGAGATCTATTTTAAACTTTTTAAAATTTCTTGGAAGGACATAATTAAACCAAATTCTAAATAAAATTGGATGTCGTGCTGGTGGGTTGAGAATTACATTAAAGACATTCTCCCCTGAAATCAAAAAATCAGTTTTCCTATCGTAAAAAAAGAAAAATTTATGTTTTGGCATTAATAAAACCAGCCTGTTCAGAATTTCAAAGCTATACCAGCCAATCCCTTCAAATTTTCCTTTTATTAAATGCCTTGCATTAATTCCAATATTCATATTTAAAATTGAGAAATAAAATCAAGTGTTAAATTATAAAAATAATAACTTAGTAGACGTGAAAAAAATAACACTGTTCTCAGTTTTTTTATTCGTTTTAAGTTCTTGTGCAAATAAAATTCCATTGAATTCTTTTGAGCAAGAAGTTCCCAAACCAGCTCCTAACTACAGCAATATGGACCATTGGGCTGCACATCCTGATAAAAGTGATTATTCGGATTTAAAACCAAAAAATCTTTTAAATGATACGCTAAGTTTGGACTCTGTAGATGTTTTCTTCGTCTATCCAACTTTATATTTTGATGGCCTAGATTGGAATGCAGATTTTAACAATAAAAAATCCAATAAAAAGATTGGTCATTTGGCACTTAAAAATCAAGCTTCTGTTTTTTCTGGTTTAGCAAAGATATATTCCCCTTACTACAGGCAGATGCATTTTCAAGGCTACATGGACAACATAAACGGACTAAAAGCTTTTGATTTTGCATATAAAGATGTTGAAAATGCCTTTAAATATTACCTTAAAAATTTCAACAATGGAAATAGAATTGTTTTGGCAGGTCACAGCCAAGGAACCCACCATTTACAAAAATTATTAAATGATTATATATTACTAAATGATTCTATTTTAAAAAAAATTGAACTGTGTTATTTCGTGGGGGATGTTTTTATAGAAAATTTTGCTGTGGATGGCTATCCTATTTGTGAATCTCCAACAGATTTAAACTGCTATCTTTCATGGAATTCTTTTTCCTATGGAACATCTTATCCTCATAAAAAGAGTGATTTTGTTTCAGCAACCAATCCAATAACTTGGAGAAATAATGAGGCTGCAAGCCTATACAATATGCACAAAGGAATTTTGTTTAATAATTATAAAATAATAAGAGGTGGCAATAAATTAAAGCAAGAAAAAATATTAAGTGCAAAAGTTGATAATGGATTATTATGGGTTGAAATCGAGAATTTTCCACTTTTTAGAGTTTATGATAAATTTTTAAAAGGAAATTACCATGCTTTAGATTACAATCTATTTTGGATGAATATTCGTGAAAACTTTTACCTAAGAATGCATAAAAAATAACCATGTTTTACAAACTTAATTTTTATCAAAAAATAATTACTCTTTGCCTATTGTATGCGATTGTTTTTTCAATGTCATTTTACTTATTTAAGTTTTCTATACAAGCAATAACAACCTGGGAAATTATCTTGTTTAACTTTTTACAAGTTTGGGACTTAATGTTGGTTGGATTTTTATTTTTTCAAACGTTCAAGTATGTTAGAATGCCCAGTAATTTTTATTTGCAAAGAAAGTACGAAACCAAAAAATACTTCAAGTATATGGGTGTCAATATATTTAGACTTTTGCTTATAAATTCCTTTTTTAGACACCTGAACAATCGTGTTTATTTAAAAGGAAGGGCAAAAGATTATCTTCTTACTTTTATTGAAGAAACCAAACAGTCTGAAACTTCTCATATTATTTCGGGTATATTTCCTTTGTCTATTCAGCTATTGTATTTAAAATATGGACTAATTGAACACTTTATATGGTTGAGTATTTTTAATGTTATTTTAAATCTTTACCCTTTTTTGTTGCAACGAATGAACAGGTTTAATATGCTGGTAAAATACCCAAACCTTACTAAGAAAAACTGATAGATTATACGGGCTTCTATTTACAAAAAAACTTTACTTTATACAGTTTTGGTATCTGAATTAAGAAATAGACAAAAAAGAGTCATTTTTTAAGAAGTATATTTTTTACTTCTAGAGCATTTACTTCCACCCAAATTTCATTTTTTCGATTAATAATTTGATAGGGCGGCTGATAAACAGCTATCATAAAATCATTATTGCAGTCAATATTGTTTTTCTTAAGAATATTTAATAACTCTAAATGTTTTGCTGCACAATTTTTTTCGTTAGCAAATCCGCTAAATTTTATTACTGCGATACATTGATTTTTTACGGTTTCAAAAAATATCTTTTCTGAATTGGGAGATGGTAAATTATTTATTTCAAATTCCTTTGGCATAACAAAAGAAAATGAGGATTTATTACTCATATTGTATAAAACGGGAGAAGTCATTTCCATTTGAATATTATCCTTGTTTCCGCCGAAGATATAGTTAGCCAAAACAGGAAAATTTCCACTAGCAGAATTCATATTGTAGGCCTTGGTATTAACTGAAGCTTTGGTATACTGATCGTAGATTTTAAAGTCAATAGAATTAATAGATCCAATAATTTCATTGGAGACAGTTTCGTATTGTTTATTATTATAAGAACCATAAAATTGCCAAACTGTAAAAAGAAATAAAATTCCCAAAAATATGTAGAGTGTAGTTTTCATTTATCGATAAACAAATATACTAAAATTATTAATTTTGTTTAATTTTGGAATGTAAATGTTAAACAAAGTGTTTGTAGGAATAGATGGTTATATAGACGGTTGGTGTTGCTGTGTAATACGAGATGGTATTAAAATAGAGCTGCATAAATCCTTAGCAGATTTATATAAAAAAATTAGGATTAATAATCTTACTTTAATAGATATGCCTATTGGTCTTTCCTCAAAAAATATCGAAAGAAAAATTGATTTTAAATTAAGGACCTATTTGCCTAAAAATAAGAAAAGCAGTGTTTTTACAGCTCCTTGCAGAAAAGCTGTGTTAAGTAGTAATTATAATTCTGCTAAAAAAGTAAATAAGATAATTACTAAAAGAAGTATTTCTATTCAGTCTTGGAATATTAGTAAAAAAATAAAAGAGTTGGATGAATTTTTAAGAGTTCCAAAAACAAATAAAGTTTTAATTAAAGAGTCTCATCCTGAGTTTTGTTTTATAAATCTAAATAATAACAATCCGCTAATACACAGCAAAAAAACAAAAGAGGGTTATCAAGAAAGATTATCTATATTAAATAGAAATGAAAAAAATATAGGATTAATTATAGAAAAGACATTAGAAAATTTTAAAAAAGAAAAAGTAAAAAAGGACGACATTTTAGATGCAATTGCTTTGGCGCTAACATCAAAATACTGGCAAAAAAATGGGTCTAGAATAATTAGTCAAACTCCTAAAAAAGACGAAATGGGAATTCCATTTGAAATATATTATTAATGAAAACAATTAACCTTATTTTTCCAAACCAACTATTCAAAGAATCCGTTCATTTAGATGATACTTCAAGCCATTATCTAATTGAAGAAAAATTGTTTTTCAATCATTTTAATTTTCACAAACAGAAACTATATTTTCATAGGTGTTCGATGAAAAACTATTATGATTTTTTATCTAAAAAAAAACTAGATATAAGTTATGTTAACTCCTTTGAGGAAAAATCAGATATAAGAAAATTTATTGATGGATTAGACCCTAATGAAATTAATAAAATAAAGTGCATCGATCCAGAAGATAATTGGTTGGAGAAAAGGCTAAAAAAAGCATGTGAAAAAAAAGGGATAGAAATTCAGCTATTTGAAAACCCTTTATTTATAAACTCTAAGAAAGAGTTGGAACCATTTTTTAGAGAAGATAAAAAGAAACTATTTCAAACTTCATTTTATAAGTCAGAGAGAAATAGGCTTGGGATATTGTTAGATGGTAATAATAATCCTGTAGGTGGGAAATGGACATACGATGATCAAAACAGAGAAAAATATCCTAAAGGAAAAACTACTCCAAAAATAAATTTCCCAAATGAAACCAAAAATCATTTGGAAGCTTTGGCTTATGTAGAAAAGTATTTCTCGGACAATAATGGAGTATTAGAAGCCTCTCCAATCTACCCAACTGATTTTGAAACTGCAGAAAAATGGTTCGATGAGTTTTTAAAAACTAGATTTAAGGAATTTGGTCCTTATGAAGATGCGTTATTAAAAGAAAAGTCTATTATTAACCATAGTATATTGTCTCCTATTATCAACTCTGGATTAATTAGTCCCAAAACTATCATAGAGAAAACCTTAGAATTTTACAAAGAAAACAATATTCCTATAAATTCTTGCGAGGGTTTTGTAAGACAAATTATTGGGTGGAGAGAATTTATTAGAGGCGTCTACAGGTGTAAAGGAAGCGAAGAAAGAACAAAAAACTTTTGGGGATTTAATAGAAAAATTCCATCTTCTTTTTATAGCGGTACAACTGGAATAGAACCTCTAGATGACACCATTCACAAAATAAATAAATCTGGGTATGCAAATCATATTGAGAGGCTGATGATTGTAGGAAACTTTATGCTTTTATGTGAATTTGATCCTGACGAAGTTTACAGATGGTTTATGGAGCTATTTATTGATTCTTACGATTGGGTTATGGTTCCAAATGTTTATGGGATGAGCCAATTTGCAGATGGAGGCCTAATGTCTACAAAACCTTATATAAGTGGAAGTAATTATATTGTAAAAATGAGTGATTACAAAAAAGGAGAGTGGTGTAAGATATGGGATGCATTATTTTGGAACTTCATGGACAAACAAAGAGCCTTTTTCTTAAAAAATCCTAGAATGAGAATGCTAATTAGCAGTTTTGATAAAATGGATCCAACTAAAAGAGAAACGCACTTAATTACTGCTGACAATTTTTTAAACAGTCTTTAAATATTACAATAAAATGGCCATTTACAATATATCTTACAAAAACAAAGAAACAGATAAGTTAATCAATGACGAGTTAGGTGAAGCCTATTCTTTATTTAATAAATTAAAACTTGGGGGAATTGGATCTAGAAGAATGATTATTGAACATTTAAGTGAAAGAATAAATCATTTAAAATTGAGTGTCAGTGGTATTCAGTATGGCAATATTGAAATTAGACCAAATGGAATAATTCTTCATATTAATCAGGGGATTTACACTTATGCTTGGACCATCCCATTTTATCATTTAAATATATATAATGGAGATTATTTTACCATACACGGAGCTGGAAACTATATTCAATTTAATAAAGAAAAAAGTTGGAAAGAAAACCGTAAATTTCTCACCAAATTAATTGATATAAAAGCAAAATTTAATTCTACAAAATAATGTATCCACTTCTAAGACTAATTAGAGTTGTAATTAAGAGTCAATTTCAAGAAAAGCTTTCATTTGATACTGAGTATACAGACAGTGTGAATTTAATTGTTTTACCACAAGATATTGATCCATTTATGGAACTTAATAATGGTAGATATGTTACCCTTTTAGACTTAGGAAGATTTAGCTTGGGGGCTAAAGTAAATATGGGAAGTTTTTTAAAAAGAAATAATTGGTCGTTAACTATTGTTGGCACCTATAATGAGTACAGACATAGATTAAGACTTTTTCAGCGTTTTATATTAAAAACAAAGATTATTGGATATGATGAAAACTGGTTTTATTTTTTTCAGAAGGTAGAAAGAAAAGGAAAGACCCATATGGCTTCCGTAGTGAAATTTGCATATACTAGCAAAAAAGGATTGGTATTGCCAAAGGAGGTTATTAGTGCAATGGGGATTAAATATAATCCTAACAAGTTACCATTATGGATAAAAGAATTAACAGAACATCAGCTATTTAAAAAATAGCATAAAAAAGGAGGGCAAGCCCTCCCTTAAAAACTTTAGGTTTTAATTACTTTGAAGATGAAGCAACTGCTAAGTTATAAACAACTAAACCGAAACCGATTTTATTGATAGCATCACCAATGTTGTAAACTACATCCATAGCTAGGGTCATTCCGAAGAAATCGCCTTCACCACCATACCATCCAGCAGTTCCAGCCATGTATCCTATTGGATAAATTGCCCAACCAATAACTACGAATTTACATAGAATATTGTGCGCTTTAAGTACTTCTCCACCTGCTGAAGTAGCCAATGCTTTTGCTTCTCCAAACCAGATAAGATATACGATGTAAAAATAAGCAAGTCCTGAAGCTAATCCCCATAACCATGCGTTATCTCTATCAACACCCTCTCCCCAGTATCCAGTAACTAACATTACTGTAGATGCAGCGATAAGTGTCCACATTAATTTTTTAGTAGCACCAGCTGCTCTAAGAATTAAGTAAAATTCTACACACATTAAAGGAACAGTAAGTATCCAATCTACATAACGAAAGAATACAGGAGATCCGTTTCCAGAAGCCCAGTAGTCACGCATGTAGTAGTAGTGAACTGCTGCTATAAATGTAATGAGTCCTGAGACCAAAATAGAAGTTCTCCATTTTGCATCAAAAGAATTCATTGATAAGAAAAAGAAGGCCGAAGCCGCCATCATGGCCATACATCCTACAAAAAATGTAAAACCGACATAATCGTCAGTAGCCATTTTGGGTACTGCGAGTAACATATTGTTTAAAGTTTCCATATTAGATTTAAAATTTATTCGTTTGTTTAACGAATTTAACTATTAATTCAACAAATTTCCAAATTTTTGTTAATTTTTTTTCTTTATATGGGGGGATTTAGAATATTAAAGAGCACATAAGTGTATAAAATACACGTATTATCGAAGCCAAGACAGCGTTTATTCTATATTTTTAATTGAATATTTAATACCTCTAAATGTGAATTTTTCATTTTTTGATAACCCTTTCATTGCAGAACCTATGGGTGATAGTAATGATATTATGAAATAATTATTTGATCTTATTTCTAATTTTCCAATCCCAATGGATATAAAAAAAACACCGCCTTCTGTTGTTATTAAAGAGCCTTGAGTTGCTAGATTATGTTTCTTTGAATTATCTAGTTGTTCTATAGTACGAAGATTCTTTAAAGCTAAGTCCAATTGCCTAGTGTAATTATCTATTTCCGTTTGAATTTTAGCCCTTGACGTCTCGTGTTTGTCTCCAGCTGAGCTTTTATTTGCAGTATCTCTAGATTCTTTGGTAGAATTAATTAAAAATTCTAAAGATTTAATCTTCTTTTTTTGAATAAAAATTATTTCATCACATATTAATTCTTTAATGTTCTTCATACGTAAAAGAAAGAATTGTTCCTCAATTATTTAGCCTTTTATTTCTTTTAGAGCATTGTCTATTAATGTTCTCAAATGTAATCTATGAACTTTTGTGAAGATATCTACAGAACTATTTGATAAAATTTTAATTATCTTTTTAAGATTAACAGCGATATTAATGGAAGGAGCCTCAAATGTTGGACCAAAAAAAAAGCCCCCTTATCTGTTAAGGAGGCTAATTAAGTACACACGACGACTCAGTTCTCGAACTCTTTTACAAAGACCTTTACCAACTCTATAACTTAAAATCTACACTTGAAGCTGAGGGTTTAGACAATTATGTGATAGACCATAACCCAACAGAGATAACTAATAGTAATTCATTATTACACTAAGAGTATTAAACTATTATCTAAGACTTGAATAAACAATAATTATTCAAACTTTAATTAATTAGTCTTTATTAAAAATAGCACTAAAACTAATATCATCGAATTAATTATATTTGATAAAATATAAATAATGAAAGTAATTAAATACATAATTATAGCAGTTTTTTTCCCTTTTACTATTTTATCCCAAGGAACTTGTATTTCAGGAGATTGTGAAAATGGAAAAGGATATTGGAAAGATAAGTCAGGGTACACATATGATGGAGATTTTAAAAATGGTAAGATTACTGGAATTGGAAAAATTATATATTCTTTTGAGAATGAAGACAACGATGAAGTTGGCAAGATTATATATTATATCAAGGGCTCTAAAAGCTATGAAGGAAACTTTATTAACGGCAAATATGAAGGTGAAGGTATACTTACGTTTAATAATGGGAATAAATTTGATGGTGGGTTCAAAAATGGAAGTTTGTTTTCAGGTAGAAAGTATTATAAGGAAGCAGCTGTTACTTTAGTAGGAAATTTTGTTGAAAATAAATTACAGAGCCCTGGTGTTTTAGAGTTTGATAACGGAGATAAATATGAAGGAGAAGTAAAGAATAATTCACCAAACGGAAAGGGAACTATGTTTTATCCAACGAAAAGTAAGGATGTTGGATTTTGGGAAAACGGTAGGTTTTTAACTGGTAGTACTATTGACTCTAAAGATATTATTAAGTTAACTAAAGACGGTGGGTCTTATTTGATTGATGTTAAGTTAAATGGAATCCCTGTTAATAATATGATTTTTGATACTGGTGCAGAAATAATTAGTTTATCAGCCTCATATTTGGGTGCTTTAGTTGAAAATGGAACAATCAAAGAATCAGATATTGTTGGAGATAAGAATTTTTTAGATGCGTCTGGTAATATTAATTCAAAACTTGTAATAAACATTAAAGAACTTACTATTGGTTCAGTTGTTATTAAGAATGTTGAGGCAAGTATTTGTGAAGAATGTATGTTGAAAGGAATTAACCTGCTTGGACTTAATGCAATAAAAGGGTTAGGTAATATATATATTGACTTCGAAAAAGACAGAATTATCTTGAATAGAGGTATAAATTAAAATTAACAGCGAGAACTTTGATTAATCAATCTTTTTCAAAATTGATAAATACAGTGAAAGAACAGTGAGAATACAGCACAAATACAGTAGAAAAACAGAAGAAAACTTGACTTAGTTAAGAAAGCAAAGGGAGGTTAGTTATCTGCAAAATTTGTTATAATTATTACAATCTCCAAGTTCACAAGCTTTTTTATAATCAGAACAGTAATCTTGTTTTAAATACCATTTACTTGTCCCTCTGTTATAATAAGCATCAGCATAATCAGGTTTTAATTCAATAGCTTTACTATAATCTGTAATTGCTCCTTTATAATCTTTTAAATAATACTTTGAAAGTCCTCTGTTTACATAAGCAGCATAATCAGGGTTTAATTTAATAACCATATCGAAATCTGTAATTGCTCCATAATAGTCTTTTAAATTATCTTTTGAAAATCCTCTGTTATTATAAGCATCAACATAATCAGGTTTTAATTCAATAGCTTTAGTGTAATCTGTAATTGCTCCTTTATAGTCTTTTAAATTTTTCTTTGAATTTCCTCTATTATAATAAGCCTTAGCATCATTAGGGTCTAATTCAATAGCCTTAGTGTAATCTGCAATTGCTCCAGCATAATCTTTTAAATAATACTTTTTCCGTCCGCTTTTTTCGTATTCTTCCGCAGTTTGCCCAAAACACAATACAGGAAACATCAACAAGAATAAGATTTTCTTCATTTCATAAGTTTTAAACCATTAAAGTAAGAAAAAATAGTTTGATTGATGTTTGAAAATTATTTTAAAATATTACAAATATGTAAAGTTTATTTTATACATTTAAAAATATTACATAAATGTAACATAATGAGTTTAGAACTTAACGACTTAAAATCTGCATCTGCTCTTTTAGAGACCGAATGGTTTGATAATTATTTCTTTGGATATTACTCTAACTATGGAGATTTTCATAAAAATTATTTAAGAAAGAAAAGATTTAGATTATCTGACGAAAAACTACCATCTCGAGTATTAAATCATTGGATTAAGGAAGGTGTATTTAAAGATGACAGAGAGGATAAAAAAGGCTGGAGGACATTCAGTATAACTGAAGTAATGTTAATTACTATAATCAAAAGATTACGCTCATTTGGTATGAGTCTATCTAAGATTAAAAAAATGCGAGAATGCATTGATATATATAATAATCTTGATAAAAACTCAAGTTGTCTTTTGCTTGATTTCTATATATCATACGGACAAATATCAAAAGAACCTGTGCAATTAATTGTTCTTGAAGATGGAGAAAGCATAATAGTAAGACAAGAAATATTAAATGAAATGTTACAACTTGGAGTTCTAATAGATTATATAACAATTGACCTTAACGCTATGTTGTCAAGGGGTCTTAATAGTAAAATAAATATGACAAAGTATACTCCTTCAGAAGTTGAAAAAGAGTTTAAAAATCATATTAAAAATAATGACCTTTTAACAATGAATATAAAGTTTAAGAACGACGAATTTCACCTGACTAAAGAACATCTAATGAAAGATAAAAAGAGTGCTGAGGGATTAATGAATATTCTACAATACGCAACCCATAGCAGTATTAAAACTGGAAATAAACCTAAACATATTGTCAAAGAGCAAAAGAAAATTAAAAAGGAAGAACCTTATATTTTTTTAAAAACTTAATAGAATGGAAGCACCAAATATTAAGTACGTTGAATTAAATAATGTTAAGTATTGAAAAATGCAACAAAATTTTAAATAAGAAAAAACAGAAATACAGTCAAGAAGAGATTAAACAGATAAGAAAAACACTCTATCAAGTTGCTGAAATAATTTATGAATCAAAACTAATGAATGATGAAAAACCTCAACGGGAAAACAGCAGTTCTATATAGAAGAGTAAGCACTACTGAACAAAAAGATTATGGTATGAGTTTATCCAATCAGTCCGACAGACTCGGGGAGTTTTGTGATAGAAATAACATTGACATTATCCAAGACTTTGAAGAGGACTACTCAGCTAAGAATTTCAATCGTCCTGTTTTTGCTGAAATGCTAAAATTTATAAGTGAAAATAAAAAGCGAATTGATTATCTACTAATTTAAAAATGGGATAGATTTTCAAGAAATACTATGGAAGCTATGAATATGATAAGTCAATTCAAAGGTTTTGGAGTAGAAGTAAATTGTTCTGACCAATGGGTAAATCACGATGACCCTAATCAACTTATTATGTTACTACTAAATCTCGGAATACCAGAAGTAGATAATATGGTTAGAAAAGACAGAACCATTGAAGGAACAAGAAATAATTTAAAGGAAGGTAGATGGGTTTACTCTCAGCCTAAAGGATATAAAAAAGGGAAAGATGAATTAGGAAAAGTTTTGATGAAACCTGACCCTAAAACAGCCCCTTTAATAACTGAGCTTTTTACTGATTTTTCTCTTGGTATATATTCTCAAAATATTATAAGAAAATTACCTAAGTATAAAGAACTTAATTTGTCAAAAAGTGGAGTTAGTAGAATACTAAACCAAATAGTTTATTCTGGACAAATCAAAGTTCCTGCATATAAAGACGAATCTGAATTTATAGTTGATGCAATACATAAACCGTTAGTATCAAAAGAATTATTTAATAAAGTTCAAATTGAACTGCAGAATAGAAAAAGAATAAAAAATAAGCCAATAAAACAAAATGAATTATTACCACTTCGGGGCTTCTTAAAGTGTAATTGCTGTGATTCAAATTTGACTGGAAGTGGTTCTAAAAGCAAAACAGGTA
>ENA-OQVM01001371-OQVM01001371.1-marine-metagenome-genome-assembly--contig:-NODE-1371-length-32444-cov-8.383261_pt1 | contig 32444 bp, 28 predicted proteins | sample MGYA00237776_ERZ505498 | MGnify/ENA primary metagenome ERZ505498 (study PRJEB26159, sample SAMN06265151) | marine metagenome | isolation source: Helgoland LTER site | place: Germany:Helgoland, sampling...
CCGACACTACCCGCCAATAGAACTCCTCCCAAGGCTCATCGAGCTCCCAGCAGAAGGATACTATTGTCAGCATTCTGCGCGATTCCTGATCTATGGGCGGGTCATTTGTGTCGAAACGGTTGCCAACGATTGTGGTAACGGTTTCTATTTAAGCCGTCTTAGTTATTTGTGGTCTCCGAGACTTTACTAAAATTAACTGTTCAATGGTCTTTTTCGTAGGGTGTGGCGTTATTTACGAATTGAGGCACAAACAGCGACCCGTAACTAAGTTTAACTATTTAATTAATTGCCATCATATCCTAAGAAAAATGAGCGTATCAAAACACACTGCAAGCCTTGTTTTCAAATCAGCAGTCGTATGCTGTTTCATTAAATTTGCATGAATACTTCGCAGTTTTCCCATAGTAATAAAAATCAAAGTAACCGTTTGTAGATTGTGGAGAGATAACTACTTTTCCACCCGGGAAAGCTCTACCGATAACTTCCCATTTTTTCAGTTTCTGTTGAAGAACATAGGTACTGCAACCGCCGGAACCGCACTGACCCGGGGCGTTATACCAAACGAAGACTTCGTCCACACCGTCTAGGTTCAAGTCAAAAGTGGCAGTGCGAAAGTTTACTTCAAATCTTAATTGCTGACGACAGTCAGGCTCTTCCGCGGAACATCTTGGGCCATAGATAAAATGACTTTTGGTCATATAGGAGTACAAATCGTCTGCGATTAAATTCGACAAGCCCAGCGCGATTGCTTCGGTCGTATAATCATCTGCTCCTTCAAAAAATTTCAGATTAGTGCCATCCTGTGAAGTGCCTTTTTCTTCCTTGGGTGGCTGCCCTGCTTTCCAAATTCCCGCGACTAAAGACCCATCAAATAAAGTGAGAAAGCCTTGGCCATGAAATCTACCACTTTGAAACTCGCCTATGTACTGGTCCCCATTTGCGAAGGTATATCTTCCCACTCCATGCGGTTCACCTTCTTTGAACTCACCAACATAATTGTCGCCGTCGATTAAGTGCAAAGTCCCATGTTCATGGAATTTCCCATTTTGAAAGATGCCCAAGTAATGTGAGCCGTCCGCCTTCAGTCCGTCACCAAAGCAATCATGCCAAGGCGTGACTGAAGTGCTTAAAACAGGAGGACAATCAGGCTTCGTAAACTCGACAACGGCAGCGGCGTTTAATACTAGTTCCCAATAATCTCTGGTTTCTTTTAAGATTTCATTTTTCTGGGCCACCTCCAACGGCGTATCGCGATAATAATTTTTAATTCTTATGTCTGCACCAGCTGTCAGAAGAGTTTGAATAACTCCGGGCTCGCAAAGCATGCAGGCAGCAGCGAGGTGTAGCGCAGTGTCCCCCACACTATCTTGCACCATTACGTCTGCCCCAGCAGATAGTAAGGTTTTAATGTTTTCTGAAGTGGACATATCGGCTGCCTTATGCAGCGGCGTTTGGCCTTTAGCATTTTTCGCCGATACACTCGTCCCTGCAGCCCGTTGAGCTTAATAGTTGCGGGTGTGCCGTTAGCGGCTGCCCGATGCAGCGGAGTGTTGTGCCAAGGTTCCTTGGCCATGACATCTGCACCAGCGGCCCCTAATGCAAAGATGCTTTCTAGGGTTTCTGCCTCATGTAGTGGTGTAAAACCATTCCTGCTCTGTGCTGTTATATCAGCACCAGCTGCTAGCAAGATTTTAATGGCTTCAGATGTTTCAGCATCGTGTAGCGGCGTATAATCATATCCAGCCCGCGCCATAATGTATGCTCCAGCGGAAAAAAGAGTGTAGATATGCTCAGGCTTGCCAAAAGCAGCCGCGATATGTAGCGGTGTCTTGTGTTCGTCATTTCGAGCCATAACGTCAGCACCGGCATCCAACTAGGCCTGCAAATCAGCTTTTGTTGCTATATCCCACCACCTCCCATCACAAAGATTGCCACACCCAGCCCCTGCCTGCGAAGTGATGGTCATTAGCAAAGCAATCAGGATGGTTCGCATGTTGTCAACCTTATTGAAAACCTTTCCAGTTATATTGAGCAGCAGTCGAGTTTTAACTAAAACAAATAGCGGCTAAATAAGCCCGTCAGCGTCTATCCTAGCCTCAACTGCGCGAAGTCCGCCCATATCCGCTGTGGGTCTCAGTGAAGCCCCGAGAGCGCTGACCGTGTTTCCAGTGCGCAGCTGCGATGCGCGCCTTGCCCTCAGCGGTTACCGGGCTGGTGCATAAGCTGCCGTGCAGCCGACAGCGAACCTTACCGCTGAGCAGAGGTTTTTGGCACACGGTGCCGCTGCCGGGTCTGGCGCCACAGCTTTGGAGGGGGCGTTCGAGGCAAAAACGCCATTTATTACCCACCTCGAACCTAACTTTTGTCACCGCCAATGCCCTCGCATTTATAGGCACTATTTTAGTATATTTAAGGCAGCATTTCGAGGTGCCAGTGGCTTTGCCCATGGGTCGCGAACCGAGTAAAATTAATTTAATTGGAATTGACCAAAACTATCGGCTAGCACCACAGGCAGCTTGCAAGGTGGGCGCTGCGTTGTTCTGGGGCCACGGTTTTTGGGTCCAGTTTTGGGGAGCGATTTATCTTGATGCTGTAACCCTATTTACTGATTTTTGAGGAAGTGAACGGCCCGAAGAGGGCCTTTGAGCCAGCCGCAGCAAACGTCAGTTTAGGGTCTAAACCGCCGAATACTGCGCGCATCACAAGGTGACATAATATGCCGAATGCGGATTTTGCCACTCGCATGAATCGTCCAAAGCAGCCCTTAACGTCAAACTTGCCCGCTATATTGCAACTTTCCATAAGTAGCCGTCTGTCAGTCTGCTATATCGCGGGTTTTGTGAGTAAACTTTATCAACAAGTTACAATGCGTTCTGCGTAAAGAGTTAGACACGAGAACGTTTTTTGGTTGATCTGAGCCTCGGACATCACCTCATTACGATAACTGCGTTCGAAACGTTAATTATCTAAACTCCTATAGGGTCAGCCCCTTTTTTCATCTTAAGAACGGCCGGGTCAGCTTTTGTTATATTTGGTATCGACCGCGTCAATCGCCTCGACATTGCCTGCAGATCGGCCCTCGGGATCAAAGGTATTGGACAGAAACGCATCGGCAATATCCTTGGCCAACTCAGCCCCAATTACCCGGGCGCCCATAGTGATGATCTGCGCGTTGTTTGAGGTTGCAGCCTTGCCGGCAGAATATGTGTCATGGCACTGTGCTGCGCGGATGCCGGGGACCTTATTGGCCGAAAGGCAAACACCAATCCCCGTGCCACAAACCAGAATGGCGCGTTCAAATTCCCCCGTGATCACAGCTGAGGCCACCCGGTCCGATAAATTGGCGTAAAATGCGTCTGGACCGGTGTCGGAACGCGACATCTCGGTCACCTCGTGACTGCCTGCCAGATGCTGCGCCAAAACTTTTGCCAAGCCTTCGCCAGCGCTGTCTCCTGCCACTGCAATTTTCATAACTGTTCTCCTGCTTTTTCAATATGTGCCGTGCATTTCGCCAGAATGTCGAGATACCCTTCGATCTGCCAAGCAGAGCGCCCAATGAACAGCCCGTCAATATGTGGACATCCAATCAGTTCTTCGCAATTTTCCGGATTGACCGAACCACCATAAAGACACGGTACCCGCTGTCCCAGAACGTCATAGGCCACAGCGCCAATCTCGGCCTGACGAGCATCTGCATAGTCGGATGTCGCTGGAATGCCATGCTCTCCTATCGCCCAAACCGGCTCATAGGCCAGCACGACAGGCGCTGATTTTTGCGTTTCAGATAACTGGCCCAAGGCACCGCGAACCTGTTTGGCCAGTACTTCTTGGGCCCGACCAGCCTCGCGTTCCTCCAGCGTCTCGCCAATGCAAATCAATGGGGTCATCCTGTGCCGCACTGCAGCCTCAACCTTTCGTCCCACGGTTTCATCGGTCTCGCCGAAATGGGCGCGCCGTTCGGAATGGCCCAGCTCTATCAGATCAACGCCGCAATCTGCCAGCATGGGGGCCGATACTTCGCCCGTCCAAGCACCTTCATCCGCCCAATGCATGTTTTGGGCGCCAACCTTGACCGAACTGCCTGTCAAGGCCGTGCTGACCTCTCGCACTGCGGTAAATGAGGGGATGACAAATCGCTGGATGCGCGGATCACGATCTGCATCAGCGGCAGCAAGGGTGCGTGCAAAGGCCAGCGCCTCAGCAAGGGTCTTGTGCATCTTCCAACTGGTGCCGATCCAAAAAGACGGGGGGGGCATGGGTCTACCTCGTTTATGCGCTATTCGCTGCGACGTTTAAATGTTCAAATCCTCTGCGCCGCTGCTGATGTATGGAGCCCAAAAAGACACGCTTTCAGCGATTTGGGGGATGACTTCGCGGTCGTTCGGTTCACGTTCCTTGAAGGAGAGTTCCAAACAAATTTCATTGTCCACAGCCCCCCCTTCGGCCAAAGCCGCCAATAAGGGTTCGGGTTGAATGCGCCCTTTGGCATTGAACGCGGCGGTAAAGGGCCTGTGTCCGCCCTTGTCCATCAGGCTTTGCTTGATGTGGATGATCGGGCTGATCTTTGGAACTGCACGTGCCCAGGCGTAGGGATTATAATCATCAGGGTTCGGACTGGTTACATCCCCGTGGTCAATATCGGCCATCATCCACATGGGCAGCGCCATATCGGCTGCGGCGATCCGGCCTTGCAACGCCAGGCTGGCCTTGATGGTGTCCCCAAATTCACGGCCGATGCTCATCGGTTCCCAGAACACAGAATGAAGACCTGCTTGCTTGGCGTGCTGTGCTACTTCGGCCCAACAATCGATGACAACTTGCGTCAGATTTTCGCGCCGCGTCGGGTCATCAAAATCACGATAGGTAAAGATCGCAAATTGTGTCCCCACAGAGGTACCCCCCAAATCAGCAATGATATCAGCAAAGGTCTTGAACCATTCTATATAATAGCGCCGGACATCGCGGTCGGGATGGCCAAAATGGTTGAGCCGCCCATAAGGCCCTGTCATTCCGCTAGTGATACGCACCCCTGTACGCAGCATCGCTGCCTGCATGGCCTTGGTCATACGGGCAATGACCGGAGCTGGCCAACTGGGATTGATAAACTCATGGGTGAGTTGCAGATCGCGGATGCGAATATCGCGCGCCACCGTGTCGATCAGATCGGCGGGATCGGCAAAGCGGTTGACCAAAGGGTTGGTGTTGAGTGAGAGCGTCAATGTCATGATGGCTCCATCAAAGTAAAACTTGGTATGATGAAATACGGCGCGGCAGTCGCAGTGCAATACGCCATGAGTTGGCGATCAGACAAATCAGTATGCAAGCCCGTTTGCACCAAGGCTGTTGCAAATCCAGCGCGTTGCCCCCCGCGCCCTTTATCAGCATCAGATCAGCACCAATGCGTATGGAGAATATTGCCAGTGCTTCCAGATCAACAGTTCTTGTCATGCGGGGGCCTGTAAAACGTCGTCGAACCATTTGGTAAACTCTGAGATTTGGGGAGCGGACATATGTAGGTTTTCCTTAGTGCGACGATACAAGACGTCTTCGGCGCTGCGGGCCCATTCATTTGCATAAAGATAGCGCACTTCAGCTTCAAACAATTTGGGGCTGAAACTATGCCCCAAGTCTTTTATCGTTGAGGCGTCCCCGATGATCCAACGTATCCGCGTTCCGTATAGACGGGCCCAATGAGATGACAAATCAAGTGGCAGCCAAGGGTATTCAGTCTGGATTTCGGCAAGAAAGTTCTCAAACTCAGCGTCTTTAATATCGCCCCCTGGCAAGGAGGCTTGCGCTGTCCAGTCACCTCCAATTTGTGGGAAGAAACGCTCCAGTTTTTGCACTGCATGCTCTGCGAGCTTACGAAAAGTCGTGATTTTACCGCCAAAGACATTTAATAAAGGGGCACCGCCGATGGTTTCAAGATCAAGGACGTAATCCCGCGTCACAGCCGAAGGGTTACCCGCGCCATCATCATAGAGCGGCCGAACCCCTGAAAAGCTTTGCACAATATCGTCGGCACACAGTTCTTGCTTGAAGTAGCGGTTCACAGCCGCCAGCAGATATTCGATTTCGCCCTCATCCACAGCGACATCATCTGGTGTACCCTCATAGGCAACATCAGTTGTCCCAATCAGCGCCTTATCCCCCTCATAAGGGTTGATAAAAATCACACGCTTGTCGTGGTTCTGCACCAGATAGGCCTGCGTTCCTTCCCAGAATTTTGGAGTGATTATATGAGACCCTTTGACCAGCCGCACCTTTCGCGCGGAGTTGGTACCTGTAACCCTACCCACAATATCATTCACCCATGGACCGGCTGCATTGACGATGGCACGGGCTTTAAAGCTGCGTGCACCGCCTGGCCCGTTCACAGAAACATTCCACATGTCGCCCTCGCGCCGCGCACTTGTGCAGGCGGTACGGGTCAACACCTCAGCGCCATTTTTTGCGGCATCGACAGCGTTTAGCACAACCAGACGACTGTCATCGACCCAACAGTCTGAATATTCAAAGCCCTTGGTATACATATCCTTGAGCGGCGCACCTTCAGGGCTGTGGCGCAGTTTTAGCGTGCGGGTGCCCGGCAGTTTCTTGCGCCCACCAAGGTTATCGTACAAAAACAGACCCAAGCGTACCAACCAAGCAGGACGATCCAGCGGCGAGTGTGGCAAAACAAATCGCATTGGCCAGATGATGTGGCTGGCGGTGTTCAGCAGCACCTCGCGTTCAATCAACGCTTCGCGTACCAACCGGAATTCGTAATACTCCAGATAACGCAGGCCGCCATGCACCAGTTTTCCAGATCGCGAGGACGTCCCTTGGGCCAGATCATCTTTCTCACACAGCACTACACTCAGGCCACGACCTGCAGCATCCCGCGCGATCCCAGTACCATTGATGCCGCCACCAATTACAAAAAGGTCGACCGCCTCAGTCAATTTTCCCTTTCCTTTGATTGCACACCATAGCTTTCAAAACCTTTAGCAGTTTCCACGATTTCAGCATCACTCAGTACCACGCCGCCACCGATGTTCAGGGCGTGATAATATTGGTGCGCCAACGCCTCCAGTTCTCCAGCCAGCCATATGGCGCGCGTCAGATCGCCCTCCCCGACGACCATGCCCTGCTTGGCCATCAGACGGGCTTTGCGCCTATCCATTGCTGCCAGCACCTTATCTGACAGCGCGACGGTTCCACAACGGGCATACTCACAAACTCGGACATCCGAGCCACCAGACGGCGCTATTATATGATGGAACGCCGGGATTGGCTTGTGCGCCACTGAAAGAATTGTCGAATAAGGTGCATGGGTGTGGACAACCGCATTGATGTCCGGAGGCGCGCGCAGAATATTGCTATGAAACTGCCACTCTGAGGACGGTTTGTTCGGCTCCGTGCAATCACCATCCTTCGACGCAAGTGCCATGCTTGCAATCAGCTCAGGTTGGATGACATCACAGCCAACTGCTGAAGGTGTGATCATCATCCTGTCACCATCACGCACCGATACGTTGCTGGATGCCCCACGATCCATGCCGTCAGCTGCAAGTTTCTTACAAGCTGCGATAATGTCTGAGTGACGGTCCATGAGATCAACACGGATTGCGCGGCGGTTCGCCAGCGATATAGCGGCGCACCTCTTCGGCGGCCTGTTCGGCTGCAAAAGTGACCGTGCGCACCGAAGCTCCAGCGATGTGCGGGGTCACAGTTATATTGGGAAGTTGCAATAGGGGCCAATCGGTGGGCACAGGCTCGATCCCAAAGGTTTCCATCATGGCACTGCCAATCTCATTGTTGACCAAGGCCTGATAGAGATCGTCGTAATCGCACATTGGGCCGCGAGCGGTGTTCACAAACAACGCATCCTTCTTCATCTTGCGAAACGCCTCAGCATTCATCATTTTCTTGGTCTCAGAGGTCACGCGGGCATGAAGGGTCACAACATCCGAGTCTGTCAAAATTCTTTCCAAAGAGACATGTTCAACACCAGCCTGCGTATCCTCAGGGGCAAGCTGAACGTAGGGGTCACAGACTAGAACCTTCGTGCCAAAGGCCAGAAGCAATTTTACAACTTTGGTTCCAATATTTCCATAGCCGATGACTCCCACAGTCATTTCGTTCAATTCACGTCCAGTCACATCCGCACGATAAAGATCGCCGCGCCAATTACCTTTGCGCAAATCCTCATGGCCTTCGCGGATTTTGCGTGTTTCGGCCAGAATGGCACCTAAGGTAAATTCTGCGACGGCGCTGGAGTTACGCCCCGGAGTGTTCACAACCGTCACACCGTGGTCTTTTGCAGCTGCCATATCGATATTCACGGGGCCACCGCGCGATACGGCCACCATTTTCAGGTTAGGCAACTTTTCAAACATACCACGCGATAGCGGCGCTAAATGGGTCACAAAGATTTCGGCGTCCCCAACAAAGTTCACGACATCGTCCACCGTGCCAAAATATTCCTTAAGCCCGTCCATCCCATCGACGGCATAACCGTGCTCCATCGGTTCATCGGGCCAATTGTCTTTTCGGACGTGCAAAGCAACCTTGTCTCCGCACGCAGCCTCTAATTCACGGGCAAAGACCTCGGGCAGCATGAAAAGGTCACCAATGATAGCTACGGACTTAGGCATTTTTAGTCTCCTTAACAGCTGCAAGCGCTGCCCAAACTGGGACAACTGATTTGCGAAGCGACTGATACGCAGGAAAATTCATTTGGTACAGCGTAGCAAGCTCTGAATCCGGCACTTCAATGGCCCCCAAAAGTGGGCGCACCCACGCATCAACACAGGCATCCATATCCGAGTAAACTCCAATAGCTTGTGCCGCAATCATCGCAGCGCCGGCAGCACCTGCCTCTTCACGATTAACCGTGCGCACCGATGCCCCAAGTGCCGCAGATAAAATTGTACGTAAACCTGCCGAACGCGCCGCCCCCCCTGTCAGTCGGATTTCGGCAGGCACAGGCCCCATGGCGTCATAGCAATCACGCGCTGCATAGCCGATGCCTTCAATGACAGCGCGTAACAGATCAGGAAAGCGGTGCTGCGAGGATAAGCCAGTGAAGCCAGCACGCGCATTGGTCTCCACAAACGGACCGCGCTCCCCCGCTTCTGAAATATAGGGGTGATAAAGTACCGATGCAGGACTGGTTTGGGTCAACCAGTCTTCAATCTGCGCAACCATGTCAGCGTGGGTCACTGACCCACCAAATTGTGTCACAAGGTCGGCACCCATCCCCAGAAGCCAGTCAATATTCAAGGTAGACGCCATATTGGTCTGAACCTGCGCCACCATGCCCGGCACTGGCAAAACCATTGTATAGCCTGAGGGCTCATCGTTCAGCGTCACCTCCGCTGCCGCTACAGCACGCATATGCATGCCCGTAGAGCCAATAATTGTACATCCCGTTTCTTCACCGCCGGTATAGATGCCCGCCCCCATCCCAGTGCAGATCACGTCCACATAGGCCAGCGCGACGGGCGTCCCAGCCAGCAAGCCTGTCTGCACGGCTGCGTTAGCCGTCAAAGCGTGCGTATGTTGGGTGCCGTCAACGATCTCAGGCAACAGCCCACGTCGTCCACTCAGGCCAAGCTGCGCGATCACCGCATCGCTATATTTGCGACTGGTATAACTACCGAAGGTGAAATTAGCCTCTGACGGATCGGTCGCGCGTACCCCAGTGAGGTTAAGATACAACCAGTCCTTGCAATGCAAAGCCACTTCGGAGCGGTCTAGAAGATCGTGCGCTGTGGCGTCCATATGCGCCAACTGAACCCCCATCTGGCAGGCGTTGAGCCCTGTCCCTGTGCTTTCAAACCGGGCACGCGTATCATTGTCGCGCAGCCGGTTGGCGGTTACTGCACTACGCGCGTCAAGCCAAAGCCAACCATCTGTCACAGGCCGATTGCCTGCCCCAACCAGCCATGTGCCATCCCCCTGCCCTGTGACAGATATCGCGGCGGTGCGCTTGGCCAGACGCGGCACCTTATTGCTCAGGCTCCGAAGGGTTTTGGCGCAGTCTGCCCATATATCGTCTTGAGATTGATAGGCTGCGCCATTGGCCCCCGTCACATAGCGGTTCGGAGTCGAAGCGACGGCAATCTGGAGCCCGTCCAGCGTAAAGGCAACTGACTTTACGACAGAAGTCCCAGCATCAATACCAATCAGAATGTCTTGCCCCGATGCCGTCATGCAAGCTGACCCCCATGGCTGATAGCAGCGCCTGTATCTGTGTCAAAGAAATGCAGATCGTCCGGCATCAGACGCACTTTGATAGTGTCGCCTACTGCGAGATCCGCTCGGTCATGTTCAACCAACACCAGAGTACCACCCGCAAAGCTGGCAGCTATATGAGACTGATCCCCAAGCCATTGGTTTGCTATGACCTGAGCAGCAGCGCCATCAGAACTGCGATGCACCGCATAAGGACGCACACCCAGCATCATGTCAGCGCGCGCCAAAAGCGCCGAACGCACGTCTGGGGCAAAAGCGTCTGCAGCATATTCAAGATAAAGCCCGTCGTACAAATCAAGCCGCAACTGCCCACCAGCCTCTTTGGCTTTCACCGGAAAGACGTTCATGGGCGGTTCTCCTACGAATGTGCCTGTGAACAGATTGGCTGGTGCGTCTTTGATCTCTTGTGGGGCTGCATATTGCTGCAAAATGCCGTCCTCCATGACCGCGATACGGTCGGCAAGGGCGTTGGCTTCAGTCTGGTCATGCGTCACAAGGATCGCTGTCAGTTCACGCTCTTTAATGTAGTGTTTGATGCGGCCGCGCAGTAATGTCCGCAACTGTGGCTCAAGCTGTCCCATCGGCTCATCCAGCAAATGCAAATCAGCATCGCGGATCAACGCGCGCGCAAGTGACGCACGCTGTTGCTGCCCGCCCGAGACCGACATCGGGTAGCGGTCAAGGATATCCGTGATCTCCAACATATCCGAAACGTGCTTGACCCGTGATGCCACTTCCGTGTCCAACAACTTTGCCGCCTTCAGAGCAAAGGCAATATTTTCGCGCAAGGTCACAGTAGGATAAAGCGAATAGCCCTCAAATGCCATGGCGACATTTCGGCGGGCGGGGGGCAATGTCTGCACTTCACGACCAGCCAATGTGATCTTGCCTCGGCTGACCTCTTCAAATCCTGCGACCATGCGTAGCGTTGAGGTTTTGCCGCAGCCCGATGAGCCCAACAGTGCGATGATTTCGCCTTTGTTGACCTCCATGCTGATATTTTGCACCGCATGAACTCCTATGTCGATAGGCCCATAAAATTTGTCTACGGAGTCAAGTTGCAGATGAGCTTTCATTACACGCGCCCCTGTGATTGAGCTGCTGTGTCACTGACAATCCGGTTGCCGGTTGCCCGGTCAAAAAGGTGAATATTCGCAGCGTCAATGGTAACAAATTCTGCGCCGTGATCTGGCCCCGGAGTACCTGCGGGTCGCGAGACCATAATTTCTCGGCCGTTCTGTGTCAGCGCCAGTGTCACGGTCTTTTCGTTAAGCGGCGTTTCAGTCTCGACGTTGACCGGAATGGCATTTGCCGTGCCTCGCTCTACAAATTGGATCGCCTCGGGACGAATGCCGATTGTGCAGTCCCGACCGATCGCCACCCGGTAACTATTATCAATCGCAACGGAAACCCCTGACAATGAAATATGTACGCCGCCATCGACATCCGCAGGCCGCACATCAAGCAGGTTGATCACCGGATCGCCAAACAGGCGGGCAATCCCGATATTGGCTGGAGCAAGGTAGATGTCTGTGGGCGAACCGATTTGTTCAATGCCGCGGGCGTTCATCACCGCAATCCGGTCACCCAGCGCCATCGCCTCTTTGTAGTCTTGGGTCACATAAACTACCGTCGCCATCTGATCCTTGAGCAGACGTGGTAATTCAAGACGCATTTCAAAGCGCAGTTTTGCGTCCACGTTGCGCAGTGGATCATCAAGAAGCAAAATATCTGGCTCGCCGGCCAAGGCACGGCCCAATGCCGTGCGCTGCTTTTGTCCGTTCGACAGTTCCTTGGGTTTGTGACCCAGTACATGGTCAATCTTGAGCATACGGGCAATCTTGCCAACTGTCTCAGCGATAGCAGTTTTGCTCATTTTACGCGCCGTAAGAGGGGCAGCAATATTGTCTTTTGCTTCCATGTGTGGGAACAGAGCAAAGTTCTGAAATGCCATTCCGATGCCCCGATCTTCGGGTTCTACTCCGTTCATATCCCGATCCTGCAAAATAATTGTGCCCGCATCTGGTTCAATCACCCCGGCAATCAGACGTAGCAACACCGTTTTTCCAGCCCCAGACGGGCCAAACAATACCAGCGTTTCACCTCTATCGACCGACAAGCTGACGCCATCCAATACAACGTCATCCTTAAAGGCTTTGACAATATCTTTAAGAATTAAACTCACGGTCTATCCTTTCACCGCGCCAAGGCTGAGGCCTTCGACGAGATAGCGTTGTGCATAAAGAGCAAGAGCAAAGGTTGGAGCAATCGACAGGATGATACCCGCCGCGATCTGACCATATTGCACACCTGAAGCGGTGATAAAGGCCAAGGCACCTACAGTGACAGGTTGCTTATCCGCTGAGGCAAGCACCAGCGCGAAGATAAAGTTATTCCACGCGAATATGAAGGCCAGCAAGGCAGCCGCTGCAATGCCAGGCCCCGCGAGTGGCAAGGCGATCTTGCGGAAAGTCGTCCACCAACGGTGCCCCGCAATGCGGTAGGCATATTCGATATCCGCCGGGATATCTTCAAAATAGCCGCGCACGATCCACAAGATCAACGGCAGCACGATCAGTTGATAGACCCAGATCAGACCACCATAGGTGTTGGCCAACCCAATCTGCTGGAAATAGATCGTCAGCGGCAAAAGTACCAAAAGTGGAGGCGCAAAGCGGAAAGATAACAGCGTAAATGCGATATCCTCAGAACCGCGAAACTTGAGTCTTGCAAAAGCATAGGCCGCAGGCACACCAAGGATCAGGCCGACTGCTACAGCGCTTGTGGACAGGAACAGTGAGTTAAATAGGTTCCCCATGAATTTGATCTCAAGTGAACTGGTGTCCGTCACCAACTGGCCAGTGATTAACCCGCGATAATTCTGCATGGTTGGTTCAAAAAACATTGACGGCGGCACTTGCAGGATCGTCGAATTGGTCTGGAACGACATCAGGATAATCCAGAAAATTGGGAACATGAAAAATAGGATCACGAGAGTGATCGCGATCCCACGCAGAATGCGCTCGAGAGTTGACGTCGTGTTCATCATCCCACTCCTTATGCGTTGCCGCGCTGGTTTTCACGCAGACGCAGCCAGTTTTTGATAAAGATGTTCGACAGAAAATAGGTGATCGCCCAAAGGATCATCATAAGTGCAGCCGAACGACCTACATTCGTTGATTGGAAAAAGTTCAGATAGGCCTCGACCTGAAACACAGTCAGCGAGTCGCCAGGGCCGCCTTGGGTCATCGCGTAAATAATGTCGAATTGCTGGATGCTTTCGATAACACGGAATAACACAGCCGTCAGCAGAAAGGGCGTCAGCATTGGCAAAGTGATCTTGTAAAACACGAGCCAGCGGGGAACACCGTCCAATGCAGCCGCCTCGAAGGGCTGTGGCGGCAAAGATCGCAAACCTGCCAAAAGAAGGATCATGATGAATGGAGTATAAACCCAGACGTCGACGATCACGACGGTCAGCATCGCAGTTTGTGGGTCCGAAGCCCAATTGAAATCCTGAACTCCAAGCAGGGTCGCAAAATAGGATAGGATGCCAAAGCCGGGGTTTGTCATCAACTTCCACATCAAAGCAGCAAGTGCCGGGGCCGTCATCAGCGGCATCAGGAGCATGATCGACACAAAGTTGTTAAAACGTGACCGCTTTTGCAGCAAAAGCGCGATTCCCAGACCAAACAGCAGTTCGACACCCACGGCGCAGAACGCATAGGTCAAAGATACTTTGAGCGTATTCCAGAAGGACAAATCCGTCATAAAATTCAAGTAATTTTCGCCCCAGTTGAATTTGCGTGCCCAGGGCTGGGATAACCGATAGCGCTGCAATGAATAAATCAAAGCCGTAAAAAATGGTATCAGAATGCCGATGCAGGTCAGCAAAGCCGGAAGGCTCAGAAGGTAGGGCAGCATACGACGGCTGACTTTAAATCGCCGTGGCTTGGGGCCACTGATAGACACATCCGACATGGGGAAAAAATCTCCTAAATTCCTGATATCAGATCAGGAAGGAAAAATCGCAATCAAAGTGAAAAGCATAAATGTTTGGCCCGCCCAGCACGTGCAGACGGGCCAAATCTAAAGCATTACTAACTTAGTGCAAGCCTGCTTCACCCAACTGATTGTTCACTGATTCAGCTAGCATATCGAGGCCTTCATCAACAGGCACCTCATTCGCAACCATCTTCTGCAGTGTCTCAGCCCATTCTGTCGTCAGATCAAAGAAAAGCGGCTGTGGCGTGAACTTAATCGATGCTCCGGGTGCTGATGCGTCGTGCATTTCCACGTAGCCTGAGTACTTGGCTGACAGCTTGTCACGGAACATTCCATCCGCCCAAACTGAAGACCGTGCAGGGTTCACAAGGTCCATTTCGCGCGCACCGAACAAGTCATGTTCTGGGCCAGTCACCCACTGCAGGAAGTACCAAGCAGCATCCTTGTTCTGAGAGGCTTTGGACATTGCCATTGACCAGATCCAGATATTAGGAGTAGGGGCCGCTGCGTCAGGGTTGGCTGCAAAACCAGAGAAGGCAAGGTTGCCCGCCTCAGCATTATCACCGCCATTCATGAAGTAGCCCAAAATGTCGGCATCAAACATCATTGCTGACTTGCCTGCACCAACATCTGTACCAACCTGATACCATGTGTGTGTTGACCAATCAGGTGCACCGGAATCCTGGATCATTTTGACCCATTTACTGTGATACTCCTTAGACACATCCGTATTCATCGCCGCTGACAACATGCCATCATTACCAACAGTCAGATCGACCTGATCAAAGTTGGTATAGCCCGACAGGAAGCCTGGGTGGATCGTGGCCCAACTGCGCGAGCCACGCACACCAATACCGTAGCCATCTGCCATAACAGCTTTAGCCGCAGCAGCCGTATCCAGCAACTCGTCGATGTTGGTTGGTACAGCTAGGCCATTGGCATCAAAAATACGCTGGTTGTAAGTCAGATTGTTCTGCTCATAGGCAAGTGGAATACACCACTGCTTAGCATCATCCGACCCGATGGCTGCACCTGGCACACCGCTCCAAGCACAGGATTTACGAACGCCTTCAAGCACGTCATCCCAAGCATAGTCGGGGTTAGTCTTGGTGTCGTCCATAATCCATTCGTTCAGATCCTCGACCCAGCCGGCAGGGCCATAAGTCCAAGTCATGTATGCACCCGTCATGAATGCATCGTATTCGCTGGAACCTGAGGCCAGCGCTGCAGTCACTTTGTCGAAATACACATCTTCAGGAAAGACATCATATTCCACGTCCATACCCGTCAGTTCTTTAAAGTTTTCAAGGTTGGCGATCATTGCATCAGTATAGGGGTGCTGGTTCAGCAACAGCCGCACTGTCGTGCCTTCGTGCTTTTTCCAATCAAACCCATTCTGGGCGAGCGCGCGCGTCGCGGATGCGTTTACCAAAACCGCCGCCGCCGATGTGCTGAGACCGAGGGCGCCAAGCCCTTTGAATAATTCACGTCGGCTCATCCGTCCCGCAGTATAGCTGTCAATCAGCTTGTTTTCCTTATCGTACATTTTTTATCTCCCTATGTGTTTATTTAGTTTAGCTTTCGAGCAGGGCGATTGCCGTGCGTTCATCGGTTATGAGACCGCTCAAGTAGCCACTCATCACCACAGACCGGATCGCTCCGACCTTCTCCATGCCGCCTGCGATGGCGACAATTCCCTTGCCGTCAAGCTGACCTAGCCCAGCGGATATTGTTCGGGCGGTCAGCGAGGTATGCACCTGCTGCCCCGTGGCATCAAAGAAGTGGCCAAGCAGTTCACCGACGCCACCCTTGGCCACAACATCTATTATCTCACACATTTCGATCATGCCCGATGAAACCAGCGATGCACTTGGCTCAGTTGTGCCAATGCTGACCACCTTCAGCTCCGCACTAGCCGCCATTTTAAATACCTTAGACACGCCGCGCTGGTTCAACATTACTTCGCGATCCTCAACAGTATTGGCGAAAAATGGGACTGGCATGACATAAGCTGTGGCTCCAGTTTTCTCTGTTAATCGCGCCATTACATCATAGGGTGTCGCCGAGTAGTTTCGAGTAAGACCGCCCAGCAATGATACGAAATTGACAGCGGTTTTGTTTGACCGATTCATTTGAGCAACAGATGCCGCCAAGGTTCGGCCATGCCCGACCCCGATACAATTATGTTGCCCATTGTCGATTTCACGCATGAGAAAAGATGCGCCAGCCACACCCAATGCTTGCAATGGCAAACCTTCTTCTCCTAAATCAGGAGCGACTTCACAAGTATCCAGACCATATTTAGCAGAGAGCCCATTTTCGAGGGCGATACATTCAGATATATCCCCTTCGATAGTCACTTTGACCAACCCGTCTTGAACTGCACGCGCAATCAACCGATGCGCCTTGACTGATGACACGCCTAGTCGCTTAGCAACCAAAGACTGGGTCAGCCCCCCCACGTAGTGCAACCAAGCCGCACGCACCGACAGACTTGTCTCTTGCTCCATTCTTTTTGCGGCGTGTCTCATTTACCCCCAACGCGTTTTAGTACGAACCCAACAGTCTAAATTAATTGATTTTTTTTTCACTCTACGAAAAAATTTGCACGAATAATGATTCTTGTCAATAAATTCGTCTATTGTAGGACAGAATAACTTGCAAAGCGGCAGCACTAAGCTTTCACCTTGACCAATAAATTTTCAATTCATCAAATAAGGGCTTTGCAACAAATGTCGCTGATCCGTAAGCGTTGGTCACAAGTAACCCCATAATCAAGACGGCAACTATCGACAGCGTCACTGCGGCAACGCTTAATGCCGATGCGGCTATGATTTAGCTATTTGAGTGATAATATTGCTTTTGCGGTAATTTCATCCGTTATGAAAACTGTCGGTTTCACTAATCTCAAACAACCGAGCAAGACCTTTACTTTCTCTTTGCCACCTGAAATTAAGATGCGGTCCTTGGCGTTTTTTAATCGGTCTATACCAATAGAAATGACTCGCGTATTAACATTGTGGTCAACGAGATCGCCGTCTTCTGATATAAAATTATAAAGAAGATCACCAACGGCTCCAGCGGCTATGAGACTTTGGCGTTCAGCTTCTGAAACGTGACCCAATCGGTAAGATGTCGTGATCCCTTCAATACCCCCAGCACTCAAAAAGGCGACATCAAGATCATCAGCAAGTTCAAAAATTTGATTGATACCACAATGCTCAAGTAAAGCATGTTTGGTTTCGGCGCTGTCGACAAGTGCAGGCGCAGGTACAAGATAACCTTCGCCGTTAAATAATTCAGTAAATTGCCATGCAAATTCAGCCGGATTGAAGCGCTTGGCCTGCGAGATACCACCAAGTAATGAGATCACACGGATTTTTTCTAAGTCGCTGCCGCGAATATGTGGCAGTGTAGAGTACAGAGTCCTGCCCCAGCCCACTCCAATTTTCATATCTGACTGAACATAATTTGAGATAAACTGGCCAGCAATGGACGCAATTGCTTTGGTTGGATCTAGTTCTTCGCTCGCCATTGGGGCGATGATGACTTTCGCGATTCCAAAAGCGTGCTCGACTGCGCGCTCGACTTCAATGATTGAAGAGATCGAAGCGTTTATTCTTATATCGACCTCACCTCTCTTACGCGCCTCAGCGAGAAGTCTGGTCACTTGTACACGATTTATTTTAAGAAGTTTAGCCGTCGCTTGTTGCGTTAATCCTTCAACATAGTAGAGCCAAGCGGCTCGAACGCGCATCTCCCGGCTAGGGTCTATGCTGCCATTGTGACGTTCTATGATTGTGTTATCAGTTTGATGAATCGACGAAGTGTCTGTCATCGGATTAACCTATCCTTAGCTTCTGCTGCCTGTAGAGGCCCAATTCGTGGAGCCCTTGTTTTCGTGTCGCTAAACTTCAAATCCTAAAGCCAAGCAAGGCGCTATTTTGCATTTCACATTGCACAAGATTGAAGGTCCAGCATTGGGGACCCGACGCTATGGATGACCTTAGTGAAATCAAACCCCTTCGTCTACATTTTCAGTCAGACGGGTAGGGGTTTTCGGGTGATCACGCCAGTGTTTATAATGTAGCGGTTTCAATTGATATCTGGGTTTGCGGTGTTTATTCTTGAGACTAGAACAGGTAGGATCAAATGGGGTGTCAAGGCCGGGCAATGTTAGGGTGCGATGAGCGAACAATCAATGGCCCAGCGGCTTCTATAATGTAGGGTCATACCAACCTGCGGGGATCAGAAATCTTGAGCCCATTGGTGGTGTCCAGTGGAAATGATACATGAGAGCTGATAGAGCAACTTATTCCAGATATTACAGCAATTATTGGCGGTCTCATGATAGAATTCTAAGACACGGTTGACGAGCCAGTTATCGCGCAGAAATATCCCAGATTTTTTTGGCTGGATTGAAATTTGAACATTTGACCAGTAACGGGATGCTGCTTTTAATTTCGGGTATGGTGCGTGCCTTGCGCATACTTATATGCCACTGGACCTAGTTTATGAATATTGTGGCTTAGATATCAAGCGCCACATCCCTAACTATGTCGGCAAAATTTAGGATCATCGGGTCGGTGTTGCAAAACGGCAGGACAAGTCCTGTGCTCTTGCCCAAGGCTGGGAAAATCGCTTTGAAGATGCAAGTCGATAGGATGCGTTGATAGTACGGTGCCGATGGACCTGTATTCTGGCTCGCCCACTGGCGCATGATTTTGTTCTTACGGCCGCAACGAGTCCGTCAATAACATTGTCGAAAGCCGCATGCGTCCCATGGCACTAAACTGTAAAAATGTACCATTCGCTGACCATGATGCTGGCGCTTAAAACTGGCCAATGCTAGCATTCATTATTGAGAGATGTACGTTGTACAATGTTCCCACCCCCTATTTGACAAAGCTGCGTACGGCCATTGCAAATGGTGGAAAGGCAGAAAGCAATTGCTCACGCGGATTTTTGGAAATTGAGACACCGCATACCTCAAAACCACCGCAGGCTGAAATAGAAAAGAGGCTGATTTTAATGCCGCCCGCGACAACACAATACCGCCGCTTATGCGGCCGAGTATTGCTCCGCCGTCCACTCTGAAAATCATCAGAACAAAAGCTGGTATTATGATAAACCTGTGTCAGTTTAGCATTAAAGCCGCTGGGTTTTCGACGAGTTCCTTGAATTTTTTCAACCAAACGGCTCCAAGAGCGCCATCAACAACCCGGTGATCGCAAGACAAAGTAACGCACATCACTGTGACAACTTTGGGCTTTCCCTCACCGTCAGGAATGAACTGAGGTGTGCCTTGCCCCACTGCGAGGATCATGCTCTGAGGGGGATTGATGATTGCAGTGAAAGATTTAACACCAAACATTCCAAGGTTTGAGATCGAAAATGATCCCCCCTGATATTCTTGGCTAGAGAACTTACCAGTTTTTGCGCGTGCAGCAAGATCGCCAATTTCGGCAGAGATTGTTTGAATATCTTTCTTCTGTGCATCCCTCACGACGGGAGTAATCAGCCCACCATCGACAGAAACAGCAACTGAAATATGCGCGCCCTCATACTTGATAATGTTGTCTCCATCCCAAGACGCATTTGCCTCGGGAACCGCCGTAAGTGCAGCTGCAGACGCTTTGATCAATAGGTCGTTCACGGACACCCTCTTGGAACCGCTATTTTCCAGAACCAAGTTAATCTGCGCCCGCATTGTAAGAAGTGCGTCAATCTCTAAGTCAGCGTTGAGGTAGAAATGCGGAATGGTGTTTTTGCTCTCGGTTAGCCTAGATGCGATCACAGACCGCATGCGGTTCACAGGCACTTTGGTATACGCCAAGCCAAGATCGTCAGCGGTTTTTTGTGCTCCGGTCTTATCGCCAGATTTGATGGTTTCAGACAGCAGGGAAGGCTGGTCTACTTCAGCGGCTTCTTTGACGTCTGCACAGACAATGCGTCCTCTTGGGCCTGAGCCATTTATAGAGTGAATATCGAGGTTTAGTCTTTTTGCCACACTTCTTGCCAGAGGTGTGGCTCTTTTTCCGCCTGCGTTCGAGGATGCAATTTTTGTTTTTTCGGCAGCGGGCGCTTCGGTTTTGGACCCTGCTTCAGCGACGGTATCGAACCCTTTACCTTTGCCGTCTGATCCCGTTGGCTGTACCACTTGCTCGCCCTCCGCAAAAAGCCAGCCAACAGTTTGCCCAATTGGAACTATATCCCCATTTTTTGCGCTCACGAAATGCAGGGTTCCGGTGCCTGGGCTCTCCACTTCCATGGTCGCCTTGTCAGTTTCAATGTCAAATAAAGCTTCGCCCTTTGCGACCATTTCACCTTCGGCCTTGTGCCAGCCTGCGATTGTACCGGACGACATATCCATATCGACCTTTGGTAAAATTACTTCTATCGGCATGATTAGGTTTTACCCTTCACGAGATTGGTCACGTTTTTGATAATATCGGCAATTTGTGGAACGGATGCTTTCTCTAGCTCTGGGTTATAAGGAATTGGGTTTTCAGATCCGCCAAGACGCATGATAGGCGCATCAAGAAAATCAAAGGCATGGCTTTCAGCAACCATCGCGCTGATTTCAGCCCCTATTCCAAGCGTCTTGACCGCTTCATAGACACAAATCAACCGAGAGGTTTTTTCGACGCTAGCCAGTATGGTATCACGATCAATTGGCCGGATCGTGCGTAAATCGATCACTTCGGCTGAGATGCCAGAGGTTGCAAGCTCTTCGGCTGCCGCAAGCGATTTATGGACCATGATTGATGTGGCTACGATAGTGATATCTGTTCCAGATCGTGCAATATGTGCTTGCCCAATTGGAACTGTATACCGCCCCTGCGGAACCATACCCTTGGTTTTGTAAAGAAGCTTGTGTTCAAAAATCATCACCGGGTCGGGATCATCTATCGCTGCGAGTAACATCCCCTTGGCATCATGCGGGGTGGTTGGTTGAATAACCTTTAACCCAGGAACATGCGCCAACCATGCTTCGAGGCTTTGGGAGTGCTGCGCTGCCGCGCCTGTTCCAGAGCCTGCTGGAAAGCGCATGACAAGTGGAACAGAGACATTACCACCCAGCATATAGCGTACTTTCGCTGCTTGATTGACAATTTGTTCCATCGCAAGTGTTGCGAAATCTGAAAATTGAAATTCAAAGACAGGGCGCAAACCAGTCAATGCTGCGCCAACAGCGATGCCAGCCCCACCAAGTTCGGAAATGGGCGTATCCATCACTCGCTCTTCTCCATAGGTATGCACGAGATCACCAGTGACCTGAAAAGCACCACCATAAACGCCAATGTCTTCGCCCATCAGGATCACACGCTCGTCAGATTTTAAAGCGATATCCAATGCATCTTTGATTGCCTCAGAATATGACATTTCAATTGGGTCAGAGGCTAAGGCTGAAGTTTCCATACTCATGCTTTAATCTCGGTATATACGTTCCGCGATACTTCGCTCATGATCGGATCGGGGCTTAATCTTGCAAATTCAATTGCGGATTCTATCTCAGCTTCTACCGAGGCTTCAATTTCTTTGACATCTTTGGCGTTCAATACCGAATTTTCGATTAGGAAAGACGAGAATCGAACGATTGGATCACGTTCAATCCATTCATTGATTTCCGCTTTAGTGCGATAGCGATTGCGATCTGATTTAGAGTGGCCGCGCCACCGGTATGTCAGAGATTCTATCAAACTCGGTCCATTGCCATTACGTGCATGTTTGACAGCAGTATCGACAGCCTGAGTTATTGAGTTGAAGTCATTTCCATCAACGGTGACGCCCGGCATTGAATAACTAGCGGCACGGTCAGAGATATTTTTGATCGACGTGGATCGTTCAATCGAAGTTGACATGCCATACTTGTTATTTTCACAGATGAAGACGACGGGCAGCTTCCAAATTGAGGCCATGTTCAGAGATTCGTGAAACGCACCCTCATTGTTTGCTCCATCACCAAAAAAACAAAGTATAACTTTACCGGTGTTGAGACGTTTAGACGTCAGGGCCGCCCCCACTGCAATGGGAATGCCACCAGCAACAATTCCATTGGCGCCAAGGTTGCCCTTTTCAACATCAGCGATATGCATTGAGCCACCACGTCCCTTGCAGTAACCAGTTTCTTTACCGAAAAATTCAGCAAACATTCGTGCAACGTCTGCACCCTTAGCAACGCAATGACCGTGCCCTCTGTGAGTAGAGGTAATCTGATCATCTGCAGCAAGCGGCATGCAGCTGCCCACGGCACTGGTTTCTTGCCCAATTGAAAGGTGCATCGTGCCGTGTATGAGGCCCCGCGTATAGCAGTTTTCTGCGCCTTCTTCAAATTTTCGGATCAAATACATTTTACGCAACGCATTTTTAAGTTGCTGGCTTGAATACTTTTTCAGAGCGAAAGGCTCATTTTGGGTCTTTTGCTTAGTCATGGAGCTTTTCCAATATTCACCTGCCAAAAATCATTTGATCTTGAAGTGCTCTGAGTTTTACGATTTTTGAATCGGTGGGAAGGGTGGTGTTGTCATAGGTAATTAAGTCGCCTTTGCGAATTGTTTTAGTGACCACAGAGCCCGCGAGCAGACCACAGGGGATGCCGCTAGTTGTTCGAGCTTCAATCGCGTCCATGATCCAAGCCCGATAGCAATATTCACCGATTTGATCTAGCTGCTCACCAATCGAAAGGTCTTTCTTTGCGCGCGCACACACTTCTGCGACGGGTGTAGCGAGAGGGACCATATCTGCTTTGCCATGCAAAACTGCTTTGGCGCAGGTTAGGGGCACCTCAAGCGAGGTCAGGTGATACGGGCGCAAAAAGGAAAAATATGGGCCAGCACCCATTTTTAAATCTTTCATACGTTCCCAAATGCGCGGGTGTTCGGCTTCTACGATAACAAAGACACCAGGGGCGACACCTTTACCTACTGAGAAATCGACCCGGCCGATACCATTTAAAACGCCGCCATCTTTCTGGGGGATAAGCGTAGAGGCAAGGTCTTTGGGTCCAGTCGCAGGGCCGTGCATGCCGGCTATGTCGGGAATTAATCCGGTCGCATTGGCGATCGCGGCCATTTCCACCATCGTCTTTGAACCGTCAACAAACTCGACAAGCATGCGGGAATTCATATTTCTTTCATCCGCCTCGGCTTGATACGCGTCGGGGGTTGCATCGATGTTTAGTGGGTTGTTTTTACCTTTGCCTGCGCAGACAACCTTATGCCCCATCGCTGTGACAAATTCGATGAGTTCCATGCACGAAGAAGGTTCGTCGCCAGCCCCCAGAGAGTAGACAACACCAAGCTCTTCAGCCCTAGATTTTAGGTAAGCGCCGACTGTAATGTCAGCCTCAACATTCATCATGACTAAATGTTTGCCGCGCTCCATCGCCTTTAGCCCAAACTCAGCGCCAACACCCGGAAGGCCCGTGGCCTCGACCACCACGTCAACCATACCACTTTCTAGAAGCAGATTGGCATCATTAACCACACCCACTTTTCCGTCCTCAATGACTGCGTTCAAACCGTCAGTCGTGTGGGCGACTGTGGAAAATCCCTCATCTCCAAAGGCTATTTCCACCGCTTTGGTTGCATTTTCCACTTTGACATCTGCGATCGCAGCAACATTGATGCCTGACATCAAACTTGCCCGGGTCACAATATCTGTGCCCATTTCTCCTGATCCAATAAGACCGATGCGAATTGGCTTGCCACTTTCGGCTCTGGCCTCCAGTTCTTTGGCTAAGCCAGTTAAGGCCACGTTTGATGGCATCGTATAAATCTCCCAAATGTGACCTCATATGAGCGAACAAACGTAATTTAGTCAATGCAAATGTTCAAGATTTCTACGGAAAACCTGTAAAATAAAAATTAAAAGGTTTTTTTAATGAACATCAGTATAATCTATAGTGCTTTTGTTCACGTGCATTGGTCGTTAGGGAGCAACAAATGAAACACACAATATGTGCCTGCTTTGGCAATGTAATCGCCGTGCCATTTTGTGTGATAATTAGACGTACCAAGCTCCAAACTTCCTTTCCGACTCATCAACATGGAGGAAATTTTGATGAGTAAACTCATAAAACCCACCCGGAGATCTTTCTTAAAAACGTCTGCTGCATTAGGGGCCACATCCGCAATCAGTTCTGGCAATTCCCGCGGTGGCTGGCAGCCATTTGAAAGACCTGTCCGTTATTTTAAACGAGATTTCTGTCGCAAAATATGTGCGTCAGGATTATCAAGACCTGTATAACATGAGTGGCAATCCTCTTTGGGATCCTAATAATGATTGGATCCGCACAGTCGATTGGGATCAGGTCCGTCAAGAATTGTCAGGGACGACTGTCCGTTTTGCCGTTGGCGCGGCCGATGCCGAGTCTGCAAAAGTAGGTCTGGCTCCGTTTGAAGCTCTCTCCGGCATCACTGTGGAGCTTGTTCCAATTCCAGACGATAGTATGTACGAAAAGGTGTTTGCTGAATTCATCTCGGGCAATGCAAGTTTCGATGCGTTGCAGTTTTTCTCGCCTTGGCTGGGTGATTTTGCGGCGCCGGGCTTTTTGCACGAGCTTGACGATTTTGCGGAAAAATGGGCACTGCCTTTAGACGACTTCTACGATACTTACAGCATGAACTATGGTTTCTTCAACGGTAAGATGTACGGTATCCCGTTCGACTGTGACATTCAGATGGTCCACGTTCGAAAGGGCTATATGGAACAGATTTTGGGTGGTGAAGTTGATGTCGTCAACTCAAACCCAACCTATGATGAACTGATCCGTGTATCTGGTGAATTGAATAAGATAGAGCCAGGCGTATCAGGTGTTGGCACGATGGCCGCGCCTGGGTTCTGGTCAACCTATACGTGGGAGCACATTTCGGCTCAGGCTGGTATGATGTTGTTTGACGATAACTGGGAACCAGTCTTCAACGGCGACGAAGGAATGAAGGGCCTCGATACTATTCTTCAACTGGCAAAAAAGGCCAACGAAGGTCACGCGGGTGCTGGTTGGCCGGAAAACCGCGCCGCATGGTTGGGTGGTCAGGTGGCTACGAACATCAGTTGGCAGGACAGCGGGACCCAAGCGCTGCGCCCAGATCAGTCGCAAATCGTTGATGATTTCGTAACAATTTATGAACCGCGTATCGAAGGTGGACGTTTTGCACCGCCAAATATTGCGGGTTCAACGTCTTGTGTTGCAGCTTCGGCTCAAAATGCAGAAGGAGCGTTCCTGATGCTTGGCTTCCTGACAACGGCCTCAATCATGGCGATGAACGAAGCAAATGCCAACGGTGTTGCGCCGGGCTATCGCTCGGTTCTGGAAAATGAAGAATTGAGGAAGGTGTCTCAGTCTGCCAAAATTTGGGGTGAAAGCCTTGAGCACGCATGGTGCTCACCACGTTTGCCGGGTGCCTTCCCGATTGAGCAAGGCATATGTAACGAAATTAATCGGGCAGTTGTTGGGCAAATTACGGGTCAAGAGGCGCTCGACAATGCTGCGGCTGCTGTGCGCACCATTATGTCTGAAAATGGTTTCTATCAGGGCAACGGTCCAGTTGAGTATGCCGCTGCTGAACCTGGGTTGTATGTAGGTGGGGGGAAGCCCCTACCTTTCTAGCGCTGTCACAATTTTAAAAAGACATCCGGGAACAACTTAAATGAGCGATTATCAACTGTCAGATATGGGGGCGGCTTCGGCCGCCCCTAAATTTCCGACACCCAAGGCAGCTTTTAAACGAAGAAGCAAACGCCTCAGGGTGTGGTTTCCGTATTTGTTGGTCGCACCAGCAGTTGCTTATCTGCTAATGATTACGCTCTACCCCGGCATCTATGCGGTTGTGTAAAGCTTTTATGCTGTCAAGTTTGGTCCTTGGAATCCGATTGGCTTTAACAACTATATTAAATTATGGGGCGACTACCAATTTTGGGGCGCTCTTTGGAATACCTTGATAATGGGCGCTATTTCGCTCACTACGCAGTGCGTAATTGCGCTGGTATTAGCATTTCGTGCCTATCGCGATCCTTGGGTCAAAGGTTGGAGAATTGTCTTTTTAATTCCGATGCTTTTCATGCCATCTGCTGTGGCCTCTCTATACAAACTACTTTTCTTGGATCCCCGCGTTTTTGCCGATATTCTTATCCGTCTTGGTCTCATAGATGGAAACCTTGCAATCCAGTCGTCCATCTGGGGCAGTCGCGCTTTGCTGATCTTAACGGATATATGGCAATGGACACCATTTTTGTTTATAATCTTTGTGGCTGGTCTTCAAAGCCAAGATGAAGAGATAGAAGAAGCTGCGTGGCTCGATGGGGCAACTTGGAGTAAGATTTTTTGGAATATCTCGCTCCCTCTCATGCGTCCGGTTATTGTTGTCGCTTTGGTTATCCGCGGAATTGACATCACGACAATGTTTGCAAATGTGTTCATTATTACTAAATGTGGTCCGGCATTTGGGACAGAGACCATCAGTTACTTTATTTATAGAACAGGCTTTAAATTCTTTAATTTTGGCTATGTATCTGCGGCCTTAGTTATCATGTTGTTCATAAACATTGTCTTGGCACAACTAGTAGTAAAACGCGCCTTCAGGTCTGGGAAAGAGTAAATTATGGCTGCTGTAAAGCGCACGAAGGGCGCAAACCTCTTCATTTGTTATCTTATCCTTGGGTCATAGGCACTTTTTTGCATTGGACCAGTCCTGTGGTTTCTTTCCATCGGATTTCGGCCGCAAACAGCGATCATCAATCCTCAACCAATCTACTTACCAACATTTTCTTTAGATGCATGGCAGGGGATTTGGTCTGATTGGCCGATGGCAAAATAACTCCGCAATTCAGTTGCTGCTATTTTCGGATCTGTTGCGATTGATTTGGCTCTGGCAATTCCTGCAGCCTACTCCCTTGCAAGGTACAAATATCGCGGACGTGACGACATCGGATTCTACATTCTGTCGACACGAATGATGGCGCCTGCGATTGTCGCAATCCCTATCTTTTTCTTATTTCGAAATATGGGCCTGCTCGATACAATCTGGGCATTGATGCTGGTATATTCTGCGATCAATCTATCGATTGTCACGTGGATTATTCGCTCGTACATGATGGACATCCCGAAAGAGCTGGAAGACGCTGCGCGTACAGATGGCGCTAGTGATTTGCGTATTTTGTGGGAGATCATTATACCTGCAGTCCTGCCTGGCATTATCACAGCTGCGGTTATCGCGATGATTTTTGCAATCAACGAATTCCTCTTTACCCTTCTCATAGCGTCAACACCCGTTGCCTACACAATGTCGGTTGCGCTTGCCAATTTCACCGGTGGCTCGGACGGGTTGATCTATAACGCAATTGCATTGGTTGCATTCCTCGCATTTGTGCCTGTCTTTTTGGTTGTCATCGCCATCCAGAAACATCTGTTCCGTGAAAGGATAAAAATAATGGCAAGAATTCAACTTAGCGGAATCCAAAAGCAATGGGGCGACGTGTGGGGTGTAAGAGATGTAAATATTGATATCGCGGATGAGGAACTTGTTGTTCTTTTAGGGCCATCTGGCTTTGGCAAGACAACAACCATGCAGATGATTGCTGGCCTTGAAGATCCCACCGAAGGGGAGATCATTATAGATGGAGAGGTCATGACCGAAGTGGATGCGCGTGATCGAGACGTTGCGATGGTTTTTCAAGGCTATGCACTGTACCCCAAAATGAGCATCTATGAAAATATCCGCTTCCCGCTCCGGATGCGAAATGTTCCAAAGGGAGATCAAGATCGTCTTGTCCGTCGGGCGGCGGATATGGTTGAAATGGGCGATTACCTCGAGCGAAAGCCAAGCGCCTTATCTGGTGGCCAGCGCCAGCTTGCCGCCTTAGCACGGGCTGTTGTGCGCGAACCACAAGTCTTTTTGATGGATGAACCTCTGTCAAATTTGGACGCAAAACTGCGCCAAGCGATGCGGGTGCAGATCAAGCATCTCCAGCGCCAGCTGAAAATCACCACGGTTTACGTGACACATGACCAAATCAAAGCCATGACGTTGGCGGATCGCATCGTAATACTGCAAGGTGGGACGATCCAGCAAATTGGTACGCCAGATGAAATTTATTCCGATCCTGAAAATACATTTGTTGTTGGATTTATCGGAGCTCCTCCGATGAACCTTATTAGCGATCACATTCACAATGGTATTTTTACAGCTGAAAATATTTAAATCCCGGGACTCAACATGCAGGTTGAAGGCGCAATCAAGTTGGGGGTCCGTCCCGAGGACTGTACCGTAATGGATGCGAAAACAAAGACCAGCCATATAACAGGCAAGGTTTTCAGTGTTGAGCCTACGGGTGATTCGACTTATCTCACCCTGCATGTCAGTCAAAATAAAATTGAAATTAAAGCGGACTGGAATTACCGTGCAGATCTAGGGCTGATTGAGGAAGTTGAGTTAGACACAGAACGCTTGCACCTCTTCGATGCTGAGAACGGTCAACGCGTGAGGTGAGGTAGAATGACATTTGACTATACGTCCGTAGGTTTTTTTACCTTCGATTGCTTGGGTCGTCCCGTGAATTCTATACCTCCTGGAGGAGATACGTATTTTATCGATGAAATGGCGCTCGCAGTTTCAGGCGCGGCTGGAAGTGCGGCAATTGTGGCTGCAAAACATGGCTTGTCAGTACAGGGTGTTGGGGGCGTCGGTGTCGATGATATGGGCGATTGGGTTATCCAACATCTAAAGAGATTTGGCGTAGACACCAAAAATATGGAACGCATGATTGATTTTCCCACCTCCTCTTCAATCGTCACAACCCGCCCTGACGGGGCCCGCCCTGCCTTGCATCGAAGAGGGGCAACGGCTGGGTTCTATGTGACTGACGCACAGATCAATACGGTATTAGATACCAAGATTTTGCATGTTGGTGGTGTTGGGCTGATGGACGCCATGGATCAGGGACGAACCGTGGAAATCTTAAAAGAGGCTAAGGTTCGCGGATGCGTGACAACGCTTGATGTCTTTGCCGCGTCTCAAGAAGATTTCACTCTTATTGAACCACTCTTGCCGTTCACTGACTATTTTATGCCTTCTGAAGAAGAAGCCATGGCGTTAACGGGTTTAACAAATTTTGAAGAGGTTTGTTCTTTGCTGCTCGAAAAGGGTGCTAAGGCAGTTGTACTCACTCTAGGCGCGGATGGCGCAATGTATCGTGATCAAACTGGCCTATCCTTTGAGACACCAGCTTATGATCTTGATGTGATCTGTACTTGTGGGTGTGGTGATTGCTTCAATGGTGGATTTGCAACGGGTCTACATTTGGGACTTACTCCTCAAAATTGTGTCCAAATGGCGCAAGCGTCTTCTGCTCAAAATGCACTGGGGCTCGGATCGCAAGCTGTCATCAGCGACCTGACTGCAACAAAGACTTTTATGGAAAACAACCCTCTGAAATGTTGATATAAATGCAAAGAGCATTTTGGTCATAGACCCAGATTACAGGGGACGACATTTTCAAGAAACAACCGTGAACCCTTGTAATTGCGTGTGGTTTAATTGGTATCACATTTCGTTGAAGTAAGAATGTTTCTGACGATATAAATCAACTTTAATTACCCATTATGGTGTTTTTATCACCAGTTCTAGGCAGGCCAATGTGGGGGTGATAAAGCCCTGTTAACGCGAGCATTAATGCTATTTTTTGGTGCATTAGTATATTTTGTTGCTCTGTCAGTACCACTGAAAACTTAGGTGGCAGAGGCTTCAGCGGTATCACGCCGGGATTTTGGCCCCTATTATACGTTTGATCATGTCCAAAATGCTTGTCAGCGTCGCGGTGGCACCGAAGGCTTTCTGGTCTGCCATTTTTCTTGTTATTGTGGACGGTATCCATTCGTTGTTCCAAGAACATCAGCAACGGCTTGTCATCAATATTTTTTGTTCTTATGGCGTCAACTATCATCGCCTAAACCAGGATTTCAACTGTGCAGAGCTGTCTCCTGATTGTTTAGATGTTGTGCTCGAGGCCCTTCACTTTGTTCATTACCACGGCTGATCCTGTTTTTGGTTTTTTCCAAAGTGCCAAGGAGTGAGTTCATCGCTGTGCGTGTTTGGATGCGCTGCTGCGATGGCTTTAAAGGTTGCCTTGAGATAGGCGTATAGCCTGACGCCTTTGAGCTTGCAGGTTTCGATCAGCGAGGCAATGCGCGCTCAGGCGTAACCGTCTGCGTCATGGCCAGAAAACAGTGCATTCTTGCGATTGCAGGCAGTGATCCACTGGAATTCTGCATCAGTTAATAGCTTGGCTATGTTTCATAGTATGACCCTTAAATATTGGGTTTTGTTACCAAACATTATAAATCGACATATTTAAAAGAACGCTCGAAAAAATAATGGTATATCTAATTGAATTCATTGATGGAAGGTGAAGATATCCTCAATCGGTATTGGAAGCCTTTGACTCACCCCAGCCAAGCGATCATCATACATGCTAACAAACGGGTTCTTCAAATCCAGCGCATATTCAGAGATGGCGAAGCTCATCACCGCTCTTACGGAACTGATTACACGACTGACACGGGACCCAGCCATGGCTTTAGCAATCAGATAATACCTATACTTCAAGGCATCAGCCCTGCTGTAGTCTGCCAAGTCCTTCGCTCCACAAGCCTCAACCAGATAGGTACATACCCTCTGAGCGGCGGCATGGAAGGTCTTGCCCGTATTAGCACCCTTCTGAGTAAGGTATGTCTCCAAGGCATCAGCCAACGTAATATGTGCCTTAGAAACGGCAGACACATCAGGCTGAGTATTCCGAGAATAAGACTTAAACGACTGTCTTAACAGATTATGCCCGATTAGATCAGGATCAGTCATGCGAAGGTGCGACCAGTATTCATCCAACTTAGCCGCAGCCACCAAAGCCCTCGTCTTAGCAGTATGGGCAGACTTGGTCTTTAAGCCCTGAACAATGCGGCGATAGGACTAATGCTGCGTGAGATCAGCGGGAACACGTCTGGAGAAGTAGTAATACCCATAACGGTTAAACGTATGAGAACGCCAGTGCAATAATCCATCACTGAAGCGGCCGGATTGTCTGGTTTGCCTGAGCAAAACTCCATCAATGATAAGCTTTCTGTTTTCAGAGGGCGGGGATGAAGCAAGTGGATTTGTACGGGCGGGTACGTCACTCGGTTTTAATCGAGGGTATAAGCCAGCGGGAAGCGGCACGGATATTTGGGATTGATCCTCGTACCGTTGCCAAGATGTTAGCGTTTTCTGTTCCACCTTGATATCGGCGCCGACAACGCGTGTGCCGGCCGAAGCTGGATGCGTTTGCGGGGATTATCGATCAGATTTTGGAGGCAGATAAGCGGGTTCCAAAGAAGCAGCGGCATACGTCAAAGCGCGTCTTCGAGCGTCTGCGCGATGAGCATCAATTTGCGGGTGGGATAAAGATCGTGAGGGACTACATTTTCACTGCCAAGCAGCGTCAGCAGGAGATGTTTATTCCACTGACGCATCCGCCGGGCCAGGCTCGGGCGGACTTTGGTGAAGCGCTTGCCGTGACAGGCGGTGTTGAACAAAAGATCCACTTTCTGGTGATGGATTTGCCGCATTCGGAGGCGTGTTTTTTGAAGGCGTACCCGGCCGAGACAACCGAGGCGTTCTGTGATGCATATGTCGCGGCGTTCGCGGTCTTCGGCGGCGTAGCTGTGTTGATCCTGTACGACAACACGCGGATTGTCGTGGCCCGCATTCTGGGGGACGGCCAGCGCAAACGAACCCGGGTGTTCTCAGAACTGGTGTCCCATTATCTGTTTGAAGATCGGTTTGGCCGCCCCGGAAAAGGGAATGATAAAGGTAAAGTCGAGGGGATGGTCGGATACACCCGGCGCAACTTCATGGTTCCCAAACCCCGGTTTGCCAGCTTTGATGATCTTAATGCCCTTCTGGTGGAGCGATGCTGCAAGCGGATGGATGACAAACTACTGGATGACAAACTACGTGGTCACAAAGGCACCATTGGCGAGCGGTTTAAGGCTGATGTGGAGCGGCTCCAACCCTTGCCTGCGGTTCCCTACGACGCCTGCGACAAGCAATCTGTTCGTGTGAGTTCGCTGTCTCTCGTGCGGTGCCGCAGCAACGATTATTCGGTTCCGACTGCCTACGGTCATCAGGAGGTTCTGGTGCGGGGCTATGTGCATGAGGTGG
>ENA-OQVM01001375-OQVM01001375.1-marine-metagenome-genome-assembly--contig:-NODE-1375-length-32425-cov-5.194479_pt1 | contig 32425 bp, 27 predicted proteins | sample MGYA00237776_ERZ505498 | MGnify/ENA primary metagenome ERZ505498 (study PRJEB26159, sample SAMN06265151) | marine metagenome | isolation source: Helgoland LTER site | place: Germany:Helgoland, sampling...
CTTTGATGACGATATGCCTTACACCCCAGCTTGGCAGGAAAAAATCACCGGCGTACCGCGCGCTCAGGTGATCAAAATTGCCCATGAGTTTGCCGACAACGCCAATAAGACCCGTGGTCGCAGCATGATTATTATCGGTGCCGCCATGAACCACTGGTACAACATGGATATGAATTATCGCGGGGTGATTAACCTGCTGATGATGTGCGGTTGTATTGGTCAGTCCGGCGGCGGTTGGGCCCATTATGTGGGGCAGGAAAAACTGCGTCCCCAGTGCGGTTGGTTACCCCTGGCCTTTGGTCTCGACTGGCAGCGGCCACCGCGGCAGATGAATGGCACCTCGTTTTTTTATAACCATTCGGATCAGTGGCGCTATGAAAAACTCACCATGACTGAAGTGGTTTCACCCCTGGCTGACAAGAAAAAGTGGGGTGCCTCGATACTGGATTACAACACCCGCGCCGAGCGCATGGGCTGGTTGCCTTCAGCACCGCAGCTGAATACCAATCCACTGGAATTGGTTAAACAGGCGCAGGCTGCGGGTGTGGAACCGAAAGACTATTTGGTCTCGCAATTAAAAAGCGGCGAGCTAAAATTCGCCTGTGAAGATCCGGACGACCCAAAGAACTTCCCACGCAATATGTTTATCTGGCGCTCCAACTTACTCGGCTCTTCCGGCAAGGGCCACGAGTATATGTTGCGCCATCTGCTGGGCACCAAGCACGGTTTAATGAACAAAGATCTGGGTGAATCAGGCGACACCAAACCGGAAGATGTGGTTTGGCATGACGAGGCACCGGAGGGCAAAATTGATCTGTTGGTGACTCTCGATTTCCGTATGTCCACCACCTGTCTCTACTCGGACATAGTGCTGCCCACCGCCACCTGGTATGAAAAAGACGATATGAATACCTCGGATATGCATCCGTTTATTCACCCGCTGTCAAAGGCTGTGGATCCGGTGTGGGAGTCCAGATCCGACTGGGATATTTTTAAAGCTATCGCCAAACGTTTTAGTGAGTTAACTCTGGGCCATCTGGGTGTTGAGAAAGATCTGGTTACGGTTCCCCTGCAACATGATACTCCAGCCGAACTGGCCCAGCCCGACGGCGTAAAAGCCTGGTGGAAGGGGGAGTGTGAGCTTATTCCCGGCAAGACCGCACCGAATATGGTGGTTGTTGAGCGGGATTATCCCAACACCTATAAGCGCTTTACCTCTCTCGGCCCGATGTTAGAAAAGCTCGGTAACGGTGGTAAAGGCATTAATTGGAACACCGATGACGAGGTGGCCTTTCTCGGAGAGTTAAATAAAGTCCATCGGGAAGAGGGTGTACACAAGGGCCGGGCCAAGATTGAAACCGCCATTGATGCCGCCGAGGTGATTCTCAGCTTGGCCCCTGAGACCAACGGTCAGGTGGCGGTTAAAGCCTGGCAGGCGCTGGGGGAATTTACCGGCCGCGATCATACCCATCTGGCACTACCCAAGCAGGACGAAAAAATCCGTTTTCATGATCTGCTGGCTCAGCCGCGCAAGATTATTAGCTCGCCAACCTGGTCCGGATTGGAAGATGAACATGTCTCCTACAACGCCGGTTACACCAATGTTCACGAGATGATTCCCTGGCGCACGATTACCGGCCGCCAGCAGTTTTATCAGGACCACGAGTGGATGCGTGACTTCGGTGAAACCCAATGTCTGTATAAGCCACCGATTAATATGAAAACCATTGCGCCGCTGTTGGGCAAAAAGCCCAATGGCAATACCGAGCTGATTCTCAATTGGATTACCCCGCACCAAAAGTGGGGCATTCATTCCACCTATTCAGACAACTTGTTGATGCTGACCCTGTCTCGCGGTGGGCCAATTATTTGGATCAGTGAAACCGATGCCGCCAAGGCCGGGATTGTCGATAACGACTGGATTGAAGCCTTTAATGTCAATGGTGCAGTGGCGGCCCGCGCAGTGGTCTCCCAGCGGGTGCCGGTGGGCATGAGCATGATGTATCACGCCCAGGAGCGAGTGGTGAATGTGCCGGGATCCGAAACCACTAAAACCCGTGGCGGTATTCATAACTCCGTGACCCGAACGGTGATGAAGCCGACCCATATGATTGGCGGCTACGCCCAGCAATCCTACGGTTTTAACTACTACGGCACTGTCGGCTGTAATCGCGATGAGTTCGTTATTTTGCGCAAGATGAATCAGGTGGATTGGCTCGATGAGCCATCAGCGGCTAGTCAGTCAATCGAACAGGGAGTTACACAATGAAAGTACGCGCACAGATTGGCATGGTTCTAAACCTGGATAAATGCATCGGCTGCCACACCTGTTCGATCACCTGTAAAAACGTCTGGACCAGCCGCGATGGGGTTGAGTACGCCTGGTTTAACAATGTTGAAACCAAGCCCGGCGTCGGCTTTCCCAATGACTGGGAGAACCAGAAAAAATGGAAGGGTGGCTGGGTGCGCAAAAATGGCAAGCTGGAGCTGGCCCAGGGTGGCAAGTTAAAAATTCTCAGCAATCTATTTGCCAATCCGGATCTGCCGCAAATTGATGACTACTACGAACCCTTTGATTTTGACTATGAACATCTGCACAGCGCTCCAGAGAGCAAGCATCAACCGGTTGCTCGGCCGCACTCGCTGATTACTGGCAAGCGCATGGAGAAGATCGAATCCGGCCCCAATTGGGAAGAAATTCTTGGTAGCGAATTTGATAAACGCAGTGCTGACAGCAACTTTAATGAAGTGGCGCAAAAGGAAATTTACGGCGAGTTTGAGCAGACCTTTATGATGTATCTGCCGCGCCTCTGCGAACACTGTGTCAATCCCAGCTGTGTTGCCAGCTGTCCGTCGGGCGCTATATATAAACGCGAGGAAGACGGCATTGTGCTGATAGACCAGGATAAATGTCGCGGCTGGCGCATGTGTGTTTCTGGCTGCCCCTACAAAAAGATCTACTACAACCATCAGTCCGGCAAGTCAGAGAAATGCACCTTCTGCTATCCCCGTATCGAAGCGGGTCAGCCTACTGTGTGCTCAGAGACCTGTGTTGGACGCATCCGTTATCTGGGTGTGCTGCTCTACGATGCCGACCGCATTGAAGAAGCCGCCAGTGTCGAAAAAGACACCGATCTCTACGAAGCCCAGCTGGGTATTTTTCTCGACCCCAATGACCCGGAGGTCCAAGCTGCCGCCCGTAAAGAAGGTATTCCCGAAGGCTGGATCACCGCCGCTCAGGAGTCACCGGTCTACAAAATGGCGGTGGATTGGAAAGTGGCGCTGCCCCTGCATCCAGAATATCGCACCATGCCCATGGTCTGGTATGTGCCGCCCCTATCACCGATTCAGGGTGCCGCGCAAAAAGGTCATATAGGCGTCGATGGAGTGATTCCGGATCTGCGCTCTCTGCGCATTCCTATGCAGTATCTCGCCAATCTACTCAGTGCCGGTGATACCGGCCCGGTGATCACCGCCCTTGAAAGGATGCTGGCGATGCGCTCTTTTAAGCGCTCGCAACAGATAGACGATGTGGTGGATCTGGAAGTACTCAAGCGCGTCGGCCTCACCGAAGAGCAGGTGGAAGAGATGTATCGCTATATGGCCATCGCCAATTACGAGGATCGCTTTGTCATTCCCACCAGCCACAAAGCCTATGCGGAAGATGCCTACAGCGATAAAAGCAGCTGTGGATTTAGCTTTGGCAATGGCTGTAGTGAGGGCAACAGTGGCGTCAACATGTTTGGCGGCAAAAGGCCCAGCAATCGGGACATTATTGCCGTCTCCGGTGGGGAGGAATAGTCATGCAGATTCTTAAAGTGATTGCCTACCTGCTGGATTATCCCGACCAGAGTCTGGTTGAGCACAGAGCGGATATAGAGGGGATAGTTGAGGCCGCTGATATTGATCCGGGCCTGCGTCAGAACCTGCTGACCTTTATTGACCACCGGGCCAGCCAAGATCTGATGCAGTGGCAGAGTGAATATGACGGCCTCTTCGAACGGGGTCGCTCACTGGCCCTGTGGCTGTTTGAACATGTGCATGGCGAGTCCCGGGATCGCGGCCAGGCTATGGTCGATCTGGTGGATCAGTATCGTCAGGCCTGTCTCGAAATTAGTCAGCATGAATTGCCGGATTATCTGCCGCTGTTTTTAGAGTTTCTCTCCACTCAGGGTCGCGCTAATGCCCAGAGTTGGCTGATGGATTTCGAGCATATTTTGGCACTGCTGCAATGTCGTCTGGAAAAGTGTGGCAGCGATTACGCGGTGTTATTTTAGGTGTTGCTGAGTATCGCTGACAGCCAGGTAGATCTGGATGAAATACGCCAGCGTGTCGCCGATGAAAAGCGCGATGACAGCAAGCAGGCAATCGATAAAGAGTGGCAGGAAGAGGAGGTCACCTTTGGTGCTGATTCACTGGATAAAAGCTGTGGCGATGCCCAGCGCAAACCCACGGAAGGGCAGCGCAAAGATCTGGATATTCCCTTGCACTGGGTGGACTTTGAAACGCCGGGGAGGGCACAGCCATGAGCGGTTTCTTAATAAAGGGCACAGCCGTGAGCCAGCAGATAGCCATGAGCCAGCAGATAGCCATGAGCCAGCAGATAGCCGTGAGCGGTCTCTTAATAAACAGCAAGTCATCTAGTCAATGGAGCAGCCGCTATGCTGAGCAGTGATATCAACGTGTTAAATCAGTTTCTGTTTGGCCTCGTGCCCTACATCGCCATGAGCGTGATGGTAGTGGGCTCGATCATTCGCTATGACCGGGAACAGTACAGCTGGAAAACCGGCTCCAGCCAAATGCTCGAGAGCAAGCAACTGCGCAGGGGTAGTATTCCGTTTCATATAGGGATATTGGCGATTTTTGCGGGTCACTTTGTTGGGCTCCTAACCCCCAATGCCGTCTGGCACGCACTGGGTGTCTCGGCGTCTACCAAACAGCTGATCGCCATGGGTGCCGGTGGATTCTTTGGTCTGATCTGTTTCTACGGCATGGTGATTTTAATCAAGCGCCGCCTGACCAATCCCCGAGTCAGAGCCACCAGCACCAGAATGGATATCGCCATTTTGTTGGTGCTATTTGCTCAGTTGATTTTGGGTCTTGGATCAATTTTTGTGTCGGTTGGCCATCTGGATGGCGAAGAGATGCTCAAGCTAATGAGCTGGGCGCAAAATATCGTTATCTTCGATCCCACCACTGCCGCCGCCAGTATCGCCTCAGTTCACTGGATTTATAAGCTACATATTCTGTTGGGTATGGTTATTTTTGTCCTGTTTCCCTTCTCTCGTTTGGTGCATATGCTCAGTGTGCCGCTGAAATATATCGGCCGTAATTATCAGGTGGTTCGCCGCAGGTGAACTATAGTAAGAAGCACAGGACACAGGATAGGACACACTACAGGGCAAATGGCTCCTTAACTGCTCTGCGTATTTGATTTAAAGATAACAGCCTAAATAGACTTTATTTATGCTAATGTGAATAAATTGTCGCCGATCGCAAATGGCGTGAAGATAAGACTTATAAGCAGACTGTTACGAGAAACTGCGACAAGATATTGAGGGGATTTGTGTGAAAGGAATGATATTTACGTCGTTTCTCTACTTGGTTGAGGAGCGCTACGGCCTCGAGATGGTCGAAGAGGTCATCGAAGAAGCAGCGCCAGCCAGTGGTGGCATCTATACCACCATGGGCGTCTACGACCATATGGAACTGATCGATATGATTGTGGTGCTGAGTAAAAAGACCGATGTTGCAGTTCCCAAGGTGACCAAAACCTTCGGTATGTATCTGTTTGCCGAGTTGATTGCTGCCTACCCTCAATGGATTGAAGGGATGAACTCGTCCTTTGATATGTTGCAGAAAGTCGATAGCTTTATTCATGTCGAAGTGAGAAAACTCTATCCGGAGGCCTCGCCACCCGCTTTTAAGTGCAGTCGCTATACTGACACCACTATGGAACTGATCTATGAATCACCCCGCTGTTTGGGTGATGTGGCGGAAGGGCTAATTCAGGGTTGTGCTGCTTATTATGGCGAAAAGTTGCAGGTCCAGCGAGAGAGTCTGGGTGATAAGTCTGGGTCCTGTGAGCGCTTTTTTCTGACTCAGGTCGCTGACTAGTTCGCACTGATATCCAGAGCAATCCCGCAAGACCCCTAAACGTTATGCTTAATCAATCAGGACAGGGGTCAACCAACGCTCCATATCAGGCAGTGACATCCCCTTACGCTGAGCCAGAGACTCAACCTGATCCGGTGCAATCTTTCCGGTATTAAAATACTTTGCATCTGGATGGCCAAAGTACCAGCCACTCACCGCCGCAGCCGGTGTCATGGCATAGCTCTCGGTGAGTTGCAGGCCAATATTATTCTCCACATCCAACAGTTCAAACAACGTGCCTTTCTCGGTGTGATCTGGGCAGGCGGGATAGCCGGGGGCAGGGCGAATACCGCGATATTTCTCTTTGATCAGGGCTTCGTTATCCAGGGTTTCATCTGCTGCATAGCCCCAGTGCTCGCGACGGACACGTTCGTGTAGGTGCTCAGCAAAGGCTTCCGCCAATCGATCCGCTAAGGCCTTGACCATAATCGCATTGTAGTCATCCTGCTGGGCTTCATATTCCGCAGCCAACTCATCAGCACCTATACCCGTAGTCACCGCAAAAGCACCTATATGATCTTTAATTCCAGTTTCTTTGGGGGCGACAAAGTCGGCCAGAGAACAGAGCTCTTCACTGGCTCCCGGCTTTTGAATCTGCTGGCGAATATGATGTAGGGTCGCTTTGGTTGAGCCATCTTCAGCATAAATTTCAATATCATCGTGGTTGACTGTATTGGCTTCCCAGAGACCAAACACTGCCCGTGCGGTTAAGCGTTTATTGTCGATAATATCTTTTAATAGAGCCTGAGCATCGGCAAACAGAGTAGTGGCTGCTTCGCCAACCACCTCGTCTTCAAAGATCTTTGGATACTTGCCGATCAGATCCCAGGTAATAAAAAATGGCGTCCAGTCGATATAGGGCAACAGAGTTTCCAGCGGATAGTCGTCAATCACCGTCACCCCAGGTGTAGCAGGCAGAGTGGGCTGATAGTCGCGCCAGTTGATCTGTGGCTTCTGTTTGATCGCGTCGGGGTAGGTATAGACTGTTCCCCGAGGTGTTCTGTTAGCCGTACGCAGTCGCACCGCGTCATAGTCTCGGCGTATATCGGCGATAAAGCCATCGCGGTGTTCTTTGCTGATCAGCTTGCTGGCGACACCTACAGCACGGGAGGCATCAGAGACATAAATAGTCTGGTTGTTCTCGTACATTGGGGCAATTTTTACCGCGGTGTGGGCTTTAGACGTTGTGGCGCCGCCAATCATCAGAGGCACGGTAAAGCCCTGGCGCTGCATCTCTTTGCCCAGCGTCACCATCTCATCGAGAGAGGGGGTAATCAGACCGGATAGGCCAATAATATCCACATTCTGTTCACGGGCGGTGGTGAGGATTTTTTCCGCAGAGACCATCACGCCAAGGTCGATAACCTCATAGTTATTGCACTGCAATACTACGCCGACAATATTCTTGCCGATATCGTGGACATCGCCTTTTACCGTGGCCATAAGGATCTTGCCGTTGGTGCTGGCGGCGGCGTCTTTTTCGTCTTCAATATAGGGCTGTAGATAGGCCACGGCCTGTTTCATGACCCGAGCGGATTTCACCACCTGGGGCAGAAACATTTTGCCTGAGCCAAATAGGTCGCCGACTATATTCATGCCGTCCATCAGCGCCCCTTCAATCACCTGTAGGGGGCGGTCGGCCTGTTGCCGAGCCTCTTCAGTGTCTTCGACTATATAGGCGGTAATGCCCTTAACCAGGCTGTGTTCGAGACGACGGTTAACATCCGCATCGCGCCAGCTAAGATCTTCCACTGAGGCTTGCTTAGAGCCATCACCACGATACTTGTCGGCAATCGCCAGCAGCGCATCGGTGCCTTCAGCATTGCGGAATAGCACTACATCTTCAACCACATGGCGCAGCTCTTCCGGCAGGTCGTCATAGACCGCCAGCTGACCGGCGTTGACTATGCCCATGGTCAGGCCTTCGCGAATGGCATGGTAGAGAAACACCGAGTGAATCGCTTCACGGACCGGGTTATTGCCGCGGAAAGAGAACGACACATTGGAGATGCCGCCACTAATCATTGCATGGGGTAGGTTCTGTTTAATCCAGCCGCTGGCTTCAATAAAGTCGAGACCGTAGCGGTTGTGCTCTTCAATACCGGTAGCCACGGCGAAACAATTGGGATCAAAAATAATATCTTCCGCTGGGAAGCCAATATCATTGACCAACATGTCATAACTGCGCTGGCAGATCTCTTTGCGACGTTCAAGATTGTCCGCCTGTCCCTCCTCATCAAAGGCCATCACCACAATTGCAGCACCGTGCTTTTTACACAGTCTGGCGCGCTCGATAAACTCGGCTTCGCCTTCTTTGAGGCTGATGCTGTTAACCACAGACTTGCCCTGAATACATTTCAGGCCCGCTTCAATCACATCCCATTTCGACGAATCCACCATGATCGGCACTCGGGAAATATCCGGTTCGCCAGCAATCAGGTTTAGAAATTTAACCATGGCCGGCAGCGACTCGAGCATGCCTTCGTCCATATTGATATCGATAATCTGGGCGCCATTAATCACCTGTTGGCGGGCGACTTCTAGTGCAGCATCGTAGTTCTCTTCGAGAATCAGACGCTTAAATACGGCGGAACCGGTGACATTGCAGCGTTCGCCGACATTCACAAACAGTGAGTCACTCTTGATGGTAAAGGGTTCAAGTCCGGACAGGCGACAGGCTGGCTCGATTTCAGGTATGACACGTGGCGCCATATTGGCCACGGCCTTGGCAATTACCCGGATATGATCTGGGGTGGTGCCGCAGCAGCCGCCGACGATGTTTAACAGGCCAGCGCTGGCAAATTCCGCCACGGTCTCGCCCATGGCATCGGCGTCCAAATCATAGCCGCCAAATTCATTGGGCAGACCGGCATTGGGGTGGGAGCTGACCAATGTATCGGCAACCGTGGAAATATCTAGCAGGTGAGGGCGCAGCTCTTTGGGCCCCAGGGCGCAATTCAGGCCAACACTGATGGGCTTGCTGTGGCGTACGGAGTTCCAGAAGGCTTCAGGGGTTTGACCGGAAAGGGTGCGGCCACTGGCATCGGTAATGGTGCCGGAGATCATAATCGGCAGTTCAAATCCCTGTTTCTCGAATACCACCTGCACCGCAAACAGCGCGGCTTTGGCATTCAATGTGTCGAAGATGGTCTCCACCATAATGGCATCGACACCGCCTTCAATTAGGGCTTCGGTAGACTCTATATAGGCTTCAACCAACTCGTCAAAGGTGACATTGCGGGCGCCGGGATCGTTGACATCCGGTGACAGGGAGGCCGTTCTGCTGGTGGGGCCCAGAATACCGGCGACAAAGCGGGGTTTGTCCGGGGTAGAAAACTCATCGGCGGCTTTGCGGGCAAGCTGCGCCGAGACCACATTGATCTCCCGAGAGATTGCCTGCATATCGTAATCGGCCTGGGAGATGGTGGTGGAATTAAAGGTATTGGTCTCAATAATATCCGCACCGGCATCCAGATAGGCGCGGTGAATATCACAGATAATCTCAGGCTGGGTAAGGCTTAGAAGGTCATTATTGCCTTTCAGGTCAGTGTGCCAGTCGGCAAAGCGCTGGCCGCGAAAATCTTCTTCCTCGAGGGTATGACGTTGGATCATGGTGCCCATGGCGCCATCAAGAATCAGAATGCGCTGCTTGGCTGCCTGCTTAATTTTATCCGTCATATCGTTGTCTATGCCCTTGATTCGCTGTTGTATCAAAATATTTTGATGGATGCGCATGATACCAAAATAAATGGGAAAAGCGACCTTTAAAAGAAAATGAGGGTTTCGTCTGGGCCTGACTATGGCGTAAAATAACCCACTTATTTACTCAAGTTTAGGCAGCCAGCGTTAATTGAGAGTTAATTCAGAGCTTTTTTGCTAAAGCGCGCTGTCAGAATGGATTTTAGGGAAGACTATGCTCAACGTAACTATTACCGAATCAGCGCAAAAATATCTTGCTGGATTATTGGAAAAACAGAACTGTGAAGGCATAGGTATTCGCATGTTTGTCTCCGATCCGGGTACGCCGAAAGCTGAGACCTGTATCGCCTACAGCCGTCCCGGTGAGCATAACGAAGAAGATATGGTTGTTGAATATGAGGCTTTTAACGCCTACTTTGAGCAGCGTAGCATTGCCTTTCTAGATGAAGCTAAGGTGGATTTTGCTGAAGATAAATTTGGTGGCCAGCTGACCATTCGTGCGCCCAATTCCAGATTGCCCAATGTGAACGACGACAGCCCTATTGAAGATCGTATTAACTACCTGCTTTACAACGAGATTAATCCAGGCCTAGCGTCTCACGGTGGCGTAGTGTCCCTGTCAGAGATGGATGAAGGCTTTGCGGTATTGGAGTTTGGTGGCGGTTGTCAGGGTTGTTCGGCGGTGTCTATGACCCTGAAAGAGGGTGTTGAGAAGACCTTGATGGAAAAGATTCCCGAGTTGAAGGGTGTCCGTGATGTGACTGATCATACCGACACCAGTAACGCGTATATGTGATAACGCCAAGCGTTATCATCCTGAGCGAAGTCGAAGGATCTTATTGAAGTAGCGTTATCATCCAGAGCTAACATGCTGTAATCCCGAGCGTAGCCGAGGGATCTCCAGCAGTTGGCTGGGTAGGGAGCGCGCTGAGGGAGATCTCTCCACTCACTGCGTTCGGTCGAGATGACAGGGTGTTTTATTCGGTCGAGACAGTAGGTTATTCAGTTCGATCAAGACAACAGACTGCCAGTAACAATTTCAATAAAACACTCTATATATCAAACAGGCCCCCATGAGCGCACTAGCAGAAATCCAAGCCTTTTTACCCTGCGCCACACCAGATCGCTGGATCGAAAACGCCCTAGAAAACCAAACTCTAATGCTGATCGACCACGCCAATTGCGAAAAGAAAGCCGCTAGCACCGCCCTGAGCCTAATCAACCGCTACACCGATAATTTCGAGCTACTCAACAAAATGTCACGCCTAGCCCGAGAAGAGATGCGCCACTTCGAGCAGGTCATAGCACTGATGAAGCGCCGCAAAATCCCCTATGAGCATGTCTCCGCCTCTCGCTATGCCGCTGGCTTGCGGGATCTTGCGCGCAAAGAAGACTCGGCAAAGCTGATTGATGTGCTGATAATTGGCGCCTTTATTGAGGCTCGCTCCTGTGAGCGTTTTGCTCTGTTAGCGCCTCATTTGGATGCCGAGTTAGAGAAATTTTATATGTCTCTGCTAAAGTCTGAAGCACGCCACTATCAAGATTATTTAAAGCTGGCAAAAACTGTCGCTGGTGATCAATCGATAGATGATCGCATTGAGTTGATTGCCGAGCGTGAACGAGAGCTGATTGAGTCTGCGGATACCCAGTTTCGTTTTCACTCCGGGCCTGTTGGTTAGAGATCAGCTGAGCACATTTGATAGACATTAAAAAAGGCAGCCTGGGCTGCCTTTTTTAATGCTTTGGAATAATCACCACTGAAGCTAGTGTTTAGCGATCTTCCACTGCTGGGTAATCACGCACATCTGCACCGGTGTATAACTGGCGAGGACGGCCGATACGGTAGGGATGAGTAATCATCTCGTTCCAGTGTGAGATCCAGCCAACGGTGCGACCCGTGGCAAAAATAACCGTAAACATCTCAACTGGAATGCCCAGTGCCTTCAGAATAATACCGGAGTAGAAGTCGACATTGGGGTAGAGCTTCTTGCTGATGAAATAATCATCTTCAAGGGCAATTTTCTCAAGTTTCTTAGCCAGACGGAACAGTGGATCATTCTCCAGTCCCAATACCGCCAGAACTTCATCGCAGCTCTCACGCATAACCGTGGCACGTGGATCGTGGTTCTTATAAACGCGGTGACCAAAGCCCATTAGGCGGAACGGATCGCTCTTGTCTTTGGCTTTGGCTACATAGGCTTCGATATTGTCTTCGTGACCAATCTCTTCCAGCATATCCAGTACCGCTTCGTTGGCGCCGCCGTGTGCAGGGCCCCAGAGTGCAGCAATACCCGCCGCGATACAGGAGAATGGATTGGCACCAGTGGAGCCAGCCAGACGTACTGTTGAGGTGGAAGCGTTCTGCTCGTGATCTGCGTGCAACAGGAAGATGCGGTCCATAGCCTTGGCAATTGCCGGCTGGACTACGTAAGGCTCGCAGGGCGTGCCAAACATCATGTGCAGGAAGTTCTCTGAGTAAGACAGGGAGTTATCGGGGTAGATAAACGGCTGGCCGGTAAAGTGCTTGTGGCACATGGCGGCAATCGTTGGAATCTTGGCGATCAGGCGATGAGCAGAGATCTTGCGGTGCTCTTCGTTATTGATGTCCAGTGAGTCATGATAAAACGATGACATTGCTCCAACGACACCCACAAGCATGGCCATTGGGTGTGCGTCGTAGCGAAAACCACTGATAAAGTGCTCAACTGAGCGGTTTACCATGGTGTGATATTTGATGGTGTTAACGAACTCTGCTTTTTCTTCAGCGTTGGGCAGTGCGCCCTCGAGAAGCAGGTAGCAGGTTTCAAGATAGTCTGATTTATCCGCCAGCTGCTCAATCGGGTAGCCGCGGTGCAGGAGGATGCCTTTGTCGCCGTCAATATAGGTAATGTCTGACTGGCAGGCTGCTGTCGCCGAGAAGCCGGGATCGTAAGTAAAGACATTGTGTGAACCCAGAGTACCAATATCTATTACGTCTTGACCTAATGTTCCTTTGAGAATCGGCAGCTCAATGGGAGCTTGACCTTCGATGGTTAGGGTAGCTTTACGATTACTCATGCAGGATCCTCTGATAAAACTTGATGGTTAGGGCAAAATTTCGAGGAGCAACTATAGATGTTCGCGGCAAATTGTCAATACTGGTGGGACTTCTGTCTGCTTTAAATCAGCTTTTATACTAGCGTGAACGGTGTATTTAAATAGCGGATATTCACTAGTGAAATACTATTTTGATAGTCTGTATGCTGATTTCTCTCTCGGGCAGGGCTAATCGGCTTTCAGTCGCCAATCGATTAACGGCGCGCACTTATTTTATATCAAAAGGGGTAAATTTGATTCGGCCCTGCGGATTGAATTTAGGCCACCTTGTAACTATACTGCTGCGCCATCAAAGCACTGCTCGTTCGCGCTCTTCTGCGACCAGGGTTTCTTGACTGTTTACCGTTTGATTCTATGCTGCCATAAGTTGCTTTAAGTTAATTGAATTCAGTGTAAATTCATCTCCGTTTTGTCGGATCACTACTTTTAAGGTAATACCCGCCGTGGACAAAAAAAGACCTGTCAATCTTGATCTTGGAACCATTAGTCTTCCAATAACTTCATACGTATCGATCTTGCACCGAATCTCTGGTGTGATTTTGTTTTTCTCCGTCGCGATCTTTCTCTGGCTACTCGAAGGCAGTCTTTCTTCAGAGCAGGGCTTTGCCGATGTTAAGGCGCTTTTCACCAATCCATTGTGCCAGTTTATTATCTGGGGCAGCTTGGCTGCATTGGCCTACCATGCGGTCGCCGGTATTCGGCACCTGATTATGGATCTCGGTTTCGGTGAAGATTCATTTGAAACAGGTCGCGCAACAGCTTGGGCCGCAGTGGTAGTCGCTGCGGTCATTATCGTATTAGTCACAGGGTGGGTTTTCTTATGGTAACTAACGTCACTAGCCTCGGTCGCAGTGGTTTGTCCGATTGGCTTATTGCACGAGTCTCAGCCTATGTGATGACCGCATACCTGATCTTTATTGTCGGCTATTTGATGCTGACCCCAGAGCTTAACTACACCCAGTGGGCGGCACTCAATAGTTCACTGCCAATGCGTATGTTTAGCCTGGTCACCATTCTCTCGATTGCCGCTCACGCGTGGATCGGCATGTGGTGTGTTTTAACCGACTACGTGACAGTGCGATTGATTGGGCCAAAAGCCACTGCACTGCGTATTATTTTTCAGTTGGGCATGATAGCAATTACCTTGCTATACGTGATCTGGGCTATCGATATTCTCTGGGGAATCTAAGTAAATGGCTAACATTAGAACAATGACATTTGACGCCGTAATTGTTGGCGGCGGTGGATCCGGAATGCGTGCTGCTCTGCAGCTGTCGCAGTCAGGATACAAAACAGCAGTAATCACCAAAGTATTTCCAACGCGCTCGCACACCGTTTCCGCCCAGGGCGGTATCACCTGTGCAATTGCCAGTGATGATCCCAATGATAAGTGGCAGTGGCATATGTATGACACTGTTAAAGGCGCTGACTTTATTGGTGATCAGGAAGCGATTGAGTATATGTGTCAGACCGGCCCGGAAGCGATTTTCGAGCTCGAGCACATGGGTTTGCCTTTCTCACGCACCGAAGAAGGGCGCATCTATCAGCGTCCCTTTGGCGGTCAGTCGAAAGACTTTGGTAAGGGTGGTCAGGCCGCTCGAACCTGTGCTGCAGCTGACCGTACCGGTCACGCGCTGTTACACACGCTGTATCAGGGCAACCTGAAAAACGAGACAACCTTTTTAAACGAATGGTTTGCTGTCGATATTGTTAAGAACTCTGACAACGCCGTAGTGGGCGTCGTGGCGCTTAATATTGAAACTGGTGAGACCGTTTATGTTAAATCCAAGGCCACTGTATTCGCCACCGGCGGAGCAGGGCGGATTTATGCTTCTACTACTAACGCCCACATCTGTACTGGCGACGGAATTGGTATGACGCTGCGCGCTGGCTTCCCGGTTCAGGATATTGAGATGTGGCAGTTCCATCCCACCGGTATTCACGGTGCCGGCACATTGGTAACCGAAGGTTGTCGTGGTGAAGGTGGTTATCTGGTGAATAAGGATGGCGAGCGCTTTATGGAGCGTTACGCACCCAATGCCAAAGACCTGGCTGGCCGCGATGTGGTTGCCCGCTCTATGGTGCTGGAAATCTTGGAAGGTCGCGGCTGTGGTCCAGATGGCGATCATGTCTATCTCAAGCTCGATCATCTGGGTGAAGAAACGCTCAATGCTAAGTTGCCAGGCATTCTTGAGCTGTCGCGTACCTTTGCTCACGCGGATCCGGTTAAAGAGCCGATTCCAGTGGTGCCTACCTGTCACTATATGATGGGTGGTATTCCCACTAACGTTAACGGCCAGGCTCTGACTGTTGACGACGATGGCAACGATCATGTGATCGAAGGCTTCTATGCCTGTGGCGAAGCGGCCTGTGTATCGGTTCACGGCGCTAACCGTCTGGGTGGCAACTCGCTGCTTGATCTGGTGGTATTTGGTCGAGCATCGGGCATGTTTATTGAGCAGCAGCTGCGTGAAGGCATTGACCTGAAAGACGCCAGTGAAGCGGATATCGAAGCGGCTATGGTCGGTTTGAATCAACTCAATGACTCAACCGGTGGCGAAAATGCTTCGGTATTGCGCGCTGAACTGCAGACCATTATGCAAAATTACTTCGGCGTCTTCCGTCGCGGTGACTTTATGCAGGAAGGTATTGCCAAGTTGGCCGCGCTGCGTCCTCGAATCAAAAATGTTGCCCTGGGTGATAAGAGTAACGCTTTCAATACGTCACGTATCGAAGCGCTGGAGCTGCAAAATCTATTTGAAGTGGCTGAGGCAACAGCAATTACCGCTGAAGCGCGCACCGAAAGCCGCGGCGCGCACGCCCGCGAAGACTTTCAAGAGCGCGACGATGTTAACTGGTTGTGTCACTCCGTGTTCTTCCCCTCGGATAAGCGAGTGGGCAAGCGCAGTGTCAATTTCAAGCTGAAAACACGCGAAGCTTTTGAACCCTCAATTCGTACCTATTAATAGGGGCTAACAGAATTATGTTAAACGTAAGTATTTATCGCTATAACCCAGAAGTTGACTCTGAGCCTTATATGCAAGACTTTGAGTTTGACACTCAGGGCAAAGATATTATGGTTTTGGATGTGCTCGAGAAGCTCAAGATACAGGATCCCACACTGGTCTTCCGTCGCTCCTGTCGCGAAGGCGTCTGTGGTTCTGATGGCATGAACATCTCCGGCAAAAATGGACTGGCCTGTGTTACGCCGCTGTCGGAAGCAGTGAAGAAAAACAATTTGGTCATTCGTCCACTGCCTGGCCTGCCCGTGATTCGCGATCTGGTTATCGATATGAGCCAGTTCTATGCCCAGTACGAAAAGATTCAGCCGTACATGATTAACAATACGCCGGCACCGGCGATTGAGCGTCTACAGTCTCAAGAAGAGCGCGCAAAATTGGATGGACTCTACGAGTGTATTCTCTGTGCCTGCTGTTCAACGGCCTGTCCTTCGTTTTGGTGGAACCCGGATAAGTTTATCGGTCCATCTGGTCTGTTGCAGGCTTATCGCTTTTTGGCCGACAGTCGCGATACTGCCACCGAAGCGCGATTGGCTAACCTAGATGACCCGTTCAGCGTATTCCGCTGCCATGGCATCATGAACTGCGTTCAGGTCTGTCCAAAAGGACTCAACCCGACCAAAGCGATTGGCCATATCCGCGATATGTTGATCAGAACCGCGACTTAGTTTCTGAATACCCTCGGTAAGAAGGGTGGTAGTGATCTGCTTTACGCTAACGGCCAGTTTTTACTGGCCGTTTCTGTATTAGAGGTTTAGAATACCGCTCATTAAATTTCGTCTATCCCGACCACCTTTAAAGGGGAATAATAGTAATGCCTGAGGGCCCTATGGAGCACTTTCTTCGCTCCTCTCACTTTTCTGGTGGTAACGCTGCTTACATAGAAGATCTCTACGACACCTATTTGCACGATCGCAATGCGGTTCCAGAGCAATGGAGCAGCTTCTTCGACACTTTGCCGCGCACTAACGGCAGCACAGCCCCCGATATTTCCCACGCCACTATAGTCCAGCACTTTGAGCTGCTCGGCCGCCGTCAAGCGCGCCCGACACCAGCTCCTGGTTCCGGTGGTATTCATCTGCAGCATGAGCGCAAGCAGGTTAAGGTTGTTCAGTTAATCAGCTCCTATCGCTTCCGCGGGCACCAGAAAGCCAATCTCGACCCCCTTGGATTGATGGTTCGCGAGCATGTGCCGGATCTGGATCTGCATTTTCACGGTCTGACCGAAGCCGATTTGGACACTACCTTCCAAACGGGCCCGCTTTATTTTGGCAAGCAGGAAGCGACGCTCCGTGAGATTGTAGAATCTCTTGAAGAGACCTATTGCGGCTCCCTCGGCGCCGAGTATATGCACATCACGTCTTTTTCCGAGAAGCAGTGGCTGGCCCAGCGCTTTGAAAGCGTGCGCTCCAAGCCAACCTACGGTGATGAGGCGCGAGTTGATGTACTCAACCGCCTAACTGCTGCTGAAGGCTTGGAAAAACATCTTGATTCCAAATACCCCGGCACCAAGCGCTTTGGTCTCGAGGGCGGTGAAAGCCTTATTCCATTGCTCGACTGCCTAGTGCGTCGCGCCGGTGAATATGGCGGCAAAGAAATTGTTATGGCCATGGCCCACCGCGGTCGCCTTAACGTGCTGGTGAATATTCTCGGTAAAAACCCCGCAGAACTGTTTGAGGAATTTGAAGGCAAGCGCTTGGTCAATACCTCCGGCGATGTGAAATATCACCAGGGCTTCTCATCCAATGTGATGACCCCCGGCGGTGAAGTACACATGGCGTTGGGCTTTAATCCGTCGCACCTTGAGATTTCCTGTCCAGTGGTAATCGGCTCCGGCCGTGCCCGTCAAGATCGACGTGACGACAAAACCGGCGAGAAAGTGGTGCCTATCCTAATGCACGGTGATGCGGCATTTGCCGGTCAGGGTGTAGTGATGGAGACCTTCCAGCTATCTCAGACTCGCGCTTACAAGACCGGCGGCACCATCCATATTGTGATTAACAACCAGGTTGGCTTTACCACAAGCCGCCAGGATGACGCCCGCTCAACAGAATACTGTACCGATATCGCCAAGATGGTTCAGGCGCCGATTCTCCACGTTAACGGCGACAACCCGGACGCAGTGATGTTCGCGGCGATGCTGGCGACAGATTATCGCTATGAGTTTGGCAAAGATGTGGTTATTGATCTGGTCTGCTATCGCCGTCGCGGCCACAACGAGACCGACGAGCCGTCTTCCACTCAGCCATTGATGTATGACGTGATCCGCAAGCACTCAACCACTCGCGAACTGTATTCGCAGAAGTTGGTGGCTGAAGGTGTGGTGACTCAGGATCAAGCCAATGAAATGTCCAATGATTACCGCGCCCGTTTAGATAAAGGCGAATTCGTGGTCCACAACCTGGTTCGCGAGCCTGACACCAGCCTATTTGTTGACTGGGAACCCTATCTCGGACACGACTGGCGCACGCCAGCCACTACCGGTTTAGATCTGAAGGCGCTACAGAATGTTGCCGCTAAGATTATCGATATTCCCGATGGTATTAAGGTTCAGCGCCAGGTCAGCAAAATTTATGATGATCGCCGCAAGATGGCCGGTGGCGCACTGCCACTGAACTGGGGTATGGCAGAACTGCTGGCCTACGGTACGCTATTGGAAGAGGGCTATCCGATCCGTTTTACTGGTCAGGATGTCCGTCGCGGCACCTTCTCCCACCGTCACGCTGTAGTGTTTAATCAGAATGATGGCGAGGCCTATTTGCCCCTGGCCAATATGTCTGATGATCAGCCGCAGTTTGATATCTATGACTCGGTATTATCGGAAGAAGCGGTGCTAGCCTTTGAATATGGCTACGCCACTACAGCGCCAAAAGGGCTGATTATCTGGGAAGCGCAGTTTGGTGATTTCGCCAATGGCGCACAGGTGGTCATCGATCAGTTTATCGCCAGTGGCGAACATAAGTGGGGCCGTCTCTCTGGTCTCACTATGTTGTTGCCCCACGGTTTTGAAGGTCAGGGCCCAGAGCATTCCTCGGCGCGTCTCGAACGCTTCCTGCAACTCTGTGCCGAGCACAATATGCAGGTGGTAAACCCGACTACTCCAGCACAGATATTCCACCTGCTGCGTCGTCAGGCGATTCGCCCTATGCGTCGACCGCTGATTATTATGAGTCCCAAGTGGATTCTGCGTCACAAGCTTGCCACTTCCTCTCTGGAAGAGTTGGCTGGCGGTAAGTTTCAGGATGTGATGGCTGAAACTGAATTGGCGGCAGACAAGGTGACTCGCGTGGTGCTCTGCTCCGGCAAGGTCTATTACCACCTGCTGGAAGAACGCATGGCCCGCGGTATCGACAATATTGCTCTGGTGCGTATTGAGCAGCTGTATCCCTTCCCGGATATTGAATTGGAAGAGGCGCTCAAGCCCTATACCCAGCTAAAAGATGTTATCTGGTGTCAGGAAGAGCCGATGAATCAGGGCGCTTGGTACAGCAGTCAGCACCATATGCGCCATGTATTGCAGGGCATAGATCCAATGCTTCACCTGCGCTATGTAGGGCGTACCAGCTCTGCTGCACCGGCCTGTGGCTATATGTCTGCGCACCTTGAAGAACAAAAACAATTTATCGATGAAGCTCTCGCGCCAGAGGCGTAGTCAGATTCATTAAAAAGACTCGTAAAAACGACTCGCAACATAGGAAAAAACTAGATGGCCATTGAAATTAAGGCACCGACATTCCCGGAATCCGTTCAAGAAGGTTCCCTGGCAACTTGGCACAAGCAGGTTGGTGAAACGGTTAAGCGCGACGAATTGCTGGTTGATATTGAAACCGACAAGGTGGTGTTGGAAGTTGTTGCTCCGGCCGCTGGCGTGCTCACAGAGGTGCTCAAAACTGAAGGTGACATCGTCCTCAGCAATGAAGTGATTGCCCGTATTGAAGAGGGTGCTGAAGCATCAGCTCCAAGCGCTGCGGCAGCCGCAGAAGCCGTTGCAGAAGCCCCTGAGGCAACTGCATCTGGCGGTCTGATTAATCCAGCTGCGCGCAAGCTTGCTGAAGAGCGCAATATTGATGTGGCGCAGATTGTCGGCACTGGCAAAGGCGGACGCATTACCAAAGAAGATGTCGTCAACTACAAGGCGCCGGCAGCGGCTCCCGCAGTTGCTGCACCGGCAGCGGTTGCTGAGCAGGTATTGGAAGTGGGTGATCGTGTTGAGCGTCGCGTGGCGATGACCCGTATGCGTTCACGAATTGCCGAGCGTCTATTAGAAGTGACTCAGACCACGGCATCATTGACCACCTTTAACGAAGTGGACATGACCGCACTGATGAACCTGCGCAAGCAATACAAAGAGGAGTTCACCAAGATACATAACGGTACGCGATTGGGCTTTATGGGCTTCTTCGTCAAGGCCGCGGTTGAAGCACTGAAGCGCTTCCCCTCAGTAAACGCCTCTATCGACGGCAGCGATATTGTCTATCACGGCTATCAAGATGTGGGTGTAGCAGTTTCCACTGATCGTGGCTTGGTGGTTCCAGTTTTGCGCAACGCTGAGAACATGAGCATTGCTAATATTGAAAATGGTATTTATGACTACGCCATGAAAGCTCGCGACGGCAAATTGACCATCGACGAAATGACTGGCGGAACTTTCACTATCACCAATGGTGGTGTTTACGGTTCACTGATCTCAACGCCAATTATCAACCCACCCCAGTCAGCGATTCTGGGTATGCACAAAATCCAAGAGCGCCCAGTGGCAGTTAATGGGCAGGTGGTTATTCGCCCGATGATGTACTTGGCTATGTCCTACGACCACCGCTTAATTGACGGCAAGGGCGCAGTACAGTTCCTCGTGACCATGAAGGAATTGCTTGAAGATCCAGCTAAGATACTACTTGAAATATAAACTATACGTCTTTGATATCTATAGGAAATACCATGTCAGAAAAATATGATGTAATCGTTATCGGCAGTGGCCCAGCGGGCTATGTATCAGCTATCCGCGCCGCTCAATTGGGTCTTAAGACCGCCTGTATCGAGAAGTGGAAAGATGCCGACGGTAAAGGTGTCAACGGCGGAACCTGCCTCAATGTTGGCTGTATCCCGTCGAAGACATTGCTCGACAGCTCGTTCAAATATCACGAAGCCAAAGAAGAGCTTGGTATTCACGGTATCAGCACTTCCGGTGTGAAGATTGATATCGCCGCCATGCTCGAGCGCAAAAACAAAATCATCAAACAGTTTACTGGCGGTATTGTCGGTCTGTTTAAAGCCAATGGCGTTACCGGCCTTTACGGTACCGGCAAGCTGCTCAATGGCAAGAAAGTTGAGCTCACCGATAATGACGGCAACGTCTCGGTTCTTGAAGCTAACAACGTGATTCTCGCCTCAGGCTCTCTGCCTATCGCGATTCCCGTAGCACCGGTTGATGGCGACTTAATTGTCGACTCTACTGGCGCACTGGAAATTGGTACAGTGCCCAAGCGTCTCGGCGTGATTGGTGCCGGTGTTATCGGCCTTGAGCTGGGTTCAGTTTGGAATCGTCTCGGTTCTGAGGTGGTCCTGCTTGAAGCCATGGAAGACTTCCTGGCGATTATGGATAAAGGTATTGCCAAAGAGTCGAAGAAGATCTTTAAGAAGCAGGGTCTCGATATTCGTCTCGGCGCTCGCGTTACTGGCACTGAAATCAAGGGCAAGAAAGTCCATGTCACCTATGCCATGACCGATGGCTCCGAAGAAAAAGAAATCTTCGACAAGCTAATTGTCTGTGTGGGTCGCCGTCCCTTTACCGAAGGCCTGTTGGCTGCCGAGAGTGGTGTGCAGCTGGATGAGCGCGGTTCAATCTTTGTCAATGATCAGTGTGCCACCAACGTGCCTGGCGTTTACGCCATTGGCGATTTGGTTCGTGGGCCCATGTTGGCGCACAAAGGTTCTGAAGAGGGCGTAATGGTTGCCGAGATAATTGCCGGCCACAAAGCGCAGATGAACTACGACATAGTGCCAAACGTTATCTACACTCATCCGGAAGTGGCTTCAGTCGGCCAAACGGAAGAGCAGATTAAGGCCGCAGGCCTGCCTTACAACGTCGGCAGCTTCCCCTTTGCTGCCGTGGGTCGCGCTGTTGCGGCAAACGATACAGATGGCATGGTGAAAATTATTGCCCACGCTGACACTGATCGGATTCTTGGTTGTCACATAGTTGGGCCAAGTGCTGCCGATTTGGTACAGCAGGTTGCTATTGCCATGGAATTTGGCTCCAGCGCAGAAGATCTCGGTATGACCGTATTCAGTCATCCGACCCTATCAGAGGCAGTGCATGAAGCCGCTCTGGCAGTCAATGGCGCGGCTATTCATATGCCGAATCGCAAACGCCGCTAAATCGCAGTAATCGTTAAACGGAGTTGTCATCAGGCAGCTCCGTTGTTTTATTCATTGAAAAAACTTACGGGAACCAAAGTATGAACCTGCATGAATATCAGGGTAAGCAGCTGTTTGCCGAATATGGACTGCCAGTGTCGCAAGGCATTGCAGCGGAAACCGTAGCGGACGCTGTAGCCGCTGCCGATGTAATTGGTGGTGATAAATGGGTCGTTAAGGCTCAGGTCCACGCTGGTGGTCGCGGTAAAGCGGGCGGCGTTAAACTGGTTAGCTCGAAAGCCGAAATCGAAGCATTTTCTGAGAAGTGGTTGGGTAATAACCTGGTTACTTATCAGACAGATGCCAAAGGCCAGCCGGTTAGCCGCATCCTGGTAGAGACTTGCACTGAGATTGACCAAGAGCTGTATTTGGGCGCTGTGGTTGATCGTGGTTCACGCCGCATTATCTTTATGGCCTCCACCGAAGGCGGTGTTGAGATCGAGAAAGTAGCGGAAGAGACTCCAGAGAAAATTCTTAAAGCGATTATTGATCCGGTCACTGGCGCACAGCCATACCAGGGTCGCGATCTGGCTTTCAAACTGGGCCTGAAAGGCGTTCAGATTAAGCAATTTGTAAAGATCTTCTTAGGTCTGGCCAAGCTGTTTAAAGAGAAAGATCTTGAGCTGCTCGAAGTTAACCCACTGGTTATCACTGACGAAGGCAATCTTCACTGCCTCGACGCCAAAGTGATTATCGATGGCAACGCCATGTACCGTCAGCCAGCCATTAAAGCGATGCATGACCCCTCACAGGAAGATGCTCGTGAAGCTCATGCCGCTTCCTTTGAACTGAACTATGTTGCCCTCGACGGCAATATTGGTTGCATGGTCAATGGTGCCGGTCTGGCCATGGGTACTATGGATATAGTGCATCTGCACGGCGGTTCGCCTGCTAACTTCCTTGATGTAGGGGGCGGCGCAACTAAAGAACGCGTAGCCCATGCTTTTAAGCTGATTTTGTCGGATGAAAATGTTAAGGCCGTGTTAGTTAACATTTTTGGCGGCATAGTCCGTTGCGATATGATTGCTCACGGTATTGTCGATGCGGTTAAAGAAGTGGGTGTAAAAGTACCTGTAGTCGTGCGTCTTGAAGGTACTAATTCAGAGCTTGGCAAAAAAGTACTTGATGAATCTGGGCTGGATATTATTGCGGCCGAAAGTTTAACAGACGCTGCTGTTCAAGCAGTTAAAGCGGCGGGGAATTAGAAAATGGCTGTATTAATCGATCGAAATACTAAAGTTTTATGTCAGGGTCTTACCGGCGGGCAGGGTACTTTCCACACGACTCAAGCCATTGAGTACGGTACAAAAATGGTGGGTGGTGTAACGCCTGGCAAAGGCGGCACCACTCATTTAGAGCTGCCGGTATTCAATACTATGGCCGAGGCTGTCGAAGTCACCGGTGCTGATGCCTCCGTGATTTATGTGCCAGCGGCGTTTTGTAAAGACTCTATCCTGGAGGCCGCTAATAGCGGTGTTAAATTAATTGTTGCCATTACCGAGGGTATTCCTACTCTCGATATGCTCGAGGCTAAGATACGCTGCGATGAATTGGGTGTGCGTTTGGTGGGTCCAAATTGCCCCGGTGTAATTACACCAGGCGAATGCAAAATTGGCATTATGCCTGGGCAAATACACCTGCCCGGTAAAGTGGGTATTGTTTCACGCTCTGGCACATTAACTTATGAGGCAGTTAAGCAAACTACCGATGCAGGATTTGGCCAGTCAACCTGCGTAGGTATTGGCGGTGACCCGATTCCAGGTACGAACTTTATTGATGTTTTAGAATTGTTTCAAAATGATCCTAAGACTGAAGCTATTGTAATGATTGGTGAAATTGGTGGTACGGCCGAAGAGGAGGCTGCAGCGTTCATTAAAGCGAATGTCACCAAGCCAGTCGTCTCTTACATTGCTGGTGTGACTGCCCCCAAGGGTAAGCGCATGGGGCATGCAGGCGCTATTATTTCTGGCGGCACAGGCACGGCCGATGAGAAATTTGAAGCGTTGGAAGATGCTGGTGTTAAAACCGTGCGAAGCCTAGCTGAAATTGGCTCAGCGATGGCTGAAATTACGGGCTGGTAATTGCCGTAGCGTTTAAAAAGCCCGGCTTTGTAGTCGGGCTTTTTTTGTGCGCGAAGTTATATGGCCTAGGGACTATTTGATTTTTGATGCCCATATAGCAAGCTTATGCGCCATCGATTTTTGTGACACTTGATCTTCTGGAATAGGCTGAATAACTTTATCGTGAACTAACAAGCGATATATATACAGTATTTTTTCATGCGCTGAATCGGTCGCCTCAAATTCAACTACGCCGCGCTGCTCACCGTATTTAACCCCTTCTTCAATAGCTTTTTTGATGAGCTCTTTTTCATTTTTGATTTTTTTCATAGTAGATTGAATCCCGCTACTGTAGATATATGTTGGGAGTGATGGATTATAGATCCTTCATGGCCTAAATAACCAAACTTTAATGTCCTGAAGCACTTTTAGCCTTGGTGTGTGCTTATACTATCGCCGAAATTGAGTTTATATTTTTTTGATTATATTGTTTTAGATACCTAAGAGCCCCTGTAATGACGATGACTAGTAGCGACACTGCTAACGACCCACTTTTAGAGTCTATTGCCGAGCTATCGACTCGACCAACCAAAAAATTAGACCATTTGCCAGGCGATTACGGCATGCCCGTCTTTGGCAACAGTTTTGCAATCTTAAAAAATGCGCGAGCTTTCAATCATCGCATGCAAGCTAAGTTTGGCACGGTTTATCGTTCTTCTGCATTTTTTAGCCGAGTGGTTGTCTTTGCTGATGCCGATGCGGCGCAGTATGCCTTAATGGACAAAGAGCAAAATTTTTCCAGTAGTAAAGGCTGGTTCATGCTTAAGCACTTGTTACCAGGTGGCATTTTGGTGCGTGATTTTGCTAATCATCGCAAGCACCGGCGCCCCTTACAGTTGGCGTTTAAAAGTCAGGTGATGGCGGCTTATGGCGATCGCCTCAATAGACTCATCCAGGAAGGCCTTGAGGAGTGGCCCACCGATAAGGAATTCTTATTTCAAGACCACATAAAATCGTTATTACTGGACAATGCGGCCACTGTTTTTTTGGGTGCTGAATTAGGCGAAGAATCAAAGAAATTGAATCGGGCCTTTGTCGATTTGATTGGCGGCATAGTGATATTTATGCACAGGCGCATTCCGGGCACGAAGTTTGATCGAGCGATGCGTGGATCTGAGTATCTCAAAGATTGGCTGCATGAGCGCATTGATGAGCGCAGAAGTAGCAGTGCAACCGATATCTTTACCTCGCTGTGTCACTTGGCTGACGATCCGGAGAATGGCATGTCAGCCCAAGATGTTGTTGGGCATACACTGCTTATTTTATTTGCCGCGCATGATACAACTACCAGCACTCTCAGTACTATGATGTCGGTGATGGCTGAACATCCTCAATGGCAGGAAGCAGTCCGTGAGGAAATGTTGGCAGTTGAGGGTGATAGTTTGTCGTTTCAGCAAGTAGCCGATTTGCCTGTCACCGACCGAGTCTTTCGTGAGACGTTGCGCTGCTTTCCCGCTGTCTTTATGATTCCAAGGCGATCTATTCGCGCTTTTGAGTATCAAGGCCATAAAATTCCAGCCAATACTTTGATTCATGTTGGTATCGATCAGATTCATCGTTCAGAAAAATATTGGACCAATCCGAATCAATTTGATCCCGATCGATGGCTACCCGAGCGAGCCGAGAATAAAGGACATCCTTTTCAATGGATACCTTTTGGCGGTGGAGCACATAAATGCCTTGGTTTTAAGTTTGCTGACATGCAGGTTAAAATATTTTTATTCCACTTGTTGCGAAATTATAAGATTGAAGCGAAAAAAGGCAAAAAATTCTCAATTGATTTGCTGCCTATCCCTTTGCCCAGCGATAAGCTGCCAGTGACGATGACGCGACTTCGTTGAGTAGGGTTGTGGTGCTTAGTTGATGTGGAGTGTGATCAATTAAAAATAATTAGGCGTCAACAGCCTTTTGTCGTTATGATTGGGGCCGCACTTATCGAGCTTTGGTGTAAGTGGGGCAGGCTTTTTCGAGCATCTTAGGCCCTTATAGTCACTCACAGGATCCACTCCGCTTGCCGCGATGATATCCCCCCCGCAATCTAGTCGTCCTATCCCCCCAAAGCGGCGCGCGCGCCTATTAATGCTGCTTGCGCTGCTATTTATTTTATATTTGGTTGGTCGGTATTTTGGTGTCGCCGAGCGCTTTGACCCGCAGGCGTTACGGGTTGTAGTGGGCGAGACAGGTTGGCTAGGCGTGCTTATTTATCTGCTGCTGTTTTGTGCAGGGTTGGTGCTTTCGGTGCCTGGCATCATTTTTATGGTTGCTAGTGGTTTAGCGTGGGGCGGTTTTTACGGCACTTTAGTCGCTTGGGTAGGCGCAAACTTAGCGATTATCTTTTCTTTCGCTGTTGTACGCCGTTTTAATGGGGCAGGTTTTGAATCTGAAGATATAGTCAATAAATATTTAAAGCGGTTATTACACGGCCTTGAAGTCTACCCCATCCGCACCATTATTATTTCACGGTTTTTCTTTTCGACTGCGCCCGGTCTTAATTACGGCTTTGCTCTTTCATCAGTGACCAACCGGCAGCATCTTATAGGCACGCTGGTAGGTACGACCGTTCCGGTTACTAGTATCGTCTTCTTCTCTGACTGGCTGGCAGGTCGGCTTTTTTAAATCAGACCCATGTTATTTTGTGGTGGCGAAAAAATTGGAGTTAGGCAATTATTAGACGTTTTTTTGCAGGCTCAAGATTGTTTTAGCTGCGATAAAAAAACGGCATCCGAAGATGCCGCCAAGAAAGTAGACCTGGAGTATTCAATTAGCTGCCAATTAAGGCACGCTTTCAATCTAGCAACAGGGTTACTTCTGGTCAATACGAGTAAATACCTAGGTGGTTTTACCTGCGCTAGCCATTTAAAAATAAAATGAAGGGCGTTTCTTTATCTATTTTAATGGTTTGTTGTCGCTTTAAAATGAGAGCTAACTGGCCATTTATTCAAATGAATCGCGAGTGTGGTTGGCAAACTTAACCAATGACAGCATAACGGGCACTTCAACCAATACGCCCACCACCGTGGCGAGCGCTGCACCTGAGTGCAGGCCAAATAATGAAATCGCCACAGCAACGGCTAGCTCAAAAAAATTACTGGTGCCTATTAACGCGGCGGGCGCAGCAATAGCATGTGCAAGCTTGAGGCGCTTTGCCATGTAATAGGCAATAAAGAAAATCCCGTAGCTTTGAATAATTAAAGGGATGGCTATTAAGAGAATACTTTGAGGCTTGTTGATAATAGTCTCTGCCTGAAATCCAAATAGCAAAACTACCGTGGCGAGTAGGCCAATAATCGATAAAGGCTTTAAGCGATCGACCACCCCTTTAACGTGACCGCGCAAATATTTTCGGGTAAAAAATCCGGCAATCAATGGCAGTACTACGTACAGGGCAACCGACAAAAGTAATGTCTCCCATGGAACCGTGATATTTGATATGCCCAAGAGCAATGCGGCGATAGGCGCAAAGGCAAATATCATAATGATGTCGTTAACGGATACTTGCACAAGCGTATAGTTAGGATCGCCTTTGGTGAGCTGGCTCCAAACAAAAACCATTGCTGTGCAAGGTGCCACGCCCAATAAAATCATACCTGCGATATATTCTGTGGCGGTTTCTGGCTCAACTAAGTCGGCAAAAATAATTCGAAAGAATAGCCATCCCAGCGCAGCCATGGTGAAAGGCTTGATAAGCCAATTAACCGTAAGTGTTAGCAGTAAGCCTTGAGGTTTTTTACGAATAGTTTTTATTGAGGAGAAATCTACTTGAATCATCATGGGGTAGATCATTAGCCAGATTAGTATGGCGATGCATAAATTCACATGTGCATATTCTAAGCTGGCAATCAAAGCAAAAGCCGCAGGAAAAAGATTGCCCAGTGCCATCCCTAGGAGTATGCACAGCCCCACCCAAAGGCTTAAATAGCGTTCGAATATGCCCATTATGCTTTTGGAACCTCATTAAAAAGTCTCGCTAATTCTGCATGGCTTGTTGTTGATGCAGTCAATTGTAAAAGTTTTTCGATGCGATGCTTGAGCATATTGATGGTCGTGTTAAAAGCGGCAGCGACCTCGGTATCGTCACCATCCAGCGCCGAGGGGTCTGCGAGGCTCCAGTGAATATGGATAGATTGTCCAAACCACACGGGGCATGTTTCTTTGGCAGCGGAATCGCATACTGTAATGACTACATCGGGTTGCCAGCTTTCATGCTCATCCCACGACTGGCTGCACAAGCCTTCGGTGGGAATCCCCCGCGCTTGAAGATATTTTAATGACAACGGGTGAACCTCTCCCACCGGTTGGCTGCCAGCAGATCTGGCGGTCAGAACGTCTTGGCCATAAAAATTGGTGACAGCTTCAGATAAAATGCTTCTGCAGCGATTATGTGTGCAAATAAATAATAGCTTCATAGTTCAATCTAACAGTATTGGTCTTGTCTTAGTGGACGGTTACCCATGTCGGCGAGTCGCCGTTGCAGTGGCCGCAGGATGTCTTCATTGTTTTTCAGCGTTATGGCGATAATCTCTATGGACCATGCAGGGAGGCTGGGATCAATGCGATAGAAAATCCATTGGCCTTCGCGACGATCTTGCAGTAACCCACAACGTCTCAATTGAGCTAGATGACGCGATATTTTTGGTTGGCTTACATCAAGTGCTTGGGTTAATTCGCAAACGCACAGTTCAACCTCTTGATGGATTAGCAAAACACAACTGAGTCGCGTCACATCAGAGAGGCATTTGTAGAGCTGTAGCGGAGATATTGTCATGCGCGACACTATATATGGAAAATCATATGTTTAATAGCGGTGTGCATAAATAATGCGCTAAGAGAAGTTTGGAAAGTCTTTTTAATGTGGCTCGGTGCTTGTCAGTCATGCACGCTTTGAGGATTTATGACAAAACTGTTGAGGGGGCGTTTTTTGTTGGACGTTCAATTCTCACTGCCTTGGCTTCAGCATTGCGGCGTTTTACAGCGAGAGCCATGGCAGGTGACTCTATTGGCCTAGGAATAAAAAACCCTCCACTAGGGAGGGTCTTTTATCTGGTAGCAAGGGGCGGATTCGAACCGCCGACCCCATCATTATGAGTGATGTGCTCTAACCAACTGAGCTACCTTGCCATAAACCTAAATCATTGTTGCCGCACAGGCGTTTTTTATTTCGTACCTTTACGCAGGAGGCGCATTCTCCCGATTGCCTTGTTTGTTGTCAAGCAGCTCAAGCCGTCTTGAGCGTGCTCGGGGCGTTAAAGCTACACATTGAAGCGAAAATGAATAACATCGCCATCTTGTACAATGTAATCTTTGCCTTCTAATCGCCATTTGCCCGCATCTTTAGCGCCTTGCTCACCATTGCTAGTGACATAATCTTCGTAACCAATAATTTCAGCGCGAATAAAACCTTTTTCAAAATCGGTGTGTATTTTACCGGCGGCTTGTGGGGCTGAAGAACCCACCGGAACAGTCCATGCGCGCACTTCTTTGACGCCGGCGGTAAAATAGGTGTGTAGGCCTAGCAATTCATAGCCGGCGCGAATGACTCGGTTGAGGCCCGCTTCGGCCATGCCTAAGTCCGCTAAGAACTCGTCGCGTTCTTCATCCTCTAGCTCAGCAATTTCTGCTTCGAGTTTATTGCATATGGCCACCACTACAGCACCTTCGGCTTCGGCAAAAGCTCTTACCGCGTCGAGGTGTGAGTTGTTTTCAAAGCCTTCTTCGTCGACATTGGCAATGTACATTGTTGGTTTTACGGTCAGTAAGCCTAGCGGCTTGAGTAGCTGTAGTTCATCTTCGCACAGTCCCAGCGAGCGGAGCGGCTTGGCTTCGTTGAGATGCGGTAAGATTTTTTCTAGCAGTGTAACCAGCACAGCAGCCTCTTTATCTTGACCTCTAGCTGCTTTAGAAAAGCGTTGGTGTGCTTTTTCAACGCTATCAAGATCTGCTAGCGCTAGCTCTGTATTGATGACCTCGATATCAGCCGCAGGATTAATGGCGCCATCAACGTGTACAACATTTTCGTCATCAAAGCAGCGCACGACATGAGCAATGGCATCTGTTTCGCGGATATTGCCTAAAAATTGGTTGCCCAGCCCTTCGCCTTTTGAGGCGCCGGCTACCAACCCAGCGATATCAACAAACTCCATGGTGGTGGGTATGACTTTCTGCGGTATGACAATGGCTTTGAGTTTATCTAGGCGTAAGTCGGGCACAGGGACTATGCCTGTGTTGGGTTCGATGGTGCAAAACGGAAAGTTTTCTGCATCGATACCTGCTTTGGTTAGCGCATTAAACAGCGTTGATTTACCTACATTAGGGAGTCCGACGATACCGCAATTAAAGCCCATGGAATGTGTGTCTCTATACAGATGGTGGTTGGGTGTCTGGCTTGCCAGCATTAAAACTGTGCAGCTCATTCATGACGAGCTGCCAGTCGCCTTTTACAATGCCTTCAATATGGCTGACCGTTTCATTAATGGCTGCCTCGGTAAGCACTGTTTCGGCATTAGGCGCTTTTTTTAGAACAAAATTACTGACCTGCTTAGCGTTGCCTGGGTGGCCAATGCCTATGCGCAGTCGGCCAAAATTCTTTTGATTGCCTAAACTGCTAATAATATCGCGCAAGCCGTTGTGGCCGCCGTGTCCGCCACCTTGTTTGAGGCGAACGAGACCAGGATCAATATCTAATTCATCGTGTGCTACCAAAATAGCATCAGGTTCAATCTTGTAAAAATTCATTAGGGCTGCAACCGATTGGCCACTCAAATTCATGAAAGTGGTTGGGACCAATAAGCGCACGCTGTGTCCGGCAATATTAATTTGCCCGGTCAGGCCTTTGAACTTAGTTTCTTCGAGTAGCGGCATTGTTGTGGGGAAGCGCTGCAGCAGGGCGTCAATGAACCAGACGCCAGCATTATGTCGCGTAAGGGCATATTCAGGGCCTGGGTTGCCCAAGCCAACAATAAGACGCACAGGAGCAATGTCTTTCATCTGGGAGCGCAGCTATGCGGAGATTGCTCACCCGTAAGTGGGCAATCTCCAGTGTGCACTAGCTCTCGCTGCTGTCTTCGTCTTTAGGCTCGTCAGCTGCATCACCTTCTGCAGCATCTTCATCGACAATACCTTTAGGTTGAGCGATGTTGGCAATAGCCAAATCGTGCTCAGCGCCATGGCTCAACGCCACGCTCTCAACGCCAGTCGGAAGCACTACATCTGAAATGTGCAGCACCATACCAGACTCAACTTCGAGCATATCGACTTCAATGTACTCGGGCAGGTCTTTGGGTAGGCAGCGGATTTCAATGTCGTTCGCAAAGTGAGAAATACGTCCGCCCTGAACTTTAACACCGATGCAGGCTTCTTCGTTGGTGAAGTGCAAAGGAACGTTGACCACGATGGGCTGGTTCTTATCAACACGCAAAAAGTCTGCGTGCATAAGCAGGTCTTTGGCGGGGTGACGCTGCAGATCTTTGAGAAGCACGTCTTCGGCAGTACCATCGATTTTTAGCGTGATGATATGCGAGAAAAATGCTTCATTTTCTAGATGGTGCCAAAGGTCGTCGTGACCCAATGTGATACTGCTTGGGTCTTTGCCGCCGCCATAAACAATGGCGGGGATTTTCTTTTCAAGACGACGCAGGCGGCGGCTCGCACCTTTCCCTACGTCGGCTCGGCTAGTGGCTTCGAGCTCAAATGCATCAGACATAATATTTACCTCAGTCTGTTATCGATGACTCCTGCGACCGGATTTTCATCGAGGTTTAAAAAGTCGAACTTAAATAGTTCAACGGTTGAATCAGTGCGATGGGTCGTAACACACGTTAACGAAACATCGCGCTGATGGATTCTTCATTAATCACGCGGCGAATAGACTCAGCCAATATTCGCGACATGCTGAGCGTTCTGATCTTGGTACATGTTCTT
>ENA-OQVM01001376-OQVM01001376.1-marine-metagenome-genome-assembly--contig:-NODE-1376-length-32420-cov-8.767956_pt1 | contig 32420 bp, 34 predicted proteins | sample MGYA00237776_ERZ505498 | MGnify/ENA primary metagenome ERZ505498 (study PRJEB26159, sample SAMN06265151) | marine metagenome | isolation source: Helgoland LTER site | place: Germany:Helgoland, sampling...
CATCGCGCAAAGCTTGGCTTAACTGCTCAATCCCGCGCAGAATCTGGTGCTGGGCGTCTTCTTCTGAAACATCGCCGGATAGAACAAGCTGCGCGATGTAACAAACCCGGCGCACTGGTGTGTTCACCTCATTTGGTTTGATCGCGTCGCGCAAGCGCAAGATATTCGCGTTCGGCGTGATGATAGAAAGGCGGCTGCGCCGGTCGCCGTTTTCAATCACAGCACCATTGACAAGAACACGTTCTCTTGGGTTCAGTTTGAGGACAAGACCTGACATTAATTCACCTCTTGACCATTGAGGCCGCGAAGCACGGCCATATTGATATCAATCAGAGGCTCAACAGTTGCGGTCCCGCGAATGACACGCTGACTGTGAAGATCGGTGAATTCAGCCAAGTAGAATATCTGGGCGCGCAGTTCTTTTGGCAGTCCATTGTCGTTGTCCGCGACATCGACCGCCATGGTCGTCCACATGCGACGGTTTTCATATATAGCACTGATAAGGTTGGGAAAATCCTGTTTAGTTGCATCGCTTAGCTTTCGCAGGCGTGCGGTGATTTTGCTAATCAGTTGGGCCTCAACCGAACGGGTTGTGCGGACAGCAACTTGATTGGGGGCATAGGCTTGACGGGCTTGTTCAATGACGTTCACGCGAGGTCCTTTCCGGCGCAGGGTGGAACGGGCCGCGATTTTACCGCGGCGATAGAGAGGGTGGCGCCAAGGAGACGGCACCACCACCCAATTTTACCGGAACAACGACAGGATCGTTTGTGGTGCCTGGTTTGCGATCGAAAGCGATTGAACGCCCAACTGCTGCTGCACCTGAAGTGCTTGCAAGCGTGCTGACGTCTCTTCCATGTCTGCATCCACCAATGCGCCGATCCCGGAACGAAGGGAATCGGTGAGTTGAGAGATGAACTCAGACTGTGTTTCAATCCGGCCCTGACTAGAGCCAAACTCCGCCGCCGCATCAATCGTGGTGTTGATGAAGGTCTCGACGTTCGCTAGCGCCGCTGCTACGCCCTCTTCTGTTGTCACATCCAGCTTATCGAGTCCGACAAGACCACCAGTTGCAGTTCCATCAGCAGCCCCGGCATCCGCCAGCGCCTGTGCCTCGCCATCATTATCGATCTGCAGAACCCATGCGCCGGTGGCCTCATCCTGCCTCACACGTGTCGAAATGTCTTCGAGACCGGCGCCGTCGATGACGGTCTTAAGGCCTCGCGCCACGTCTTCGAAGGTTTCACCTGGACCAGCAACATAGTCGAAGTTCACACCACCAATGCTAGCGCGATATCCATCACCCTCTGCCACGGCCGCAGTGGCAGAGAACTCAAGCTCCGAAGCACGTGCATTGATAGTCTGTGTGTTATTGGTTGCGGCTGCCGCAGTATCACCATTGGCCTCCAGGGCAAAAGTTGCAGCCCCGTTACCGCTAGTGTTTACAGTGACATCTTCAAATTTCGATGTGGAGCTTATGCTGATCACTGAGCCTGCGACATCTGCTGTGATCTCATCAATGCCAGCAGCGTTTATTGCCGCAGTCAAACCATCCGCCAAGTTGGCTGTTGTAGCCGCTGTTGCGGTATAGCTGACCGTCTCACCCGAAATTTGGAAGTTGTAAGTCTGACCAATGACCACTGCGCCGCCAACAGTTGCCTCCAAGACGTTTGCGCCATTAGAGAACGCATCGCCAGTACCATCCGAAGCAAGGTTACCACCCAATGTCGTTGTAACGTTGGCATCAAGTGCGGCACCAGTTCCGTAAACGCCCGCATCAGTACTGAGGTCCTGACGCGCAACGTCAATGTTGGATGATGTTACTGTCCCATCGCTTCCGCGATCGAGCGACGCCAGAATTTTTACGCTGTCAGTCCCCGACAGCATATTCAGGCCGTTGAACTGCGCGGCTCCAACGACGGAAGCAATTTGATCAGAAATTGCTTCAACGTCAGCCTGCAGCTTGGTACGGTCAACGTTTTCACCCTTCGCCGCAACAATTTTTTCTTTCATGCTGTTGAGCAAATCTGTGACCGTTTCGGCGCCGTTTCGGGCAACCGCCACAGAGGACTCACCCAGAGACAAGCTTTCCGAGATTGCCTTGAAGCCTTGTACGTCTGATTCCATTACTTTGGAAATCGCCCAAATGGCAGAGTTATCTTTTGCCGAGGCAACCTCCTTACCTGTCGAGATCATCGATTGTGTCTTGGAAAGGTCGCTGTTGATCGATTTCAGAGTTTGCAGCGCAACCATTGCGCTGTTGTTGGTTAGGATACTGGACATGTTTTTGGTCCCTTAAAGTCAGGCGCTTTGCACCGGGTTGAGTCGGAAATCCACAGATTTTCTGCGGTCTGAAGCGTCGTTCTGACGAGATACATCAAGCACTAGAGGCTGATGCGCCGTTTTGGCAGTGGTGTCACATAAACCAACCCGGCCTGAACAACCTGTTAATCGCCGGAGGTAAGATACAGCAAATTTGACTGAAATTACGCCTTCTTTTCCAGCGCTGGGCGACGATTCGGAACAAACTCTACCCGGCCGGAATGATCGTAAACACTCAGTGTCTTTTGCACATGATACAATGCATCGAGACGGTCACGCGCCGACGCTACACCTTTAATGGCAGCGGCCAGAAGCGTTTGGTTCTCATCTAACTTTGCGGTGATTTTTAGCAATGAAGTTGCATCAGGGTGCAGTAATTCGAGCCTCGAAAACAAGGCTGCCTTTTCGGGAGCAAGGCTATCAAGCACGGTAAAGTCACCGGACAACAACGCCAGTTTTTCCTGTTCGAGCACAAGTCCCAGTTTCGCAAACACGGTGTCAGGCATCGACCCGCACTTTCATGGCTTCAAACAGTGCCTCTGCCAGTCCGATTCCGCCAGCTCTGACCATTTGTTCTGCCTGTGCTTCGCGCAAGAAAGATGAGAACTGTTCCTCGCCCTCACCACCACCAAATGCATCGCGCGGCGCACCCATTCCTGCGGATTTGAGCATCTCTGACAAGAACGTCGCCTCCATTTTCTGGGCGGCTTCGCGCAGTTGTGCGTCGGTGTTCATATAGTCAGGCAAAGGACCGTTGAACCGCGGTGGGGGCAGTGCAGGGATCATTGTCATCGGATTCTCCGTTTTGGAACAATCCGGACTTTGACGAGCAGTCCTAAACATTCAGTAAGTTTTTTCGGTCAAAAAGCAGATCAACCAGATGCAATCGGAGAACCGATGATTCCTTTGATACTTATAGATTCAAGTGCGCCACCGGCAACGACCGCGCCGACTATGGATGTGCCGGCAGATGCCAAGGGGACTGTGGTCTTTGCCGATCTGATGTCGAAAAGCCAGGATTTTGATGCCACTCATCCCCCGGTCACTGAGGACGCAACCGCGGATCAGCAAGAACAGGTAGACCTCGATGATCCAGACGCGGCCGTTGTTCTAGGGTCACCCGATGTGCCTGATGCTGAATTTGCCGTTCCCTTTGAACTGGCTAACAAACGTGAGGTCATTGAGCCGCTCACTGCGAATGGCACAAGGGATTCCGTTCTGTCAAAGGCGGATCAGAAAGTTGGTCCGAAACTGCAACTTGGCGCGTCTCAGGTGGCTGATAGTGATGCGCAGGCCGTTTCGAAGGAGCCAGTGAAGGCTGATCGGGGCACGGTGGCACAGTCTATTGTTGAAGGGCGGTTGCCGCAGAAATCGCAGGCGAAAACGACAGCGGTCAGCACAACGCAAAAGGAAGCGTCTGTTCCTGTTGAACCCAAACAGGTGATGGCCAGCACAACATCGGGACCGGCGGTCAACGCTCCTGACAAAGCGCTTGATCCGAATGTGCCTAGTACTGTTTTGACGTCAAAGGAAAACGAAAGCACCCGCCAGAGCGAAAGCCGGGTTCAGCACAACGCAGCTGAGAACAGTCAAAGGCCAAACCCGATCCCTGTGAATCCTGCTACTCCAACGGTAGCGGTGCAACAGCAAGCAGCAACGGGTCAGAGAACCGATCTGACAGAAAAGTCCGTCAAAGCAATTGATGCTGAAATGACTCTAGGGGGGGCGACAGGTGAACGTGCAACCGCCATGACAACGCCTTCTGGCCCGGGACAGGCGGCGAGTTCGCCTGATACGGCACGAAGTGTTGCGACCCAAATTGCCATGGCAATTTCAAATGCAAACGGCAATGCCACCGAGATTTCCCTGAATCCAGAAGAACTGGGTCGTGTCCGCATTAGTCTGACTGCCGTGGATGGTGCGATTACCCTGAATGTTTCGGCTGAACGTCCCGAAACGCAGGATCTGATGCGGCGCCATATTGACCTGCTTTCCCAACAGTTTCGTGACCTTGGATATGGAACAATTTCGTTCTCATTCGGAAAAGAGAAGGGCGATCAACAAGGCCATGTAATGCCAGAGGCCGAAGCTGTTGAAGCAGAACTTCAAGAGACGCAGGCAGTTAGCGGTGTGCCAAGGGCGCAAACCTCGTCTGGCTTGGACCTACGCATTTAAGGAAGAGAACATGGAAGTTACCCAACCAACACAGCAGACTCAACAAACCCAGCAAAGTGGTCAGAGTTCTGGCGCGGACTCAACCACTCCCTCAGGTCAGATCAGTTCCGACTTTGAGACATTTTTGAAGATGCTGACGGTGCAGATGAAAAACCAGGATCCTTTGAATCCTGTCGAATCAACCGACTATGCCACGCAGCTCGCGACTTTCTCAGGGGTTGAGCAGGCTGTGCTGACCAATGATTTGTTGAAATCTCTCACCACACAGATGAGCGTCGGGGGGCTGGTTGATATGGCGGCGCTGGTAGGCAAGGAGGTGCGGTCAGCCGCGCCGGTGTTCTTTGATGGGCAACCGCTGGAGCTCTTACCGGCCCAATCAGTGACCGGGGATACGATTGAGTTGGTTGTTCGAAATCAGGCGGGAGATGAGGTTCAACGTGTGCCCGTTCCGCAAGGCAGTGACACCATTCGCTGGACCGGAATTTCTGCTAATGAAACACCGTTTTTGGTGGGATTATACAGCTTTGAAATTGTTGGAAAAAGCGATGGTGAGGTCGTCTCTGAAAGCTCAGCTGAAGCCTACAGCAGGGTTCAGGAGGTTCGGATAGAAGCAGGTAAAACTGTGCTGTTGTTTGCCGGAGGAGCCTCAATTTCCAGCGACGAGGTCACTGCCCTTCGCGAAGTACAGAACTAGAACAAGCTACTGATCCAGATTGTACCACCGACCAGAACACCACCAAGCGCCATCCATGACAGCCGCGCAATGCCGCGTTGGGGCTTTGGCGGCGGTGGGGGGTTGTTCAGTCTGATCAACGCATCCTCTGCCAGCTGCGGCAGTTGGGGTCCGAAACGTGAAAGAATGCGGGCTGTCTTGGCGAGGTCACGCAGCAGGGCCTTTGGGCCAATGCTTTGCTTAATGTAGTCCTCGACAATCGGTTTTGCGTCCTGCCAAATATTCATATGTGGATCAAGCGAGCGTGCAACGCCCTCGACCACAACCATTGTGCGTTGCAGCAATATCAGCTCGGTCCGTGTTTCCATGCCAAAGCGTTCGGTCACTTCGAACAGGTAGCTGAGCAAACGCGCCATGGAAATATGGGTCGCGTCCATTCCAAAAATCGGCTCGCCGACAGCGCGGAGCGCGCGCGCGAATTCGTCAACATCTTGATTTGCAGGCACATAGCCCGCTTCGAAATGGACTTCGGCAACCCTTTGGTAGTCTTTGCGGATAAAGCCAAACAGGATTTCCGCGTAAACACGGCGTGTATATTCATCAATCCGGCCCATGATCCCGAAATCATAAGCGATGATATCCCCGTTGGCGGCTACTTTCAGGTTCCCTTGGTGCATGTCACCATGGAAATAACCATCGCGCAGAGCGTGATTAAGGAAAAGTTGCAAGACGCGTGTCGACAGCTCCACACGATCATGGCCTGCCGCGTCCAGCGCGCCGTTTATGCCAATGTTCGTGCCTTCGGCCCAGTCCATCGTCATCACGCGACGGCTTGATAGGTGCCAACGCACTTTAGGCACCTGAAAGCCCGTATCGTTTTCGGTATTGGCCCCAAATTCCGACGCAGCGGAACTTTCCAGCCTAAGATCCAGCTCTCCCATCACGACGCCTTCAAAATGCGCGATCACGTCCATGGGGCGCAGGCGGCGCGATGACGGGGACAGCAGTTCAATGGCGCGGGCGGCGAAATAGAAGGCATCGATGTCCATGCGGAATGCGCGCTCAATGCCGGGGCGAAGAATTTTTACGGCAACGGCATCGCCTGTATCGGCAAGATGGGCTTTGTGGACCTGTGCCAGTGAAGCGGCTGCAACCGGTTCTGAGAAAGAAGAGAAAAGCTGATCGAATGATTTGCCCAGTTCGGACTGGATCGTCGCTTTCGCTTCGCGCATCGAAAAGGGCGGCAGCTTGTCTTGCAAAACGCGCAGTTGCACTGCCAGTTCGTCACCAACCACATCGGGGCGCGTTGAAAGCACTTGTCCGAATTTGATGTAGGCAGGCCCCAGCGCGGTTAACGCGCGCACAGCGGGCGGCATTGTCACGTCGCCTTTGAAACCCAGCCATTGAAACGGCCAAACCAGCGCGCGGAATGTAATGCGCAGCAATGGCCCTGCATCAAAAGCATCCAGCACCACTTTCATCGCACCTGTGCGTTCAAGCGTGGCGCCCGTACGGATCAGGCGAATGATATTGTGAGGCCCACGCATATTAGAGCTTCCATCCAGAATGAAGCGCCGCGACACCCATGGTTAGATTGCGATATTTTGCGTTTCCGAACCCGGCATCGCGGATCATCCCGAGAAAGGTATCCTGATCGGGGAAATTGCGGATCGATTCCACGAGGTACTGATAGCTGTCGCGATCACCAGCAATCATCTGACCCATGCGTGGGATAACATTGAAAGAATAGGCGTCATAGGCCGCCTGCATCATTGGATTTGGCAACTGGCTGAATTCCAGCACCATCAGACGGCCACCGGGTTTGAGAACACGAAAGGCTTCGTTCAATGCGTCTTGCGGGCGTGTCACGTTTCGAATGCCAAAACTGATTGTGTAGACATCAAAAGTATTTGCCTCGAACGGCAGCGCCATTGCATCGCCCACAACCCAATCAAGACTCTCTGACAGGCGTTCGGCCTCGGCTCGTTTGCGCCCTTCGATCAACATGGATTCGGTGATGTCGAGGACTGTTGAATGCCCGCGGCCCGCGCGTTTTAGGAACCTGAACGAAATATCGCCCGTACCGCCGGCCACATCCAGCAAGCGCTGTCCGGGGCGGGGGGCGAGCCAATCCATCATCGCGTCTTTCCAGATCCGGTGCACACCGCCGGACATCACATCATTCATGATGTCATACTTGCTGGCGACTGATGAAAACACGCCTTGTACGCGGCCTGCTTTTTCATCCTCGCGGACGGTTTCAAACCCGAAATGGGTGGTAGAGTCGGACTTGTCGGTCATGTCATGCTTTCGCCTGAATACTGTCCCAAAAGGGGTTATACCCAAGAGGCAGGATAAACAAACTGTCAATGTGCCACGGGAGCGCCCCATGCCGAGTAGTCCAATGCTTGTATTGACGCGTCAAGCAGGCACATATCCCGCCGCAGCCACGATGCCCAAGAACGACTTGCCGCAATGAAGAATGCAATAAGGATCCTGATAAACCTTGTTTGCCTCGCCTGTGCGGTTGGGGTGTTTTACCTGATCGCACTGATCTTGGCAGAAGAAATGCCAATGCCAGGATGGGTGCCCTTTGATTATCATGAAGGATCGTGGTTGGCGTTTTTCCTGCGTTTCTTTGGCGTCGTTCTGATCACGCCGCCTGCAGTCGCGCTTCTTTATTCTGTGATGCGGATTGGGGCAGACCAATCGCGCGGACGTCTCTTTCACGACGCGCACGATTCTTACATGAAGATGCGCTTGCCGGTTGGTGTGAAAATCGCGGCTATTGGGCTCGGTTTCGGGATTGTTGTTGCTGTCGTCGCTGTGCTGGTTTGGCAAGATGAACCATGGGGTATCTGGGTATTCGCTTCGCCGCTGATACTCTTGGGACTGTACTGCGTCATGGTTTTCAGCCTTATCCGGGTGGATTTTGATCAAGAACATATTGTCGCGATGACGCCGCTCTTCCGGTGGAAAAAGCACAGGTGGGCCGATTTGGTAGAGGTGAGGCACAATCGCGAATGGCAAGAACTGCGGTTGATCTTTACTGATGGCCGCATGGCACGTGTTTCGACACTATTTAACAACCTGTCTGATTTTGTGGCATTCACACAGGCAAAAGCAAAAGAGAACGAAGATGCCCGAATTGCCTGAAGTCGAAACCGTCAAAGCCGGCATCGCCCCTGTGATGGAAGGCCATGTTATCGCGCAGGCTGACATCAACCGTCCGGATTTGCGCTGGCCTTTCCCTGACCGGATGTCGGAACGACTGACAGGCAAACGCGTGTTGGGTTTGCGTCGCCGCTCGAAATACATCCTTGTTGATCTGGATAGCGCGGAGACTTTGCTGATCCATCTGGGTATGTCAGGGCGTATGTTGATCTCGGGTCACACGGTTGGCGAATTTCACCACCCGCATCCCGCACCCGCCAAACATGATCATGTCGTCTTTCATATGGATGACGGTGCGCGCATTACTTTTAACGATGCGCGGCGCTTTGGCGCGATGGACCTGATGGAAACGGCGACGCAGGACGATCACTGGCTGATACGTGATCTGGGGCCAGAACCTTTGGGCAATGCTTTCAACGAAAGCTATCTGATAGATAGCCTTAAAGGGCGCAACACGCCGATAAAATCAGCATTGCTAGATCAGCGTATCGTGTCAGGTCTTGGCAATATATATGTCTGCGAGGTGCTGTTTCGTGCAGGGGTTCACCCAGCGCGCAAGGCTGGCCGGATCAGTGCCGCGCGGGTGGCGACACTGGTTCCTCTTATACGGGATGTTTTGTCCGAAGCCATCGCCGCGGGTGGCTCCTCTTTGCGCGACTATCGGCAGTCTGATGGTGAACTCGGTTATTTCCAGCATGTTTTTCAGGTCTATGACCGCGAGGGAAAACCTTGTGTAACCCTCGGATGTGACAGAAAAATCGCCCGAATCGTGCAGTCGGGACGATCATCTTTCTTTTGTCCGCAATGCCAAAGATAGCTTGATCCGCGCGTCGGCTTTGCTAAGCCTTGTGGTCTGACCAGCGGCAACAAGGACGGCAGTATGGCCTTTGAAACGATTATCGTGGACATCAGCGACTATGTCGCAACCATTAAGCTTAACCGACCAGACGCATTGAATGCGCTGAACAGCAAGTTGCTGGACGAACTGTGCACGGCGCTGGAAGAGGCAGACGCCAGCGAAAAGGTGCGCTGTATTATCATCACCGGATCAGAGAAAGCCTTTGCCGCTGGTGCTGATATTTCCGAGATGGCCGACAAATCATTCGTTGAAATGTATACAAAACGCTTCTTTGAAAACGAAACTGATCGCTTCAACCGCACGCGCAAACCAATTATCGCAGCCGTTGCTGGCTATGCGCTGGGTGGCGGTTGCGAAATGGCGATGATGTGTGACTTCATTATTGCCGCCGACAACGCCAAGTTTGGGCAGCCCGAGATTAACCTTGGAGTGATCGCCGGGATTGGCGGCACACAGCGTCTGACCCGCTTTGTCGGTAAGTCGAAATCGATGGATATGCATTTGACTGGGCGCTTTATGGATGCCGCAGAAGCGGAGAGCTGTGGTCTCGTGAGCCGTGTCGTGCCTGCCAAGAAGCTGATGAGCGAAGCGAAATCCGCGGCAGAAAAGATCAGTGAAAAGTCACAGCTTGCTGCGATTGCTGCAAAAGATGCGGTTAATCGCGCTTATGAAACGACGCTGGCCGAAGGCCTGAACTATGAGCGGCGTCTTTTCCAATCGCTTTTTGCGACCGAGGACCAAAGTGAAGGTATGGCCGCCTTTGCTGAGAAACGTGAACCTCAGTTCCGGGACCGCTAGGCTGCTTTAGGGCTTCACTTTCTCATGAAACTACCCTATCAGCCGCGCCATACATGCGCGTGAGGCCCGCTTTGGCCAGAATCACCGGTTCGAAAACCCGGGGCTTGGGCTGACGCGCTATTGATATTTTAATTTGGTCGCTCATAGACCCAGCTCAGGAAACGAACACATGGCAAACTCCCCACAGGCGAAAAAACGCGCCCGTCAAAACGAAGCTCGATTTGCAGTAAACAAGATGCGCCGTTCGCGTATCCGCACATATCTACGAGCCGTTGAAGAAGCGATTGCTTCCGGCGATTCAAAAGCAGCAGCAGAAGCTCTGAAGGCCGCTCAGCCAGAACTGATGCGCGGTGTGACCAAAGGTGTTATGCACAAGAACACAGCATCACGCAAAATGTCGCGCCTTGCGTCACGCGTTAAAGCTGTCGGCTGATTCTGACGCCGAATTTGGAAAATTAAGAATTCAAGCGCGCCAGAGCAGGGCGCGCTTTTTTTATGCGGGTGTGGTCCGCCTGCGCAGAAATTGTGACATTTCAAAGGGCCGACAGATTCTTTTTGGCCAATCCTTGAGTCAAGTACGATGTTCTGTTGAAGCAAGCCCAAAGCCCTTGCTACGTTGAGCCTGCGATTCACATCGTTCCGGGGGGACATGGAGGGTTTTGCATTTGATAGGGTTCGTCTTTTGCCGTCGTTTTGATGACAAATGATACCGATCAATTGTCGAACTTCATGCAATGTTGCGTAGGGCAAAGTAGCAGAAGCTACAAAATACCTACCTTATTGTGTCTGCGCTGCGTTCAAGGTCTGCTCCTTGAATTCGGACGCTGTTTGTGGCCCTTTAGCTGCCGATTGGTGTCGGCCTGCATCCCACAAGATGCCGGTTATGCACTGCGGTTTATGGTTTTGGGAAAAGGCAATCCGGTCAGGTTGGGCAACCTGATCGACATGTCTTTTTTGTCTCGGTCTTTGTGTCGTGGGCGCTTTCGGGTGCTTGATGAAATAGACGGCATGTTTTGGGCAAGGGGACAAAATGACGAACGATATTTGGGCAAAGGTGTTGGGCGCACTTAAGGGCGCTTTGGGCGCGAACAGCTATTCAAGCTGGATTGAGCCGCTCGAATTTTCGCAATTGTCCGGTGGAGTGGCGACCTTTGACGTGCCAACCAATTTTATCGGAAACTATGTGTCGCAGAACTTTGGTGATCAGATCATCTATCACATGAATAAAGAGGGTGAAGACGTTCAGCGTTTACAGTTCCGTGTGCCCAGCCAAGCCCGCCCCGCCGCAAAATCAGCGTCCAAGCCAACCCGCTCAGATGCAACATCTGGTGCTCCACTTGATGCACGTTTTACCTTCGACACTTTTGTTGTCGGCAAGCCAAACGAACTGGCCCATGCCGCAGCCCGTCGTGTGGCCGAAGGTGGCCCTGTCACGTTTAACCCACTGTTTCTTTATGGCGGTGTCGGTCTGGGCAAGACCCACCTGATGCATGCCATTGCAGCAGAGCTGAAAGTCCGCTCGCCAGAGCTCAATGTCCTCTATCTTTCGGCTGAGCAGTTTATGTACCGCTTCATTACAGCCCTACGCGAACGCAAGATGATGGACTTCAAACAGCTATTCCGCTCCGTTGATGTGCTGATGGTCGATGACGTTCAATTCATCGGTGGCAAAGACAGCACGCAGGAAGAATTCTTTCACACGTTCAATGCCCTCGTTGATGGTCAAAAGCAGATCATCATTTCGGCTGACCGTGCGCCGGGCGAAATCAAGGATCTGGAAGAGCGGATTAAGTCGCGCTTGCAATGCGGTCTGGTCGTGGACCTGCACCCGACAGACTATGAGCTGCGCCTTGGCATCCTCCAGTCAAAGGTTGATGTCTACGCAGCCCAATACCCAGAGCTGGAAATTGCCGACGGAGTCCTTGAGTTCCTCGCGCACCGTATTTCGACCAATGTTCGCGTGCTTGAAGGTGCGTTGACCCGTTTGTTCGCCTTCGCGTCGCTTGTTGGCCGCGAAATCACACTGGAATTGACCCAAGACTGCCTGTCTGATGTACTCAAGGCCTCTGATCGCAAGGTTACGGTCGAGGAAATCCAGCGCAAAGTGTCCGAGCATTACAACATTCGCCTGTCCGACATGATCGGACCCAAGCGCGTGCGCAACTATGCACGGCCCCGCCAGATTGCGATGTATCTGGCCAAGCAAATGACAAGCCGGTCGCTGCCAGAGATCGGTCGCCGCTTTGGCGGGCGCGACCATACAACCGTTATGCATGGTGTGAAGCGGATTGAAGAGCTTAAAGCGCTGGACAGTCAGATCGCCGACGATCTGGAACTCTTGCGCCGCGCTTTGCAGGAATAGCCCTGTAAAACAAGTGCGACGCTTGACGCGGACAAACCCATCGTCAACAGTCCAACAAAACGCTTGAGAGTGGCGCGAAATAGGATACATTTCGCGTCCCGGCAGCGTCCGGAAGCAAGATATGCGGAGATTGGGATATGAAATTCAGCATTGAACGTGCGGTGCTTCTTAAGGCTGTGGCGCAGGCGCAGTCCGTGGTCGAGCGGCGCAATACGATTCCGATTTTGGCTAACGTTCTGATCGAGGCCGAAGGTGACAGCGTACAGTTCCGCGCAACAGATCTGGATATTGAGGTGGTCGACCGTGCTCCTGCAAAGGTTGAGCGAGCAGGTGCAACAACGGTCTCGGCTGTGACCCTGAACGAGATTGTGCGCAAACTGCCCGACGGTGCCTTGGTCACACTGACCGAAGACGGCGCATCTGGCCGCTTGAGTATTGAGGCAGGACGGTCGAATTTCTCGCTGGCGACGCTACCGAAGGAAGACTTCCCGGTCATGGCATCGTCCGAATATGCTGCGAACTTCTCGGCCCCCGCGCCGGTTTTGCGCCGTTTGTTCGACAAGTCCAAATTCGCGATCTCGACCGAAGAAACACGTTACTATCTGAACGGCGTCTACATGCACGTGGCTGAAAGCGACGGTGGCAAAGTGCTGCGGTGCGTGGCGACAGATGGCCACCGCTTGGCGCGTATCGATGCGGACTTGCCTCAGGGTGCGGCTGAAATGGCTGGTGTGATTGTCCCGCGTAAAACAGTGGGCGAGCTGCGCAAGCTTTTGGATGATGACGATATGCAAATCGCTGTATCGGTCTCGGAAACAAAAATCCGCTTCGCAACGCCGGAAATCACCCTGACTTCCAAGGTTATCGACGGGACTTTCCCAGACTATACCCGCGTCATTCCGCAAGGAAACACACGCAAGCTGGAAGTCGACGCTAGCGAATTTGCGAAGGCAGTTGATCGTGTGGCGACTGTTTCGTCCGAGCGGTCGCGTGCGGTAAAACTATCGTTGGATGAGGACCGTTTGGTCCTGTCAGTCAACGCCCCCGATAGTGGTGCCGCAGAAGAAGAATTGGCCGTGGCCTACAGCGACGAGCGTTTGGAGATCGGCTTTAACGCGAAATACCTTCTTGAAATCGCAAGCCAGGTAGATCGCGAAAACGCGGTATTCATGTTCAACTCTTCAGGTGATCCGACTCTGATGCGCGAAGGTAATGACACCTCTGCCGTTTACGTCGTCATGCCGATGCGCGTGTGACGGGGCCAAAAATTACCAACATTTTTGGAGGCAGGATTTTTGAAATTCCTGTCCTACGCCCATGACGAAACTCGCATTGAATGAGCTGACGCTATCGCATTTCCGTTCGCACAAGCGGGCGCAACTAACGCTTGATATGCGACCATTGGCCATTTTCGGACCCAATGGCGCGGGCAAGACAAACATCATCGAAGCGGTATCGCTCTTGTCTCCGGGTCGGGGGTTAAGACGCGCCGGGGTTGATGATCTTGCGCGTAGGCCGGAAGCGCTGGGCTGGAAGATTAGCGGCGTCCTGCAATCTTTGCACCAAACCCACGAGATCGAAACTTGGGCCGAGGCGGGCAATCCGCGTCAGTTGCGGATTGACGATAAAGCGGCCCCGCAAACAGCGTTGGGGCGTATCGGGCGCATTCTGTGGCTGGTCCCGTCGATGGACCGGCTCTGGATAGAAGGCGCAGAAGGGCGTAGGCGGTTTCTAGACCGTGCGACGCTTAGTTTCGAACCCACCCATGCCGAGGCCGTGCTGACCTATGAAAAAGCCATGCGCGAACGCAACCGTATGCTTAAAGATATGGTGCGCGATCCGCATTGGTACACAGCGATTGAAGCACAGATGGCCGAAGCCGGCGCGCAAATCCAAAGCAACCGACGCCGCGCCATTGATGAGCTGACAGTCGCGCAAGAAGCCGCGACGACCGCTTTTCCAACGGCAACGCTCGCGCTGACATCGGCAGAGCCAATCCCTGACGATTTACAAGCGGCTCTCGCCGACAACCGGAACCGCGACATGGCCGCAGGGCGCACTTTGATCGGGCCGCATCGCGCCGATCTTGATGCGGTGTTTGCCGAAAAAGGCGTTCCCGCCAAAGACTGTTCGACCGGCGAACAAAAAGCGCTTCTGATCAGCCTGATCTTGGCCAACGGTCGCGCATTGGCCCGCGACTTTGGTGCGCCACCTATTCTTCTCTTGGATGAGGTCGCAGCCCATCTTGATGCGAACCGACGGGCCGCGCTCTATGATGAGATTTGCGGGCTTGGCGCGCAGGCCTTTATGACCGGAACCGGCGCTGAATTATTTGAAGAACTCGGGCCGCGCGCGCAATATGTCGAAGTGACCGAAACAGACGGGCAGTCTATTGTCGCCCAGAAAGACATGCCATGACACCGCAACGCGTTACCCTGATCACCCTCGGCGTCGCCGATCTGGCCAGATCCAAGGCGTTTTACGCCGCGATGGGCTGGACCCCAACGCGCGACGAAGGAGAAGTTGTTTTCTATCAGATCAATGGAATGGTGCTGGGGCTCTTTGGGCTGGGGCCTTTGGCTAAGGACCAAGGGCGGCCAGACGCCAAGCTGGGTAAGGGGGCAATCACGCTCGCTCAGAACTTTGCCACTGAAGATGAGGTCGACGCCGCCTATGCTTTGGCCATCTCCTCAGGGGCTGTTGGTCTGAAAGCCCCGGAAAAGGTGTTCTGGGGCGGCTATTCGGGTTACTACGCTGATCCCGATGAACACGTTTGGGAAGTTGCGCATAATCCGTTCTGGGAACTGAACGAAGATGGCAGCCTGACGCTTCCGACTGATGCAGATTGAAGCACTACATGAAACAGTGCTGACGGCCGACGATGATATGGCGATTGGCTAGCCTTTGGATGCCGCCTTTGCGCGGTCAGTCATGGGACGGTATGGCCAAGCTCGATATTCTGGGGCATCTGTTCTGACATGACAATTTCATTCTACGATATGCTGCTCTATGCGGGTGCGCTCATTATCCTTTTTATGACGCCCGGACCCGTTTGGGTGGCTCTGCTTGCGCGGTCGCTTTCCGGTGGTTTCCAAGCGGCATGGCCGCTAGCGCTTGGCGTCGCGATCGGAGATATCCTCTGGCCGCTTGTCGCCGTTCTTGGTGTCGCTTGGCTTGTCTCGGAATTTGCGGGGTTCATGGACCTTCTCAAATACGTGGCCGTCCTTGTCTTTATGCTCATGGGTGCCGCGTTGATCCGCAACGCAGATCATGCCTTGGATGCCAATAGCCGGCTCACCCGTCCGGGCATGTGGGCAGGCTTTTTGGCTGGCGTTGCTGTGATCATCGGCAACCCGAAAGCGGTCTTGTTCTATATGGGTGTGCTGCCGGGCTTCTTTGATCTCAGTACTGTTACGGCCTTGGATATGGTTGTCATTTGTACGCTGAGTTTTGTCGTCCCGCTTGTTGGAAATCTGGTCTTGGCGGCCTCTGTCGACCGTGTTCGCGGTGTGTTGAAATCATCAACTGCGGTCCGGCGGATGAACGTTATTGCCGGGTGTCTTTTGATCGGCGTTGGCGTCGTCATTGGCCTGACCTAGGGCGCTTCTGGCGACCAGTCGAAAACCACAAAATCTTGTGTCATTCGCGTGACAAACTGCCCCAAAAAGCATATATTTTGCGGATAAGAATACAGGATTACCTTCATGGCCGACGAACCACAAAATCAAGAAGACTACGGCGCAGATTCCATCAAAGTTCTCAAGGGCTTAGAGGCTGTGCGCAAGCGTCCTGGCATGTATATCGGTGATACCGACGACGGCTCTGGTTTGCATCACATGGTTTACGAGGTCGTGGACAACGGTATCGATGAGGCTTTGGCCGGTCATGCCGACCATGTTTATGTGAATATCAACGCTGATGGGTCCGTGACGGTCGGCGACAACGGGCGCGGCATTCCGGTTGGTATCCACGAAGAAGAGGGTGTTTCTGCTGCTGAGGTCATCATGACCCAGCTGCACGCTGGCGGTAAGTTTGACAGCAACTCTTATAAGGTTTCGGGCGGACTGCATGGGGTGGGCGTATCTGTTGTAAACGCCTTGTCCGACTATCTTGAGCTGCGCATCTGGCGCGACGGCAAAGAGCATTACGCCCGGTTTGAAGGTGGCTTTACCAAAGAACACTTGCGCGTCGAAGGTGACGCCAATGGGCGCAAGGGCACCGAGGTGACTTTCCTTGCCTCGACCGATACCTTTAGCAATCGGGATTATGAATTCAACATCCTCGAAAAGCGCCTGCGCGAGCTGGCATTTCTGAATTCTGGCGTTCGTATCATCCTGCAAGATCTGCGCCCTGCTGAGCCGCTTAAGGCTGACCTGTTCTACGAAGGTGGCGTCAAGGAATTCGTCAAATACCTCGACCGGTCGAAGACCCCATTGATGGAAGAGCCGATCTATGTGGCGGGCGAGCGTGACGACATTGGTGTCGAAGTCGCGATGTGGTGGAACGACAGCTACAACGAAATGGTACTGCCCTTCACCAACAATATCCCGCAGCGCGATGGCGGCACACACTTGGCTGGCTTCCGTGGCGCGCTGACCCGTGCAATTGCTAAATACGCGACCGAAACGGGGATTTCGAAGAAAGAGAAAGTTTCGCTCACCGGCGACGATGCGCGCGAAGGTCTGACCTGTGTGCTATCGGTTAAAGTTCCTGATCCGAAATTCTCCAGCCAGACCAAGGATAAATTGGTCAGTTCAGAAGTCCGCCCCGCGGTCGAAAACCTGATGGGTGAAAAGCTGAACGAATGGTTCGAAGAGAACCCGCAGATGGCCAAATCGATCATCTCGAAGATCGTCGAGGCCGCCGCCGCACGTGAAGCGGCCCGCAAGGCCCGTGAAATCAGGCGCAAGTCTGCGATGGATGTGAACTTTAACGCGTCCAAACTCAAAGATTGCTCTGAAAAAGACCCCTCCAAAACCGAAGTCTTCTTGGTGGAGGGTGACTCTGCGGGTGGTTCTGCCCAAACGGGCCGCGACCGGAGCACGCAGGCGATCTTGCCGCTGAAGGGTAAGATCCTGAATGTCGAACGCGCGCGTTTTGACCGGATGCTGGGCAGCCAAGAAATTGGCAACCTTGTTATGGCGCTGGGCACAGGTATTGGCCGTGACGAGTTCAACATCGACAAGTTGCGCTATCACAAGGTCATCATCATGACCGACGCGGATGTCGACGGTGCGCACATCCGTACCCTGCTGCTGACGTTCTTTTTCCGCCAAATGCCAGAGCTGGTTGAAGGGGGTTATCTCTACATCGCGCAGCCGCCGCTTTACAAAGTGTCGCGCGGCAAGTCCGAGGTGTACCTCAAGGACCAGCCCGCGATGGATGAATATCTGATCGAGCAAGGCATCGATGGCGCGATGCTGCGGCAAGGCAATGGCGAAGAAATCGCCGGAGCAGACCTGCGCCGTGTTGTCGACGAAGCGCGCCAACTGAAGCGCGTGCTCGAAGCCTTCCCGACGCATTACCCGCGCCACATCCTTGAACAGGCCGCGATTGCGGGTGCATTCGTACCCGGTGTGGTCGACAATGACCTGCAAGGTACCGCTGACCGCGTGGCAGAGCGGCTCGACCTGATCGCGCTGGAATGGGAACGTGGCTGGCAGGGCCGTATTACCCAAGACAAAGGCATGCGGCTGGCCCGTATCCTGCGTGGCGTCGAAGAAGTACGCACGCTGGACGGCACCATGCTGCGCGGTGGCGAAGCACGCCGGACAGGGACATTCACGCAAAGCCTGCAGGACGTTTATAATCTGCCCGCAACATTGGTGCGCAAAGACCGCAGCCAAATCATTCATGGTCCGCTTGATCTGCTGAAAGCGATCTTGGAAGAAGGTGAGAAAGGACTTTCCTTGCAGCGCTATAAGGGCTTGGGCGAAATGAACCCTGACCAGCTCTGGGAAACGACGCTGGATCCCGATGCGCGCACCTTGTTGCAAGTGAAGGTCGAAGACTTGGCCGAAGCTGATGATCTGTTCACCAAACTGATGGGCGACGTGGTTGAGCCACGGCGCGAGTTCATTCAGAACAACGCACTGAATGTCGAAAATCTGGATTTCTAGCGGCGCGTGAGCTTGAAGATAAATGGTGCAAGCGCAATCACCAATGTGATGCGGATAATATGCATAACTGAAACATAGCTCACGTCTTGCCCCATCGCGAGGGTCAACAAAGACATCTCAGTCAGGCCGCCCGGAGAAAAAGCAAGGAAGGCTTGTGCCAAAGGGAGGCCGTTGATCACAACGATCAATTCGGCAAAACCCACAGCAGCAATCAGCATCAGTAACGATGCAATGGCTGAAAGACCAATGTCAGTCCTGATCTCCGCAAGCGTCGCGCCGATGAACCGCGTCCCGATGATTGTCCCGATTGTTACTTGTGCGGCGATCACAAAGATTGTTGGTGGTGGAACGGTCACCCAGCCCGCGATATGCGCGAAACCACTTATGATCATGGGCCCAAAGACCAGAGCCGCAGGCAGGCCCACTTTCTTGCCCAGAATGGCACCCACAACTGCACAAATGCCCAAGATCACATAGTCCAGTGCGGTGATTTGATAGATGCCCACCCAATTCACCGATCCCCGCCCGCCGCTGGACACGCCCAGCACCAAACCAAAGAACAGGGCTACAAACACAATAATGATCAAGACGCGCGCGGCGTGGGCCAAAGCGATCCGACGCTCATCACCGCCTGCTTCTGCGCCCAGAAGAAGCATCTCATTCAAACCGCCGGGCATGGCGGAATAAAATGCCGTCACTGGGTCGTATCCTCCGATCCGCCGATAAACAGCGTAAGAAATACCAGCAGCACCGGCCAAGAACAGTGGAAGCAAGATAAGCGTCAGCAGCCATGTACCAAGCAGCCCGAAAACCTCGGCGGTGACAGCCGAGCCAAGCATCACACCAATGACCGGCATGACAAATGGGCGCAATCTGTCGGGACCGGCAATCGGCGCCCGCAACATCGCAGCCACGGTGTTTGCGATCATCGGGCCCAGCATCCAGGGCAGCGGCAAGCCCGCAAAAAAGGCGGCTACGCCACCAGCTAACCCAATTGCCAAAGCCACAATTTGTGGGGAAAGGGGGGCAGGCGTGTTCATCCCAAGGGGCCTAAAGACCACCGATATGATGCGTGCCGCGTTCCTTGGCCAATTGCATTTGCTTCTGGCGCTCGCGGAATCGGCCTTTGTCTTCCTCAGTGGTTTCATCGATACACTGATGACAAGATACGCCCTGCTCAAATGCCGGATGGGTTTTGTCTTCTGGCACAATGGGGCGGCGGCAGGCGTGACACAGTATATGGGGGCCTTCTTCAAGCCCATGTCCTACGCTGACCCGCGCATCAAAGACAAAGCAATCCCCGTCCCATTTACTTTGCTCTTGTGGGACCTCTTCCAGATATTTCAGGATACCACCCTTGAGGTGATAGACCTCTTCTACACCCTGACCCATCAGGTAATTCGTTGATTTTTCGCAACGAATCCCCCCAGTGCAGAACATAGCAACCTTCTTGTTATGGAACCGATGTTTGTTCTTTTCCCACCACTCCGGGAATTCACCGAAGCTTTTGGTTTGCGGATCAACGGCCCCTTCAAAGGTACCAATCGCAACCTCATAATCGTTGCGTGTGTCGATGACGGCCACATCTGGCGCGCTGATCAGATCATTCCAATCGGCTGGATCAACATAGTTGCCAACCCGCGCAACAGGATCGACATCAGGCTGCCCCATGGTCACAATCTCCTTTTTCAGCCGGACTTTCATCCGATGAAAAGGGGCGACCGTTGCCGTGCTTTCCTTCCACTCAAGGTTGGCGCAACCGGGTAGGGCTCGTAAGTGGGCCAATACCGCGTCGATCCCGGCGCGGTCCCCCGCAATGGTGCCGTTCACGCCTTCTTTGGCCAAAAGGAGAGTTCCCATGACGCCCTTGGACTTGCACAAATCCAACAATGGGCCTTGCAGCGCGGCAGGATCGTCAAAGCGAGTAAAGTGATAGAGGGCGGCGACAGTATACATAAGTTTCAGATACGCCTGTCCGTTCAAAGGGGCAAGTCGCGCGATGCGGCAATCGCCAGACCATCTGCCACGGCGGTAAATGCCTCGGTGCGTTCAAGGGTGGCATTTGGGAACATCGCGATCATAACCTCCTTGACGCTTTTCAACAGGCTGGAACCACCAACAAAAACGATCTTGCCGATCTTGTCAGGAGATACCCCAGCCATTTCGAGAGTTTCGCTTGCACAAGCTCGGATTTGAGTGGCGTGTCCGGACAACACAGTATCCATCGCCGATTGCGTCAGTTGCCCCCAAAGCGCTGTCTCAATCACCCGCAGATCAATCGCCGCTTCTGACAGGTCAGGTTGGTTCAGCTTGATCTTGCCTGCCTCGACCGCGAAAGCGATGTCATGCCCCAACTCCATTTCAAGGACGGTTTCCAGCCGATCAAAGAGCGACCGGTCTACCCCGAGTTTGGCGAAATCGGCGGCCATCCGACGATTTTCAGCGGTGTAGACAAACGGGATCTTCTGCCAAGTTGCAAGGTCGTTGAAGATCGCATTTGGCGCAATGTGGCGACCTTCGCCCATTGCGTTTCTCACCTCTGCCCCGCGTCCCAAAAGCGGCATGACTTCGGCAATGCTAATCGCACGGTCGAAATCGGTTCCACCAACACGCACACCATGGCTCGCAATGATCCGTGTTGTGTCGCCATCACGTTCGAAAATGGAAAAGTCTGACGTGCCGCCGCCAATATCGACGATCATCCCCAGCGCACCCTTGTCGAGCGGACCACTGGCAAGTGCCGCCGCCTCTGGTTCATACATAAACGCCACGTCATTGTAGCCCGCGATCAAATAAGCCTCTCTCAGATCAACCTCAGCTTGCGCATTACGCACGGGATCGCTCGAGTGAAAGCGCACAGGGCGGCCTGACAAGGCGGCATCATATGTCTGCCCGGTCTCTGCCTCGGCGCGTTCGCGGATCATTTGCAAAAACCGCGCCACCACCTCGATCAGGGTTAGCCGCTCATACGCAATTTGACGTTTTTCACGCATCAAGGGCGTGCCCAACACGGACTTCAGCGCGCGCATAAAGCGACCCTCGCGGCCATCAATCAACGCCGCATTCGCTACAGACCCATAGGTTGTCACCTTGCGATCATAGTCAAAGAAAACGGATGTCGGCAGCGCATTGCGCCCCGGCTCGACCGTAATCAAATGCGGGCGACCCGCGGCCATCACCCCTGCTGCAGTATTGGAGGTGCCAAAGTCGATACCCAAAGTCGCCATAACAGCCCCATATTCACAAGTGAAAGACGCGGCTGATATGAAATCGACAGACGACTGACAAGGGTTCTTTTGCCGATCCATGCACAAAGCGGTCGCGGGCCCGCGCTGAACGCGCTATTTTCGAACAACAATAGCGGAGCACACCATGACCCATGCCTTACTCGTCATCGACGTCCAAAATGATTTCTGCCCAGGCGGAGCGCTCGCTGTGGGTGGCGGAAACGAAATTGTCGCGGGGATCAACGACAAAATGAGCTATTTTGCCGCTGTGATTATGACGCAAGACTGGCACCCGGCGGGGCATTCGTCCTTTGCCTCGACGCATGATGCAGCACCGATGAGTATGACCGAAATGCCGTATGGCCCGCAGGTGCTTTGGCCGGATCACTGTATCCAGGGTACACAGGGCGCGGCATTTCATGCTGACCTACAAACTGACCGTGCCGATTTGATCATCCGAAAGGGCTATAATCCAGCGATTGATAGCTATTCGGCCTTTTTTGAAAACGACAAGATCACGCCAACCGGACTAGAGGGCTATCTGCGCACGCGCGGTATCGACACTCTGACGATTGTCGGTTTGGCCACAGATTTTTGCGTCAATTTTTCGGCCGTGGATGCGGCGAAACTTGGGTTTGAAGTGACGGTTGATATGGCCCTTTGCCGAGCGATTGATTTTGACGGTTCGCTGGACGCGGCAAAGGCAGGTATGACGGGGGCAGGTGTCGTGTTGGTTTAGCGGCCTCGACCTGCAAACCAAACCGAGGACACACCAGCCACCATGATAACGACAAGGCCAATCAAGCTTAAACCATCAGGCCATTGCCCAAAAACCGCCCAACCAACGATCATTGCGGCCAATAGTTGGCTGTAGATTAAGGGGGCGACCACGCCCGCCGGTGTAGAACGGTTGACCAAGACCAACAGCAAATTTCCCCCGGCAGACCCCAAGGCAGAAATTGTTATCAACCCAAAGAGCGGTAAGGTCATGTCGGGGGTCTGCGACAGTGCAAAGGGTGATAGCAAAATCGCCCCGATCAGCAATTGTGAAAACAGCAAAAAGCGCGCGCGGAATTCACCTGCCAGCCAACGTGTTGCGACCAGATAAGAGCCATGAAAACAGCCCGCCAAAATGGCAAACCCCATGCCAGCGGTCATGCCAAAACCGGGGCGGACCACCAGCAAGACACCTATAAAACTGATCAACAATAGAAAGGTCCGCAACGGTGTGATCCGCTCGCCCAAGAGTGCCGCTGACAAAAAGTAGGATACAACAGGTCCCACAAAAAACCCTGCAAAGACATTTGCCATCGGCTCCGTCTTGAGCGCGGTTAGAATACTGACGATGCCACATACGATCAGGGCTGCGCGCAGATACAATCGCCAGTCTTTGAATTGGGTCAGATCAGTCCTGACCAAGCCGCATAATGGTGCGAGCAGAGCAGCGGCTAAAGCAAATCTAGTCCATGCAACAAAGGTTTGGGGGAACCCTGCGCCTGTCAATAGTGTCGCAGCGGCGTCGCCGCAGACAATCAGCGCCATCGCAAGAACAACCGCGCCGACCAAGCGGGCGGAATAAGGAGAGTGGGTCATACGTGCTTGGGCTTTCTGCGCGACGCAAAGACTTAAGAGTTAAAAGAGCGTTTGGCCGGCGACATACAGCAGCAGGACCAGACCCAACATGAGGCCACCAAGCGCCATCAGGCGACGGCCCTTCCTCTTTTGTGCCGCGATGCGCGCGGCTGCAAGTCCTGAATCAGATCTTGGGCGATTTGGCGTGGGTGCCAACAGCTCGTTTGCCATGGGCTGCGCCGATGATAGCGCATCCATGAAATCGCTAAAATCAAATTGACCCCAGTCCGCGTCACTCAGATCATGCGTTTGCAGATTGCTGGATAGCCTTTCAATTAAACCGATCCGTGCCTCTTCGTCCTGCATCGGGAACCGGCCTGGAGGTGCGCCGCTGTCGAATTGCTGGAGCGCAAAACCACTTTCGGTAAGGAAGGTGCGCACAGCCTTGTCCGCTTTGGTGATGGCTGCGACAGTCTCGGGGTTGCGAAACATGGCAACCTTTTCTGTCGCCATGCCGGTGATGGTTAAGTCACCAAATTCGTCGGGCAATCCCTCGGGGGTGATCGCCACCATGTCGAAATCGTATTGCAATGCCATGGTTTGACTGCCCCCCCTTGCCACATGCGCGCCCTCTTGATCTAACACGGAAGCGCCAAGAGGGGGAACCGAATATGGTCGACATCGCTACGCGGGTTTGGAACCACAAATGGAAGATTGATCCAATTGTGCGGTCCTTGATCGATACGGACTTCTACAAACTTCTGATGTGCCAGTCCGTGTTCCGCAATCACCCCGATACGCAGGTCACCTTTTCGCTGATCAACCGCACCAAAACAATCCGACTGGCCGATTTGGTCGACGAAGGCGAATTGCGCGAGCAACTGGACCATATTCGATCCTTGCGGCTGACCCGCGGCGAAAGCACTTGGCTGCGCGGCAATACATTTTACGGTAAGCGCCAGATGTTCACGCCCGCCTTTATGGAGTGGTTCGAGAACCTGCAATTGCCGCCCTATCACCTTGAAAAAAAGGATGGGCAATATGAACTGACGTTCGAAGGCACTTGGCCCGAAGTGATGCTTTGGGAAATTCCGGCATTGGCTGTCATCATGGAACTGCGCAGCCGGGCGGTCCTCAAAGATATGGGCAAGTTTGAACTGCAGGTTCTCTACGCGCGAGCAATGACAAAGCTGTGGGAGAAAGTGGACAAGCTTCAGCCAATATCGGATCTCAGGGTTGCGGATTTCGGAACACGCCGCCGCCATTCTTATCTGTGGCAAGACTGGTGTGTTCAGGCGATGATGGAAGGATTGGGCAAGAATTTTACAGGGACATCCAACTGCCGCATCGCGATGATGCGCGAGATCGAGGCAATCGGAACAAATGCCCATGAATTGCCGATGGTCTATGCTGCATTGGCCGAAACAGATGATGCCTTGCGGCAATCACCCTATGATGTTCTGGCTGATTGGCATGAAGAACATGATGGCAATTTGCGGATTATCTTGCCCGATACTTATGGAACGAAAGGCTTTCTAAGTGGCGCGCCCGATTGGCTCGCAGGTTGGACCGGTATCCGGGTCGACAGTGGCGACCCTGCGACGGGAGCTGAAACAGCGATCAATTGGTGGGATTCGCGCGGCGAGGATCCGCGCGAAAAACTGGTGATTTTCTCAGACGGGCTTGATGTCGATAAGATTGTTGCATTGCAAAAACAGTTTGAAGGGCGCTGCAAGGTTTCCTTTGGATGGGGCACAATGCTAACAAACGATTTCAAGGGCCTTGTCGCGGGTGATGCGCTCGCGCCTTTCTCACTTGTCTGCAAGGCGGTGGCTGCGAACGGGCGGCCTACAGTAAAGCTTAGTGACAACCCACAAAAAGCGATGGGCCCGAAAAGCGAAATAATGCGCTACAAGCGCGTGTTCGAGGTAGGCGAACAGGAAGCCATCGATGTGATCGTTTAACCCAAACGGTACGGAAAAAACCAAGGGTGTCTGGCTTGGCTCCCTTAATATTTGGGCAAGTGAAACCATCTTTCACATTTGAGTTCAGGCGACAGCTTCCTCTCGCCCTCTCTTATCAAATGCAACTTGTGCGCGGTTCTTTCCGGCCTGTTTTGCCAACATTAACTGCGCGTCCGCATTATCGATCATCTGTTGGATCGGTACTCTAACGTTGCTCCAAAATGCACCAACACTGATCGACACGTTGAATGTTGAATCATTGTGAGAAAACGCCTGGTTTGACACAGATGTCCGGATCCTGTCCGCAACCCCTTGCACATCAGCCGCTTCTAACCTTGGAATGTAAATGGAGAATTCATCACCACCATGCCGAGAGAATACAGCCTCGTTGCGAATGCTGTCCGTAATGCGCGCGGCGACAATAGCCAACGCTGCATCGCCCGCGGCATGTCCGTGGGTGTCATTGACCTGTTTGAAATTATCAATGTCGAAGTAAAACAGTGCATGCCCAAGACTGGTGTCAAATTTCTTTGCCCTGATAACAGCGTCCATACCACGCCGGTTCAAAAGATTCGTTAGTGAGTCTGTCTGTGCATAAGAGGCGAGAGTTTTTGCATGTTCAAACTGGCGGACTTCGCGCCGAAAAACGAACCCGATCATTAGCATTCCAAGAACGTTGACCATGAGCAAAGTCGGCAGAACGGACGCCATTAGAGTCATGGCTAGTTCGAATGGTAATACAAAGAATGCTGCAGCAGATGACGTAATGGCAGCACCAAGAACAACGTCTTTCAGAATTCGATTCTTGATCCTTTCCTTCAGCAAAGAAGAACACCCCACGGCAAGGGCGAAAGCCAACAAAAGCCCCACAATCCCGGCAGTTGTACCCGCCCCGCCAATTGCGATGCGGCAAATAATGCCAGAGCCCATGGCAATCAGCCCTGCAAGTGGGCCGACAAATGCAACGGCTGCCCCAACGAGAAGTGTGCGGGTGTCCAAGATCACACCCTCGCCAAGCGACAGGGGGTTGGTCATTCCCAAGGCCACGATACTTCCAAACAATAGCCCAAAGGCGACCTGCTCATGTCTGGTTTCGCGGAACTTCTGTAGAACTGTATTCAAGAGGAAAGCCAGCCCAAGTAGGGCAAAGACCGGGGTAAGCAGAACCTGAAACTGAAACATAAGACGTCATCCAAAGATCGAACGCCATCAATGTCGCCTACTTGTCTTAACAACTGGTGAGTGTCGCAGAAAATGCGGTATGTCTATGATATTGTTTGGTAGATTGAGCAGCCACTCTGCCCGCGGCGTCTAGGAATTTATTCGTCTATCTTGCCCCGTAGCGCTTTGACTTCCGCGCGCGCTTTCTTGCCAGCAAGGCGCCGTTTGACTGATCCATAGGTCGGCCGTGTTGCAATGCGCCGCTTTGGAGTCTCGCAGGCGCGGCGGATCAAATCGACTAACCTGTCCTTGGCAATTTCGCGATTGCGGGCCTGACTGCGGGTTTCTTGAACAAACAAAACCAAGGCCCCATCCTGAGTCCAGCGGCGGCCTGCCAAGCGTTTCAACCGCGCCTTCACGGGCCCGGGCAAATTCGGGGACCGCGCCGCTTCAAACCGAAGCTCGACGGCCGTGGACACCTTGTTCACATTCTGACCACCCGGACCTGAAGACCGGGCAAAACTTTCGGTCAGCTCCCAGTCTGCAATCTCGATCTGATCGTTCACTCTCATCATTTTGCCCTAAAAACTCCCGCCGGAGGCTCCGGGGGTTCCGCCACAAACCAAACTTAAACGTCATTGCGCATAAGAAAAAGGGCCACCCCGGCGATGGGATGGCCCTTTCCTGAATTACGGAGGTGGGTCGGTTAGGATCTCCACCTTGGGGTCTCATCAGCCAAGGGCTGCCTTAGCTGTGATCCTCCCAAGTTGTCCCGACACACTTCTCCAATACCTCATGATGCACTGGATCACCTCCTTTCAAATGTTTCGCCTGAAAAGAGAAAAGCACAGATTTGGTATATTTCAAGTAAAAAGATACCTGATGTCGTGTTTATGCGCCGCGCAGCAGCATGCGCGTAACAATGATGCGAAACGGTGCCAAAGCGAGCAGAGCGATCGTGAGCTTCACGCCCCAATCGGCCACGGCCAAAGTGACCCAAAGCGGCATGTCCGGACCCGTCAGCAGGAAGGGCGTTGCATCTTGCGCCCACATCACTTCTTCTGCGGCAGATGCGTTCAGGCCGTTGAAGAAAGCAGCAAATGCGATGGAAAAGAAGATGACTGTATCCACAGTTGAACCGACCAGCGTGCTGCCAAGAGGTGCCTTCCACCATGATCCTTCGCGCAGGCGGTGAAACACCACAATGTCGAGCAGTTGCGCAATCAGGAACGCGGTCGCCGATCCGATCGCAATCCGCAGCGCCACGGCCGGATATTCATACCCGTCCCCCTGCAGCATGATCTGGCTACCGATCAGCGAACAGATGATGCCGACAACTAGACCGGAGAACACAACCTTCCGCGCGGCGGACGGGCCATAAACCCGGTTCATGACGTCAGTAACAAGAAAGGCGAGCGGATAGGTAAATGCCCCCCATGTCAGAAGCCCATCAAGGATGAGAAATTGCACAAGAATATTGGACGCCACAACGATGGTGGCCATGGCGAGAACGCCGGGAAGGATACGTGTCATTTGATTATTTCCGTTTTGACAAGGGTGCGGCACTTGGCCCCCGTCCATCGGGGACATCGGCGCTTTAACCCTGTATCCCTAGTCCGTCAATCGGTATTCAACGATCTGTGTTTGCTGAAACCCGCGAAAGTTATCATCGGAAATCAAAGTCATCCGAAGCCCTGATGCGCCCTGCCAGACGCTGATCCCTTCGAGATTGTCATGCGTCCTCACACCTGTCTGAAGGATCAGCTCTTCGTCAGTACCATCCAATGCAAATCGCCGGACCCTGCTGCGAAAGCCGACGCCAACAAAGTCGCGTTCAAGCACATAGAACAATCCATCCGGCCCAATATCTGCACCGGAAATTAGAAAGGCCCCGCGCCTTGGAATGTGAAATGGGATGTCCCATACGCTGTCCTGCAAACGGTAAACAGGGAAAGGGCGGGTGGCCAAACCAGACCGTTCAGGCAACGTATAGAGTGCGCCGTCTGCACCAATCGCCAAGGCTTCAAGCGATGAATTATGCTGTAGATCAGAAAAGGCCTGTGTGGTGGCCAAGACCGTTCCGGGGCGATCAACGTCATCAAAGCGCCGAAGCCCATGCTGGCTTTCGAATGATACAAAGAGCCTGCCATCTGCTCCAATCGCGAGCCCCTCACTATCGCTATAAACACCAGAAAGCGGCGCGCGGGTTGGACCCAGCAGCCGGCGAAAGATCTCGAGGTCAATGCCGGTAATCTTATCGCCATCGCGCCGAATTGTGCCGCGCGCAACGCTGGCACGGTCCGTCAGCGCCACAAATCCGCGGCCGTCAGCAGTGACCTCTATCGCCGAAAACCCACCAAACAATGGGTCGTCCATCTGCCAGTCATAGCTACTCAGTAGCGTCGCCTCCGCATAGACAGGCAAAGCCCTCAGAAAGGCAACAAGGCAAAGAAGGCGCAGCACTTATTGAGCGTTCAATACAGCGTGGCATTGCCCAGGCAGGTTTGCCATTGTCAGTTCAGCACGGGGTGTTGGCGGCGGTGCATTGGGGTCCGGCGGTGGCGGATTCAAAATACGATCCACCCAAGCCTGCGCATCATCACAGCCATCGCCAGGCGGCGGTGGGGCTTGGTCGGTGCAGCCAGCGGCCCCTTCGGGGCAATTCAACCGCACATGAAAATGATAGTGATGGCCCCACCAAGGACGCACTTTGTTCAGCCAACTGCGATCACCAGTGGCAGAATTGCACATCGCAACTTTGGCGCCTGGAAAAATAAAGATCCGGGCTGTGCGCGGGTCCGATGCTGCGGCGCGGATGATCGCCTCGTGCTGGGGTGTCCAACTGCTGTTGGTGAAGGCACCAGACTGGCGGCGCATCGAAATGGAGGAGATGTTCTCGCGTTCTTCGACTGACAGATTCAGTCGGTCCGGGGGCAGCATCCAGACGTCAATATCCAACCCGGTCTGATGGCTGCGATGCCCAGTGAGCATTGGCCCACCGCGCGGTTGGCTCATGTCGCCAATATAGAGCCCTTCCCATCCCGGTTGGGTTGCCGCAAACTGGCTAAGGTCGCGCACGTAATCCAGCGTCTTGGGTTGTGCCCAGTTGCGATTGCGAGATAGGCGCATCGCTTGCCACGTGGGCCCTGTTTCTTCCAACTGCTGCGCACCTGCCTGACAGCCACGCGCGTAACCGCCAAACGGTTGAGAGGCTTGCGCCGATCCGGTTGGCATTACACCAAACAGGTTCTTGGCAATGCGAGTATCGTTTATATTCTGCGACGAGAGAGTGACCGTTGGCGGTTCTTCCGCCTGACAAGCGGCCAATCCGGCGGCGATTACTGCTGCGATTATGAAGCGGACCATTCTGCGCGATCTCCGTTTTTATTGACCCAGCGTAGCAAGAAAAGCCCGATCAAGAAAAGGAAGATTACGGGCAAAAACCCTAATTGGTTGTTACCTGTCATCAATGTGAACAGTGTAATCAGCGCAGGTGCCAAAAAAGCAGTCGCTTTGCCGGTAAGAGCAAAGAGACCGAATGCTTCCGCCGGACGATCTGGATGCGTATGCCGCACCATCATGGAGCGGGACGAGGCGTAAACCGCACCGCCAGCACCGCCAATGCAAACGCCGCAGATGTAGAAGATAGTGTCGGGGATGCCGGACCCTTCGGCAAATGGAATGCCAAAGATCGCTTCGCGGGACATGCCGACGATGATTGTCGATACCCCGATCAAAACCCAGACGGCCGTTTTGATCACAGGCTTGGGGCCAACCCGCGCATCTGCCAAACCTGAAAGCCATGTTGTAATGGCGGCTGCGATGGCCGCAACAATCCCGAAAACTCCGATTTGTGTCGTTTGCCAGTCCAGGACCAACGCCGCATAGACCCCCCCGAATGCATAAAGAGCGTTCAAAGCGTCGCGGTAGAACATAGAGCCGACAAGAAAGTTCAACAGGCTCTTGCGATGAAAAACAGAGCGCAGAGTCTCAAGAAGTTCACCCCAAACGGCCCCCAGTTTCGTTGATTTCTTTACGGCCTTTGGGTCGTCACGGACGAACATGAAAAACGGGATGATAAAGATCGCATACCAAATCGCGATGAATGGCCCGACAAAACGCGTGCCTTCGCGCATTTCTGGATCAAGACCGAACAGAGGAGACAACCCAACAAATGTCACACCTTTGTCGTTCTCGGCGAAGAAGATCAACATAATGAAAAGGGATGTCACACCGCCCCAATATCCGAATGCGGCGCCAGACCCTGAAATTCGGCCCACCTCTTGGTCATTGCCAAGTGAGGGCAAGATCGCATTGACGAAGTTCAACGCGCTTTCGGCCGCAAAGAATCCGACATAAAAGATGATCAACGTCAACATGATTGTCGCGCCATCCGGCGTCAGACCCCATAGCATAAACGCGGCAACGACGTAGATGACCGAGAAGAAAGCAATCCACGGCATTTTGCGGCCAGAATTGTCGGCGAATGCCCCCAGAAACGGGGCGGTAAAAGCGATCATCAGGCCTGCAACCGTTTGCCCCAGTGACCAAACGGCCTGTGACTGTGCTTTCGCTGCGCCATCTTCCATGCCTGTGCTCAGGAAGTATTCTGTCGCAACAACTGCAAAGTACGGACCGAAGATGAATGTCAGGCCAAGTGTGTAGAACGGTTGTGAGGCCCAATCAAAGGCCATCCAACCCCAGATGCGTTTTTTTGGCACTGCCATATTCTTGTCCCTGCTCTTCCCTGAAAGGATAAGACACAGATAAGCCTATGACTGGCAAGAATTCTTTATCGTGGCATCCCATCGTCTTCGGGTGGCCAGGGGCGGGTATTATCCGCATCAATCCATGCCTGAACCCAAGCGGGCTTTTCGGGCGACGGTTGATCCATGCCGACGGCGGCAAAGACCCGAGCTGGATCAACAATGCCGTTCTTGTCCGTCACAGCCGCGCGGTAAAGGGCCTGAACCGCGCATTGGTCGCCGATCCAGATCGACTGCTCCATATAAAAAAAGCGTTCACTCCAGCCCACTGCCTTGCTCACGGTGCGGAATTTGGCGAATGGCCTTATGCGCTTGCGATACCGAACAGACGACCCCGCAATGGTCAAACCCCAACGGTTCTTTCGTAACGCGTTAAGTAACCCAACGCGTTGGGCAAGGCCTGTGCGTCCCAGATCAAGGATTGTGAGAATGCGCCCATTGTTCATTTCCAAGAAATTATCAATGTCCTGTGGCCAGCAACGATGGTGCGACACATGATTTTCCAGCGCACCTAAAGGAGGCATGCGACTGCTCTTAATGATTTCTTTGATCAGGCGAATGATGGGATACATGCTTGGCGTCCTTTGCTTGCACGTTAGACATGAGTAGCCTTGACGCGGGCGTCAACTTTGACCTCGCGGCAACCTTGGTCTTGCCGGAACGGCGATGAACGCTTAGGTCATGGCTGACAAATTGAAGGGCTCCAAACGTATGCTAACAATTATCCAAGCCATCCTGCTGATCCTCGGTGTTATCCGGTTTTTCGTAATTGCGCATTTCATCATGAGTTGGCTGATCCGCTTTGAGGTGCTCAACATCCGTCAGGAATTTGTCGGGCAGGTCTGGTACGGGCTCGAGCGTGTCCTCGACCCGATCTATAGCCGCATTCGGCGTGTTATGCCTGACTTGGGTGGGATCGACCTGACACCAATCGTGGTTCTGGTTGGTATTGAGATTCTGCGCATCTTCCTGATCAACAACATGATGGCTTTCGCCTAGTCAGGCTCTTGCCGTCTGCAGCCCTGCGAAAAAGCAAAAGGTTGCCTCTCAAGTAGAATTGCTGAAAACTATAGATCATTGGGGCAACGTGGCGGGCATTCGTCTCGCCGCCAATTCGGGAAGAGCGACATGGGTATTCTAAATCTCAGCAAAAAGGGCATCGCATTTGCGTTGTCCGCGCAGTTGGTTCTGGCCACGCAGGCCGTCACATTGGCGCAGGCAGAAATGCTTGGCACCGATGCTGCAATC
>ENA-OQVM01001384-OQVM01001384.1-marine-metagenome-genome-assembly--contig:-NODE-1384-length-32332-cov-8.012153_pt1 | contig 32332 bp, 25 predicted proteins | sample MGYA00237776_ERZ505498 | MGnify/ENA primary metagenome ERZ505498 (study PRJEB26159, sample SAMN06265151) | marine metagenome | isolation source: Helgoland LTER site | place: Germany:Helgoland, sampling...
AGAAAATTGAATGAGAAAAACTTTCAAATTTAGATTTTAAGTATTTTAATATTCCTGAAAACCACACGATGTGGAACGCCATGGTCCTGCAGACCGATGTGTCCACGCATTGGTCGCTTGGAAAGATCGTAGGGAGGAAGTCCATCATCAGGTTCACTGTCGAGGTAAACATTTTGCACCTCCACGCCATTCAAGCCCACCCGGATATGATGTCCTTCGCAGGAGACAATGAGATGGTTCCATTCACCAGGTCTTTTTGAAGCATTTTTGGCGGGCATTTTAAACCTTATGATTCCCCCATGGTCATGATGGGTCATGGACTCATCCTTCTGGCCAAAGCAATCTAAGATTTGGATCTCCGTACCTGTGTCTACTGGGTTTTGAGGGTTTCCAATGCGGAAGAAAAGTCCGCTGTTTCCCTTCGGGGGGTATTTGTATTCCATTTCTAAAATGAAATCACCATAAGTTTTTTCCGAAATCAAGTAGTCTTTGAACCGTTTCCAGCCGGTCTGTTCGGGCAGCGGATCGATGATCAGGCAGCCCTCTTTATTCACTACCCAGTTCCCCTCAGTTTTCCAGCCGCTTAAATCTTTCCCGTTCAAAAGAGGGACAAATTCTGAGGTAGTGGGATAGGGTTTAGATTGGGCATTTCCCTCCAAAGAATTTGCTAACATGAGGATAACAGCAGAGGAGATAATAGAAAAACTTTTCATATATTTGAACTCTCGTAAATTAAGAGCTTTCTCGTTGGTGAGGGCAAGTTGTTTAGAAGGTCACTGTTGGTACTACAGATTTTGGAATCCCATGGTTTACTGTGTTTATGTATAACCGAAAAAAAGGCATTAAGAATTTTTTTAAGCCGGCTCTTTAAGTGGAAAGATACGGGGAAAATAGCAATGTTCGGAAAGAAAACTCTTATCGAATGAGACCATTCGATCCGTACCTATTTTGGGGGTCCGAAATTATCAACCAATTCGGCTTTACATCTCTCATTTCAACGATAAAGAAGTTTGGTAATTTTAGTTTTATTACCTAAGCTAATCCTTTACCCCTTTTACCCATGAAAAAAATCCCTGCTGGGCTCATTGTTCCTAGTGCTGCTTTTTGTTTACAAAAATCATCCATTGCTGGTTATCAAATGTTGGATAAGTCTCCTGAGCCTGGAGATCTCGTATTTGGCTCGATTCGTCGCATTGGGCAACATTCATCTTTGGAGAATGTGTCGGGTCGAATACATGCTGTGCACAATGGATCCAAAGCGGTTTTCGTTTTTGGAAACCGTTATGCTCCGGATCATTACGAAGGGATCATTCAGGAAGACTTAATAAAGGATGTCGATCTTTTGGCTCGTTCGGGAATGATTGGTACAGTTGTTACTAAAAATGCGATGCTTAAGGATCCTACGAGGATTCGCATCCATGGGCACTTGGTTGATAAGCAGGGTAAAGTGTTAAACACCCGAGACTTTCCTAAATTCAAGAAAACCCCAGCAAAGAAAGGAAAAGCCAAATTGGTCCTTGTTGTGGGTACCGCTATGAATTCAGGAAAAAGTCTCGCCGCAGCAGCATGTTGTCGGGCTCTTCATCAAATGGGATATGCTGTAAATGGGTGTAAAATGACTGGAACAGCTAGCTTGAAGGATATCCTGCATATGAATGACGCAGGTGCCAAAGAATTTGCTGATTTCACTTACCTTGGCCATCCTTCCACCTACAAGCTAACCTTAGATGAAATGCTCGATGTGTTTCATACCCTTGACTCCAAACTTGGTAGCAATAGCAAAAATTTTCTTGTGGTTGAATTTGCGGATGGAATCAACCAACGGGAAACCGCCATGCTCCTTGAATGCCCGGAAATTGTTTCCCGGATCCACAAATTAATCTTTTGTGCCGCAGACGCTTTAGGAGCCGTGGGCGGGATCCATATTTTGAAGACCAAGTTTAACCTGGTTCCTGACGCGGTTTCAGGTCTTTGTTCAAGCTCTCCTTTGCATATCCGGGAATTAAATAATTTCACCGATGCTCCTGTCTTTAATGGAGCAGATCTTAAGCTCGACCAAATGGCGGAAATTCTCTTGAACTAATCCCTGTGGGAAATGGGAAGTGTAAATTAATTATTCATGGTGGTGCGGGCAGGCTCGAAGGCAAGGTAGCTACCAAGGAACAATATCGCGTCGGTTTGCAGGAGGCTTTGCATCCTGCATACGAAACCTTATTGCAGGAAGGTGCCCGTGCCGCGGTTCTTCATGCGATTCGGCTTCTTGAGAGTGATCCTATTTTTAATGCGGGTACAGGCTCGAAACTTCAGCGGGATGGTCGGGTAAGAATGTCTGCCGCCCTTATGGATTCAATGGATTCAATCTTCTCGGGCGTGATCAATATTTACGATGTCGAACATCCGATTTCGGTGGCTGATTCCTTGCGGGGAGAAGTGCATCATCTGCTCTCCGGAAATGAAGCAACCGAATACGCTCGACGGAAAGGATTTCCCTTTCATGACCCAATTACTATGTCCCGTTTCATTGAGTACCGCAAAGCGTTAAAGAACCGGGAAAAATTTGGTACTGTGGGAGCAGTTGCCTTGGCTGAGGATGGAATTGTCTGCGCTGGTACTTCCACTGGTGGTATAGGCAATGAAACGCCCGGACGGGTGAGCGATAGTGCCAGTGTGGCAGGTACTTACGCAGATGAAGTTGGAGGGGTTTCCTGTACAGGCAAAGGTGAGCATATTATCAATCAGGCGGTGGCTGCTCAGGTGATATATCGTTTACGGGATGGTGTGCCCCTCAAAACCATTCTATTGGATTTAATGAAGGAAGGTGCTTCGCGTAACCATGAATTCGGATTGATATCTTTGAACAAAAAAGGGCGTTTCGGCGTTCGTTCAACCAAGAATTCAATCAGCGTGCTCTATGCCCTGAAAGACGCCTCCCATGAATTAGACTTTACGACGGGCAGAAGAAACCTGATTCTTTGATGCTTTTTATGAAGATTTTACAATCCATTTATCTATTTCTTTTCTTCAGCTCAGTTTCTTTCGGTGATGAGAGGCCAAATATAATTTTTATTTTTGCGGACGACTGGGGGTGGGGAGATCTTGGCTGTCATGGTCATCCTTATGTGAAAACTCCGAATATTGACCGCTTGGCAGAGGAGGGTACAGACTTCCACAGATTTTCGGTTGCGAGCGGGGTATGTTCTCCCAGCAGAACCGCGGTGATGACTGGTCATTTTCCGGCTCGCTACTCGATCGACGGACACTTTGCCTGGGTGCCTTCCAATCAGAAGCGCAATATGCCGGACTGGTTAAACCCTCAGGCTCCTTTGCTTACACGATTTTTACAGGAAGCTGGCTATGCCACTGCTCACTATGGAAAATGGCATTTGGCTAACGATATGATTCCCGATTCGCCTCTTCCCAGTGCCTATGGGATTGATGAGTATGGAGCCTTTAATTGTGCCGGCCCGCAAATGTTCGTCCATGACGATGTGAAAATGGCCATTCCTTTCATCGAACGAAGCCACGAATTAGGAAAGCCATTTTTTATTAACTTATGGATGCATGAACCCCACACCCCATTTCATGTCGATCCTAAGTTACTCAATAAATTTTCAGATTTGGATGAGCCAGATGCCATCTATGCGGCCACTCTTTACCATGCTGACTTACGGATTGGTGAGTTGCTCAATGCCTTAGACCGTATTGGGTTGGCTGATAATACCTTGGTTATTTTCTCTTCTGATAATGGGCCAGCACGTTCGGTTGCTGCAGCTCCCTTGGCACTCACATATGACTCGGCAACAGGTCTTGGATACGGTATTGGTGCAGCCAAGGGGATAACCGGAGGCCGAAGGAAATACAAAGGTTCTCTTATGGAAGGAGGGATTGGAGTACCTTTTATTGCCCGTTGGCCGGGTAAAATTCCTGCTGGCAAGGTGGATAAATCAAACTTTCTTTCCGCAGTGGATTTACTTCCAACCTTTTGCGAACTGGGCGGATTAACCCTGCCTGTTGACTACCGACCAGACGGGGTGAGTCAGGTTTCTGCCCTGATGGGAAAGGAAAAAGGTAAACGAGAAAAGCCTTTGTTTTGGAGAATGTCGCATGGGTATGCCATGGTTCACAAACAATGGAAATTGCTGAGTGACCGAAAGTTCTCAACCTTTGAACTATTTGATCTGGTTGCCGATCCACTCGAATCTAAAGATTTATCCAAATTGAATAATGAAGTTACTCAGAACCTCATTGGTATGATTAAAGATTGGACTAAGTCCCTGCCTGAAAACCCATCCGGCCCAGTTTTTTCTTCCTTGCGTGCTGAACCAGCAAAGTAATTCAAGCTTTCAGGGGAGTCCCGTTGCGATTCGATAGAGGGCTTTTTCGGTCCGAACAAGAAAGCTACCTCGCAGGGGTACGAAAGAAGCCATATGGCCATCGTCCAACTGGTTTTCAGCAAGAATTTTCATAGAGGTACCTGGCTGGATAACAGTGGTTTTTCCAGAATGATTAGAAATATAGATTTTCCCATCTGCAAAAGTGGGGGACGAACTGTATTCTCCTTCTAATCTTGAGCGCCATAGTACTTCTCCATCTCTTGCGTTTAAACAGGTTAAAATTCCACCGTCGTTTATCACATAAAGCAACCCATCAACGATTATTGGGGATGGTTTTTTTGGTGCCCCCTTGGTCATTTTCCATGCCAGGCTTGGAGGATGGTTGCCGTGCATTTGATAAGCATGAATTTCTCCTTTCATAAAGCCTGTGGAAACAATAAATAGATTTTCAAACCTCAAGGGTTTACTCACATTTGAAAAGCCAAGGATTCCATAGTTTATTTTCCAAAGCTCCTTACCGGTTTCCGGGTGATAACCGTACACCCAGTCTGCACCCGTGGAGATTAATACAGGACCATTCGAACCTTGTACGATTAGGGGAGTGGCGTAGGCCTTTTTTGTTTGTGGATTTTCTCTTAATTTTCCACTTCGCTTACGATGCCAAGCGATTTTGCCAGTTTCTTGAAAGAGGGCAACTACGCTCTGTTTATCAGTTCCATCAAGATGAAAAATCATCAATTCATTCCAAAGTACTGGGGTGCTGCCTGGTCCATTTTCATGATGAATCCAAAGATCAGGGTCTTGGTTTTTCCAAATAATTTGTCCGGTTTTACTATTTAGGCAGGCATTTCCAAAAGCACCAAAGTGTATGAATAACTTTCCATTTTTTAGAATGGGAGAGGGGGAGGCGTAACTATTTAAGCGATGAATTGCCTGGGGTGCTTTCTTTTCGAAAACTTTGATCTGTCGAATGATCTTCCCTGTCTTTAGATCAACCTGCAGGGCGATAAATTCTACTTTTGACAGATAATGTAATCCCATAGCCCCCGGAAAGGAACTTTCATTTGCTCTTCTCTCCCGCTCCTCCTGCGAAGCCACGGTTTCAAGGGCTGTGGTAATCCATGCGGTTGAATCTTGATATACTGGGGAGGAATGTCCTCTTCCGGGTAGAAGGGTTTTCCACGAGAGGTTTTTATTTTCTGACCATTCGAGGGGATATTCTCCTGCGGGTGCATGGCCATTTCCGTTCGGCCCTCTCCATTGCTCCCAACCTTGGCTGGAAAGAAGAAGGGTTTGAGCGATAAGAAAAAGAAAAACGAATTGGGCGGGTTTACACATTCAGTCGATAAAGGTATTATCTTAACCTCGACTAGCACCTAGGGAAGAACGAAAACCCAGAGAACAATTAAAATAAATTAGGAGAGAATGGGTTTGACTACATGTCCATGGACATCGGTTAGGCGAAAATGCCTACCTTGATACTTAAAAGTCAGACGCTCGTGATCGATGCCAAGTAAGTGGAGTATAGTGGCGTGAAAATCATGCACATGGATCCCGCCATCTTCCACATTGTATGAGTATTCGTCCGATTGCCCATAAGTTATACCTGGTTTTATTCCTCCCCCGGCAAACCAAGTTGAATAGTTCCGCGGATGATGATCTCTGCCAAAATTATCCTTATTGAATTTTCCTTGGCAATAATTAGTCCTGCCAAACTCACCTCCCCAAATGACAAGTGTGTCATCGAGCATTCCACGCTGCTTGAGATCGGCAACCAGTGCATAGGATGCACGATCTGTTTCTTTGCACTGCTTTTTGATCGCCTTGGGCAAGCCGCCATGTTGATCCCATCCTTGATGGTAAAGTTGGATAAATCGGACATCTTTCTCGGCCAACCTTCTTGCAAGTAAACAATTTGCCGCAAATGTACCTGGAGTACGGGCATCCTCTCCATAAAGTTTAAAAGTGGATTCAGGTTCGTTTCCAAGGTCAGTTACATCTGGTATCGAACTTTGCATACGAAAACCCATTTCGTATTGGGCAATACGAGTTTCCAGGGCAGAATCTCCGGTCCGTTCAAGTTGAATTTCATGAAGTTCTTTAAGGTGATTAAGCACATTCCTTCGACTGTCCCGGGAAATACCTTCCGGACTATTGAGGTAGAGGATAGCATCCTTGGCTGAACGAAATCGTGTACCCGCATGTTTGCCAGGTAGAAACCCGCTTCCCCACAGCCTAGAAACCAATGGTTGGCCACTTTTTTCTTTGGTTACCAGGGTGACGAAATTTGGAAGGTTTTCATTCATTGAACCCAGTCCATACGATAGCCACGAGCCCATACTTGGACGCCCAGGCAACTGGGAACCTGTCTGCATGAAAGTAACTCCAGGTCCATGGTTAATGGCTTCTGTATGCATCGAATTAACAATACACATATCATCAGCAACTTTAGCAGTATTGGGTAAAAGTTCACTGATCCATTGTCCGCTTTTCCCATGTTGTGCAAATTGAAATGGCGATCCTACCAGTGGCAGACTTGCCTGGTTTCCAGACATTCCCGTAAGTCTTTGTCCTTTGCGTACAGAATCGGGCAATTCCTTACCGGTTTCTTGGATTAATCTTGGTTTGTGGTCAAATAAATCGATTTGGGAAGGGCCACCAGATTGAAATAGATAAATGACTCGTTTTGCCTTGGCGGGATGATGGAATTTTGAGCCGGTTTCAGCATGGAGCATATTGGCCAGGGCCAGGCCGCCAAGTCCGCCCCCAAATCGATGGAGGAAGTTTCTGCGGGTCAAGCCAACAGAAGAATCAAAGCCGGTGCATTCAGGTCGTTTCATGGTTTATTTTATCTTTTGGAAATTGTGCCATCAAAATTCATGAGGGTGGAAACGAGACTCGTCACTGCGGCTAAATATTTTTTGTTTTTTGATTTCGCTTTGTAATATCCAACCTGGAGAAATTTTTCGGTTTCCATTTCATCTGTGAAATACTTTTTTTGTTCATCCAATAAATTCTGTAGGATGTCAACTTCCTGACTATTGGGCAGACGACTTGTGAGTTTTTGAAAAGCTTCCTTGATTAAATCATTAGGCTTGGCAGTTCCATGGACTTGTATGAGGGCATCAGCAGTCGCCCGGGCGGCTTCGATAAATTGGGTGCCGTTGAGCATGATTAGAGCCTGTGCTGCTGAGTCTGTGCGCTCTCTGCGTACCGTACAAACATCACGCTTGGATGCATCTAGTGCCATCATTACAGGTGAGGGTCCGGTCCGTTTCCAAAAGGTGTAAAAACTTCTGCGGTACACATTGGGAGCACCGTCCGGATTGATTGGTTTAAAGGAAACTTTTAGGTCGTAGGGCTTAGCACCGGGTCCTCCAATTTTCTTGTGTAATAATCCGCTGTGTGCGAGCAGGCTGTCCCGGATCATTTCTGCGGGTAAACGGTATGCGGGAGCCCGACTGAGTAGCAAGTTTTCCGGGTCAATTTGTTGAGCGATTGGGAGGATCTTACTTTTTTGGCGGTAGGTATGTGAGAGAACCATTTTTTTGAGTAGTTCGTGAAGATCCCACCCAGAATCAACAAAGTCCCGAGCGAGCCAGTCAAGTAATTCGGGGTGGCTGGGTGGTTTGCCTTGCATTCCAAAATCCTCGGATGTGGAAACCAAACCTTTGCCGAAGATCATTTGCCAGTACCTATTCACGGTTACCCGGGCGAGCAATGGATGATCCGGGGCGGTTAACCATTTGGCCAAACCGAGACGGTTTACCGGTTGATCTTTGGGGAAGAGAGGAAGAATTTCCGGGGAGGCACGATGGACGACTTTCCCCCGGTTTGCGTAGTGTCCGCGCTCAAGAATGTGAGTCTCCCGTAAACCGGGCATTTCTTTCATTACCATGATCTCACTAATTTTTTGCCTTTGATCTCCAAAACTTTTCCTCTCTTTAAACAGTGCATTTTGAGCAGTGATTGATTTTGGGTATGCAGAGTCTAGGAAGATAGAAACTTTATCAGCTTTGGTTAGTTCCTTGGTTTTTCCGGCAAGCAGCTGGATTTCGGAGGGCGTAATGACTCTCTCGTAGAGATAAAACTCATCGAGCATACCATTTTTGAATCCACGATCCCGCATCCTCTCTGCAAATCCAAGAAAAGGAGATCCGCCACCAGTAATTTCTCGAGTTAGTTGATCCTTAATGGTTTCGACTTTTGCGAGGGCTCCATTTTCATAGAGTTTTAGGCCGTTTGCCTTGCTGGAGCCATTGTATGTAAGGGCGACATGTGTCCATTGGTTAATCGGTAATTGTATTTTTGATTGAATACGAATCGCATTTCCTGGCCAGAAATGAATCAGGGCAGGGGAGAGTTTCCCGTCCTCAATTAAAATTTCATAACCTCGACTGCCAGCATCGGTCCAAGCTTGCGAGCGTCGAAGTACGACTCCACGATCTAAGTATTGGGTAGGTTGTATCCAGAAAGCCATACTGAAGGACTGGTGGCGATTAAAGTCTCCAAATCCCGAAGGAAAGTTGAGGGCATCATCTCCAGTGAAATGGATTCCTTTTCCCCTTTTTCCGGTAACTTCCTTATTGTTTCTATTGGTGTTAGCTGCCTTGCTTGGAGTAGCAGAATTGGGATAGGAGTTTCCCTTGCGTTCATCAAAAGAGAGGTAGGCCACGGGGGCACCGTAGCGAATTTCGGTTTTATTTTTAATTTTCCACTTTGTAATTAAATGATTTTCAATCTTTTGAATATCCTCATCAGTCAGCGGTTCGGAGAAGATAAGCAATTCCCCGATCTCTCCATCCCAGTTGTACTTCCCTCCATGATTTCGATCCTTACCTAAGCGACTGGCGGTTACATTACCAGTGGTTCTAAGTGAAACTATACCCAGAGAATTTGGATAGTTGGAGTGGCTAGAGCCAGCTAATCCATTCAGGCGCAAACTTCCGCTACGAATATGTTCATGAGTGTGTTGAGGATGCCAAAACTTACTTCCATCTGAATAAAAATGGTGAGTGGTTGCGTGGGCGAGTGGAGAACCAGAATTCCCCACCTTTTTACTCATTACCCAAAAGACGGTGCGTATATTCTTTATTTCTTTAAATTCGTGGTAATCATTCTTTTGGGAGTCATACGACATCACCATCAGTCCACTGGCTGGGTGAGGCATCGTTTTTGGAGAAGCATATTTTTTTGCATGGTTTTGATTACCGCTTTGATCCAGCCAAATAGATGATGATGCATTTTGTTCATTCGCATCCAACCAAAGCATGGGTTTGTATGTTAACAGATCGAAGTTGCTGTCGGACGAATTTGTATCCTGCAAATTTTTGGAAAAATAAGGAGCACTGCCAATAGATTTAAGTGACACCACCTTAGTCCAATTATCATATGATTGCTTAGCCTCTGGAGATTGAGTAATTTCTTCCAATTGATTTTTAGCGGCCTTGATTTTTTTATCGCTTGGCAAGTTTTCAAGTTCCAACGTTGGTGTTGGAACCGAAGGGGTCATAAATGAATAAAGCCCCGCTTCATCAATATTGTTAAAGAATGCGGAGAGTGAGAAATAGTCCTTTTGTGTGATCGGATCGTATTTGTGGTCGTGGCAACGGGTGCATTCGAAACTCAGTCCGAGAAAAGCGGTACCAAAAGTATGGACCCGGTCAGCCACATATTCGATGCGGAATTCTTCGGGTACACTCCCACCTTCCACCTTTTGAGGATGTAAACGATTGAAGCAGGTCGCAAGGATCTGATCGCGGGTAGCATTGGGTATTAAGTCTCCAGCCAATTGCTCGGTGACAAATTGGTCATAGGATTGGTTTTTGCGAAAAGAGTTAATCACCCAGTCTCTCCACTGCCAGACATTACGATTTCGGTCGACTTGGTATCCATAGGTGTCTGAGTACCGTGCCACATCCAGCCATTCCGAGGTCATCCGTTCGGCATATTCATCCGTGTTAAGCAAGCGCTCAACCACTTTTTCGTAAGCATTTGTGGAGGTATCGGTTGAAAACTCATTCAATTGCTTGAGTGTTGGAGGCAGACCAGTCAGATCAAATGTGACCCTCCTTAGCCAAGTGTTCCGATCCGTCTCTTCGCTTATTGAAAGTTTGGAGGACTCCAACTTTTCTGCAATAAAAGCATCAATTTCGTTTCCTGGGTATGGGTGTTTTGTCTTGGGAAGAGGAATGGATTGAGCCAATGGTAAAAAAGACCAATGTTTTTCATATTTGCCCCCCTCTTTAATCCACTGATCAAGTAAATCCTTTTCTTCTTCTGATAAAGAAATTTTGGACTCAGGGGTGGGCATCATGTCGAGCGGGTCATCACTACGAATTCTCCAGTGTATTTCAGAATCCTCAAGGTTCCCGGGTGTCAGTCCAATAAACCCATCGTGTTCTTTGCTCGCCTCTTCAAATGAATCTAAGCGAAAATCGGATTTTTGATTTTTGGCATCGGGGCCATGACATTTAAAACATTTGTCCGAAAGAATCGGGCGGATTTGTGTGTTAAAGTCCACCTTGGCATTAAGAACAAATGTTCCAGTTGCTAGGATCAATTTTAAAGCAAGTAATATGAAAAATGATTTCAAAATAGGGTGAGAGTCTGAAGAATTGTGGAAATTTTTTATCTAAAATACGAATGCGAAAGCACTATTCTATCTATAAGCAAAGTCGTAGTTAGTAAAGCTAGGGAAGCCAAAATAAGTTATTTTAAGATTCGAAGCTTAATCTATACTTTGTAAATCTTTACTTTTAAACGTGACAATTCCTTTTTGAATTGGGAGAACAGAGCCTTGAGCAGTCCAAAAAAAATGGAAAATAAAATTCGTCTGGCTGGCTCTCTTTTTTCAGGAGGAGGATTGGGTGATGTGGGAATCGAGTGGGGAAGCAAAATTCCGGTAATTGCTGCTTGTGAATTGCTTCCTTCAAGAGCTTCTTTAATTCGTAAAAACTTTCCGGCTACGAAGGTGTTCGAAGGCGACATTTGGAAGGTTAGGAATTCATATATTCAATATTTTCGTAAAGTGCTTAAAGGGCAGTCTCCTTGGTTACTCACTCTATCTCCTCCCTGTCAGGGTATGTCATCAAACGGGGCTGGGCGTATATCTTCGGCCATTCGGGCGGGAAATAGACCGTTGGAGGACGAGCGCAATCGTTTGATTCTTCCTGGGATTGAGGTTCTGGAGGCACTCCAGCCCGAATGGTTTCTTTTGGAAAATGTAAGAAGAATGGAAAACACAGTGATTCGAAATGAACGGAATCAGCCAGAAAATATTCTTACATGCCTGGCAAGACGGATGCATCCGTTTGGTTACACTTTACGTTCGTGCATTCTTGATTTTAGAAATTACGGAGTCCCTCACCATCGAGAAAGATTGATCACTATTGGTTGTCGAATTCCTAAAGTCGTTGCTCATTTCCCCAAGGTTGCAGATGTGCTTTGTTCAGGTATCAGTCCTTTTCATCCTTTGCCTACTCATGGCGAAGGAACTAACCAAGTGTGGTTAACCCTTCGTCGTGCGATCGGCAAACTTCCTTGCCTTGACTCGAGAACAAATTGGAAGGATCCGAATGACCCTTATCATTGTGTACCCAAATGGAATGATAATCAGTACTTTTGGATGAAGAATACTCCAGAGGGACAGACTGCTTTTGATAATGCTTACTGTGTGGATTGTGGCACAATGAAAACCAACCAGGACGAAGTGAGTTGCAGGGTCTGCAGGAAGCCATTACCGGTCCCACAAATGAAAAAATCAGGAAAAGTAAGACTGATAAAAGGCTTTCGCTCGTCTTACCGTAGAATGTGGTGGGATCGGCCAGGTGGTACACTGACGATGAATAGTGGGGTGATATCAAGTGACCTCAAGGGACACCCTGAGCAAAACCGGGTACTTTCCTTACGAGAGATCTTGCGCCTATCAACTTTGGATCATCAACAATGGAAGAAGAGCTATGATTTTAGTGGGGTTGCACTGGGTAAGTGGGATGAATCACAATCCTTTTCTGCCAGGCTTGTCAGGGAAGTTATTGGTGAGTCGATTCCTCCCTTAGCCATGAAATGTATGGTCGATCATTTGCTTCGATTGGAAGCCAGTACCGAGTAAATGAGCAAAAAAACGGCCCGTCCTCGGTAACCGAGAACGGGCCTAAAGCCAAGAAAGCCTACCCCAAAACTTCCTTGGATAATTCGATTTAGGTCAATGGGGACAACTTGGTCAACTGAGATTCATGATGCCTAAAGGCACCGAGTGGAAGAGTTCTCCTAACCACTTGCCTATGAAGAAATAAGTTAAGATTAATCAGCTTATAAAACTTATTCGCACCAAAGCTACACGAGTGTGAGCAAGCTAATGCTGCCCCGTTCAGAATGATTGAAAAAGAAGAAGAATTAGTACTCTGTTTTGAGCATGCCGGGTTGGGGTATTGCGTAACTCCCGTCTGCATTGGCCAAAAGTGGAGAGGCTGAGTTATCACCGGAAATTTCATCGATCCCCGCACAGAAATCATGAGAGCAGTTAAGCATTTCATCATAGGTCACTTCGCGGCCCAAATGAGTAGCCATTCGGCCCATTGAGGTTACGACACTAGCGGCTACACCTCTTTCAACTTCGTTATATGGTTTATCGTTGACGATAGCATCAAGTAAGTGATCCCATTCGTCTACATAGGCGCTATTCTCACGGCGCGGACGACCACCATTTTCGGCACCAAACATCCAGGATAATTCACTTTTTGGACCTTGGCCTTTATGGATCCTGGCCTTCGAGGCATGACCACCGGGACCGGAAATTAAGGCATATCCTTTGGTTCCGTGGGCATGACTGGCAAATTCTTCGTAGCACTTGTTCATACTGCGACCTTGGAAATAAAGTTTAGTATCGTCAGGGAAAGTATACTCGACCGAATAACTGTCTAAGTTCTGGTCGATCTCATCTCCACGATAATGACGACCACCAAGTCCCATGGCCTTTACTGGCCACATTCCTTTCATCCAGCAACATTCATCGATATTGTGGATATTAAAGTCGCTGTAAACGCCACCACTCAACCAAAGAAAACCATGGAAGTTTTTGATTTGGTACATCAAGTCACTGATGTCCTTATCTTTAGTTTCCTCTTTTTTCTTATCCCATCCGATCAGGCGTCCTTGCATGCGAACTGCCTTAAGGGAAAGCAATTCGCCTAGTTCACCATTGTCGATACGGTCTTTTAATTCGAGTCGGGCTTCACTGTGACGACACATTAATCCGACGCCAACTTTAAGATTAAATTTTTTGGCCTCTTCGTTTACGCTTAAAATCTTTTTGGATGATGGACCATCCGGAGTAACCGGTTTTTCCATGAACACATTAAGTTTCTTTTGAATTGCATATTCGTAGTGTGGGCGACGAAAAGCACAGGGAGAGGCAAATATGGCAATATCTCCCGGATCCAAACAATCCATGGCTTTTTTGAAGCCGTTAAATCCAACGAATTGACGATCCTCAGGAACATCCAGGTTGTCTTTATAGCGCTGTTCTAGTCCTTTGTAGCTATTCTTAACTCTCCATTCAAAAACATCTGCCATCGCATGAAGTTTTAATTGGCAGTATGGACCGGAGGCATCGATCGCATTGGCAACGGCACCGGTACCACGACCCCCACATCCGATAAGGGCAATTTTTTTAGTCGAACCACTTTGTCCGTAGACCGTGGGCAATATCATTCCAGCAAGAGCACCACCAATGGCGGCTTTTCCGGATGTGCCAAGAAAATGGCGGCGCGAAAGGGGGTTGGGGAGATCGGGCTGGGCTGGATTCATAACTCTTTCGTATGTTTCGTATTTGGTTTGCTATGTTTCTAAAAGTGACAGGAGTAAACTATGGCTAAAGGTGCCTTGATTTGACAAGCCTAGATTCAACTTGGGATAGAAGAATAAACCTGAAATCCCTACAAAAGTTACAGGGAAATCAGGGTAACTCCTTTAAGAAATTAAGAATGATCGAGTGAGCTCGTTCGACTTGATCAAGATCAACCCATTCATTTTCAGCGTGAGCCTGGGCTATATTCCCTGGACCAAAAACGACTGATGGATTGCCACCCGCTGAAAGGGGAGATGCATCTGTGAAATAGGGAACACCGCGGGTTTTTCTTCTCCCTGCTTTTCTTAAGAGCATTTGAACATTTGGCATGGATGAGTCGGTGTGAAGCGGTGGGCAGGGTACGCTTCGTGATACCTTAAATTTTGGAGCTCTATTGCCAAGTGGTCTAAATAAATATTTGAGCTCTTTAATTACAGAATCAATACTTTCTCCCGGAATTGTTCTTCGGTCCAGGTCAACTGTGCACCGATTGGGTACAACATTTGGTTGGCTACCTCCGAGAATCTTCCCGACGCTTAAGGTGGGTGAGCCCAGTAATGGATGATTTTTGGAACTTAGGAGTACCGAATACTTATTGAATAAAATCTCTAATGCATGGTGCATTCTCAAAATCGCATTTTCTCCCTTTTCTGGAGTGGAACCATGTGCTGCCTTTCCATGGGTTTCCAATTGTAACCAAAGACTGCCTTTGTGAGCGGTTACTACTTGTAAGGCGGTGGGTTCACCAACGATTGCTAGGTTTCCCTTTGGTCCCTTCCTCGCGAAAGCCCGCGAGCCAGACTGAGTGAATTCCTCGTCTACTAAACCTACAAAGATTATCTCGGTTTGAGTCGGTCGGTTTGTTGATAGGGATAGATTAAGCATCGCTTGAAAAAAACAAGCTACTGATGCTTTAGTATCACAAGCTCCCCGTCCGAAAAGCCTACCCTTTGAAATTTTTGGGGAGAATGCTTCCAGGGAAGCAGGTACAACATCCAAATGAGGTGCCAGTAAGATACGTTGCTTTGGTTTCTTCATCGGGGAAAGGTAAACCATTAAATTGTCTCTCCCTGGAATGACTTTTTGTCTATTTGTCCATAAACCGGCTTTTTGGGACAGGTCTTCTAGGTAAGCAGTTACTGGTTCTTCGGCGCAACCTATATTGTCCTGATCCAGCGAGGGATTAATACTAGGTATGGATACTAGATCGCATAGAATTTTACTCAGGGGACTGTGCTTGACCATGGTAGAAATTTCATCGCGTCGGCGGGAAGATGCAAGCTACATCTTTCTCCTAAAACAAAGCTCAGTGCCTTTTGAAGGTGAAATATTTAGGGATGAAATTAGAGCGATTTAATCGAAAAATTACGAAAATCAATTTTCATATCACGGTTGCCATGCAATTGGATCCCAAGCGGTCCTTTTTCGATGGCTCTTGGTGAATTATATTCCACCACTTCTTTACCTTGAAGGGAGACAACATATGAGGGGCCTACACAGCGAATACTCATTTGGTTCCAACCCTCAAGTTTAATCAGTTTCTCAACGCTTTTGGCATGTTTCGGATACCCTTTTCCGGGAATATAAGGGGAACCTGTCATGTCCCGTTTTAATGACCCTGATATTCCGATCTGTATCTGGTCATTGTTTCGAAGTTCGATGCCTGAGTCGATATTGCCTTCGACAAAACGAAACTCAAAACTGCAAATAAAGTCACGAAAAGACTTTTTTGTTTTGAGAACGGAATGCTTCTTGTTCGGGCTGCTTCTCAACATCAACACTCCATCTTTAACTTCGTACCAGCCATACTGGTCGTTTCCTTTGGGTACATTCCAATAGGTTAAGTCATCGGTAATAAGATTGGGTAAGGTTGCCTTGCCATAAGCGAGGCTGGATAGAAGGAAGAATAGCAACCCAATGCTGGTTTTCTTACACATCAATTCTTAAGGTTGAAGCGATGAACCCTTCCGTGGGCATTCCATTCAGCCACAAAAATGTCTCCGTTTTGGTTACTGCTGATTCCATGGGGGGCGGTGACGACACCATTTTTCCAATCAGATGGATGTACTCCGTTTTTTCCAGCTTGAGCAGGGTTTGAATTAACCCCGACGGTGGCTACTATTTCCCCTTTTTTGTTCAATACAGATACACTTCCTTTCAATTCTCCCACGAGGAGCCAATCCTTGTGGATGTGGGCACCAGCGGGTAATTTAAGTCCCTCTGCAACAACCCCAATAAACTTACCAGCTAAAGAAAGATGAACGATTCTATTATTCGCCCGGTCGAGCCCAAGTACCCTTGCCGGACTAAATCTCGAATCAATGATTAATTTATGAAGGGTGCGGAATTTGTAGGGTGCTGATTTCCCGCCGAAGGTCGTCTTGTATTTTCCTTTGTTGTCAAATTTGTGGATATAATCGGATGAATAACCATCTGTGACATAAATATCCCCGCTTTTATCCACATCCACACCTGTTAGTCTGGTGTAGAGTTTTCCATTCTTATCTTTTCTTTTGAATTGCTCGGGTATGGCAGTGTTGGGGATGGATAAGATTTCCTTTCCGTTAAGATCAAGTTTTACAACTTGGTTTGCACCAAGACGCGCCCCGTAAATAAATTCTTCATTACCTTGTTTACGAATAACGAAACCGTGCAGATCCGTAGGGGCATTTTCAATATTCCTCAACCAATTTCCCGAGTCATTATAAACCTGTAAACCCGCCTTGGGTATACTCAGACTTACATATATTTCATTTGCCGAACTTACGGCTATGTCACCATGCATAGAACCAAGCTTGGGTTGGCCTTTGGGCAGCTTTAACCAGCCTGGATCTACATTCCATGACTGAGCACTCAGGATTCCTGTCAGAGTAAGCGTTAGGTAGGTAGCGATAAATGAGAGAATTTTCATTACCAATCGAAATTGCTTGATTGGCATTTTTCGTCAACGGAAGATTTGATCAGTCTAAGAAAAAAAATCTATTATCTGCCTAAGCTCAAGTTTAGGAAGATTTTATTAAGACGCCAAATTAATTGACTTAGCTAATTAAATTTATTAGCTAATTAATATGCATACTGTTCATTATGCGAAGACCCATTTGTCCAAGTTGTTGGAACAGGTGGAGGACGGAAAAGAGATTATTTTAGCCCGGGGGAAAAAACCAGTTGCCCGATTGGTCTCATGCGGTGAGGCAATTGTACTTAGTCGACCGAAAGTCGGAGAAACTACTTCCAAAGCCTTAAAAATTAAAGAGCAACGCGAAGTTGCAGGGCGAATTGGAGATACTGTGGTTTATTTTTAAATGAGACTACTCCTGGACACCTTTACCTTTGTATCTCTCGTTTCTGATCCATTTAAGTTAGGCGGTTCTGCTCGCACGGTCTTGGACGATCCATCCAATCGCTTTTTTTTAAGTGACGCATCGGTTCTGGAAATTTGCTTAAAATATAATGATGGAACCCTGGAGATGCCAGAAGCTCCCCGTTCATGGATCAAAAAACAGTGCGACATTTGGCAAGTACGTTCCTTAGCGATTACCAGAGAGCACTGTTTTCGCCTGTCTGAGCTTCCTTATCATCACGATGACGCCATCGATCGTATTCTGGTTGCTACTGCTCTAGCGGAAGAATTACCAATTGTAACAGAAGACGAGAATATCAAAAAATATCCGGTAAGTGTAATTTGGTAATTAATTTTGTTTTAATGACTTACGGCAAATAATGGTGAAACTTCTAAAAACTTTAATATCAACATTTCCCATAAGTTAATACCCTTAAGGTAGAAATATTTATTAAGTTTTAATTTACTGATTCTATGTCCTAGGGGGTAAATTTCAGTCAAAGTGTTTTTCGACGGAAGCTTTCATTGTTCGTATACTTTGACGTCTTTTATCAAAAGTTTTGATCCCGTATTGTTTGAAGTGCTCAATGATGGCGTCGCTATCGCTTTGAAGCCCTTGATCTTGGCTGTTTGCAAGCCAGTCCTCTAATTGCCTCTTAAGTTGATGATGAACTTTTTCAAAACTAGTTTTCCCTATTAGATTAACGGTTTCATAGGGGTCGTTCTTTATGTCATACAATTCTTCACTCTCCAAGGTCGTAAGTAATTTTGCCTGAACGGGAGTCAGTAAATTCTTTTCTCCCATTATATTTAACAAGTGGTAAATCGGGTGTGTTGATCTTCGGTATGCGGTGGTATATTCGTTGATTGAACCAGCGGTCTTGAAATTGCGAATATATTTGTACTTGCTTGATCGGACAGATCGACTGCAAATATCCACATCCCCGAATCGATCAGCAGCGCTATGTACGAACTCTCGGGGCTTGGAATTCTCCTGGAGGAAGCTTCTGCCCTGCATCCAGTCAGGAATGGTACCTCCGGTCATGAGTATTGTCTCCGCAACAAGATCAATAGCACTTATGAGGGATGAGTTTTTGGTGCCTGAATTGTATCCAAATGGATGTTTTACTCCTTCTGGATAGAAGATGATTAGAGGGATATGAGTCCCACTATCGTAGAGCCAGTTTTTTCCACGAATCATGGGCCTTCCATGATCTGAAAGAATGCAAATGACGGTGTTCTTTTCGAGATTGTCATCTTGAAGTTGCTTAATAATCGCACCGACTTGTTTGTCGAAACGGTTGATGCTTTCAAAATATCCGGCCCAATCATTTCGGGTTACCGGGTGATCTGGATAGTAAGGAGGGATTACGATCTTCTCCTTGGGAATATTTTTCGAAGGATAGAAACCTCTGTGGGACTCTCTTGAGTTGATTTGAGCAAAGAATGGCTGGTTTTTGACTAGCTGTTTCCATAAGTGAGTATCCCATGTTTTCTTCGATGTCTTAAACTGCCAGTCATCCTTTCCGGTTCCACCAAAACCTTTAATATTTCCTGTGTAATATCCTCTTTCACCCATCACTTGAGGTGATGTTTTCACCGGTTGGGGAAGGGTAGGCATGAGTTCCTTGCTGTAACGCATGTGATGGGCACCAAGAGTTGTTTGGAATACACCAGTGGCAAGGGCTGTCCTGCTTGGTGAACAGGCAGGACTGGTCGTATAGACATTGGTAAATTGCATCCCTTTCTCTGCCAGACCATCAATGTTGGGGGTCGTGACTACTTGATTTCCGTAGCAACCGAGATCGGGCGACATATCTTCTGCAATAATCCAGATGATATTTGGCCTTCTCAAATCTTCGGCATGTAAGATTGATGAAGAAAATAACAGGGCAATACCTTTTACAAAAAATATGGACTTACTCGTTATAATTTTTTCCCGTTGAAGTAACCTAAACATTACAATTCATTGGTCTCGCTACTCCTTAAATTATTTTTCAATCTTGAATTTAAAGTTACTGTTAAATCCCGCAATCAAATGCAATTGCGGTGCCAAATGACGTTATTTGTACATAAAACAGGTACGTACAAAAAGCTATGCCAATATTGGCATTCCTAACTTTTGATTTTTTTGCACCTCTTTTTTTTAACAAAAATCTGTAAACGGTTGTTATTATTAAAAGTACAGCGTGTAAGATGAAAAAGATCATAAACCATTCCATACTCGCGTAGTTGAATAATAGTATAAATTGCCAAAGCCAGATTACTGCTAAGAAAAAGACAAACCATTTAACCCAAGCCCTTGAGGTGAGTGTTTGGTCGATTCTTTGCCTCGCCATTTTCAGGGAAATAGTAAAACAAAATATGTAGCCCAACGCCTGGATGATTGCATTGGCAAGATGCCCGCAAATCATAAGAGAAATGAGTCCTCCTGATGCACAGACTTGAATTGAGGTTATCAGCAGGTTTTTCTTGGTTAACAATCCACTTTCTAAATTATAGTGGTCTTTGGCCGTGAGGATTCCGGCAAGGATTCCTAACCAAGAGAGTTGAAGAAAAAAAAGGATTGGGAAGAAGTGGTAAATTTCGGACATCAGGCTTAAATGCCTTCACTTTCCTCCTTTAATTCCTGAATATATTTTTCAGGATTTTTCTTAAATTTTGGAATGCAGGGTTTGCAGCAGAATTTGAATTCTTGACCATCGTGGACATAGGAAACGGGTTCTCCCATATCGCCAAGGTCACTACCTCCAACCAAGCAATAATCCAAGGGATACGGCTTGGCCTCTCCTTGTTGTCCGCAGCTTACAAGGAAGGTAAGTGGACTTAAACTGAGAATTATTAATAAATGGACTTTTTGTTTCATAACTCCAACTCTACTCGTACGATTTTCAAAAGGTCAAATGGAGAATCTCAAAATAATTTTTAAAAAAACTGGCAGTTAAACCGTTGATTTTTATACCTATCGGTAGCGTTATGGGTAGCAATGGTATCTAATGGACATAATACCTCAAATAATGAGGCTTTTTTAAAGCTCTTTCTAAAGCATGAGAGTGGTTTAAGGTCTTACATTCGTTCCTGTGTCATAAGACCGGAGGAAGTGGACGAAATCATGCAGGAAGTAAGCTTGGTTGCCTGGAGGAAATTCGAGACGCTTGAGCAACCGGAAAAGTTTGGAGCATGGGCATGTTTGATCGCACGGTTTGAGGTTTTGAAGTTCAGAAGAAAGAAGGCTCGGGATCGATTGGTCTTGGACGAGGATATTATCACAAAAATTGGCATCGATGCCGAAGAGCAGTTGACCCGTAGGCAGTTACAATTGTTTGCCTTGGATAAGTGCCTGAAAAAGTTAAAGGCTCCTGAGAAAGTATTAGTTCAGCAAGCTTACAGCCCCAAGGTATCCAAGAAAGAATTGGCGAAAGATTTTGGTAGGACCGAAGGAGCCTTTTATCAAAAACTCGCACGTATCCGTATCAAACTTCGTGATTGTATGAATCGGAAAATGATCGCCTTGAATACAGGAGTCTTAGAATGACTGAAGAAGAAAAAGAGTTAATACTCGGGTATCTGGACGATCGTCTTTCAGCCTCTCAATTTGGTTCCTTACAAACCTTGTTGAGAGAAAATAAGGATGCCCGTTCTTTTCTTTTAGATTTGGGCACGATTGATACCAAGCTGGATGATTTCAGTTTATCTGTTGATCAAGAGAACAAAGCTTCCCGACTTATTTCTTTTTCTTGGCGTGAATATGCTTGGTCAGCTTCAGCCTGTTTGCTGATTCTTTTTTTGTGTTCATCGGGATACTTTCTTTTTTCAGAACCTAAAATTGCCACCATCCAGTCATGCGAAGATGCAGCCTGGGAAAGTGATTTACCTACGACTCCAGGATCTGAGCTTATTCCTGGCACTTTGAAACTTCGCACGGGTCTGGCATCCATAGAACTTCGATCTGGAGTCAATTTTGTTTTGGAGGGTCCGGCAGAAGTTGAGCTTATCTCTGTAATGAAAACCCGGTTGGTTGCAGGTATGGTCATGGTGGAGGTTCCTGAACAAGCTATTGGTTTTGTGCTGGAAACACCGGATGGTTACGCGATTGATTACGGTACTAGTTTTGCTGTAGTCGTAGATCCGATAAAAAATGTTTCCTCATTTGAGGTTATAGATGGTGAAATTGGGGTGCATCACCCAGAAAGCGGGTCAGAAGTCCGTTTGGTTGATAACCAAACTATATCGATTGAAAAGGGAATTGTATCCCCCATGAAAGAAGGAGAAGGCGAAAAAAAGATACCTGCTAGTGCTGAGATAAAAAGAGTTTTTGCAGGTAGGAACTCAACCAGTATTATTCGTAACGATCAGCGTGACCTTTACTTGTCCAATGATGTTTTGTTAGTCAAAAGTACCGATATTCTTCCTTCTTTTGACCGTCGGGCATTACTTGAATTCGACATAAGTGATGTCGATCCTACCCAATATAAAAAGATTCGCCTTAGCCTCAATTTAGTCCCAGCCAATGGATTACGTTCCCACCTTCCCGAAGAAAATATTTTCGCGGTGTATGGGATCAAGGAATCCTGGGGAGAAGGCTTGCTCTGGGCGAAAGCACCTCCAATTGAACAAGCTGAACAATTAGGAACCTTTTCCATCCCTCGAAGCAAGCAGTTCGGCAATTATGGAATTGAGACTGATGCATTAAAAAAGTTCGTACAATCAGGGCATGGTAAATTATTGATTGTCCGCGAAACTTTTGAAACTCGTCCATCAGGAATGATTCACGCCTTTGCTAATCACAATCATCCATACTACGCGCCACCAGTATTGGAGTTTTATTAAAAGTCCAAAGTTATGAGAAGATTTTTTCAATGGGTTCTTGTTATCTGCTTTGTTTCATTTCCCTGTTTGTTCGGGGAGGAGCAGAAATTAAAGTTTAATCGGGACATTCGTCCCATTCTCTCTGATGCTTGTTTTCATTGCCACGGTCCGGATGAAGCGGACCGGCAGGGTGGTTTACGATTGGACCTTGAGGAATTTTCTCAAAAACCAGGCAAGTCTGGTTTTTCGGCTATCGTGCCCGGAGATTTGGAAGAAAGTGAAATGATCTTTCGTATCCATTTGCCTGAGGACGATGAGGAACACATGCCTCCTTTAGGTAGCGAGAAATCGATTACCCCCGAACAAAAGAAAATTTTGGAAAGATGGATCAAGGAAGGTGCTAATTATGAAAAACATTGGTCTTTTGAAAAACCAATAAGACCGGGCGTTCCAGCTGGTGTAGCTGAGCATCCGGTGGACTCATTTATTTTGAGAAAGTTACAGAGCGAGGGAATGACCCTGAATCAACCAGCAGACAAGGAGACTTTGTTGCGCCGTGCCAGTCTGGACCTTATTGGCCTACCGCCAACGGTTAAGGAAATCGATTCATTTTTAACGGATGATTCTGAGTCTGCATACGAGCAACAACTCGATCGTCTATTGGAATCGAAGCATTTTGGCGAGCGGATGGCTCTGGAATGGTTGGACTTAGCCCGATACGCAGACAGCAATGGATTCCAGAGTGATGGAAGCCGGGATATCTGGATGTGGCGGGAATGGTTGATTGGTGCATTTAACCGTAACCTTCCTTTTGATCAATTTACCATTGAGCAATTAGCCGGGGATCTCTTGCCCAACCCATCGGAAGACCAAGTCATCGCCACTGGCTTTAACCGTAATCATCGGCTTAATGGAGAAGGGGGAAGAATTGAGGAAGAGTGGTTTGTGGAGACTGTGATCGACAGAGTGGAAACAACTGGGTCAACCTGGATGGCACTCACCTTAACTTGTGCCCGTTGCCATGATCACAAGTACGATCCCATTTCCCAGCAGGAATTCTATGAACTCTTTGCGTTTTTTAATTCAGTGGAAGAATCGGGTGTACTTCACCCAAGAGGCAAATTTGGAGTCAACACCCCACCAATTTTGAAAGTACTCAATGAGGAGCAAAAGCAGAGGAAAGTGAATTTACAAAAATCAATTCAACAAGCGGAAGTTTCCGTCAAAGAAGCTGAGAAAAAAATAGATTCTGCTTTTGAGGAATGGAAAAAAACAGAGCGAAGGAAAGTCCTGGAGGGAAAACAGGAAAACTTATGGTCCCCATTTGAGGACAAATCTGCTATTTCCAAGCTTGGGAGTAAGATAGGTAAACAAGCGGATGGTTCCTTGCTCGTAGGAGGCAAAAACCCGCAAGGGGATGTTTACCATCTGAACGGAGATCTCAACCTTTCTCATGTTGGCGCTTTGCGTTTGGAAGTACTACGGGATGAGACTCTTCCCTCTGGGGGGCCGGGCCGGGCAGGTAATGGAAATTTTGTACTCACTGGAATTGAGACAAAATTTATATTCGAGGATCAGGAAAAAAAGCCCGTTTTTATCGAATGGGATCGTGCCAAAGCAGATTATTCACAACCCAAATGGCCGGTTGAAAATATTCTTAAAAATGCCAAACACTTAAACAGGGCCAATGCATCCGGGTGGGCGATTGGTACGTTTGAAGAAAAAAACCGTGTGCCTAGAGAAGCAATCTTTTTAGCTAAAAAGCCGGTGGCTGTGCCCAAGGGAGCTAGCTTACAAGTTTCCCTCTATCATAAGTCCAAATATTCGGATCATAACATTGGTAAATTTAGGATCTCATTGGCCTCTCAAAATTACGCGGATTTAAATCAGAAATTTATGCTTCCATCCCATTTGGTTTCTTTACTTGATTCATCGGCCGAGAATTCATCCGTGGATCAAAAAGTTCTCAAAAAGCATTTTCGGGAAAATACCCAGACTCCATTAAAAGTTGCTGAGATAGAGGTTAAGAGGGCTAGAGAGAAGTTTAATCAATTTATGGATAAGGTTCCTTCTACCTTGGTCATGCAGGAAAGAAAAACTCGGCGGGACGCTCATATTTTGCACCGGGGAGAATACGATCAAAAGAGAGAAAAAGTGGGTAGGGCATTACCAGCGGCATTGCCTCCATTACCCAATGGTGCCCCCATGAACCGCTTGGGCTTTGCTCAGTGGTTGGTGACTGGTGAACATCCACTCACGGCTCGGGTCTGGGTCAATCGTTTATGGGAGAGACTTTTTGGTGTGGGGATCGTAAAGACTTCCGAAGACTTTGGTTCGCAGGTTGAATGGCCGTCCCATCCAGATCTTCTCGATTGGTTGGCCGTTGAATTTGTTCAACCCACTGCTTTACCAAATCTAAACGGGATTTCTGCTCACTCATGGGATATGAAAGCGATGATCAAATTCATTATGCTGAGTAAGACCTATCAGCAGAGTTCATCTGCCAGTGAAAGTCTTTACCAGAAGGATCCTGATAACCGTCTACTCGCCCGGGGCCCAAGACTTAGGTTGCCCGCAGAAATTATCCGGGACCAGGCACTCGCTTCCAGTGGTCTCCTTGTGCCAAAGATTGGTGGTCCCAGTGCCCGGCCCTACATGCCCGAGAAAGTATGGGATGAAACCAGTACCTTTGGAAATCTGCTCAATTATAAAGCAGATCAGGGGGACGGGTTGTATCGGCGCAGTATTTATACAATTTGGAAACGCACCGCAGCCCCGCCCTCCATGCTTCTTTTCGATGCTCCCAATCGTGAAATTTGTATGCCTAAGCGTTCACGAACCAATACCCCTCTTCAAGCTTTGGCTTTGCTGAATGAAGTTACCTATGTGGAAGCAGCCCGTGCACTCGCAGAGAAAATGCTGAGTATTGAATCAGCCAAAAATTCCGAAGACAGATTGATTTTAGGTTATAGGTTGGCCACTGGTAGTTCGCCGAATGCGGAGACTTTATCCATTTTACAAGATGGGCTTAATAAAAGACGAAAGAGGTTCTTGGAAAACCCAGAAGCAGCAAAGAGTTTGATCAACCAAGGATCTTCTACATCTCGGTCGGGGCTGGATGAAGTCGAATTAGCAGCCTATACCAGCACAGCTAATATTTTGCTGAACCTTGACCGTGTAATCATGAAAAACTAAGAACAATAATGAATGTATTTTCACAATTACTTGAACAAAAGCCTGCTAGCTTAGCGGCTCAGGACTTTTTAAACCGTAGAATTTTTTTACGCAATGGAGCCGCTGCACTAAGTGCGGCAGCACTTGCCGGTTTACTACCTAAGGGAGGCCAGGCTTCTTCACCATCAATAGCCTCGTTTCCCAATTTTGCCCCCAAGGCGAAGCGGGTGATCTATCTATTTCAGTCGGGTGCACCCTCCCAGATGGATTTATTTGATCCTAAGCCGATGATGGAAAAGGAACGAGGCAATGATCTTCCAGAATCGATACGCAAAGGCCAAAGATTGACAACGATGACCTCGGGTCAAAAAAGTTTCCCGATTGCACCAAGTATTTTTAAATTTGCCCAGCATGGCCAATCAGGCCAGTGGATAAGCGAGCTCTTGCCCCATCTTTCTAAACAGGCGGACGAATTGTGCTTCATTAAGTCGATGCACACCGAAGCGATCAACCATGACCCGGCGATGACTTTCTTTCAAACTGGGCACCAGCTTGCGGGGCGTCCAAGTTTTGGTTCCTGGCTGAGTTACGGATTGGGGGCATCCAATCAGGACTTACCGGCCTATGTGGTCTTGTCCTCCTTTGGGTCAGGCCGTCCCAGTTGCCAGCCCCTATATGACCGTCTTTGGGGTGCCGGATTTTTACCCACCCGTTACCAAGGGGTGAAGTTTCGTAACAGTGGAGATGCGGTGTTGTATCTGTCTGATCCTCCGGGGATAGACCGTGCAATGAGGCGGGGCATGCTTAATGACTTGGCCAAACTTAACCGTATGGATCATAAAACGGTTGGGGATCCCGATATTGACGCCCGTATTTCCCAATACGAGATGGCCTTTCGAATGCAGGCAAGTGTGCCTGACTTACTGGACTTTTCAACGGAGCCTGAAAGTGCAATTAATCAGTATGGACCGGATGTCCGTAAGCCCGGTTCCTATGCCGCAAATTGCCTGCTTGCCCGACGCATGGCCGAGCGGGATGTCCGCTGCATTCAATTGTTCCATATGGGCTGGGATCAACACGGCAACCTACCCAAGCAGATTCGTGGTCAATGCCGCGATGTGGACCAGCCTACGGCTGCTTTGATTTCCGACCTTAAGCAACGAGGCTTACTGGATGATACCTTAATTGTATGGGGCGGCGAGTTTGGCCGTACGATATATTCTCAGGGTGCATTGACAGAAAACAATTATGGTCGTGATCATCATCCTAGGTGCTTCACCATGATGCTTGCAGGAGCTGGGGTGAAGAAAGGATTTTCTTATGGAGCAACTGATGATTTTTCCTACAATATTACAAACGACCCTGTCCATGTGCATGATCTTAACGCCACGATCCTTCACCTGATGGGCGTGGATCACAAAAAGCTTACCTATAAGTTTCAGGGCAGAGATTACCGATTAACCGATGTTCATGGACATGTGGTCAAAAACATACTTTCTTAAATTTCCATAAAATAAAAAATTATGAATCAGTATTCAAAACGACGTGAATTTCTTCGAGTAATCGGCGGGGTAGGGGTTACCTCCCTTCTCTCGCCCAGTTATTTAATGGGTGCCCGTCCCAGTTCGGCCTTGAGCCGGTCGGGCGTATTGGTGGAAGCTTCCGGCTTTGCTGAATTGGGAGGCTGGAAGTTAGATACCCAGCACTACCTACAAATGGGAGGGAATTACCTTCTTGCTCATGGCATGGGTCAACCGGTACAGGATGCCATTACCACGGTAAGCCTTCCTTTAGCTGGCACCTGGCATTTGTGGGTACGCAATCGTGACTGGTGTAAGGGAGATTGGGAATCGCCAGGCCGTTTTCAAGTATGGGTGGATGGCAAACCGGTAAAGGAAACTTTTGGTCATACGGATGAGTCCTGGCATTGGCAAAAGGGTGGATCCATCGACATTAAAAAGGCAGGGGATATCAAAGTGGCCCTGAAAGACTTGACTGGATTTGATGGCCGCTGTGACGCTCTTTATTTCACTCAGGAAACCAATCCTGTGTTACCCAGTAAAGACCTTAAGGAGTTATCTGACTGGAAGGATGAGGTCTCGGGGCGAGCCAAGGAGAAAATTGAGGAATTTTCTTTTGATGTCGTGATCGTTGGAGGAGGCATGACCGGTTGTGGTGCCGCTTTGGCTGCTCGGTCGCAGGGGCTCAAAGTAGCCCTAATCCAGGATCGTCCCTTATTCGGGGGGAATGCGAGTGAAGAGGTACGAGTACATTCTTTGGGTATCCATGGATACGGTACCAAAATCTTAAAAAAGATAGATACCGCTCACTATCCCAATGGCCATGCTAAGGCAAAAAATGATCAGGAAAAGCGGGAACAGGCCATGGCTCAATCTGGCGTTGATCTTTTTGCTCATCACCTTGCCTGTGGTCTGGAAAAGGAAGGTAATCAAATTGTAAGTGTTGAAGCTAGGGAAGTTAATTCGGGCCGGATTAAACGATTTAGTGCCCCTTCTTTTATTGATGCCACTGGTGATGGCTGGCTAGGATATTGGGCAGGTGCGGATTATCGCTACGGCCGGGAGGCTGCCTCTGAGCACAATGAGGGGTGGGATAAGTATGGAGACCTTTGGAGTCCTGAAAAACCAGACAATCGGGTAATGGGGACAAGCGTGCTTTGGAACAGTGTGCGTTCCAAGACCAAACAGGACTTCCCCAAGGTTCCATGGGCTTTACCCGTGGCAGGAAATCATGCTGCGATCAATGGGGAATGGTACTGGGAATATTCAGAGAATAAGTTAAATCAAATTGATGATGCAGAGGCGATTCGGGATCACATGTTGCGGGCTATTTTCGGAAGTTTTTCCAATGCCAAGAAAAACCCCAAATATGCGCCTAATCGTTTGGCATGGGTGGCTTATGTCGGAGGGAAGCGTGAATCCCGGAGGATCATGGGTGATCATATTTATGACATGCATGATGCGGTCGAACGCAGAGAATTTTCGGATGCCGTGGTCGTTGAGAAAAGAGAGGTGGATGGTCATTTCCAGCGAAAACTAAAGGGCTCAAAGCAGGATTTTCTATCTGCTGCTATGTTTCGACATACCGGTGGTCACTATTACATCCCTTTTCGTAGTTTTTATTCTAGGAATCTTACCAACCTAATGATGGCGGGTCGTTGTTTTAGTTGCACTCATGTCGGGCTTTGCGGCCCTCGGGTGATGAATACCTGTGGGCAAATGGGGATCGCTACAGGTTTTGCTGCAGCCTTGTGTAAAAAACATAATGCCAACCCCCGAGAAATAGGAAAGTCTCATATATCGGAACTAAGAAAGTTAATTGGATTTGATGGATCCAAACCTCTTGGTAATCCAAGTAAGCCCGGCCACTGATGGGTGAATGAGGCATCTAGTAAATTTTGGCCTGCTCTTTAGCTTTCTTGCCCTGGCTATTACGGGCGGGTGGGCTTACTTTCGCCCTTTTTCCCTTACAGCCACACAGGTTCATTTGCTTGCAGGCTTTATCACTCTGGCTCTAGTGGTTTTGCACTTATCCGCCCGCCTTCCTTACTTTCGTAACCGAACAAAAAAAGGGCATGGTAGGGATGGGTTTCGCAAACAACTTCTTATTTTACTGATTCTATTTGGAGGTCTGCTCTATGCAGCGGTTGAAAATATTCCTCCCGTTTCATGGTTGATTGATGGGAGTTATGAGTCTCGGAACCGAGCGGAGATCGTTCGATCTTCGAGCCTGGCCGCTTTTTCTAAACCAGCACCTCATCGAAAATTGATTATTCGTGATTGCCGGGAGCAAAACTCTTCGGGTTTATCTGTTCTACTTCATTTCCCAGAAAACCTGAAGACCATGCCATCGGTTGCGGTTTGGGCGGAGAGTACTACTGGGTCGATGATCGAGACCCTCTATTTAGAGCAATCCCTCGCCTATTCTCCTACTCCTTTGTGGGAAGATTACCAGACTGAGAGGCACCACATTCTGCCCCTGTGGCGTCACCGCTATACCTTGATTTCTGGAATCGCTCCATCGGGAGATGCAGACTCCACATCCGGTGCCACCCAGTCTCACCAATACGCACTGGATCCTTACTTAGTGAAGGGCCAGGAAAAGGAATTTGTACTCTGTGTCGAAATTAATGCACCTTTTGATTCCAACCCAAACTTTCCTGATAAATTATTGGGTCAACCCTCTTTGATCTACACCTGTTTGATTGAAGTAGACCGTGATGATCCTTACTACCTTCTCGAACTTACCGGGCATGGGGGAGGCGATGCGATTGAAACCGGTAACTTTCAATATGATTTTGATGGGATTGGATCTGCTCTACACCTGCGAGATCTTTTTCTCACTAAGGTTGAGAAATGAATTTACCTGTTCCCTTTTGCGGGGTTGAATGGGGAAATGAAAATATCGATTTTACTAACTATTTCTTTCCTGGTTGCCTGCTTTTTTACTTACGGTCAAAAGCCCTGGATCTTAGAGACAACTAAGCAATGGGATTCTGCCCTGATTAAACAAAATGGGATTTTCCTAGATAAAGGAGAGATTAGGCTTCAGCACAAATCCGGGCAGGCAACGGTGAGGACTCCTAATTTCAAAAAGAAAAGATCGGCCAGTTCCCTATTGCTTCGGCAATCCACAAGTTGGCAAAACTGGAATGCGGTTCCTCAGGTTGGTCCTAATAATCTTCAGGATGCACCTGTATTCTTGGTAAAAGGACCCCAAGATTACTGGTTATTCGGGCGTTATGGAAGAATCAATAAACAAGGAAAGAAATTTATTGCTCAGGATGCAACCCTTCCGGGGTTTGATATTCCTTTAAAAACCACTCCACATCCTAATCAATTTAATGCTCCCGGTGGGTTAAAAAGAAACCTTCAGGGATATAATGCTTGGCAAAGTCGGGACATGATCAATTGGGTACACCATGGTTCAGTTACTCCTGCATTTGCTAGATGGACCACCACTGCTGAACAAGTGGGTGGAAAGACATACATTTATTATGACTTTCCCAATGATCAAGACCCTCATCTTTTCATTGACGATGACCTAACAGATGGTCTCCCTGGGGAAAATATGGGTATGGCTTTTGCCGATCCTTCCCACGGTTCTGACTGTGCTGTGATTCGTGATTTGGATGGAAAGTTTCATATTATTTATGAAGATTACAGCCCAATTAATGCCAGTAAGCATTCATGGGACTCTCCGTTGGCCGGGCATTCGGTAAGCCCCAATGGCATGTATCCTTTTAAGGTTTTGCAGCCTGCTGTTGATCACCGAACCAAGCCAACTGGAAAGATTGGAACTTACCAACATCCTCACTGGACAAAGGAGGACCCCAAGAGATTTCCCTCAAATGTGGCCGAGTATGAAATTCACGAACCTGTACAAAATGCTTATGGTGACTGGGCTGCCATTTGCATAGGTGGCCAATACTATTTGTTTGGAGATTATCATCCCGCCCATAAAAAAATACGCACGGCTTGGTTTACTTCTTCCGATATCAACAAGCCTTTTGAGTTTTGTGGAGAAATTGGTAGCGGTCATCCTGATCCGGATATTGGCTTTGCCGATGGCACATTTTATTTAATAACCCAAACCGATGAGGATTATGTAAGCCCGGGTCCATGGGTGGAAAAAGTGGAAACCCGCGTAGGAGTGGACAAGACTGGGGACGGTTCGATTGACCAATGGAGTGAGTGGAGCGAAGTTAAGGAGAGTTACGATTATGTGCCGGGCTTTTCTAAACAGGTTCACCGCGAACCTGCCCAACTTGACATTTCCTCACTCCCTGCAGGTCATTCATTCCAAGTAGAACTTCGAATGACTGACAAAACGAGCAACGCATCTTCTCCAGTTCTTGAAGGACTTGAACTCTCCTTTTTGTAGGTCGGCAAAGTTTACCAGGGCTTGCTCTTTTTAATAAGCTGGCTTTGTGTAGTTGTTAATCTTATGCGGATTTTTTATTTGTTCTCCTTTACCCTCCTTTCAGGGAGTTTTCTTTCGTTTGCAGAGAAGAGTGATAAAGGTGTTGCCCACAAGTTGGGCGAATCAATCAAGTTTGACTGGACGAAGCCCATACCCATTCCATCTCCCATTACTTTAAGCGTGTCTGTAAAAGGAGGAGGTCCTGCTCAGGATTCCGGCGGGTTTGGAGTGGTAGGGAACAATTCCAACCAGGTTAATTCCGGGGAGGCTTTGGCCATCCGTTTTCAGCAGGATGTACAGGTTAATTCTCTAAGTCTTGATATTGGTGAAACTGGCAAACAAGGAGGTTCTTTCCGCATCGGTAGCAAACCACCTATTCAGATTTCGTCGAGTTCTAAGAATAGGGTTATTAAGATTGATAAGCTGGGTCTTCTTAAGCGTGGAGAGATGTTAATCCTGGACTCCTCTGCCTTTAAAAAAGGCCTGAGTGGTGGTAGTTGGAAACTGGTCGGATTAACAGCCCGAGCATACCCTCAAGAAAACTGAGAATTAACTCATTCTAGTTGGGCAAATATTAGCTGCGATAAGCCTTCGTTTCATCCCTCTTATTTCTTTTGTTAGGCAAACAGGGAAGCTTTAACTATAATAAAAAACATTATGAACCGTAGAAAATTTTTACAAAGTACGACCTTATCGGCAGGTGCTCTTAGCTTAACCACGCTGGCTGAAGCGAAACCCTCCGCCTCCATTCTCCCAAATGGATATGAATATTCTTTACCTGGATTTAAACAGGATGAACATCTTGTATTCATTGGAGACTCGATCACCGATATGCAAAGAAGTCGTAAACCAAATGGTTGGGACCAGAACCATCTACTTGGG
>ENA-OQVM01001385-OQVM01001385.1-marine-metagenome-genome-assembly--contig:-NODE-1385-length-32328-cov-5.167251_pt1 | contig 32328 bp, 27 predicted proteins | sample MGYA00237776_ERZ505498 | MGnify/ENA primary metagenome ERZ505498 (study PRJEB26159, sample SAMN06265151) | marine metagenome | isolation source: Helgoland LTER site | place: Germany:Helgoland, sampling...
GCTCTTTAGCCGGACTTCTGCTCCATCAATTGCCAGGAAAGTAAATGATCCTTGTAGTTGCATGCTCACAATCTACAGTTCTGCGCAAGCCTAACGGAAGTGTCTCATGTCGACACCGTCGATCTGCACGCTAAACCCGCACGGACTAATCCTCATTATTTGGTGCCGGCCGCCCATCCGGGTAGTAGGCCGCTGCAGCCGATCCTTCAGGTCGAAACACTCCCAATAACCATAAGTCGTCAGGATTTGGATTCTCAATTGCGTGTAACAGGCGAGGAGCCACATGGAAAGCGCTACCAACCCCCAATTCTTGTTTAATACCCAATGTGTGAACCGCTCCTGAACCTCGGACAATTACACAAATCTCGTCATAGATGTGATAGTGCTCGGGTGCACCAGAAGTAGGGATGAAGCCAACGAACATGGTTGCGCCTCGGCTTCCCCTTTCCGCATTAAAGAGAACTTCGAATTGTCGATCCGATGTCGCGCTCTCGGCTACCTGAGCACCCAGCTTGGTGACATTGACAACAGGCTGTGTGGGCTTTGCCAACGCTTGCGCCCATGGCCCAGGTGGCGCAGGTACGAGAAACGACAAGGCGGATACATTGTCCGCCGACATGAACCGCCACTGTGACCCACCTAAAACTTGAACTGCTGAACCGGTAGCAAGTGAGTAATTGCTAAGTTCCCCACCCTGGGAAATCTCAATCGAGCAATCTCCGTCAAGGATGTACAGGAGTTCATCATTATCAGAAGAGTTCATGTATGGAGTTGAACCAATTTCTAACTTTAGGTGGCGAAGTATCAGTGGCTCTGCGTAGTCATTGGGATGAATCATTTCTCTGATTTGCAGACCACTTTCAGTAGTGGTCAATTGACAGTCGACTGGATTAACAACTTGACCCGCACTCATGACCACCAACATATACTGCCCGGATGAGCAAACATCACGCAAAAGCAATTTGGACCGGATCAGTTCCTGCGGGAACCGGCACGATGCAACTCGGTAAAGAAGGACCAACCATTCTCTTTAACCTCAAAGCGAGAGTTGAAGAGGAAATGGGAACCAACCCTGAGCAAATGATCGGCGCGGCACTCGCGGGCTGTTTTTCGATGTCGCTGGCAAATCTTGTCGAAGAAAGCGGACACTCCCTCGAAGGAGTTGAGATCAACACTAACGCGGTAGTTACTCTCGCACAGACACCAGAGGGCTTCCGCATCCCGCAAATCAATCTCAACTGTGTGGGAACCGTGCCAGGCATGGATGCCGAAACTTTCTCCACGCTAGCGGTGACGGCTAAGGAAACCTGTCCCGTTTCCTTGCTTTATGCCGCAGCTAACATTACTTTGGAAAGCTCCGTCAACGACTAATACTTTGCAGAACAAACATCTCTTGTCCTAAGTAGCCAAGAGATGTTTGTTCTTGGATAACGAAGCTAGCGCCTTTTCAATATCTTCACTGCTGTTGTAGAAATGCGGGCTCACCCGTACGTTGCCGTCTCGGGATGAAACAACAACGTTATCCGTTGCCATTGCATTGACCAGCGCGTACTCATCTGTTGTCGCGATCGCCAGCATGGGACCATGCTCACCATCTCCCTCTGGAGTGGCGCAGGTTCCGCCCATTTCGTTGATGCCGGCGCGCAGCTGATCATGTAACCGTGATGAGACACCCCAGGCGTTTTCAACACCTACATCCAACAAGAACTCAAGCCCTGCAGCAGCAGCGTAGAGACTCGGCACCGAGGGTGTACCTGCCTCAAACCGACGGGCATCTTTTGCCGGATCAAATGCATTAATGTCCATCGCGAAAATATCGCGTGCCGCAAACCAGCCCGTGGAAGTGGGAATGAATTCAGATGTTCGCGCATTGTTTACTAGTGCGAATCCAACACCGGGACTGCTCAACATGTACTTGAGCACTCCGCCCACCAAGAAGTCGGCCCCAAGGTCCTCGAAATCAATTGGGACAGCCCCTGTTGACTGATAAGCATCAACCAGTACGGGTACACCCTTGGCGTGCGCCGCTTCGACGATCGCCTTGATGTCGTTCATGGCTCCATTGCGGTAGCAGACGTGGGTCACCGAGACGATCGCGGTGTCCTCATCTATCGCCGCCGCGATCCGTTCGGCTGACAATCTGTTATCAGGGTCGGCCGGTACGTGGACTACTTCGGCCCCATTGCATTCTTGAGCATGCCAAATCTGGCCAATCGTGGGAAATTCAAGTGACGTCGTGATTACCTTGCTTGGTCCATTGCGAAAGTCAAAGCAACTCGCTACGCCATTGACCGCAGCCGATGCACTAGTTGTGACCGCGACTTGGTCTGACTGGGTAGAAAAGACTCGAGCGATTTTTCCCCTGACATCTTCTTGGATCCCGACCCAGGTTTCCCACAGGGAGCCGAACTCTTCCAACTGATCCAGATAGAGCTCATAGGCCGCTCTCACTTCGTCTGCGAGTGCTCCCTGCGAACATGAATTGAGATAGGCCCTATTCTCAAATACTTTGAATTTTTCGCGCTTAATGGCGTCAATTGGCTTAGCGTCCAAGGTATGCCCTCCTGAGTTCTTCATCTTCGGATAGTTCTTTTGCGGGACCTTCTAAAACTATTCGCCCAGTTTGCAGTACATATCCGCGGTCGGCAACTGTCAGGGCCATGTTGGCGTTCTGCTCCACGACCAGCATCGAAACCCCACCCGCGTGCAGTTCCGAAATCATCTCAAATGACTGCTCCACCAACTTGGGGGCCAAACCCATCGAGGGCTCATCCATAAGGAGCAATTCTGGGTTGGACATAAGTGCTCTGGCTACCGCGACCATTTGCTGTTCACCACCTGAGAGGGTTCCCGCCATCTGGTTGCGTCGCTCTGCGACCCGTGGGAAGAGGTCAAAAACTCTGCTGTAGTTCTCCTTGCTTGTTTGCTTATTGGTGTAAGCCCCTAGTTGCAAATTCTCCATGACTGAAAGCGGACCGAACAGGCGTCGGTTTTCCGGGACAACGGCAAGTCCGAGCTTGATTCGATGAGCAACTTTCATATTCGTCACGTCAATCCCGTTAAAAAATACCTCACCGGACTTAGGAATAACCAAACCGAGCGCGGTCTTAAGTGTTGTTGATTTTCCACACGCATTCCCACCAAGCAGCGCAACGAACTCGCCTTTATTCACGTGCAAATTGACTTTCTGCAAAATGTGAATCGGTCCGTAGAAGGTGTCAACATTTCGCAGTTCCAAGAGCGGCTGGTTCATTTTGTTGCCGCCGATCCGCGTCCCAAATAAGCCTCAATTACATTGGGATCGGTTGCCACATGGTCGAAACTCCCCTGTGCGATTTCCACTCCGTGGTCAAGTGCGATAACACGGTCACTGATCCCCTCCACAACATGCATGTCATGTTCGATCACGACGATTGTGTAGTCGCGTTCACTCCCAAGCCGACTGATCACTTGGGCGATTTCTTGGGTTTCCGCCGGGTTCATGCCCGCTGCCGGTTCGTCAAGTAGCAGCGTATGCGCACCCGTGGCCATAGCGCGGGCAATTTCCAATCGACGCCGATTTGCATACGACAAAGAGTAGGCCGGCTGCTGCAGCCGATAACCCGTGAGTCGTGTTCCAAAGAAACTTAATACTTCCAATGCCAACTCTCTTTTTTCTTTGTCTTCACGGCGGGCTCGTGGGGTTTGCAAGACTGAATCAAAAAGAGATGACCTTGTTCGCCCGTACATTGCAGCCATCAAATTTTCTTCAACTGTGAGGTTCAAGAAAAGTCGAATATTTTGAAATGTTCGAGCAACTCCGTTACCGGCAACTTGGTCGGGGCGCAGCCCCACAATTGACTTTCCAGCAACCTTTACATCGCCCTGATCAGGGATGTACACACCTGTGATGATGTTGAACAGCGTTGTCTTTCCAGCACCGTTAGGTCCAATAATGCTCAAAATTTCACCCTTGGGAACTTCAATATTGAGATCGTTCAGGCTCGTCAATCCACCGAAAGTCTTGGTAACTCCTGTTAGTTCAAGGGCAGCGTTCACAGTACCTCCACTCGTGGTTTACCAAACAGCCCCTGCGGCCTCGCGGCCATGAGAACCACCAGTAAAGCGCCGATAAGTAACTGTCGGGTGATGCTGGGCTCCATCAGGAGTCGCACCTCCCAGGTGAAGATTGCAAGCCACAGTACAAAAGGCATTGCGAAAAGTCGGACTCGTTTGCTTCGAGTTGTCATCCATGCGATGACAACTATCAAGAGAACAAATGCGATATTGCCAAAAAGGAGTCTTTCTTCAGGCATAAAAATCCACGTTCCCAAGATGGGTGCCAACGGCCCTTCAATCCATTCATCAATCGGAAGATAAGGCACGCCAACAACAAGGAAGATTGCATTCGCAACGAACCCAACCGCAATTGTCGCCGCAAAGACCGCGACCACCAACTTCCACGACTTGATCAAGATGATTGAACCAATGAGCACCGTGACTAAGAACAGGTAGTTGCTGTAGTCGGGAAAGCGCAAAATCTCCGGGAGCACAACCATCACGATCGCGCCAATAATCAGCCCAGGAACGCTACCTAATCCGCCAAGAATAAGCGCGGCGTAAAGCATGATCAGTAGAGGAAGTTTAAATGTGCTCGGGTAGACGCCCATCTGCACTGATGCAAAAAAAGCGCCCGCTAATCCGGCAATTGATGCACCCACCGTGAAAGCCATCAACTTCATCCGGACGACGGGTACTGTCATGTGTTGGGCTGCCAACTCGTCTTCACCCATACTGCGCCAGGCAAGACCTTGACGTGAATTGTGAATCCGTCGTGTCGCGATAATCCCAATCACCACAATCCCCAAAAGGAGAAAGTAGTAGGAAAGAGTCGAATTAAATGTGAATCCCAGGAATGAAATTTGATCAACACTTGGTATTCCGTTGGGTCCACCCGTAATATCTAATGGCTCATCCATCCAAGGGAACTGGACCGCATCGGAGGAAACTGCCAACACGAGAAACATTTGGCCAAAAAACAGCGTTGCGATTGCGAGGTAGTCACCTGCCAACCTTCTCGAGGGCGTGCCTAGGGCCAAACCGATTATTGCTGTTGTTACGACAACGAAAGGCAGGGAAATCCAGGATGGCCATGAAATACCAAATTGCGGGCTGGAAACAAACGCGTAAAAGTAGGCACCAAAACCGTAGAAGGCCACGAACCCAAGATCAAGAAGTCCCGCGTACCCAACGGTGAGGTTTAACCCAATTACCAACATGATGAACAGCCCGAGATTAACGCCGATTCTCAGGACATAATCACTCGATGTTGTAAAGGGAATCATAAGTACCACAATTAGAGGAATGCCCCACTGCACGACAGCAGGCAGTGTCGCCCAGCGATCCGCTAATTTTCCCATTGCGGTGGTCGGTTTAGCAATCCTCGCCTCGTGTTGAGCCACCCACTCGTCGGTACCGATTCCGCGCGTCGTTGCCTCTTGCTCGTTTTGATTGCTCACCGCGCTACACCTTCCCCACTTGCTTCTGTCCCAAGAGTCCACGGGGTCTGATGAGAAGCACCATGATGAGAATGACAAACGCAACGAAATCAGCGTACGTGGGGTTGAGATATCCGGTCACCATCGCTTCAACGACTCCAAGGATAAACCCGCCCAGCATTGCCCCTGGGATTGAACCAATGCCGCCGAGGACAGCCGCCGTGAAACCCTTGAGTCCGGCAAAAATTCCCATGTATTGGTCGACGGGGAACAGCAGCAGTCCAGCCATGACTCCGGCTGCGCCAGCTAGCCCGCTAGAGAGTGCAAAAGTAATCACGATAATTCGATCAACGTCAATCCCGTTCATGACAGCTGCGTCTTGATCTACTGCGACAGCTCGCATCGCTCGACCGAATTGACTCCGATTGACCATAATCCATAAACCGACCATTAATGAAACGGACAGCACGACCACCAATACTTCTGTTATATCTATTCGAGCTGTACCAATGTTAAAACCTGTGCGCAGATTGATAAACATTCCAGTGTCGTAGAGGCGGATTTTGGCGCCGAAGAGTAGGAGGGCCGCGCTTTGAAGGAAGAGGGACACACCCAAGGCTGAAATCAGCGCGGCCAGACGCCGAGACTTGCGAAGTGGGCGGTAGGCGAACCTTTCAACTGCGACTCCAAGAAGTGCTCCACCACCGATTGCGACCAAGAACATCAGAGTGATCATTAGCCAGATTGGGATAACGGCAGTCGCCGGGCCGCCAACAGCCACCATAGTGAAGAACCCGAAGAATGAGCCCATCATGTAAAACTCACCATGCGCCAAGTTCAGGAATTGTAGAACCCCGTAGATCAGGGTGTAACCCAAAGCGATCAGTGCGTATATCCCACCGACAATCAGGCCGTTGGTGAGTTGTTCAATGAAATAGTCCACGACGTCCTTTATCTCGGTTAATAATCTTCCAACAACGAGCTAATCCAGTGAGTGAATGGGGTGCGTTCACAACCACACCCCATTCACTCTTCACTACTGGAGTTCAACTACTGAACGAGCTGTGGGCTTCCGGCTTCGTCGACCATGAAGATGTAGAACCGAGCACCGTCAACGTCACCAGTTTCAGTGAATTCAATATCTCCACCGAGAATCGAATCAGTGATCACGACGTTTGACATTTCTGTCAGCACACCGGCACGGTCAAGTGATCCCGCTTCGCAAGCAGCCTGAGCTGCCTGCATGATCGACTGTGTCGCAACGTAAACAGGTGGACCGAATGTGCCGAATTCACCATATTGTTCGGAGAATCTCCCTGCAACATCTGCTGCAGCTGGAACCTGAGTCACGTCAGGGGCGAATGCGGCAACGTAGGATCCAGGTGTCTTAAAATCAGCCGAGAAGGAACCATCGGAACCGAACACAACAGCATTTTTATCGGCCTTGATTAATGACTGAGCTACCTGTTCGGACTTTGCGGCGATCTGGAAAGTCACAAAAACAACTTCCACGTCGTCCCCAATTTTCGAGACGATGTCGTCATAGCTCTTCTTCTCTTCTGGGACCGCAATCACTTCAACGCTGGCGCCTGAAGCTTCCAGTGCATCAGCCACCGACTGTGAAAGGCCCACACCGTAGTCTGTCTTTTCCTGAAGAATCACAACGTTAGAGGCACCGATTTCGTCGGTTATGAAACCACCAACCGTCGGACCTTGAGCTGCATCGGTTGGGATTACTCTGAAGAAACCGGGGTTGTCCCCATTCGTTAGATCAGAATTTGTCGCTGAAGCTGAAACGTACGCAATGCCTGCGTCAGCAAATGCGGGGCCTACTGCAGAAACTTCCTGTGAACCGGCTGGTCCAACAACACCGAGAATTGCCGAGTCGGAAACAATTGAGCTGGCTTGGGTGCTTGCTTGGCCTGCGTCGAGCTGGGTGTCGCTCTCCACCAAAGTGTAAGAACTGCCGTTTGCTGAGTTGAAGTCCTCGGCAGCGAGTCGGGCGAAGTTCATTTGTTCCTGGCCAATGGAGGCAGCTCCACCGGTCAATGGAGCCATAACAGCAAAAGAACCCTCGCACACGAGAGCGGTTTCTTCTGCTGTTGCACTTTCCTCCGCAGTCGCGGCTTCGGTTGTTTCCGAACTGGTGTCATCTGTTCCACCGGCGCAGCCTGAGAGAACAAGCGCGAGTGACGCGACTGCTCCTAGCGAAGCGATTAGACGTTGATTCATTGCGTACCTTCCTTACCTGAATAGGCCTTCGTTTATTGTGGCGTTTAAAAGTATGGCCACTAGTCCAAGGCTTGTCTTGGAAATGGTCGAGAAAATGCTCAATTATTGACGCTCGTGTCTATTTTGTAATAAATGGGCAATGGCGGCTTATATATTGCCCACCAGGAGCCAGACAGAATTAGCGTCAATAGGAACAATCGTCACGCGGTCGCCCACCTGAGAACACGCACATGCGAAAGGGCGGCCCCTCTCGGGAACCGCCCCTTGCAGAAAAATTAGAAGTCCATGTTCACTCGGACTTCCTGAACCGACTAGAAGTCCATGTTCACTCGAACTTCCTGAACCGACTAGAAGTCCATTCCACCCATGTCGCCGCCGCCGCCCATTGCTGGAGCTGCCTTTTCGGGCTTGTCAGCAATGACAACTTCCGTGGTAAGGAAGAGCGCTGCAATGGAAGCCGCATTCTGGAGCGCTGAGCGAGTGACCTTGGCAGGATCAATGATCCCAGCAGCGATCATGTCGACATACTCGCCGGTTGCAGCGTTGAGACCCTGGCCTGCAGGAAGTTCGCGGACTTTCTCCACGACAACTCCGCCTTCAAGGCCAGCGTTTTCAGCGATCTGCTTCAACGGTGCGCTGACAGCAACGCGGACAATGTTCGCGCCAACTGCTTGCTCGTCGGTGAGGCCAAGGGCGTCGATCTTGCTTCCAGCTGCCTTCATTGCCTGAATGAGTGCAACGCCACCACCGGCGACGATGCCTTCTTCGACGGCAGCCTTTGCGTTACGAACTGCGTCTTCGATCCGGTGTTTGCGTTCCTTGAGTTCAACTTCGGTGGCTGCGCCAACCTTGATCACTGCAACGCCGCCGGCAAGTTTCGCCAAACGCTCTTGCAGCTTCTCGCGGTCGTAGTCGCTGTCGCTCTTGTCGATCTCAGCGCGAATCTGGTTGACGCGACCCTGAATCTGGTCGGCGTCCCCGCCACCTTCAACAATGGTGGTCTCGTCCTTGGTGACAACAACTTTGCGGGCATGACCAAGAAGATCTAGCGTCGTGGTGTCTAGCTTGAGGCCAACTTCTTCACTGATGACCTGGCCACCGGTGAGGATTGCAATGTCTTGCAACATTGCCTTACGACGATCGCCAAAGCCTGGGGCCTTGACCGAAACACTCTTGAAGGTTCCACGGATCTTGTTCACAACCAGAGTCGCGAGGGCTTCGCCTTCAACGTCTTCGGCGATGATCATGAGTGGCTTTCCGCTCTGCATGACCTTTTCAAGGATTGGCAGTACGTCTTTCACTGCTGAAATCTTCGAGTTAGCAATCAAGACGTATGCGTCTTCGAGCACTGTTTCCATGCGCTCGGTGTCAGTGACGAAGTAAGGGGAGATGTAACCCTTGTCAAAGCGCATACCTTCGGTGAGCTCGAGTTCGAGTCCAAATGTCTGGCTTTCTTCAACGGTGATTACGCCTTCTTTGCCGACCTTGTCCATTGCTTCAGCGATGAGCTCGCCAACTTCTTGGTCGCCGCCAGCAGAGATCGCGGCTGTTGATGCGATCTGCTCTTTGGTTTCAACATCTTTGGCCATCGAGAGTAATTCTTCGCTGACTACAGCAGTCGCGCGCTCAATGCCCTTCTTGAGACCCATTGGGTTTGCGCCGGCGGCTACGTTGCGCAGTCCTTCGCGCACAAGTGCCTGAGCAAGAACCGTTGCTGTGGTTGTTCCGTCGCCTGCGACGTCATCCGTCTTCTTGGCAACTTCTTTTACCAGCTCTGCACCGATTTTTTCATATGGATCTTCGAGATCAATTTCTTTCGCAATGGATACACCGTCGTTGGTGATCGTGGGGGCTCCCCACTTCTTCTCCAGAACAACGTTGCGACCTTTGGGACCAAGGGTTACCTTGACCGCGTCTGCGAGGACGTTCATGCCACGCTCGAGTGAACGACGGGCTTCTTCGTCGAATGCAATCATTTTTGCCATGAGGGTGTTCCTTTCGGAAACTGCCGTAATTGGAATCTGCTATTAGGTACTTGAGTTGTCACTCTCATGGGGAGAGTGCTAACGGAAAAGTTAGCACTCTAAGGGTGAGAGTGCAAATCCGTGGGGGAAAAAGTTCCCAATCCCCCTACGAATTGGCCCAGGACTCGTTAAGGAATTACCGGTGTGTCAGCTGGCGCCGGGGCTGGCGCCGGGGCTGGAGCAGGGGTTGGAGCCGGGGCTGGCGCCGGGGTAAGGGCAACAATGGCGGCCTCTCTAGCCGCTGCGAAAGAGTTAGCCGCGGGGGTTGCATCCCCTCCACGGGTGCTGTCGCGCCACGCATTCCCGAGTGAGAGCGACACCTGGCCCCATTCGGGGATATTCGGGTAGGCCGTAGCGCCTAGAGCCGCTGAGCCAAATGCAAGCAGCACCCGGTCAGGAGACGCCGCTGCGGCGGCCGTGTTGGCCGGCAGGCCCACATAAGGGGACTTCTCGTAGAAAGTCGTTTGAGCTTTTGCTGTGGTCACTTTGTTGGTAACGATGTCTCGCGAGGCAGGCAATACTTTGTGCGCCTTCGCGTAATTCGTGACTACGAAACCAATTGATTTCATGAATGGTGCGGCGTTAATGTCTTTAACGATTGTCGGTACCTGCGTAATGCGGTAGCGGAAAGTCAGTGTTTTCAAAGTCGCGATTTCTTCGGGCCCTGCTAGCCAGAATGGGGCACGTCCTGTTGTGAATGCGGCGCGCGCTTCCTCTGCCGTGAGATTGGAGTTGATCAGACCGCTTTTATTCCACTCATCAATTTGGCCTTGGTTCTTAACAAATTTCTTGTTATTGATTCCGATCTTCTTAGGGTTGTAGCTGCCCGTTGAAGTCGTTCCAAACGCAAAGCCACCCAGTCCCGCGAAAAGTGGGTAGGTCGAATACGCGTTGCCGTCAATGCCTTGTGAAACGGCGAAGGCCACGTCGGCGCGACCTGCAGCCACGCGCTTCAAAGCAAGTCTGGACAATTTCGCAAAGGTCTTGGGTTGGTTCGGAATCAAATTAACATTGGTGACCAGTGCCATATTTTGTCGTTGAATGGGCGTACCAAAAAGAGAGTCTGCAACCCGAAACGTATTGAGGGAAATACTCGAGAGAGCCCGAGAAGTTGCAGGAGTGATTTCAAGGGGAGTTATGAGGGCATTTGCGGCTAGTTCACCTACCTGCTCGCCCTCGACCAATACAATGTCAGGAGCTTTATTGGGTTTAACGTTTTGCAGATCAACCGTGATCGTTGACATGTCGTGGGATTTAACTTCGACGGCGCGTTTCTCATAGCCGTCCGCGAACAACGCAGTTGCGGCGTCCTTGTACTGGGCGTCAACCCACACCACAATCGCGCGCGGGGCCGCCTGAGCGGGGGCCGCGAGTAAGGCACCTGAGATGAGTGCCGTGGTGAGTGCTGTTCCGATCGCTGCTGCGGAGAAACCCTTGGCCAATCTGCGCTGCTGCACGGAACTTCACTCCCCTATAAGTCGTCTTTATATAAGTAGTAATTGCGCGAAAGCTACGCACTGTAGATACGCGTAGACAAGCACTGCGAAACTTCATGGTAAAACGGATTTCCTATGAAACAAAATGCTAGCGCGACTCGCGCGTGTTTCCCTGCAGGTAATCGCGTGGGTTAGCGAATATTTACCCGGTTTGCAGTGCGAGCAGCTTGACGGCTTGAGCGCATGCGGCGAAGCCGTTTGACCAGCATTGGGTCGAACTCAAGTGCTTCTGGGGTGTCGATCAAGGTATTAATCAACTGGTAATACCGGGTTGAACTCATGTCGAAAAGCTCACGGATTGCGGCTTCTTTTGCACCGGAATACTTCCACCACTGACGCTCAAACCCGAGAATCGCTTGGTCGCGCTCGGAGAGACCCGCGGTTGCGCTCACTGGGTTCGCACTAGCGTTTGAACTGGTGTTTGTGGCTTGATACATGAATTCGACCTCCCTAGGGTGACAATGCTATTGCCTAAATCACACACGTGTTATTCGCCCCCGGAATCGCGTTTTGGTTCCCGACGGCGGAACCTGAGCAAAACCCATGAGAAGCCGTAACCCAAGCCATTTGTTGCCCAGTGAAAGCCCATGGGAGCCAAGACGCTGCCCGAAAAAATCCGCATAAACGTGAATAAGACACCCGCGAGGGTTGTTGTCACGACGCTAGCGAGAATCGCCAGAATGTTTCCGCGGCGACCCGCGCCGACCACACTGCCCAGTGCCGGATTGTTCTCATGCGTCCCGATACTGGGCAAAATATGCCAGAGCCCGAAGAGGATCGCGGAAACGACAATTGCCGTTGTGAGGCCGAATCGCCGGGCGAGCATCGAGAATAAAACTGCCCTAAATGCGATCTCTTCAAATAAGACTGTTCCCAAGGGGACTTCAATGAGTGACTGAAAAAGTAGTCGGCCCCCGGAAAGCGTTCCAATTCTCTCGTCAGCGAATGCCTCTCGCGTTTTTTTAAAAATTGCTCCGACGAGATACACGAGTGTGACTGCAGTAATTGAGATCCCCGCCCAAATAAGGCCAGGTAGAAGGTAGGAAAAGCCCAGCCCCATGTCGGTGAAGTCGTTGCCGTCGAGCAGACCAATCGCGAGCAGTACGACCGATCCAACAAATGCCCAGAGCAGGTAGTGCTCCTGCGGTGCAACGCGGTTGTTCACAATATTGATCACGATCAACGCCACACCCACGAGTACGAGCGGCCACCACGGCAAACCCGCCACCTGGTCTGGGTAGATCGCGCCGGGAAATATTAGATCCACGGGTTCAAGTCTATGTCGAGAAGCTCAGGATTGAGCACCTGCGAGACTGGGCGGGTGAGCACACAATCTGAAATCGCCCCAGCTGAATTCGCCAGCGAGGAATACGCCCGCCAGCGCGATGCCAAACTTGATCGGCCAATTGCCCGGGATCGTTACCACGTTCCAGTGGATTCAAGTGGCACTCCGATTTCTTACATGGCCGGTAACTCGCTCGGACTGCAACCAAAGTCAACGAGGGCCGGGATTGAGCAGGAGCTTGACTCGTGGGCGGACCTTGCTGTCCGCGGACATTCACATGGCGCCCACCCCTGGATGGCATTCCCATCACTGCTCGCGGAAGCATCCGCTCAAATTGTCGGTGCGCAGCCCAATGAAATTGTCATGATGAACAGCCTGACAGTGAACCTTCACATGCTGCTCGCAAGTTTTTATCAACCGCAGGACCGTCGCCGCAAAATCGTGATGGAGGATTACGCGTTTTCCTCCGACTCGTATGCGATCCGTTCGCACGTTGCTTTCCGCGGAGGTAACCCGGATAAAGATGTGATCAGACTCAAGCCGCGCGAAGGTGAAGACAGTTTAAGAACTGAAGATGTCATTGCGGTACTTCGCGAACGCGGTGACGAAATCGCAACGATTCTCTTCGGCGCGGTGAACTACTACTCCGGTGAGTTCATGGACATTCCTGCAATCACCGCGGTTGCGCACAACGTTGGTGCTTACGCCGGTTGGGACTTAGCGCACGCAGCTGGCAATATCCCCATGCACCTGCACGACTGGAATGTCGACTTCGCTGCCTGGTGTTCCTATAAATACCTCAACGCTGGACCGGGCTCCGTTGCTGGCGCTTTTATCCACAAAAAGCACCACAAGTCTTCATTGCCTCGACTTGAAGGTTGGTGGACGAATAAGCCCGAAACACGGTTTTTGATGAACTCGGTTGTTGACCCCCTGGAAACCGCGGACGCTTGGGCAGTTTCAAATCCGCCGCTATTAATTATGGCTCCGGCGCTGACAGCGCTGAATGAATTCGCCGAGGTGGGTATGCCCGCGCTTCGTGCGCGAAGCTTGCAACTAACGTCTTACCTGCGCGAACTCATTACAGCATTGGACCCAGCAGCGTTGGACTCCAAGAGAAGGGTGCACGTGATTACGCCGAGTGATTCGGATCGGCACGGTGCGCAACTCTCCATTCGCGTTCCCGTTGAACCTTTCGCGCTGATCGAGCGCATGTATGAAAATCACGGTGTCCTGGGTGACGCCCGAAACCCAGACATTATTCGGCTGGCACCGATTCCCATGTACAACACATTCCACGACGTGTGGCGCGCCGTCACTGCGCTGTTCGTCGAACTCAAAGATTAGCTAGCTACCGGCCAACGGGTCGCCATAGTCCTGCACCTGGATTCACGGTCGCCACAACTGCGACCAATGGCAGTGCGAGCAGCGGCAGCACTGGCACCAAACTCGCACCAACTGCAAGAGACACGAGCACTTGAGCGCACGCAATTGGGAGCCAGCACAGCGCAAGCGCGGCGATCCGGTGCCCACGGTCTGCGTTTCTGTTCAAGATTTCTCGCACACACCACGCCACCCACATGGCTGAGGCAAGTGCGGCAACTGCAACAACCACGGTGAATGGAACTCCTACTAACCCAGCTAGGGCAGGAAGAGAGATGGTGGTGGCGCCCGTGATCACAAGTGCTGCCAGATGCTTGGGACGCTGTAAGACTTGGGACCAGCCTGCCCGCGGCTTGGGAACTGCCACAAAAATTGGGGCTGGAACGGGAAGAAGCAGAATCCGGCGGGCATGATCAAGCTGCGCAAAGTGTGCCGGGTCTCCGCCTACGTCTGGGTGCGCGATCCGTGCCCACATCCGCCAGGCATGCCGGACCGCGTCCGGATCAGCCTCCGGGGAAACACCGAGCAGGTAAGCAGCTTCGTCCCGGTTCATCGCAATCCCCTTTCGCGCACGCGATAGTCCCTTGGCACCACAATTTTTTGGCACCACAGCTTTCAGGACAAATCCTAAAGTTTTTGCGCTGATGCGCGCATCCGATCCAACTTGGCGCGAATTGCGGTCAATTGGCGTAATTCGCCTTCTCGCGGGCGTTTCACCCCTGGACGGGTACTACTCCCAAGCACGCACGGTCCGCGCATTCCCTTAACACTGGTAGGGGCAATCCTTGCAGGATCACGGTCCATTCACAGTGAAGTCATAACCGTATTTAGTGTTGAGCCATTAGCAACAGCGACATATGTCCCAGAGATTATCGAGGGATTTATGAGCGCCGATTCAACTTAGAGCGCAATTAATGCGCGACTCGCACTGCCAGCCTCGATCTGCTGGTGTGCCGCTGCAATCTCGTTGAGTTGTGTGATGTGCATTGGTGGTTCTGTGAGTGCGCCGGCTGCCAGTGCTTGCTCGACAAGTTCGACAGACTTCCAGAACTTTTCTTGTTGGACGTTGTAGAGCAGCATGAATTCGATTGTGATGCACGCGGTCATGAGTGCGCGGCGGGGAAGGATTGGGTCCTCGCTGTCGGCGGCGTAGGACACGATCTTCATGCCGGGTTGGGAGATTGCGAGGTCGAGTTCGAGGTTTGCTGCGAGGTTGACTTCCACGATCCGCGAGATGCCTTGATTCTTGAGTCGATCTATCGCACTGGGGTTTGTGTAGTTGATAACAATGTCTGCGCCAGCGGCTTCGGCTACTTCAGCTTTGTCGTCATTGCTCACAGTTGTAAATACACGAGCACCCGCCCACTTTGCGAGTTGCACTGCTGCGCGACCTACCGCACCCGCTCCCCCAGTCACGAGAACTGATTCGTCGGCAATTAGTCCATCGGCAAATAGACAGTAGGCGGCAGTGACCGCTGGAACACCTAAAGTTGCGCCGAGTTCAAGTGAAGCATTATCGGAGAGGGTGCGGGCGAACTCGTTTTTTACCAAGCAATATTGCGCGGCGGTTCCATGTCGGTTCCCACTCGCTGCGAGCATGACCCAGACGCGCTCGCCAATTCTGTTTGTGTCGACTCCTTCGCCGACCGCGTCAATTACGCCGCTGCCGTCGTGGTGGGGAATTTGGAATTCGTTGATCACCATGGGGACTTTGCCGCCGCGAGTTTTGACGTCGGTTGGGTTGATTCCCGAAAAAGCAATTTTGACTCGGACCTGACCTGGGCCGGGCTCAGGTGTAGTGACTTCTTTCACCTGGAGAACTTGCTCGGCTGGACCTGTTTGTTCAAAGAGGGCTGCACGCATAGGAGTAGTTAAGCGCATAGGTGAACTGGTCGGTTTGAGTTTTAAATTGGCACCGCGCCGGTCTAAGGTAAAGCGTGATTCCGTTGCTCCGCCGCTACCTCGCGCCCCACAAAAAAGTCTTGATTGTGATTTCGGTGCTGCTGCTCCTGCAAGCCATTGGGACGTTGATCCTGCCCAGCTTGAACGCCGACATTATTAACCAAGGCGTGGTGGTTGGGGATACCGGGTTTATTCTGCAAACCGGCGGGGTCATGCTGGCCGTGAGCATTCTGGTTGGGATCGCGACCGTGATCGCGGTCTACTTCAGCGCGCGGACCGCGATGCGTGTTGGCCGGGACATGCGAGGTGATGTTTTTCGTAATGTGGAGAAATTCTCGGTCGCCCAAATGCACGGGTTTGGAATCCCCTCACTAATCACCCGCAATACAAATGACGTGCAACAAATTCAGATGCTGGTCATGATCGGGCTGACCATGATGGTGCTCGCACCTGTGACCGCTGTTGGTGGAGTGATCATGGCGCTGCGCGAGAACGTTCAACTGTCATCGATTCTGATTGTCACGATTCCCATCATGCTAGTTGTTATTGGTTTCATGGTCGCTAAAGCGATTCCGCTCTTTCGGTCGATGCAAGTCAAAATTGACGGGGTCAATGAAGTACTGCGTGAGAACCTCTCCGGTATTCGCGTGATTCGTGCATTCGTTCGCACCAAACACGAGGAAGCGCGATTCGCTGACGCGAACGAGGAGTTAACCGATGTATCGCTGCGCGTAACCCGCCTGTTCGCATTGATCATGCCGGTGCTCATGTTGATCATGAACGTCACAATCGTTGCCACGATCTGGTTCGGTGGGTCCTTGGTAAATGACGGCACCATGCCGATTGGAAACCTGTTGGCATTTCAGTCATACATTATGCAAATTCTGTTCTCGGTCATGATGGCGGTAATGACCATGATGATGGTCCCTCGCGCCGCAGCTTCCGCCGAGCGAATTAATGCTGTGCTTGATACCGAACCTGCAATTGCCGAACCTGCCGCACCTGTTCAACACAACAATTGGGCCGGACGTATTGAATTGGAGAATCTCACCTTCCGTTACCCGGGGGCGCAAGATCCTGTCCTGCAAGGCCTTTCGACGGTAATTGAACCCGGCATGACCACCGCAATTGTTGGCGGAACCGGATCGGGTAAGTCGACACTTGTGAATTTGCTGCCACGACTTCTCGATGTCACCTCGGGGCGAATCTTGATTGACGGGGTAGACGTACGCGATCTTGCTTTGGCGGATTTGTGGAACCTGTTTGGGATCGTTCCGCAAAAATCGTTTCTCTTTAGCGGGTCGATTGCAAGCAATATTCGATTCGGTAAAGCCGACGCTACCGACGCGCAGGTGTGGAATGCACTCGAGATCGCGCAGGCTTCAGAGTTTGTCGCGGGGTTGATTGACGGCCTCGAATCGCGGGTGGATCAAGGTGGCGTGAACTTCTCCGGTGGCCAACGACAACGGCTCGCGATTGCGCGCTGCATTATTCGCGAGCCCCTGATCTACCTGTTCGACGACAGCTTCTCGGCTCTGGACTACTCAACTGATGCTCGCCTGCGTGGAGCACTCACCGGACAAACCCAAGGCAAGACCGTAATCATCGTCGCCCAGCGCATTAACACTGTGCGGCATGCGGGCCGAATTATTGTGCTCGAGCACGGGGACATAGTGGGTGTGGGAACCCACGACGAACTTCTAGAGAATTGCACCGCCTACCGTGAAATTGCCGAATCCCAAGCCCAATTGGAGGCGGCGCCGTGAGCGGTACGAGCACCGCCCCGCCCCGCGGGCCTGCCGGTGGCGGACCCATGCGCGGCGGAAGCATGGGAGGTCGACCAGGTGGGCCCATGGGCGCCCCGATGGGTTCCAGTACCGAGAAGGCACAAAACTTCAAAGCGTCCTTGCGCAGGTTTGGCCAGCGGTTGCGGCCTGAGCGCGTTGTTATTACATCGGTAATTCTTCTCGCAACTTCGAGCGTTTTTCTTGCGGTCCTTGGCCCTAAACTTTTGGGTAATGCAACCAACATTGTGTTTGACGGGTTCATTAGTTCGCAATTCCCGGTAGGCATGACGCAGCAACAGGCGGTTGAATCACTGCAACAGCAGGGTCAGGCCGACCAAGCACAAATGGTTGAAGCTATGAACCTCACGCCGGGACTGGGCGTTGACTTCACCGCCCTAGCCCAGCTGCTGTCACTGATCGTGGTGATTTACGTATTGAGCTCGATCCTTAGTTGGGCGCAGAACTACCTCATGGCCGGTGTCACCCAGCGCACCATGTATCGCTTGCGCGAAGACGTTGACCACAAACTAGGCCGCCTGCCGCTCAAGTATTTCGACACTTCCTCACGCGGAGACGTGCTGAGCCGGGTGACAAACGACATTGACAACATATCCACCACCCTTCAGCAAACATTAACGCAGCTGATCACGGCTATTTTGACGGTTGTTGGCGTGATCGCCATGATGTTCTGGATCAGCCCGCTGCTGGCCATAATTTCATTAATCACAATCCCGCTGTCCTTTGGAATCACCATGCTGATTGCCAAAAGATCCCAGCCACAATTTATTAAGCAGTGGAAGTGGACCGGAAAACTGAATGGTCAAGTCGAGGAATCCTTCTCCGGTCAAGAACTCGTTAAAGTCTTCGGTCACCGCGACGCAACAATCGCTGAGTTCGACGACGCGAACGAGAAGATGTACCAAAGCAGTTTTCGTGCGCAATTTATCTCCGGGATTATTCAACCCGCCATGACGGTGATCTCCAACGTGAATTACGTTGCAATTGCCGTGATCGGTGGCTTGCGCGTTGCCTCGGGCACCATGTCCCTGGGAGATGTTCAAGCATTCATTCAATACTCGCGCCAATTCACCATGCCTATCACTCAGATTGCTGGCGTTGCAAATATTTTGCAGTCCGGTGTTGCCTCCGTTGAGCGCGTGTACGAACTACTCGACGAACCAGAGCAAGATCCCGACTCGCCGCTAGATACACACCTAGGTCGAGTTGAAGGTCGGATCGCTTTCGAGGACGTCGCTTTCCGTTACGTCCCTGATCGCCCGTTGATTGAAGGATTCAACCTCGAAGTTGAACCAGGTCAGATCGTTGCGATCGTTGGACCGACCGGCGCCGGTAAAACCACACTGGTCAATCTGCTCATGCGGTTCTACGACATTGATGCAGGTCGTATCACAATTGATGGAATCTCGATCATGGATCTTGACCGCGACGACGTTCGTCGGTCATTTGGCATGGTGTTGCAAGACACATGGCTATTTGACGGAACGATTCGCGACAACATTGCCTACGGCGCTGAAAATGCAACACCCGAGCAAGTCGATGACGCCGCGCGCGCTGCCCGTGTTGATCACTTTGTGCGCACGCTGCCCGACGGCTACGACACGGTGCTCACCGAAGCTGGTGAGAACATCAGTGCGGGTGAGCGGCAACTCCTCACCATTGCGCGGGCATTCCTGTCCAACCCTGCCGTTTTGATTCTTGATGAAGCAACGAGTTCGGTGGACACCCGAACGGAAATGTTGATCCAAGAGGCCATGGCCGAACTACGCGCGGGCCGGACCGCATTCGTGATCGCGCACCGGCTGTCCACGATTCGTAATGCCGACATCATCATCGTCTTGGAAGAGGGAAATATCGTCGAACAGGGTGACCACGATTCACTCCTCGCTGCCAATGGCGCCTACGCGCGGCTCTACCGCAGCCAGTTCCTCACCGGCAATTCTTAACTGGCAGTTCTTAACTGGCAGTTCTTAACTGGCAGTTCTTAATTTTCGGGGACGGCACTCTGCCCCAGCACACGCGCGTCTCATTGTGTTGGCCTCGCTTTCACCCAAATGCAGGGGCGGCTACGCGATCGCCCCACCGCGGAATAAGTCGGGCAACAATCGCACCTAACAGTGCGGCCGGAATCAACGTCCACGTTCCCATAAGGAATCCAAGTGCGACACCGAGTGCGATCACTACTGGCCACTTCATGGGAGCTGTTGCAATCACCGCCGCGATTACACCAACGACAATTGCTGCCGGGATAGACGGTCCGTCACCGATCAAGAGTGCAACCAGCAGACCGGCAGCTGCTCCGATAAACATGGCTGGGAAGAACGGGCCACCCCGGAAACCTGCTCCCAATGAGACTGCATAGGCAATTGTTTTGAGCAGGATGATTGCAGCCACAGTGCTAGCCGAAGTCAATGTGGGCAGTTCGGTGATCAGTTCTTCACCGGAAGTCGTGACGTAAATGACACCTTCACCTGTCCACGCTTGCATGATCAAAGCAGTTGCCGCTATCACAAGTGCGGCGCCGACCAAGATTGATAGGTGCGGGCCACCACCGGTTGCGCGAGCGAGTAGGGCAGCGATTAATCGCGCAACAGTCACGGCGATCGTTGCAATGATTGCAACAAGAATTGCCCAACCGAGTTGATCGACCTCAATCGCGGTTGGGGTACTCCCTAATTGCATGTTCCCGGAAAGAATCGGTCCCACGAACAAAGCGAGAATGCCACCGAGTGCTCCAAGACCGACAACCTTCTTCACATCTTGCAGGTCGGTGACTTTGAATAATTTTGCTGAAAGACCACCAATAACAGACCCGGTCGCAACGAGCGCGACTTCGGGGCCAAGAACGATTCCACCCCAGAGTGAGGCAAGAATCGCAAGGATCGCTCCCAAGTATTCCTTTGGACTCAGGGGACTAACTTTTATGCCGCCAAGTGGTGAGTGGCCCGTGTCACCGACAAACTTGCGCACGACGTACACGAGCACCGCGGCAATGAGTAACACACCAATCACGTACCAAGCAGGCGTGCTGTCCCAATTTTCCGGAACGCTCTCCCAGACAAAGGCGATGCCAGCATTAACAGCTTCGAGGACTACATAACCCAGAGCCAGGCTGATTACAGCGGCGACAAGCATCGCCGGAAGTGGTCGTTTAGTTTGCACAGGCATACCTTACGGTCGCTGCTACAAAACTTTGCACAAACAGGGCTGACTCAAGGTAACTCGTCAGCGCGATCATGGGACGTTGAGAAGTCATGGGCGATGTCTCCACATTACTTAGCAGCAACTTCATGGAGAAATACTTTTTTGTATTTCATGCATCCAAAGTGTTGCCTTGACCGGTAATGGGAATAACACCGCGCACCAAGTGCGGCTTAACTTAAGGAGTAAGACCATGCGTACAACTTTCAAGCGAGTAGCCACGATCGGTGCCGCAGCACTTCTCGGAGCAGCAGTAATCGCACCCACCGCCCAGGCAGCTGACGGCGACACCTCGCTGGCAAGTGTGCTCAAGGTCGGTCAGTCCAAGTTTGATAAGGACTTCACTGACTTCGATATTCTCACCCGCGCGGCAGAGACCGTACTTGCCGCCAAGCCCGACAGCAACGTGAAACTTCTCGCTGACGGCTCCGTCGCCCTAACTGTCTTCGCGCCAACAGATCAGGCATTTATTAATCTTGCCTCGACCTTGACCGGAAAGAAGATCAAGACCGAAGCCGCAGCTTTCAAAGCAGTCGCAGGCCTTGGTGTTGACACCGTCGAGCAGGTTCTGCTTTACCACGTGGTCCCAGGGGGCCCGATTCTTTCTGGGGATGCACTGAAGGCCAATGGCGCAAAGCTCAAGAGTGCCGACATGAACAAGACCATCAAAGTCAAGGTCACAAAGAAGCCAAACATTATTCTGATTGACAAGGCTAAGAAAATTGCTAATCCACGCGTTAACTTGGATCAGGTTGACATCAACAAGGGCAATAAGCAGGTCGCCCACGGAATCAACGGTGTGCTGCTTCCCTTCGCTCCGTAATCACACGCGCTGTAACCCAAACCACCGAACGAGTGAGGCCCCCCGCAATTGCGGGGGGCCTCACTCCATGATCAATTCACTTTTTCCGACACTAAAAGGCCCAAACTTGGTTAAAGTCTGCATCGCATGTGGGACATAAACACTGATCGGTGAAAGTGAGTAGTTCGTGGGTAAATCATCGTGAATAGGGAGCGCTTATGACCATCTCGACGCAAAGCAGCGAGAGCAACAGCAGCATTGCGAGCGTCAGTTCATCTGATCCAGCGATTTCTGTTCGCAATCTATGGAAGGTCTTTGGACCTAATCCCAATTCCATTATTGGCACACCAAAGGCACAATTAAGTAGACCCGAACTATTGGAGCAGACCGGATGTGTCGCGGCCGTTAACGATGTTTCCTTTGATGTTGCCGACGGTGAAGTCTTTGTCGTCATGGGTCTTTCCGGTTCGGGTAAGTCAACACTTGTGCGATGTTTGACTCGTTTGATCGAGCCGACAGCGGGAGAAGTTTTCATTGAAGGTGAAAATGTTTTACAGGCATCAAAGAGTCGTCTGCGCGAACTGCGGCGAACCAAATTTTCCATGGTCTTCCAACACTTTGGTCTGCTCCCGCACCGGACGATTATTGACAATATTGCCTACTCGCTTGAAGTCAACGGCGCCAAGAAGGAAAAACGACACGCCCGCGCAAACGAAGTCATTGAACTCGTGGGGCTTACCGGGTACGCCAATCATTACCCCGAGCAGCTTTCCGGTGGAATGCAACAGCGGGTCGGTCTGGCTCGAGCCCTGGCGGTAAACCCAGAGGTCATGTTCTTAGACGAACCTTTTAGCGCCCTTGACCCGCTGATCAGACGCGATATGCAAAATGAAATTGTGCGACTCCACCAGGATCTGAAAACCACCATGGTTTTCATTACCCATGACCTTGCAGAAGCAATGCGGATCGGCGATCGGATTGCGATCATGCGCGACGGCGTCATGGTGCAGGTGGGAACTCCCACCGAGCTAGTCCTGCACCCCGCCGACAGCTACGTTGCCGACTTTACGAACGACATTCCCAAGGCGCACATTCTTCGGCTCGCGGATATTGCCAAGCCACTCGGTGCACATGTCGCGAGCGAGGCTTCCCCCTTGCCATACGACCTCATTGTTCGAAGCGTGATGCACCGAATCATGAGTGAGCCTGATCCGATCGGCGTGACTAAGAACGGCCAAATCATCGGGTATGTGGGCCGCGAAGAACTTTTGACCGTTTTCGCCGAGGACGTTGACGAGGAACTTAAGGGATGAAGGTTTGGGCCGAGGAACATGTTCCTGAAATCCTTCGCCGTAAGTGGGTCGCCATTGTTGGCTTGATTGTTGTGTGGTTTGCCTTGGCTCGATTTCTTAAAGGCGTTCATACTCTTGATCTTGGTAACTCACAGGACACACCAACGACCGAGTTCCTCGGCGAGGTTGCCTCGGGTATCCGGGGAGCGCGCGCTGAGAACCCAATATTTGTTTATGTTCTGAATCCGTTCCGCCAGGCGATAGAGATTTTCATCGATGCGATTCGCTCGGTTATTTCAGACCCCGCCCCTGGTGCTGTGATCCCGATCATTGGCTGGCTGGGTGTGTTGGCCATTATCGGCCTGATTGTTTTTGCGACGTCCAATTGGCGCATGGCACTTGTCGCCATGGCCTTGGTTTTCAGTTGCGGAGTTCTTGGCATGTGGACCTATGCCATGGACACCCTCGCACTCACCATGGGAGCAGTGTTCCTCTCCCTGGCAATCGCGATGCCGCTCGGTGTCTGGGCTGGGCTCAACGACCGAGTGATGTCTTTCCTTCGGCCCATTCTGGACCTTGCCCAGATCACTCCCACCTTGGTCTACCTCGCGCCATTAGCATTGGTCTTTCTTATCGGGGTTGCCGCTTCAACAATCGCGACCATGATTTACAGCATTCCGATTGGAATCCGGATCACCGCCTACGCAATTCGCAACCTACAAAAAGGACCACTCGAGGCGGCCGACTCCATGGGGTCCACCCGCTGGCAAAAACTCCGCAAAGTTCAGCTACCCATGGCCAAGCGAACCATTATTTTGGGTGTCAACCAAACGACCTTGGCCGCACTATCATTCGTGGTAATTGCCGCTCTGATTGGAGCACCCGGTCTGGGTGAACCCGTTATTCGAGCACTATCCATTCGCAATATCGGCGACGGTGTGACTGCGGGTCTGGCAGTCGTCCTGCTTGCAATCATGCTCGATCGCTCTACAACGGCCGCAGTGGTGCGCAGCGATCAAATCCCACCAACCGGTCAAGCGCTGCTCTATCGCCGGGTTTCTCTCGCTGTCGCGGGAATAGTAACCGTGCTGGCGATCATGCTCTCTCGTCAGCAATTATGGGCCGCGGTCTTCCCCGCCTCTTTGGATTTCCGTGACGAGATTGGAGGATGGGTTGACTCCTTCACCGAATGGTTCACCACCACGTTCTATTTCCTGACCACGAGTTTCAATGAAGTCTTTACGCTCAATATTCTCAACCCCATTGAATACTTGCTCGCAGACGCGCCCTGGTATCTCACGATCATCATGATTTCACTCTTAGCGGCCATTATTGGTGGGCGATCGGTAGCAATCCTGTCCGCCGTGTTGCTCCTACTCATTGTCTGGATCGGATTGTGGAACGACACCATGATCACGTTGACACAGGTCCTCATCGCGACCTCGATCGTCATGCTGATCGGTGTCATTCTTGGTGTCGCGGCAGGGAGGAGTTCTAAGGTCGAGCAAGTCCTCAAGCCCTTCCTCGACGCCGGACAAACACTGCCCGCCTTCGTGTATCTCGTCCCAGTATTGGCCCTTTTCGGTCCAACCCGATTCGCAGCAATCGTATGCGGGGTGTTCTACGCCTCACCGATTGTCGTTCGAATTATCGCGGACGGAGTTCGCGGGGTTCCCAAGGAAATGGTGGAGTCCGCAATCTCGTCCGGGTCAAGTACCTCGCAAGTTGTTATGAAAGTGCAACTTCCAGCATCACGAAAGTCCCTACTCCTTGGCATGAATCAAGGTTTAATATTCGTGTTAGCAGTGGTTGTCATTGGTGGTCTTGTTGGCGCAGGAGGTCTGGGATACCTAGTCCTGCAAGGCGCATCAAAACCTGAACTCCAAGGAAAAGGACTGGCCGCGGGTTTAGCCATCGTAATTCTTGGAATCGTGATGGATCGGATAGCGCACGCCAGTTCGAAACGAAGTTAGCAATTTCGGCCACCCAACGTGGGCGGCCGTTACCTACAGAAGGGTGAACCAAATGAGGAGAAACCTCAAAAAACCCATGGCTGCAGTGTCACTATTGGCCGTTACCGGCCTAGTGCTTGCTGGTTGTGGCGACAGTGTCAACGAGGAAGCTGCACCGGAAACAGCGACAAGCGAAGAAACGACTGCAACCGAAGAGACAACTGAGTCCACCGAGTCCACTGAGACTGTGGCCGATTGCGGCGATTGGGCAGTTGCCATGCACGGTTGGGTTGGTTACACCGCGTCTGCGCAGGTTGTCACTGACGTAGCCCGCGAGGCTCTCGGTTGCACAATTGAGCAAACTCAGCTCGAAGAAGCTGCCGTTTCCTACGACGCCATGGAAGCTGGATCAATCGACCTCATCATTGAAGACTGGGGCGGTGGTCGCTGGCAAGAGTGGGTTGATCGGGGCGCTATTCAGGAAGTTGGCACGAACGGCAACATCGGCTTGATCGGTATGTTCGTTCCCCAGTGGATGGCCGACGAATACCCAGACATCACCGACGGTACAAACCTCAACAAGTACGCGGATCTCTTTACAAGCCCAGAAACCGGCGACAAAGGTGCCTGGTACGAAGGACCTCCCGGCTACACCACGATTGGTGAAAAACTCATTGAAGCCAATGACCTAAATTTCCAGGTGGTTTCCACTGGTTCAGAAGCTGCTCTCATCGAACTGTTCACCCAAGCATCAGAGAATAAGACTGCCGCCCTGGGTTACTTCTATGAACCACAGAACTTCCTGGCTCAGGTTCCATTGGCTCGCGTTAACTTCCCAGCCAGTGACTGGGCAAGCCCCGAGGAGGCAAGCGGCCTGACGGACTACCCCGAAACTCCGCTCATGAAACTAGCAACCACAACGTTGTTAGACTCCGGATCGCCATTTGCCACGTTGGTTACAAACTTCACGTGGACGAACGCGGACCAGAACGCGGTCGCAGCCGACATTGAAGGTGGCATGACCCCCGACGAAGCCGCTCAGAAGTGGATCGACGCCAACAAAGACACGGTCAATATGTGGCTTGAAGGCACCGGCGCTTCTATTAGCTAACGTGCATCAATATCGAGTGATTTGACATCACTGCATTTCACATAGGAAGCCCGACCCAAGAAGGGTCGGGCTTCCTCATGAAATCACGTCTTTTAGATAAAACCCTCGAGTCTCTCACGCCGGCGGAAACAGGTGAAAAGCCTTGCGCTAAGTTATGACAGCCTTACGCCCCCTTAACTCAGCTGGCCAGAGTGCCTCACTTGTAATGAGGAAGTCTGCGGTTCGAATCCGCAAGGGGGCCCATTTTCTTCCCGCCGCAGGAAAAACGTCTGCTCAGGAGCCACTCGCGAAGGCTCTCGCAACAGCAGCGGAAAACAATACGAGTCCAGTAATGCCGATCGTTGATTGACACTCGAGGCGCAACGGTGGTGGGGTGAAACCGATGAGGAACCCACTGCAAATAGGTCCACTGCACATTCGAGATCTGCCGATACGCGACTTGGTCTAGAGGTCTCCTCGAGCGAAACGTGAAGATGTTTGCCGTGCACCCGACGCCCTTCGGACCAACGGCCTTGGCAATATGCGCAACAGCGAGGTAAGTGCTTTGTATTGGTGTCCGGCGACACTGATTATTTTGCCAGATTTGGCATCCCGCATTGCTTGGCTAACAACTTGATCCACGTCGAGCCACATCCAGTCTGACACTGAGTCCATGTCCATGCCGGCACGCTCATGGAACTCTGTGTGGGTAAAACCGGGGCAGACAGCAATTGGCCTAACGCCCGTTCCCGCGAGTTCAACACCCAACCCTTCGGTGAAAACAGTTACCCATGCCTTTGCCGCCGAATAGGTTCCGCCGGTTATCCATCCTGCGACACTACTGACATTGAATATGTAACCTCGCCCACGATTCACCATGCCCGGAAGCGCTGCGTGGCTTAGTTGCATTACCGCCGTAATCAAGATGTCCAGCATTGCTTGCTCTTGATCCACGTTGGTGTCCAAGAAAGCGCCTTTAACTCCGAAGCCTGCATTGTTCACAAGGACATCGAAACTATCGTTGCGAATAACCTCCGCAATGGCCGTGATGTCAGATCGGTTAGTCAGATCAGCACTGATTGTGCGAACGTCAACACCAAACTCGTTTTGGAGTTCCTGCGACAACTCATCTAGTCGGACTTGATCACGACTGACCAGAACAAGGTCGTGTCCTTGCCCTGCCAAAGTTCGTGTGAATTCTTTGCCAATTCCAGAGGTCGGACCTGTAACGAGGGCTCGCGGCATGCGTGAATGCTAGCGCAATCAGGCAGCGCCATTTCCTACGTAGGACTTCATACAATTTCTGATTGCAAGCTTCGTTCCAAAATTTGAGTTACCACGCGATTTTCTGGCGGTAGGTCATAAGCGTCGAGCAAGAATGCCTTTACAGCGTTGGTTGCCCTCTGTGCCTTGATAGGCCGTAATTGTTCCCACTCGTAATCCTCTTCTGTCGCATCTGTTAATACACGAACGGTTGCTGTGATGTCATGAAAGTCCGGTTCGCTTCCATGTTCGCGCCATTGGGCACCGAATGCGGGTTCTTGGTAGCCGATGGGAAGCGCAGTGTGACCCAACTGATCCCATTTCCAAATGTATTCGTCATAACTTTCCGCCATGACTGCACGTAATTCAACACCTCGGACCCGAGCCTCTTCCACGGAAAAACTCACCAGGAGCTCAATTAGTTCCTTAAGCCACAGATCGGGAAGACTACGCCTAACTTCCTTGTCCATTGCAACAAAATGCACAAGAATGGTTTCACGGTTGAGGTTAATATCAATGACAAATTCTCCGCAGGCTTGACCATCACGGAAGGCAACCCAGACGTACTTAATCACTTGGGCAGGAAATTCGGAACCCTCGAGTAACAATCTCCATTGATCTAAAACGAATCCATATGACTCAAAAAACCTTGAGTGCACTGGGGAGACCTGCGCAAAAAGTAATTCCCTCTCTGTTCGACTGTGAACTGGATCAAAAAGGTTGACTAATTCAATCTGCCAGCTCGGATCAATTGGAATGGGCTGGACTCCCAGGAGTTTGGATGCCATGGCCCTATCCCTTCATACGCTCGCGTAAAATTCTGGCTCGCTCTGCCAACCCGGCAAAGTCGTCGTTGTCGGTGATCTCACGAACCGATTCCTCACGGCGTTTGTGATCAATTTCAATTTTCATTCGCTGCACTTCAGTTTTCAAGCTTTTTTCACGAGCCGCAACCTTGATCGCCATGTCTTGGAAAGATTTTGCCAAATCAGAGATCTCGTCTTGCAAGCGAGAATCGCCAATGCTGGATATATCAATGTCATATTCACCATCTGCCATGCGACGTGATGCTCCAGTGAGGCGTTTTAGTGGCCCAACAATACGAACGGAGATCAGCAGTACGACTCCGAGCAGGAAAATGTAGGTGACAAGCAATACGGGAACAACTGTCCGGATTACATCGCCTCGAACTTCATCTACATAGGCCAGTGGATAGTCGATTCCCAGACCTCCAACGCTTTCACCCTGCGCATTGAGAATCGGGGCATAGGCTGAAATCCAATCTCCATAAGGGTCGGTATAAGCGGGAGCGTTGGTAAGTTGCGTCAGACCCGCTTCCATAATTTCATATGTCGCTTCGTCGACTACCTCACCAACGGGGACCCCAAATTCAACCCCGAATTGCGGGTCCGCGAGGTATCCGTACGAAGCAGCAAAGTACAAATTGCCATCTTTCGCATCCTTGTAATACGTGTAAGGCTGCGATTCAGAAACAGTCTTATGGATATCCATAAGTGTTTGCGTCGAAGCCAGATACAAGGGGCTATCGGGATACCCCAAACCCGTAGCTGAGTCCGGGTTAATGACTTTAGGTACCGTGGAAATTAAGTCTTGAAAAGTTTGTGCATTAATGGTTGCAGAGCCACCAGAAGTGGTTGTGCTGAGCTGATTGACGAGTCGCGTTTCCGCTGAACCGACTGAATACAGCAAAATCCAAACCGCAATTCCAGCAAACACCAATGTGAATGCCCCCGCGAAAGCCACAAGTAGTTTCCAGCGCAAGGCAAAGCGATACGCCTTCCTGGCACTTGAAATTTCCTTGGGAACGTCACTTTGTGACATGTTGGTCTCCTTAATCGGGTTCGTCTATCAGGTCGATGAACGAAGATCTATTCCTCTTGCGGCGTCGCAGTCTCCAATTGAGAAGGCTTTCCTCCCAATCGCGTCGTACTTTGATGGCAAATGGAATCGCAATAATTGAAATAAGCACCCCGACTGCGGGAATCGCCCACGCTTGTCCCACGGCGAGAGCAAGTGCGGCCAATGGGCCCGCTATCAAAAGCCCGATTGAGATTGGAGCGAGATCAACTAAGAAAGATACGCGTGTGCGTCTTTCATCAGGGACGAGAGCCAACGCGCCCCGACGCGCATTCTCATCCAGGCTCCAGCGTGGGATGAACCAAGCAGCTAAACCAACTGCCAACAAGGGCAAAGACTGAGCAAGGATTCCGAAAACGAGTAGCACCCCGCCTAAGACGGTGGAAATGGGGAGGATCATGAGTGCGCCCGGGATGCCAATTTTTTCTTGAATTTTCTCTGCAACAAGGAACTGAAGTAGGAGGCAGATAATGAGGGATCCCAGCATCACTCCCCCGAAGAACATCTGAAGTTGTCCCGCGTCCTTACCAATAACTTCTTCTTGCCCCACGAGGAAGGCCAAAAATACGATCATGCCACCGGCAAATGTGATGATTGAACCAAAGAGGAATGTTCTCCAGACCGGCACTCCGTTTATGAATTCAAAAGCGCCACCAACGGCCTGTTTAAGGGACTCTGCTTTACTGCCGCCGAGAGCGGCACTCGACCCTCGCAGCATCATGGGTAACCAAATTCCAATTGCCAAGCAAATCACCGGGTCGATTACCAACAGTGCCGGCAGCGGCACATCAATCGCGTCTAAGATCGGTGGGCTAAAGGTCGCAATGACCAAGCCTAAAATCTGACCGCCATAGGTGAATGCGACAATCCACCCAAAGATCTTGCGTCCCTCCGCGACATTGAACATGTCACCGGCAAGGCTCCAAATCAGAAGTGGGATTAAGAAGTTCATCTGGTCACCCAGCAAATAAATCACGGAAGTGGCCACTACTTGTGCGGTCCCGGCACCTAGAAAGATTAGGGCCACGATGAATAGAACCGCGTACAGCAACATCGAGATCCGAATTACTTTCAGACGGGCGTGCGCGTCAACAAATTTGAACTGGAGTAGGGCAAAAAGCAATAGGCCAACTCCACCCAGTGGATACACAATGAAGAGCACCGTCGGACCTGCCAAGGACACTATCTGAGTAGCCCCTACAGCTTCGGTGAGGAAACCAGCAACGGACACCAGTGCTAGTGAGAGGGCCATCGGCCAAGCTCGACGTTTAAGGCTCACTCCCCCTGCCATCTCGCCACGAAACTCCCCAGCGGCTCGCTTCACAGGTTTTTCAACGGGCTGTGCCTGTTCTTTGCGGCTGGCCAGGAAACCCCAGTCGTCATCTGGTGGGGGACTGGAATCAGAGTCGCTTCCTTGATTTTTCTGCGTTTCGTCAGTCACTTGGCCACTGCACTCCTTGACAATTTGCCCACTAGCCGGTCCCGTGGGTGCTCACAACGCATCACTTTGACCTTAGTTGTCCGTCTCGAATAGCACTACCGTGAAAGCACGGTGATGAGCGTCAGCCTCCCCCCATGGACTGTTCCCCTCATGGGCTGTTCCCCTCATGGATTCCTCCCCTCATGGGCTGCTGTGTTGGGTCGAACGGGCCAAGCGACGATCGATCGGGAATAGCCCTTCCTGTTGTCCCGGCAGTAAGGTTCAACTATGTCGAATGAACCAGAAGAACAACAGGAAAAAAGCCATGAGGGAATGTCACAAGACGAGGCCCGCCACGAAGAAGACGCCAAGCACCACCCGCACAAGCCCGAAGACGAATAACACTTAGGACTTTTTTATGCGCATGGTTGGGACAGCACAAGAGCCCGATCTTGCCTTTCTCCCCTGGGACACACCCCTCGAAGAATGGCCCGAGGATCTTGTTGTTGCCCTACCACGCGGAATCTCACGTCATATTGTTCGATTTGTTCGGCTCAACGGAATTGTGTACGCGATCAAAGAAGCCGAATTTGAGCTCGTTGAACGTGAATACAACCTCCTTGGTGAGCTTCAGCGCCGCGCGGTTCCTTGCGTCGAACCCGTTGGCACCGTCAGTGATCGTTCTGATCTCCACGGAGAAGCCCTCCCTTGCGCACTGATCACCAAACACTTGCCGTTTTCGCTCCCGTATCGAGCGCTCTTCTCTTCAAGTCTGAGGGAAGAAACAGCAGACCGGCTGCTCGACGCTCTCGCACTCTTATTGGTGCAGTTGCATCTCATTGGTTTTTCTTGGAATGACGTGTCACTCTCTAACACTTTATTTCTGCGCGATGCTGGTTCTTTTGCCGCCTACTTGGTTGACGCCGAGACCGGCGAACTACACCCAGCGCTCTCCATCGGTCAACGTGAATATGACTTAGAGACAGCCGCGACCAATGTCGCTGGTGAACTTATGGACCTTGCTGCCGGCGGAAGACTGCAAGAGGGAATTGATCCAATTGTGACGGGTGTTGGATTGCGGATCCGCTACGACGGACTCTGGGACACGATCACTAAGCCCGTTGAGTTCACTCGAGAGAATCGCCACTCCCTTGAGAAACAGATTCGCAAACTCAACGAACTTGGTTTTGACGTCGCAGAACTCCAAGTTGACGCATCCGAATCGGGCGATCAAATTCGGGTGTCACCCAAAGTGGTTGACGCAGGCCATCACTCTCGTCGGTTGATCCGGCTCACCGGACTTGATGTCGGAGAAAATCAGGCTCGCAGACTGCTCAACGATCTTGACTCCTATCGAATCAAACTTGGTTATGGCCGTGAAGACGAAGAAATGGCTGCCCACCGTTGGGTTAGTGACCGTTTCGAGTTGGTTCGGGAATCGATTCCCCTTGAGCTTCGAGGTCGACTGGAACCGGCTGAAGTCTTCCACGAAGTTTTGGAGCACCGGTGGTTCATGTCCGAGGACGCTGGTCACAGCGTTCCCTTCACCGAGGTAGTGCTCGATTACATGTCGAACGTTTTGGCACGCAAACCCGAAGAAAAGGCCGTCCTTGGTTCGCGAAGCGGAACACCTAGTGATGCAACTGCCGAGCTCCGAATCGTGATCCCCGACTAATACCCACCACCTGTCTGACTTTCCCAGTTCCTGGGAAAGTCAGACAAAAAGCGCTCCGCTACCCACCAAAATGTCCGACTCATCCTGGTTTGGTGCGAAACAAAACCTTGCTCACCCTGAACCAAAAGCTGGGTTATCCCCGGATGCCTTG
>ENA-OQVM01001386-OQVM01001386.1-marine-metagenome-genome-assembly--contig:-NODE-1386-length-32321-cov-5.134475_pt1 | contig 32321 bp, 29 predicted proteins | sample MGYA00237776_ERZ505498 | MGnify/ENA primary metagenome ERZ505498 (study PRJEB26159, sample SAMN06265151) | marine metagenome | isolation source: Helgoland LTER site | place: Germany:Helgoland, sampling...
CCTAATTGACGCCAGAGAAAGGCGCTCCTGACAGCGGCAAACAGCAGGCAGCGAATGCGCTCGGCAACACCGGGCTGCTGTAGATAAATGGGATTGCCCTTGACCTGAATACGCTGGCGCAATGTGCTGATCGTCTGTTGATACAGCGAGGCAATATTGGCAAACACATTGTCGTGAATAACAGAAAAGTGCTCGGCCTGGCGAGTCGCGCTATCGATGCCCTCGGCAATATTTTTTAACATTACCGGACGGCTATCCAACTGCCGTTCAATGCTGAGAATCGAGATGCCATAAACCAGGATAACACTGCTGAAGACGTCATTGCCCTTATGCTCACCGAGCAATAGGGTCATAGCTGCTACACCGGTTTGCAGATTTTGCTCTGAACCATAGAGATCGATTAAAGAGTCTGGATCTTGATTGAGCAGGGCACTGATACAAACTTCCATCTCATCGGTGGAGGCTTCGCCGGTATTGGCCAGCTTATCCACCAAGTGGCAGGCTTGAAATACGGCTGCTAGAGCCATAGCTTGATCATGCGTGGGTTTAGCAAACATCAGCGACTTCCATTTGACCATTCCACGTGGCTTCAATGGTGCCACCACCAAGGCAGTGATCGCCCTGATAAAACACCACTGACTGGCCCGGCGTTATGGCCCGTTGCGGCTCATCAAACTGCACCTCACAGCCAGTGGCTGTTGGCGTCACCAGACATTGCTGATCGGGCTGACGGTAGCGAGCTTTGGCCATACAGGTAAATGCAGCGGCGGGCTTGCCATTGATCCAATTCATACCCTCGGCGCGCAGATGATCAGTAAATAATAATGGATGCTGTGTACCCTGACCGACCACTAGGCGATTCGTTGTAAGGTCTTTTTGTAAGCTATACCAGGGTTCGTCGGGGCTATCTTTGACCCCACCAATTCCAAGACCCTGACGCTGGCCAATGGTATAAAACATCAGACCCTGATGCTCGCCAATCACCACACCTTCTGGGGTCACCATTTTGCCGGGCTGTGCCGGAATATACTGCTCAAGAAAATCCTTGAAGCGGCGCTCGCCAATAAAGCAGATGCCGGTGCTGTCTTTTTTAGTTGAGGTAACAAAGCCATGCTCTTCGGCAATACGGCGCACTTCAGGCTTTTCCAGCTCGCCCACAGGGAACAGCGATTTAGCAAAGGCACTCTGTTCCACGGCATGCAGAAAGTAGCTTTGGTCTTTGTTGTTATCCAATCCTTTTAAAAGCTGGGTTTGACCATCCACCTCGGCAAGGCGGGTGTAATGGCCAGTGGCAATGGCATCGGCACCCAGAATCTGGGCGTAGTCGAGAAACACTTTAAATTTGATTTCCCGGTTACAGAGAATATCCGGGTTAGGGGTGCGGCCAGCGCGATACTCTTCGAGAAAGTGCTCGAAGACATTGTCCCAGTAGTCGGCGGCAAAATTGGCCCTGTGCAAGGTGATGCCGAGCTTGTCGCAAACCTGCTGGGCATCTGCTAGATCCGCTTTAGCGGTGCAGTATTCGGTCTCGTCATCTTCGTCCCAGTTCTTCATAAACAGGCCCTCGACGCTGTAACCCTGCTCAATTAAAAGCAGCGCTGCGACGGAGGAATCAACGCCGCCGGACATGCCGACTATGACTTTTTCTACTTTGCTCATGGTTTACCAAGTAAATAACAGAGGAGTTCGCTTCAGGCCGCTGCCGTGAAGGTGACCACTATAAAGTGTTGCGAAATATTTCCATAGGAAAAATGCGCCCGGCCAAGTAATCTTTTAGGCAGCTTATTACCCCAGGACTGCGCAGCTGCTCGAGGTTTTGTTGAATCTCCTCGTAGCTCATCCACAGGGCGTAATCTATATCCGGGTCTATTACTGCCTCGGGGTTAAACGCTACAGCCTTGGCGGCAAAGCCCAAACGGTAGTAGGTGATACCGCTGATCTCATTGTAGGAGGTCAAGATACCGAGGAAGCCACTGAGCTCCACCGTCCAACCGGTCTCTTCGAAGGTCTCGCGTATGGCGGCGGCCTGAATATCTTCACCCGGCTCCACATGGCCCGCAGGCTGATTGATCACTTGGCGGCCATTCTTGGTCTCTTTGACCATCAAAAACTGGCCGTCGCGCTCGACTATAGTGGCGACGGTGAGATGTATTTTATTCGGCACGATTAGCGGCCTCTCTTTAATGGCGGTTTTCGTGATGAAGAGCTTGATGAAGGGCTTTTTGCCGGAGGTCGACCTTTCCCCCGGATTGTACCCACAGGTCTTTTCGCGCCTGTTTTTTTAGCCTCAGGCATATCCACAGATTCAATTCGATACTCTCCAGGGAGTACATCTGTAACTTTCCAGTCGCCAATGGCAGCGCGAATTAAGCGCAGTGTTGGCAATCCTACAGCGGCAGTCATCCGTCGTACCTGCCGATTACGGCCTTCATTAATAGTGAGTTCAATCCAGCTGTCTGAAACGTTTTTGCGTTCTCGGATGGGTGGAACTCGGGGCCACAACGTTGGCGGCTGCATCAGACGGCAGGCAACTGCCGAGGCGGGTCCATCTTTAAGATCCACGCCTTTAATGAGCTCTAGGCAATGTGCTTGGGTAGCTGTGCCCTCCACCTGAGCCCAGTAGATCTTATTGAGCTTATATTTTGGGTTGCTAATCTGCGCCTGAAGTTGACCATCGTCGGTCAATAAAAGTAACCCTTCAGAGTCATAGTCAAGACGTCCAGCAGGGTAGATGCCTTTGATCTGAATAAACTCAGACAGGGTTTTTCTCGCCTCTGAGTCGGTAAATTGGCTCAGGACATGAAAGGGTTTGTTAAAGAGGAGTAGTTTAGACACAGGTTTCTCAGTTTTTTCTTATTGTAAATGAAACAGGGTTACAAGAAAGGGTAGAAATGATGCTAAAATGTTCGCCTTTGGTAAATCTTTTACAAATAACTTTAACCCCGCGGAGACACTAATGGGATATCAGCATATCCAGATACCCGAATCTGGTAAAAAAATAACCGTCAATTCAGACTTTTCACTCAACGTTCCTCACAATCCAATCGTGCCTTTTATTGAAGGCGACGGCATTGGCGTAGATATCACTCCGGTGATGATTAAAGTTATCGACGCGTCGATCAAGAAAGCCTATGCCGGTGAGCGCAAGATCTCTTGGATGGAAGTCTACTGTGGTGAGAAAGCCGCTGAACTGTACGAGGGTGACTGGTTCCCCGCTGAGACATTAGAAGCGGTTAAAGAATATGCCGTCTCTATTAAAGGACCACTGACAACACCTGTAGGCGGCGGTTTCCGCTCGCTGAATGTTGCCTTGCGTCAAGAGTTGGACCTGTTTGTTTGTCAGCGTCCAGTGCGTTGGTTCCACGGTGTTCCTTCACCGGTCAAGCAGCCTAACAAAGTTGATATGTGCATCTTCCGTGAGAACTCTGAAGATATTTACGCAGGTATTGAGTGGAAGGCCGGCAGTGAAGAAGCCACGAAGGTCATCAAGTTTCTGCAAGAAGAGATGAGTGTCACTAAGATTCGTTTTGACGAAAACTGTGGTATCGGCGTTAAGCCCGTATCCGAGCAGGGCACTAAGCGTCTTGTTAGCAAAGCGATTCAGTATGCCATCGACCAAAACAAGCCGTCTGTGACTATCGTTCACAAGGGCAATATCATGAAGTTCACCGAAGGTGCTTTCTGTGACTGGGGCTATGAAGTAGCTCGCGAGCAGTTCGATGCACAGCCTTTAGATGGTGGCCCATGGCACGTCATTAAGAACCCTAACACTGGCGAAGACATCGTGATTAAAGATGTCATCGCTGATGCCATGCTACAGCAGATTATCCTGCGTCCAGATGAGTACAGCGTGATTGCCACGTTGAACTTGAATGGCGACTACATCTCTGATGCGCTGGCCGCTCAGGTCGGTGGTATTGGTATTGCACCAGGCGCTAACCTGTCTGATGACGTTGCTATCTTTGAAGCGACTCACGGCACAGCACCTAAGTATGCTGGCCAAGACAAGGTTAACCCTGGCTCACTGATTCTCTCAGCTGAGATGATGTTGCGTCATATGGGTTGGGGCGAAGCTGCTGACCTAGTGATCAAAGGCATCGAAGGGGCTATCTCTGAAAAGAAAGTCACCTATGATTTCGAGCGACTGATGGACGATGCAACATTGATGTCCTGTTCAGAGTTCGGCGATGTAATGATCGAAAATATGTAATTGCTCGTTTAGAAGGGCTCTTTTACAAGGGCTCTCTACAAGTGCTCTTTCGATCCATTAAAAAAACCGGCCTCGCAGCCGGTTTTTTTCTATCTATTGATTATTGTTGTCGATAGCTGCGTTGCATAGTCGCTTTTAATAGTCGCTTTGAATAGCTGTTCTGAACAGCAACGTTAAAAAGCGGCCCTAAACATCGGCCTTAGAAATTTGCGATTTTGGAGTATCACTACTCTTTTGCGGTTTCGGTGCTTCACCGGGGATAATATTCACTGCGTGGCGGCCATTCTCGCCATGTTCCACCTCATAGGTGACCCGCTGAAAACATTTTAGTGTTTTATAGCCTTCCATAATGATGTTTTGATGATGCGCAAACAGCTCTCGTTCGCCATTGTCAGGCTCTATAAACCCAAAGCCCCGATCATTGCTAAACCACTTAACTCTACCTGAATCTGCCATGCTTTTTGCCTCTCCATTTTGTACTTTCCCATTCCGTTGTAAAAAGACAAGATGTTACAAGCTGCGCCCACTGTAAATAGTTGAATATCCCTGTCAAGACCGCTCATCGTTTAGCAGAATCACCAATCTGATGTAAGATGAAAGACGTACCCTAAATGTAAACTAATTGGCAAAAATTGTATGAGTGACGATAAAAATATACCTTCTTGGCAACATGACGGCAATACTGTGGTCGAAACAGAAAGGCCGAAGCTAAAGAAGCCATCAATGTTCAAAGTAGTGCTATTAAACGACGATTACACACCGATGGAATTTGTCGTCGAATTACTGGAAAAGTTTTTCTCAAAGACTCGCGAAAACGCTACGCGAATCATGTTAAGTATTCATACCGACGGAAAGGGCGTCTGTGGCATCTATACTAAGGATGTGGCAGAGACGAAAGCGGGCACAGTTAATCAGTACTCGAGGGACCACCAGCACCCGCTTTTATGTGAAGTAGAACCCTGTAACGATGAAGAAGAGTAAAGACTATGCTAAGTAGAGAACTGGAAGTTACCCTCAATCTGGCGTTCAAGAGTGCCAGAGACAAGCGTCATGAATTTATGACTGTCGAACATCTGCTTCTGGCACTGCTGGATGATGCCTCGGCATCAAATGTGCTCAAAGCCTGCGGTGCGGATATCAGCGTGCTGCGGCAAGATCTTATTGAGTTTGTCGACTCGACGACGCCAATCATTTCAGACATTCAACTGGAGCAAGAGACTCAGCCAACACACGGTTTTCAGCGAGTATTACAGCGCGCAGTCTTCCAAGTTAACTCGGCTAACCACAGCGAAGTGGTCGGCGCCAATGTGATTGTTGCGATCTTTAGTGAACAGGAAAGTCAGGCGGTTTACTTTTTGCGGCTACAGAATATTGCTCGTATTGATGTGGTCAACTACATCTCCCACGGCATCTCGAAGTATGTCGATCAGCCCGAGAACAGCAGTGAAGACTCCACAAGCAACGCAGAGTCTGCCACGGCCACTGATTCTCAGGAAGAGAGCCTGCTCAGTCAGTTTGCGACCAACCTCAACGAACAGGCTGCCCTGGGCAATATAGACCCCCTGATCGGACGTGCCGCAGAAGTCGAGCGGGTCAGTCAGATATTGGTGAGACGGCGCAAGAACAACCCGCTGTTAGTCGGCGAATCCGGTGTAGGCAAAACCGCCATCGCCGAAGGTCTGGCAAAACTGATTATCGAAGACGCAGTGCCAGAGCCATTAAAAGGCAGTGTCGTCTACGCATTAGATATGGGTGGTCTGCTGGCCGGCACCAAGTACCGCGGCGATTTTGAAAAGCGCCTCAAGGGCATTATTGCCGAGCTGGGTGAGCGGGATGGTTCGATCCTGTTTATCGATGAGATCCACACCATAATTGGTGCGGGAGCAGCATCCGGTGGCGTTATGGACGCGTCCAATCTGCTCAAGCCGTTGCTCTCGTCAGGCAAATTGCGCTGCTTTGGTTCCACCACTTATCAAGAGTACCGCGGTATTTTTGAGAAGGATCAGGCCCTGTCGCGACGCTTCCAAAAAATTGATGTGGAAGAGCCGTCGGTGGACGAGACCTATCAGATCCTTAAAGGGTTGAAGTCACGCTTTGAAGAGCATCACGATCTCAAGTTCAGCAATCCAGCCTTAAAAGTCGCCGCAGAACTGGCCGCCAAACATATCAATGATCGCTTCTTGCCCGATAAGGCTATAGATGTAATCGATGAAGCCGGCGCCTATCAGCGTCTGCAGCCTGCCAGCAAGCGCAAGAAGACCGTCGGTGTCAGTGATATCGAAATGGTTATCTCAAAGATTGCCCGGATACCCGCCAAGAGTGTTTCAAGCTCGGATAAAGAGCAGCTCAAAGGCCTGTCTGAGAAGTTAAAGATGGTGGTATTTGGTCAGGATCCAGCTATCGATGTACTCACCACCTCGATCAAAATGGCTCGCGCTGGATTGCGTGAAGGCACTAAGCCTATTGGTAGCTTCCTTTTTGCCGGCCCCACTGGCGTCGGTAAAACCGAAGTTAGCCGTCAGCTGGCGAATATCCTTGGCGTCAATCTGATGCGCTTTGATATGTCCGAGTATATGGAGCGTCACACCGTATCGCGACTGATCGGCGCGCCTCCAGGCTACGTTGGCTATGATCAGGGCGGCTTATTAACCGACGCGGTTAACAAGCACCCGCACTCCATCGTGCTCTTGGACGAAGTGGAAAAAGCCCACCCGGATGTCTTCAACCTGTTACTTCAGGTTATGGACCACGGCACGCTCACCGACAACAATGGTCGCAAAGCGGATTTCCGCAACGTTATTTTGATTATGACCACCAATGCCGGCGCTGAGTTAATGAGCCGTTCGTCTATGGGCTTTGCGCAACAGGATCACCGCACCGACGGTATGGAAGCGATCAAGAAAATGTTTACCCCTGAGTTCCGCAACCGTCTCGACAGCATTGTGCAGTTTGCTGAGCTGTCCATGGATGTGATTACCACGGTGGTGGACAAGTTTTTGGTGCAGTTGCAGTCCCAACTGGACAGCAAGAAAGTCTTCCTGGATATAGATGACGATTCACGTGAATGGTTAGCGGTAAATGGTTACGACGCCAAGATGGGCGCACGGCCAATGGATCGATTGTTGCAAGAGAAGATTAAAAAGCCACTGGCTGAAGCAGTATTGTTTGGCAGCCTATCTGAGAAGGGCGGTACCGCGTTTGTGCGGGTCGAAGACGGCGAGTTGGTTGTACACGCTGAGGATGAGCTGGCTACTAGCGAGTAAATCCCGGCGAGTAAATGACAGCTAGCAAAAAACCGTCCTATGGAACCCATGGGACGGTTTTTTTATGCACGATATACTGTGAAAAGGACTGAGCTTACCGCTCTCTAAAAGTAATACGACCTTTAGTTAGGTCATAGGGAGTCATCTCAACCTTAACCTTGTCACCCGTAAGAATACGGATGTAGTGCTTGCGCATCTTTCCAGAGATATGGGCAATGATCACGTGATCATTTTCCAACTTCACTCGAAAAGTCGTGTTCGGCAGAGTGTCGATGACCTCGCCTTCAAATTCAATGTGATCTTCTTTCGCCATAAGCTTAATGTAGTGCCCGTCAAATGAGATTATTTAAAACCAATGCTAAATGGACACCTAAGCGGAACCCAAAAGCGCGGCAAGTTTGCCCTAAATCCGCCCGTATAGCAAAGTCATTCGGCAATTCGCCAGCTATTTTGTCTGTACAGCTCAAGGGGGCGGTAATTGGTCTTATATTTCATTTTGTCACAGCCGGAAATCCAATAGCCTAAATAGAGATGCTCTAGGCCAAGACGCTGAGCCAGATCGATCTCCACAAGGATCGCCAGCACCCCGAGACCACGGTCGGAGAAGTCTGGATCAAAATAGGTGTAGATCGCCGAGAGCCCATTTTCAATCACATCGATCACCGCACAGCCGATCAGTTGATCGCCCAATCTGAACTCGAGAAACTGAGTACACTCCCAGGGGTTACCGAGAAAATCTTCAAACTGACGTCGCGAGGGCGGGTACATATCGCCGTCGCTGTGGCGCTCTTCTATATAGCGCGCATAGATCGGAAAATGCTCGCCAAGATTAATCCTGTCCAGCTGCTCAACCATAATATCGTCGTTTTTCTTCCAACAGCGTTTCTGTCCGCGAGTCGGTTTAAAGTCGTCAACCGGCAAGCGCGCCGGAATACAGGCATTGCAGCCAGAGCATTTGGGTGCATAGAGAAAGGGGCCGCTGCGGCGGAAGCCGAGCTTGGTCATGCGTGAGTAGAGTTCAACATCAATGCGCATTTCAGGGTCGACAAAAGCGGTTGTCGACTGTCGGTCAGGCAGATAGCTACAGTCATGGGCCTCGGTCAAACAGAGCTTGATCGTGCCTATATCTGGCGATATATCGCGGGTCATATGTTGCTACCTTGTAGTGGACGTACTCTTCGACAATAGACACAAGAGTAGTTCAGCGGCGGAGGATACTCAATGAGATTTTTTCAGCCATCTGATTACCACTGATAATGCAATCTGCTGGACTCTTCACCACTACTGGGGGACGGCCAATTTAGCGGCTTATCCCGGCACTCTGAGAGCTGAGTTAGAAATGCGCTGCGCTCAATGCTCACAGCACCGAGGCTAACCAGGTGGGGATTGACCAGCTGACAATCGATAAGCTCTAGGCCTGATTCCAAGCCCCAGCGACAGAGATGGGCCATCGCTATTTTCGAGGCGCTAGCCTGGCGACTAAACATTGACTCACCGCAAAACAGACTGCCAATCGCCACGCCATAGAGCCCGCCAATCAGTTTATGCTCGAGCCAGACCTCAACCGAATGAGCCTGCCCCTGACTATGCAGTTGGCGATAAGCCGCCATCATCTCCTCAGTGATCCAGGTGCCGCCATCATCGTCGCGGGGTGCACTACAGGCTTGAATGACCTCGCCAAAGGCATGATTAATAGTGACCTGATAATCATTGCGGCGCAGCGTCTTGCGCAGACTCTTTGAACAGTGCAGATCTGAGGGTGGCAGCACACAGCGGGTGGCAGGGCTCCACCAGAGAATCGGGTCGTCGTCTTGATACCAGGGAAAGATACCTGAGCGATAGGCACTCAGGAGAGTTTGCGGTTGCAGATTACCGCCGACGGCGAGCAGGCCGTCGGGTTCCTTTAAGGCACCCCGAGGATCGGGAAACTGGGGATTGTCATCATCGAGCAGAGGTATCTGCACAAACAGACTCCAGAGTTGCTATTTAATTACTGATCCAGGAAACGCTCGGCATCCAGTGCTGCCATGCAGCCACTGCCCGCAGAAGTCACCGCCTGACGATAGACATGGTCAGCCACATCGCCAGCAGCAAATACGCCAGGTACGCTGGTTTCAGTTGCGTTGCCCGCCATGCCGCCAGTAATCGTCAAGTAGCCATCTTTCATGGCCAGCTTGTCGGCAAAGATATCGGTATTGGGTTTGTGGCCAATGGCAATAAACACACCATCGACAGTCAGATCTTTGGTAGCGCCATCAGCGGTACTCTTAATGCGCACACCAGTGACACCGGCATCATCACCCAGTACTTCGTCGAGATTGTGGCTCCACTCAATGGTGATATTGCCGTTTTTCTCTTTTTCGAAGAGCTTATCTTGCAGCATCTTCTCCGCGCGCAACTCATCGCGACGGTGAATCAATGTCACCTCACTACAGATATTCGACAGATAGAGCGCTTCTTCCACAGCAGTATTACCGCCACCGAGAACCGCAACCGGCTTATTGCGATAGAAAAAACCATCACAGGTCGCACAGGCACTGACGCCTTTACCCATAAACGCCTCTTCAGAGGGCAGCCCCAAATACTGCGCCGAGGCACCCGTAGCAATAATCAGCGAATCGCAAGTATAGTTGTTGGAGCCTTTGAGGCGGAAAGGGCGCTCGTCGAGAACCACCTCATCAACATGATCAAAAATCGTTTTAGTATCAAAGCGTTCCGCGTGCTTTTGCATGCGTTCCATCAACTCTGGCCCCTGGACGCCATCGGCGTCACCAGGCCAGTTATCCACATCCGTTGTAGTGGTCAACTGACCACCTTGCTGAATGCCAGTAATAACGACTGGGCTCAGGTTGGCCCTTGCGGCGTAAACAGCAGCGGTCCAGCCAGCGGGGCCAGAACCTAAAATAATCAGTGGATAATGTTGTGTCTCAGACATGGTCTCTCTCTACTCTATATATATGCGATTTGTATGGGAACGAAGGCCAATAAAGGCAGCGTTTAAAAACAGAGCGCCATCATAATCAATCCCATGGCGCGGACAAATAAGTTTTTACACTATCTTTAGGGCCCGCACACTTTAAGATGCTGAATTGATTAGGCAACTGGGCGATTAAGCGCGGCTCAAACATAGCATTTAATTCTCAACGGGCTACAATTGCCCCTGCATTAACACACAGGGAAATACCCGTTGAGCACAGATAAGCGAAAGCCGCGTAACCCAGCACCAGTGGAAGCCAGCTATAACGAAACCCGCGGCAAGCGATTGCTCGCCGAGGGCGCATTAATCGGCTGGATTGCTCTCTGCTCGATACTGCTCCTAGCCCTGCTCAGTTACTCTGCCAATGATCCCGGCTGGTCACACACCGGCACCCGCGGCGAGCTCAACAATGCCGTGGGTCTTGCTGGCGCCTGGATTGCCGACATCTTCTTTGCGCTGTTTGGGGTGATGGCCTACCTGTTTCCTGCACTGCTTGCCGTCAGAGCAATACAGATACTGCGCACCTATATACTCCGTGAAGCAGACGCCTTTGACTCAGTGACCTTCACCCTGCGGGTGATCGGTTTTATTCTGGTGATGATCAGCGCCACCTCACTGGCCAACATTCAATACGCCGAAGTCCACAACAGCTATCCCTTTGGCGTCGGCGGCATACTCGGCAACAAGATCGGCGAAGCCACCATGGCAGTATTCAGCTATGTTGGCAGCACCTTGATCCTGCTGTCCCTGTTCTTGTTCGGACTCACCGTCTTTGTCGATATCTCATGGATCTCGCTGATTGACCGCCTCGGTCTTGCCGCCATCGATCTCTACGACCGAGCACGGAGCAAGCTTGCGGCAATGAAAATCGCCCGCGCCGAAAAAGCCAAGTCCCGAGAAGCGGTTCTCGAACGCCAGGCAAAAGTCGAAGTCGAAACCAAGATGCAAAAGCTGCGCATCCCGCCGACCATTCAGCCGCCCAAAGCCAAGCCGGTGGTCAGCAAACGCATAGAACGTGAAAAACAGCAGACACTCTTTGGCGACACCGAAGTGATTGGTTCACTGCCGCCGATTAACCTGCTAGATCCCGCCGACAACAATAGTAATAATGGCTACTCCGCTGAATCCCTAGAACACCTGTCGCGCCTGCTCGAACACAAACTCCTCGACTTTGGTATCAAAGCCGATGTAGTCGAAGTGCTGCCTGGCCCAGTGGTTACAAGGTTTGAGATTCAGCCCGCCGCCGGCATCAAAGTCAGCCGCATCAGTGGCTTGGCCAAAGATTTGGCCCGCTCCATGGCCGTAATCAGCGTGCGCGTGGTGGAAGTGATTCCCGGAAAGTCCGTCGTCGGCATTGAAATTCCCAATGAAAAGCGCGAGATGGTACGCCTCAGTGAAGTACTTTCATCTGAAGCCTACGACCGCTCCAGCTCACCCGTCACCCTGGCACTGGGCCACGATATTGCAGGTATCCCCATAGTCGCCGATCTGGGCCGCATGCCACACTTGCTGGTGGCAGGAACAACAGGCTCAGGTAAATCTGTTGGCATCAACACCATGCTCTTGAGCCTGCTGTTTAAAGCCTCACCAGAAGAAGTGCGGTTGATCCTTATTGATCCAAAAATGCTCGAGCTATCGGTTTACGATGGCATTCCCCACCTGCTGACGCCAGTGATCACCGACATGAAAGACGCCGCCAGTGGCCTGCGTTGGTGTGTTGGTGAAATGGAGCGACGCTACAAGCTGATGGCCGCACTGGGTGTGCGTAACCTGGCGGGTTACAACCGTAAAATTGAAGACGCCATTAAAGCTGGCGAGCCGATTACCGACCCCCTGTGGACCTTTAATCCAGATGAAATGGGTTGGGATGCCACACAAGAAGCTCCAGAGGCACCAGCTCTGGAAACACTGCCCTACATCGTTGTAGTGATTGACGAATTCGCCGATATGATGATGATCGTCGGCAAAAAGGTAGAGCAACTAATAGCCCGAATTGCCCAGAAGGCACGAGCCGCCGGTATCCACTTAATACTAGCCACTCAGCGCCCCTCGGTTGACGTTATTACCGGCCTAATTAAAGCCAACGTCCCCACACGAATTGCCTTCCAAGTCTCCTCAAAGATCGATTCAAGAACCATTCTTGATCAAGGCGGCGCAGAGCAGCTATTGGGCAACGGCGATATGCTCTATCTGCCCCCGGGTACCAGCGTCCCAGAACGTATTCACGGCTGTTTTGTCGACGACCACGAAGTGCATAAAGTGGTTGCCGACTGGAAGCGTCGCGGCGAACCCAACTACCTCAACGATATCACCGATGAAGCGGCTGTCTCGTCTATTCCTGTACCGGGCTATAGCACGGGAGAAGAGAGCGAGGATGATCCAGAATCGGATCCCTTATATGACGAAGCAGTGGCCTTTGTACTCGAGAGCCGCAAAGCCTCGATCTCATCGGTACAGCGCAAGTTAAGAGTCGGCTATAACCGCGCTGCGCGTTTGATTGAGCAGATGGAGGTGGCTGGTGTGGTGAGTCCCATGAGTAGCAATGGTAGCCGTGACATACTGTCGCAGAGTGGGCGTTGATAATCGCCGCAAAGAAAAGTTAGAGAAGTCTCAAAGGCCGACTAGACTAGCATCAGGATGATGGGTCACGGCTAAATCAGGGAAGAGTTCTAAATCAAGGAAGTACCATGCAATTGGAATTGCAAAACATATGGCGGCCAGCAGTTGCCGTCCTCGTTTTGGGTTGGCTTTTAGTCCTTGGCTTAACTGCCAGTTCTGATTTTAATCACCTGCTTGCTGAGCCTCAGCTGCCTGAAAATTCAATACAGGCTTCCACCAAGGCCAATGCCTCAGAGCCGGTCAATCTAGACTACTCATCTATCGCCGATATGTTTCTTATGGGAACCGTCGAAGAAACCGCCACACCAGAAATAGCCGTCGCAGAACTTCCAGAAACACGACTGGATCTAAGCTTACGGGGTCTATTTGTCAGCCAGGGAAGCGAACTCAGTGGCGCAGTGATTGAAACCGGCGACAAGCAACCGAGTTTCTTTCAAATTGGCGCCCTTATTCCGGACGAATTCAGTCGTCCATCAGCCTTTAAATATAGACTTTCTTTGGCCTCTGATGGGAACAGGGAGGTTGTAAGTTATTCCGCCGTCGACTTGGGCGACTGCGTGGAAGTTATTTCAACAGTTGGGTTGGATGTACTGCGTGTGATTACCGAACAGGCCGAATGCCTTCACGGGCCCGAGGCAAACTCGGGAGATTGATTGCCCAGAATAGCCTGTATTTTCGATGTTTACCCAATAAGCTTAATAGGAGAAAAGCCACATGCCAACAGTTATCAGGGAAGATGAGCTATCTCGTTATTTTGATCTGGTCATTGATCTCTGGCCAACTCAACTGACACTTGATTCTGCGGATAAAAGCACACTGCGGGTCTTGGATGGCTCTTGCTTGCAGAAGACCTATTTGGCTGTTCGTAGGGAGTTGCGAGCGAATGTTGAGGATTGGGATTTACAGGTGAGCACCGCTCTCACCGCGGCGATCTATAAATTCCTCCGTATCAAATCTCAAACTCACTTTAGCGTCGTGCTGTCACGTGACTGTATTGATAAGGCTGCTGTGATGGACATTATGGATCAGTATCAGACCTGGTCGGTGTTGCGCAAGGAGACGTGCTAAGGCGGCTGTTTGTCGGGGTAGGGCATTCAATCTTGCACCTCGGGGAGGCTGGTCTATACTTTTTGGAAACTTGGCATTAAGGGCTTATATGTGCAGCTTTTTTCACCAAAAGCCACTAACAAGGATTTTATGTCAATCAGTGTTCACGAAGATTTTGGTGGGGTGTCTTGTGGCGCTGGCGTAGATATTGAGGTTAAACAAGACCTGTCGACCAATATTGAGTACATGCATTATTTTGATACCGTTGGTATTGAATTAACCGGTTTTTCAGTGGGGCTAACTAAGTCTTTTTAGTGACGTAGCCGATTTAGATAAAGATACGCATTAAAAATGGCCTTAACAGTTGGTGGTGGAACAACCTCTAGGAGTCTTCATGGCATAAACCTTAATCAAGGTTACTTGCGCTCAATACTAAAAAATTAAAGGAACATCAATAAATGAAAATGAATAAACTGTCTTGCATTGCACTTACTCTATTCGCCTGTATATCCACGCCTACTCTCGCCGATATGGGCGACAAAGCTGTCGGTTCTGGCCCTAACCCATTTGTTGACTGCGGTATTGGTGCATCTCTGTTTCCAGATACCCATTGGGCTGCCATCACTTCCAACGTTATTTGGGATGTGGGCACCACGGCTCTAACATCAGCTACTGCCAGTCCAGAGACCTGCCAGGGCGCCAAGGTTGAAGCTGCAATGTTCATTAAAGAAGCCTACCCCAATTTGATTGAAGAGACTGCCGCCGGTCAAGGCGAGCACCTTTCAGCAGTCATGCAGATTTTGGGTTGTTCAACAGACTCTCATGCTGCCATTACTGAGTCGGTTCGTGCTGAGATGGGCGAAAAGGTTAGCTCTGATGAGTATTCATCTATGGATCAGCTGCAAAAGTCGGCGGATTTCTACGGCGTTATTAACACTGTAGTTGAAGAAGCTCATGCAGATAGCTGTGCTGCTTAAGCGCTAGCTTTGAGTCTATAAGAAATCACTGTCGGCGCTGTGTCGGCAGTGATTTTTTGTATAGGCCTTGTAAGAGGCTTGAAGAGGCTAGAGATCTAGCTTGGCTCAGCGTCTGACAATTGATATGCCTTGGTGAAAGGATCATACCTAAATCGGTATATTCACTATTGCATAGACATACCCGCTGCTCTATAATTTTTTCCGTCAGCTGATTTATCTGCTGTCTAGTTTAGCGGTTGCTTTACCGACATTAAAATGGAATTTGGGCTTCATGGGCGGCCGTAAAAGGACGCTAAGTGCCAGCAATGTTAAGGGAAAAAGCATAACGAATGTTACTTACACCCTAACCTTCAAACTTAATTATAAATGGGCTAAAACCATGAAAAATCTTAAAGTTTCTTGTATTGCACTTACTCTATTTGCTGGTATATCCATCGCGCCAGTCACTATGGCTGATCAGACTGGTTCAGGTCCTAACCCCTATACCGATTGCGGTATTGGTGCAGCTTTGTTTCCGGATACCCATTGGGCTGCAGTGACGTCCAACGTTATTTGGGATGCGGGCACAACGGCTTTAACATCTGCTACCGCCAGTCCAGAGACTTGCTCGGGCGCCAAAATTGAGGCTGCAATGTTTATCAAAGAGACTTATCCGAACCTGATTGAAGAGACTGCGGCCGGTCAAGGCCAGCATCTTTCAGCTGTAATGCAAATTCTGGGTTGCGCTACAGACTCTCACGCTGCAATTACTGAGTCAGTTCGTGCAGAGATGGGCATCAAGGTTAGCGCCGATGGCTACTCCTCTATGGATCAGCTGCAAAAGTCGGCAGATTTCTACGGTGTTATCAACACTGTAGTTGAACAAGCTCATTCAGATAGCTGTGCTGCTTAAGCGTCAGTTTTTGAGTCTATAAGAAATCACTGTCGGCATTTTGCCGGCAGTGATTTTTTTGTTTCTGGGTTATTAGGTATTTCGATGTTGATGATTGCGCGTGTTCTTGTGTGTCTGGTTTTAGCCAGTGCTTGGAGTGTCTCGGCTTTACCCGCAGTGGGTGAGGGTAGTTCAAGTGAAGTGGAAGACATTGTCAGACTTGCACAGGAACAGGACCTAAGCAGCACCAACTCTTGGTTGCGATTAGGCCATTATGAAGAGGATAGCTCTAGCGCCTCAGGCTGGACAAGCGCGATTCATTCACCGGCTTTCTTTTTATCTGAGACCGGTATAACCAATCCAGTTGCAGAGCTAGAGGCAACTATTCGTGCCTTTGCTCAAGCTCCTGGGACAAACCCTGACCTGCACCCTCAATGTCACTTTAAGGGCAGATACACCTGGCTTCTATCAACCTTGCAGTTGGATCCAGAACGGTTTCCGGCTGTTCACTGCGAGGCATACAACAAATGGACCAAGGGTCAGGCTGTTGAATCCATTAGCCTGCTTTATGCAACGGGCTATTTAGGCAATCCCGCGTCATATTATGGCCACACATTGCTTAAATTTAACTCAACAGATCCAGCCCGATCAGCGCTACTCGATGTCAGCGTTAATTATGGTGCCATTGTGCCGCCAAACGACGGGCCGATTGTCTACGTATTAAAAGGCATGCTCGGTGGCTATGACGCCGGCTTTAGCCATATTCAGTTTTACTTTCACAACCACAATTATGGTGAGTTGGAGCTTCGGGATATTTGGGAGTACCAGCTCGACCTTAGCCAGCCCCAGGTGGATCTTATAATGGGACATCTGTGGGAGCTGCTGGGTAAAAAATACCGCTACTATTTTTTCCGCAAGAACTGCGGCTATCGCATGGCTGAGATTCTTGAGCTCGTTGAGGGGCTTGATATTATTCCGCGCAGCCATCCCTATGTGTACCCCCAGACAGTGATGACCAACCTGAGTGAGGCTACCATTGCAGGTCAACCTATAGTCTCTGAGGTCAAATACCACCCCTCTCGACAGTCTCGCCTATACAACAAATACCAACAGTTAGACAACGCCGAGAAAACCGCGGTAGCCTCGGTGGCAGAGAATATTGACGCTTTAAATCACAGTGAATATAGGCAGCTTGATAGCGGTTCCCAGCAGGTGGTGTTGGAAACCCTCGGTGACTACATTCAGTTTGTCTCGGATCCTCAGACGCCGTCAGATGCCGATAAATCACGCTATAAACAGGTGTTATCTGAGCGCTTCAAGTTGCCCTCCGGAAGTAAATTTACCGGTATCGGTGCGACTAAACCGCCACATCAGGGACGCCGCCCAAGCTATATTCAGCTCGGCGGCGTGAATAACCAAGCGCTGGGGGAGGGCATCTCGATTAATATCCGCCCCTCATACTACGATGTCCTGGATGCCGGCAGTGGTCATGTTGATCACTCCGAATTGAAAATGGGGGAGGTGCAGCTGCGCTACTTGGATAACAAGCTATTTGTCCGCAGCCTGGATATCGTCAGTGTCAAGAGTGTCAGCAGCGGCACTACCGGTCTACCTGGAGACAGGGGCTTTACCTGGGGACTTAAATTGGGTGCCGAGCAGCAGAATTTAAGCTGTGATAACTGTTTAGTGGCAAGGTTTCAGGGTGATATGGGCTTGGCCAAACATCTTTCTAAAAACGCAGTGGTGGGAGTCAATGTGGGCGGTGCGATACAGAATAATCGCGGTGGCTATGGCTCCCTTTATGCCAAGACCTCGGCATTTACCCATATTAGATTGTCTGCTGAGACCAATTTTAGAGCGACCTATGAAAATCGTGCGCATATTGATTCTTCCGAAGGTAACGAAACGGTTTACGCCTTTGAGGGACGGCATAGCCTGAGCCGCAATATGGATCTTAGACTGCTAGTCGAGCGCAATAAGGCCACTGAATACACCTTGGCACTAGGGTATTATTGGTAGGTTAATCAACTGCTAGTAATACAGCCGCCAATAATCGATATCAGGAAATCTCACCAACCCGGTGTAGAACAGCACGGTCATCACCAATGCCACTACCCACAGGGTAGTGATATAGCCCGCCATAAAATTCTTCAATTGATCACCAACAGTATCTCCACCGCCAGAAGATTGATTACCTCTATTGGTCCAGCGCTGTTTCGATAGCCTAGCCAGACAGTAAACCTTTACCCCGGCATTGAGCAGCTGATTAAAATAGAGAATAAACGGCCATTCGATATGCACGCTGTTGCTGTAACGAAACAGAAATAACGACAGCGCCATACGCGATATAGCGATCCAAATAATATACGAGACAATGTAATAGGGATCGTGAAGCAGTGTAGCCGCGATGGCGACTATGGGGCTAACCAACATCGTCCACATAGCGATGCGCTGATCCATCACACACCACCAGATAAAAAACCCGATCTTGTTGGGCCCCAATTTTAGCGCTCTGGTGCCGTTGCGCAGCATATTGCCAGACCAGCGGCGGAAGTTTTGCGTCATACGCTCTATACCTGAGCCTTCAATTTCTTCGATGGTGTAGACCAGAGCGTCGGGCACATAGAGCATTTTCGCGTCTTGGGTGAGCATGTAATACCAGGTGCTTTTGTCGTCGCCAGAGAGAAAGCGAAAGGTGCCCCAGAGCCAGTGATAGAGATGGTCGGCTTCGAGCATGCGGATAAATTTGTGCCGGGTTAGATGGTTAGCGCGAAACATCGACATGCGGCCGGTGAGGGTCAATACCTTATTGGACATGGAGTGAGACTGCATGGCAATTCGGCGCTGGGCAAAACGCATGGTTAGCCACGACTGGATCCATTTGGGGCCGTAACAGATCACTTCTTCATCGGTGGTGATGGCCTGCAGTGCCGGGTCGTTTTTAAACAGTGGACAGCACTTGCGCAAAATACCCGGGGCTAGCACTGCATCACCGTCCATAAACACAACCAGATCATCTCGGTGAATGCCTCTCCGCGACATCGCGCGCAAGACCAAGCCGATGGCCATACGCTTGCCCGACAGGTTCTGCCTGATCATAACCAACTCTAGGGGTAAGTGATTAGCGTGCTGGCGCAGATAGGCCATGATGATATCTTCATCATAGGCGTCGCCAGACCCCAGCCACAGGGTGCTTGGCACGCCCGCTGCCTCGACTTCTCGACAGATACTCTGAATCACCAGTTCAGTGGTTTCATGGCGCTCGCGAAAGGTGGTCATCATAAAATGCATATGCCGGGGTCGCCATCCGTCACACCAAACTTTGTCGGCGCTGGCACGAATTTTTGGAAAGCGTCGCTGCTGATAAAACTCCGAACGCAGCACGTGAACAAGCCACCAGCTATAGCGCCAAACCCCCAGTGTTCCAAGCGTAATGGTCACCAGTTTCAGTTCTGGGTGCCAGATTTTATTCGGCAGCCAGAGCACCGCGAACATACAGAGGCTGATATAGACGACTAACTGTAACAGCGCTTTGTTGTGCCATTTGATCAGTTTGTCAGTGCTTTGCTCGCCGCTGACTAAGGCACTGTAATCGCGACGGGGGTGATAGCCTTTCACAGTGCCCGATGAGATGGAATCTGATCGCTGTGCTGTTCAGAGCGCTGTTGATTTGGCTCTTGATCTAGTTCTTGATCTAGCTCTTGATTCGGCTTTTGATTCGACATATATAGAAAAACCGCCCGGCTGATCGCGGTGGTGGCAAACCGCACTTCAACAGGCAGCCCAGAACGCAGCTTTAACCTCTCAGAACTGTCCATTTGAAGGGTGATTTCAATTCTCACATTGCGCCCAGAGGTCCTGCCAGACTCATATGAACGCTGGAATCCATAGGAAAACTGGGACCCAGCGGATCCCCGCGTGTCTTTTCGTATCTCACTGACATAGCCCAGCCATTGCTGATCCAGGCTGAGAAGATGCACCTGGGTTAACTGGTCTAAATAAATTAACCGCGCCTCCTGCTCAGTGACAAACACATCCACCACTGGCGCCTCATCGCGCTCAAAGATTGCCAAAATTTCACCGCGCTTTATCACCGCACCGCGCTCCCGCACCAACTGCACCAAACGACCGTCTCCCGGCGAGAGTATTGAAAGATCCTCTTGATAAGCATAGAGAGCAAGCAGGTCTTGCATGGCCAGCCTCACTTCCTGCTCCACCAGATCAATATCAATCTGTAATAAGCTCACCTCAGGGCTGTTAACCGAACCAGTGGTTTTAATGGCTAGGCGATAGCGCTTTCTCTGGGCCTCAAGTTCGAGCTTTTTCTGCTCAATCTGTATTTTAGACTCGGCAATTTGTTTGGTCAGCAGGGGGGATTCAATGGTTAGTAGTGGCATGCCCTCGTTGATCGGGCTATCCAGCGTGGTTGATACTCGACTAATTCGGCCATCCACTAGCGAGACAATGGTTTCCCGGGGAGCCGAGGTGGCGGCGGTGTTAACCTTTAAACTGAGAAAATTGTCGTATAGGGTGATCGTTGCGAGACTGAATAGCCCTATGCCTAAGGTCAGATACAGCAGCGACATCATCACCATGGGCAGGGGAATACGCGATACAGGCAGCTGTTCAATTGGGCTCGGCTTGGGCTCCGTTGACACTGGCGTTACCGGCGAGTCAATTCGCAGAATCGTATCTTTTAGGGGAACCATGGCGCCGCGAACCAACTGTTCAATAAAGTGATTCATCAGCTCAGTTTGGCGATCGTCCAAGTCGATAAACTGGCAGGCAAGCTGGCCAGTCTCAGGAATACTACGGACAGCTTCAGCGGTGACATCAAAGCCGATCATAAAACCTTGGAAGGGCAGTTCAAAGGTCCATGACAGCCGGTCGCCGACTGCAAAGTCATTATTCAAGGCATCCCAGTCGCTTATCCTAAAGCCACCCAGACTCCAGTCCACCGCGGTATAACGGCGGCCATCATGGTATAAATTTAACGGTGTCGCGACCCTGTGATGTAATCGCTGACAGGCTTTTTCCCGGGTAATTTTCAAGCAGTACGGCCTTCCAGTGGCGAATATTATTGTCTCTCTGCCTATGAGTATCGCAATTATTGGGCCAATTATTGTGTCGATAAAAATCGACAGGGTTATTAAAGTAGAAAGCCACGAAAAATCAATTGGTTAAGATATTTACAGGCTAAAGAAACCGCTGAATATTGGACTTTTGCATTTGCACAATGCAATGCAAAAGGCAAAAAAACTCTCAGATTGCAATGCACTCTGCTTAGTAATCCTCTGGCGAAATACTAAAAACCGTCTCCTAAGTCATTGATTTTAAATGGCTGGCCTGGCTCGTCTAGGGCCATCTAAAAAGTTGGCTCGGCTTTTGCAAACTTTACCGAACAAGCTTGTATGCCAGCTTATTGGACATAGGTTTCAGCACAGTAAGACTCAATGCATTAAAAGGATTTAATGGGAAATGGTTTTCTCAAGTAATATTTTTCTATTTGCTTTTTTACCGACTTTTTTGACGTTTTACTATTTGACGCCTGAGTCTAAGCGTTCTTGGGTGATACTGATTGGCAGCTATATTTTTTATGCCTGGTGGCGGGTTGATTTTCTGCTGCTGTTTATTGCCGTCACCCTGTGGAATTATTTTATTGGCCGTGGCATTTCAAATTCGGCTGCCCGGTCTATTGCTGCAAAGCGTTGGGTAGCGGTTGGTGTAACCGTCAATCTCTCTGTATTGGCCTATTTTAAATACGCTAATTTTGGTGTCGCCACGGTTAATGCCGCAATGACAGACCTGGGGCTGGATCCATGGTTGCTGACAGCAGTGATCTTGCCTATAGGTATTTCCTTTTATATTTTTCAGGCGATCAGTTACATCATCGATGTCTATAGAGGTGATACACCCGCCACTGAGAACCTAGTGGATTTCGCGGCTTTTATTGCGCTATTTCCCCAGCTGATTGCCGGACCAGTGCTGCGTTATAAAGACGTAGCCGATCAGTTTTCCCAGCGCACACATACAGTAGATAAATTTTCTCAGGGCGCTCAGCGCTTTATGCTCGGCTTTATTAAAAAGGTAGTGATTGCAGATACTCTGGCACCGATGGTTAATCAGGGCTTTGCCTTACAGGATCCATCGTTTTTCGATGCCTGGTTGGCGGTGCTGGCCTATACCGCACAGCTGTATTTTGATTTCTCGGGGTATGCCGATATGGCCATTGGTCTGGGCCTGATGATGGGCTTTCGCTTTATGGAGAACTTTACTCATCCCTATATCAGCCAGTCGATTACCGAGTTCTGGCGACGCTGGCATATCAGCCTATCCAGCTGGCTGAGAGACTACCTCTACATTCCCCTCGGAGGTAATCGCCGCGGCGCAATTGTCACTTACCGGAATCTTTTTCTGACCATGCTGCTGGGGGGATTGTGGCACGGTGCCAATTGGACATTTTTGATTTGGGGGGCTTGGCATGGCCTGGTTTTGGCCCTCGAGAAAGCCCTGGGCCTGGACACTTCTGGCCTGCGTTTTTCGCCACTGCGCTGGTTGTTCTGCCTGCTGTTAGTGATGCTTGGCTGGGTGGTGTTTCGTGCTGAAAATGTCACCCAGGCGCTGATTCTCTATCGGGCATTAATACCTACCCTAGGTGTTGAAAGCCTCCAGCTCAGCCCGCTCTATGCCGGGCAGATTACATCGCTACAGCTGTCGACACTGCTACTCAGCTGGTTGGTGATTGTGCTGCGAGGGTTTTATCAGCGCTACCAAGAGGCGCAGGCTGCAGTGTTGATTAACGGCACCGCGCTGGTTCCTTTGTCTTACAGTGTCCTAATCATGCCACTGTTTGTACTGGCGGTTTTTAAGCTTTCAGCAGAGCGCTATTCTGCTTTTCTGTACTTTCAATTTTGAGGAGCGGGGCGATGACAGGGATGTTATTCAAGCGGCTGGTTGTCTGGGCATTTTTGCTCTTTGTCTTTGTAGCGAGCGCATCAACGTTGATCAATCTTGGCGCTGTGGGCCTGTCTGATAGAACTTCAAGTACAGAGCAAAACGAAGAGCAAAGTGAAGAACAGGGACAAGAGCAGGGTCAAGAGCCTGACCCTCTACACTTGCTCTCCGGGGAGCTGGCACAGACTCTTGAACAGCGCTTTGACAGTCACTTTTCACTGCGACAGATTGGCCTCAATGTATGGGCTGCCTTTCAATTCAGTGTTTTTAACGAGGCGAAAAAAGGTCTGTTGATTGGTCTTGAGGGCTGGCTTTTTTCCAGTGAAGAATTTATTGCCCATGCACATGCCGAGCAAGCCATAGAAGAGAATATTATATTTATGACTCAGGCTTCGCAACTGTTGGCGAACCGCGACGTGGCCCTGTTGGTGCTATTAATTCCCTCCAAAGCCAGACTGCTAAAAGCACAACTCGGATCTCATCAACCGGCACTAGTGCAGCAATCCCTCTATCCCCTCGTACTCAATAGTCTGCGGGAGAAGGGTATCTTCGTGGTTGATGGCCTACAGGTGATGGCCGGTCATGAGCAGCCGGAGTCTCTTTATCTTAAAACCGATACCCACTGGACTCCAGAGGGTGCCGCGTTAATTGCATCGAGCGCCGCGGGGCTGGTGCAACAGCGTATACCTGAGTTGGATGTAACCACACAGAAATTTATCACCGAGAGCACCGGCAGCAATTCCATTGAGGGTGATTTGCTGCGCTTTTTACCTCTGACACCGCTATTCGACAATCTTATGCCAGCGCCCGAGCACATCCAGTTATACCAAACCTATCCGGCTGAAGATCATGCCGGAATTATTGAGGATCGGTTTGCCGATGATCTACCTAGTAAACCACCGCAGGTGGTGCTGGTGGGAACCAGTTTTAGTGCCGATCGGCGCTGGAATTTTGATGGGGCATTAAAGCAAGCACTGGCCGTGGATATAGAAAATCTCTCTGAGCAGGGGCAGGGGCCAATAGTGCCCATGGCCAATTTTTTGATGGATTATTTACCCATGTCGGCAAATCTAAAGCTGGTGATTTGGGAAGTCCCTGAGCGCTACCTTGGGGTGAGCTATCCACAGCTCGGCGCTTTATAAAAGAGTAAATTGATTAAGAATTATAAGGAGATGAAATGTCGAACCCAGTGCAACGGATAACAAGCACATTGATTCAGGCTGTAGTATTAAGTTGTATCTCATTTTCTGGCTCGAGCGATGAGGCCGGTCTCTATGATCTGGCACCACCGGGTTCCGCATTTTTGCGCATTATTAATCTCCAGAAAAATAGCCCGGAAGAAATGATAACACTGCGTATAGAGGGCAAACCTTTATCCACCGATAGCTATTGCAGCGCGTCTAGGTTTATTTATCTGCCGCCGGGGGACTATGGCAAAGAGATCAATGGATTGCTCTGGAAGGGCTCTCTAGAGCCGGATCAGGCCTATTCACTGCTGGTCGCTGACAAGTCCGTATCACTGGTGAAAGATTATCGCGCTGACGACTCACGGCGTGGCATGTTAGTGGTTTATAACTTTTCCAATCGCCCGTATTTGAACCTACATGCTGGGGCACTGGCGCGGCCTGTGTTGACTAATATTCCTCAGGGAGCCTCCGCTGCACGGGGAATTAATCCCTTAAAGAGCGCTTTTTCTGTGGTCGACAGTGCCGGCCCTGAGAGCAATGAGCGCAAGAACTTAGCGGTTACCCAGGCGATGATCTTTCAGCCCGGGGTGTTGTCGACTCTGTTTATCTGTTCCGCTGAAGAGGGTCTTTTTACTCGCTGGGCCGATAAAGTGGGAGGGCGCTAGATGCTATTACTTGAGTGGCGATTGAAGATAATCTGTCTGAGCTTACTTGGGGCTGGACTGGCCAGCGCAGTGACTGCTGACAATAAGACTACCCCAGAGTTGGCACAGCCAGTGAATCAAGCACTCTGTGCCGCAGCGGCGAAACCTGAGAGTTATCGCGGGACATTTCTGAAAAATTTTAAAACCCTGCAAAAAGGTCGTCAGGATTGGCTCTTTCGAGACATGGACCTAAAGCGCGCCTACGGCCCCAGAGCGCCCGGCTATAAAAGTTTGCAGCGATTGCAGCGGCTATTGCAGTCACGGGGCACCACATTGGTAATGGTACCGATTCCTGGGCGGGCGCTTGTCCACCCGGAGTATCTCGGTGATATTCACTACGATGTGCAGCGTGGACGCAGAGCTTACAGTGACTATCTGCAAAAGCTGCGGGCTATCGACATTGTGGTGCCTCAGATCGACAGCCTGTTTCAACAGACCCAGACGAAACCCCTGTTTTTTGCCCGTGACCATCACTGGAATCATCATGGTGCCCGCACCATCGCCCGACTGACCGGTTACGCGATTAAAGCTAGGCAGATCCCAGGGATCGAAAGACAACGGTTTACCAGCTCCAATGTCGGCGCTGATCACAACGATGGCAGTCTCCAGCGCGCGGCCCTGGAACTCTGTGATCAACGTTATCCGAAAGAACCCTTTAAGCTCTACCAAACTGTGGCGGTTTCTGATGATTTCTCTAATGACCTCTCTAATGACCTCTCTAATGACCTCTTCGGCGAGCTGCCAGAGCCGCAGATTGTTCTGGTTGGCACCAGCAATAGCAAAGGTCAGCTAGGGTTTAATTTTGATGGCTTTCTCGCCCACTATGCCCGCGCAGCAGTTAACAACAAAGCCAAGAGCGGTGCCGGTTTTGGTGGCGCATTAAAAGATTATCTGAGCAGTGACCGGTTCCGGCAGTCGCCACCGAAGGTTTTAGTCTGGGAAATTCCCGGCTATTACTCCCTCAATGAACCGAGTTTTTTTGATGATCTGGTACTAGGTCTGGAGGTTCAGCCATCAACTTAATCAAGGTCTGCCTATGGCTAACAATACTCTTGGCTAACTCTGGGGTCAGTGCCGGGGATCAACTACAGGCTCAGGTAACCTATGGCTATGACAGTAATCCGTTTAAATTATCCTCACCGGAAGGGATTCAGAGAGGTACTGAATTTAAATCCCTGAAGCTTAAATATCAGGGTGATAACGGACCTCAGGGCAGCATCAAGAAAGCCAATTTGCGCTATCGCCTTGAACTGCATAGAGACATTTATAATCCCAGCCGCGATGCGGCAAGCAACTGGGCCTTAAAGGGACACCTAAGCTGGCTAGGGCGCTTTAAACTCGGCGAACGTAAAGCCAATCTGAGATTGAGCGCCGATCTAGGGCAGGAGAAAAATACTTATTACAGTCAAACTCAGGGTCAGATTGCCGAGACGGGGGAAGGGGACTTGATTGGGGATCGCTTTGGTTTTGATGCTGCCGCGGTCAGTGCCGAGCTCAGTTATTACCTGAGTAAAAAAACATCCTGGTCTCTGTTATCGCAATTTAGTCAGCGCAACTACCGGCAGGATTATGCGAATCTAGGACTTGAGCCGTTAGACTATAACGAGTTTCGCCTCCAGCCAGGTCTGCGCTACAAGGCCGATTCAGGCCTTAATACTAGGTTTTTTGTCTACCACAGGTCACGCTACTACAGGGGGCTACAGAATAATCCGCAAGATGATAGGTCGCTTGTGGAGTATTCGCTCAAAGGCTATGGCTTGGTGCTTAGCCGGCCGCTGCATCAGCGTTTGCATGCAACGGTTTATCTAAGCGGCTACTTTGCCCGAGACAATGGTCAGGGTGTGCGGGATCTGGACGCCCACAAGGTGACGACGACCTTTAAGTATCAACTGGCTAGCGGTGCGGATATTACCCTTATGAATCAAGCTTACTGGCGTGGTTATTTGGATCCACAGCTGTCTCCGGAGGAGTCAGAGATTGGCACATCAGGGCGCAGTCGGCGAGGAATCATGGCTGAGATTATCTATAGCCAGCCGTTGGTCGTCGACTCCCTCAGGGGGTCTATCGCCCTTGCTAGCCAGCGTGAGCGCAATTCCCTAGATGCGCTGAGTTATCAGCGCAGCACTCTAGTTATTGGTTTGCGTTATGAGATTTAGCCAAGGTTTCAGAAACCCGGGCTTGTGAGGGCTGTATCACTAAAAGCGAGATAAATATGCACAAACGAATAATCCATGCTAAGGTTTATAGAACGGTCTATTTAGGTGCTTTAGGCGGTATTTAAAGATTAACATTATACAACTTACTCTGGATAAGTTTGGAGTTGCCTCTGATGAAAGGTTTTGTTCTTGCCGCCGTCGTTGCCTCCCTTGAGAAACAGTATGGTGAAATGTTTTCAAGTGATCTGATGACGGCAATGGAGAAGCCAACGGGTGGAGTCTATCTATCGGTTGCAGACTATTCAGATAACACTTTGGATCATCTACTTGCGAACGCTGCAACGTTACTCGGAATGCCCAGAGAGACGTTGGCTAAGGTAATGGGCGTCCATTTGTTCTCAGAGTTAATTGTTATAAACCCACAGTGGATCAAGCAAAACACCAATGCCTTTGACCTAGTCAAGAGCCATGATATGGCTCTCAATGAAGTCGTGAGACTGGCATTTCCAGGGTTTGTGGCACCCTCATTTGCTTGGGTCGAAATTAGTCCTGACATATTAGAGCTCGACTATCGCTCGGCATTTCTGCCGGGAGATATGGCCGAGGGTTTGATCAGTGCGATGTTTATGCACTTTGATGAGCAATTTAGTATTGAAAGAAGACCGACAGAGCCCGCGGTTGGTTTTAATCAAAAAATAATTCTTAAAGTAAAGCCTAACAGGCGCAAACTGGCTGATTAATCTTAGATAACTGGAGTTAGACTGCCATGAATGGCCATACCATAATACCTTTGCTACAGGCTTGTGCAGGTTATCGATCTAACCTGCTATTTAAGCGGTTATTTAAGTTCCTTTCTATTTTCATTCTGTCTTTGATACCGAGACATTAATCCACAAATGAGCACAATCCAAGCTTTAAACAATAAGCTCCAACGGGAAACTGCCGCCCGGCATAGCGCCGAGCAGTTGCTCGAGAATAAGAGCCGCGAGCTGTATCGGTCTAATCAAGCACTACTCTCGCGAAATCAAAAAATTGCTGAACAGAGCGCTCACCTGCAACTAAAAGTGCATGAGCTGGAGCAGACCCGCCAGCAGTTAGTGCAGTCGGAAAAAATGGCAGTCATTGGCCAGTTGACCGCTGGGGTGGCTCATGAAATCAATAACCCAGTGGCATTTGTGGGCAGTAATCTGGATACGCTTAGGGACTATTTAGCGGGTCTCCGTGATCTTATTAGACAGCAGCAACTATGCCTGTCTCAGTTCAATATTGAGGACTCTATGGATTGCTTAAAAACGAATACATTACTGGAAGATCTGCGAGGCCTTAGCCAATCAGCCGATCTCGATTATCTTTTGCCTGATATAGAGCTGCTGATCAATGAGTCCATTGAAGGCACTCGCAGAATTGGGCAAATTGTTGCCGACCTGTCAGATTTCTCCTATTTGAATGCGCCACAGGCCAGTGCTGAGGATCTTAATATTCTCTTGCAACAGACGGTCAAGATAGCCTCAAGCGAGTTGAAATATAAAGCTGATATCGACTGGCAGCTGGGGGAGATCCCAAAGATCCTCTGCCATGCAGGCAAGCTAGGGCAGGTGTTTCTCAACCTTTTACTCAATGCTGTCCAGGCTATTGAAGGACGCGGGGTCATTCGCTTGAGCTCAGGGCAGGCGGGGGATTGGCTGTGGGTTGAGATTGCCGACAATGGCTGTGGTATCTCGGCGGACAAGTTGGCTAATATATTCGACCCCTTTTTCACCACAAAAGACATTGGTAAGGGCACAGGGCTGGGTTTACATGTGGCTAAAGCCGCCGTTGAGATGCATGGCGGCGAACTTGCTGTCACCAGTGCTGAGGGATCTGGTGCGGCCTTTAAGGTTGTGTTGCCGATCGCTGAAGTGACCCGACAATAAAATCATCAGGCGGCGGTACATTATTAAATATTAGTGCTGAAGTGAGTTAAAAGATTTTAGAGGGTACGCTGAAAGTACCGGCAAAGCTTACAAAAAAAACAGCGACAAATGACAGTAATTTCCTAGGGAGGGGAGTGCTCGATATGAACAATAGTCAACCTACCATACTGTTGGTGGATGATGAGAAGGCGGTTCTCTCATCTCTTACACGCTGCCTGGTAAGGCTGGGCGTCAATCTGGTGGACTTTAGCTGCCCCCAACAAGCCCTTGAATATGCCACTGACAATCGTCCCGACCTGGTGATTTCAGACCAGCGCATGCCGCGGATGCAGGGCAGTGAAATGCTCATCCAGATAAAGGCTCTATGGCCGGATGTGCAATGTATTATTCTCAGTGGCTACAGCGATATGGAGTCATTTAGCGACGCCCTTAACCGACGTATTATCGACCGCTTTATCAGCAAACCCTGGGATAATAATGAGTTGCGTATGATCGCCAGTGCGGCACTCCGTGAGCAGGGGCTGTTTGGTTTTAGCAGTGAAAAGATGAGCCAGTCACAGGCCACCGACTTCCACGGTATGCTCAGTACTAATCCGGCCATGTATCGTTTGTTTGAACGGATTACCAAGTCTGCTCGAGCCAATATACCGATTTTTATTTCCGGTGAGACCGGAACCGGTAAAGAGTTGGTTGCCAGAGCCTGCCATGCAGAGAGCCCAAGAAAGTCACAGCCGTTTATTGCCATAAACTGTGCCAACTTTAATGAGCACCTGATTGAATCACAGTTGTTTGGCCACAAGAAGGGCGCCTTTACCGGCGCCACCGCCGAGCATCAGGGGCTTTTTGCTGCGGCCCAACAGGGCACTTTGTTTCTCGATGAGGTGACAACATTACCGCTGCCGCTACAGGCTAAGTTGCTGCGGGTGATTCAGGAACGTGAGTTCTCTCCGGTGGGCAGTCACCAGACCTATCCATTTGCCGCACAGTTATTAACCGCATCTTCTACCACTTTGGCGGATGCAGTTGAGCGCGGTCAATTCCGTGAGGATCTCTACTATCGGCTCAATGTTATTCCGCTCAAGCTGCCGCCGCTTCGCGATCGCGGTGCGGACATGGTGATGATGGCGGAACACTTTCTACAGGTCTTTGCCCGCCGTGAGCAAAGGCGCTTTAAAGGCTTTAGTGACGACGCCAAGCTGTTTTTGCGCCAATACCCATGGCCTGGCAATGTTCGCCAATTAGAAAACCTAACCCACAGCATTGTGGTGCTCACTGATCAGCCGGTTGTTGACAAGTCTACGCTGCAATCGGCGCTGGAGGGCGATATTAGCCGTTCACAACCAGAGCCTCCAGGAGTGCCAGCCATTGACTCTCAGCAGTCAGATTACATGCCAGGCCAGGTAAGGCCGCTGTGGCTGGTGGAAAAAAGCTCCATTGAGGAAGCCATTGCCTTCTGCGATGGCAATGTTCCCAGGGCTGCGGCGCTTTTAGAGGTCAGTCCATCAACTATCTATCGCAAGCAAAAGCACTGGTAAGTGGTTGGTAGCAAGTAGTAAAGAGCAAGTTGCATTTTGCCACGATTAAGTGCGTTGCAAAATGCAATATAAAACCTTCTTCGAATAATACTATTAATTAATAATACCCTGTATCTATATGATTATATTGATAAAAACATTTCTAACTAACAGTTGGCACGAAGCTTGCGATGGTTAACTATAACGGTGGTATCACTGCGATCCACCGACTACGGCTGCCATGCCACAGGGAGATGTAATGTTAAATAAGGGAACTGAATTAAATCCGGCACGCAATCATACTGAGATTGCACTGCTCGGCAAAACCGATCTATCAAGCGCGATTCAGCACAGTGCTCGAGGCCTGAAAGGGGAGCTGGATATCAATCCATCGCCGGCGGCTAACGACAGCAGCTTGGACTTTACCCTGGATTCCCGTTACACCCCAGACAAGTTAGAGATTGCCGAGATCGCGGCAAAGCCGACCATCAGCGTGCTTGGGTTGGGTTATGTCGGGGCCGTCTCTGCCGCCTGTTTTTGCGATCGCGGTCATTCGGTGATCGGTGTTGATCCTGATATTGAGCGAATTGAAACCCTCAATCGAGGCGAGTCGCCGATTGTCGAGGAGGGGCTGGCAGAACTGTTGAGTCATGCCCGTCAGATTGGTCGCCTCGAGGCGATATCAGATGCCCACTCAGCGGTCATCGAGTCAGATATAACCCTCGTCTGCGTCGGTACACCAACCGGCCCCGAGGGCGAATGTGATCTAAGATATTTGCGTATTGCCGCCGAGCAAATTGGTGGCGCCCTGGCGCTCAAGAATGATTACCATGTTGTCGCCTTCCGCAGCACTGTGCCCCCCAGAACGACCCGCGATGTGCTGATCCCGATTTTGGAAGCGGCTTCAGGAAAGCGTTGCGGCCGCGACTTTGGCGTCTGTTTCAATCCTGAATTTTTACGCGAGAGCAGCGCCATTAGCGACTTCTATGAGCCGCCTAAAACTGTTATTGGTGGAGTCGATCAGCGCAGCTCAGGAACACTGGCCCAACTCTATAAAGGCCTGCCAGGAGAGCTGATTGAGACCAGTATTGAGGCCGCCGAGTTTGTAAAGTATATCGACAACACCTGGCATGGACTCAAGGTGGGCTTTGGCAATGAGGTAGGGCGTCTGTGCAAAAAGGTCGGCGTCGATAGCCATCAGGTCATGGATATTTTTGTCAAGGACACCAAGCTTAATTTATCCCCCTATTATCTCAAGCCGGGCTTTGCATTTGGCGGTTCCTGCCTGCCGAAAGACACCCGCGGCATTATGCACTTGGCGGCTTCTAAGTCGGTTAGCACGCCGCTGATCGACAGTATTATTCAATCCAACGACAAACATATTGAGCATACCTTGGCGATGATTGCCGAACACCGAGTAAAGCGTATTGGCATTATTGGCCTGACTTTTAAAGCCCATACCGATGATCTGCGTGAGAGCCCGTTGCTCGAGCTGGTTATGCGGTTGCGCGAGCTGGACCAGGAGATTAGTTTTTTCGACCCCAATGCTAAACCTGCGAATCTATTGCGTATGGGTCTGGATCGGGAGACCAGCGAATCCGGCTGTAGCAATATAAATCAGCTGGTGGGCTCGGTGGATCTGCTGGTTGTTGGCCACAATACCGATTATGGCCGCGATGCAGCCCGCGCCGCTAAGCGCTTTATGCCGGTGATTGATCTGGTTGGCCTGGGCAATGGGTTTAAGTATGCGAAAAACTATGAGGGCATTTGCTGGTAAGTGGATGCGCTGGGGCCACCAATCAAGGCTTGGGATATAAAGCCCGTTATATAAAGGCTCTGGATTAAAAGCCCAGGATTAAAAGCTCAGGTTTAAAAGCTCAGGATTAAAAGCTCTGGATTAAAAGCTCAGGATATAAAAAGCCTCGGTAG